>Ga0214542_1001015_pt1 | contig 55876 bp, 63 predicted proteins | sample CNSS1metaG_FD_160096 | JGI IMG/M metagenome (GOLD analysis project Ga0214542, IMG submission 160096) | Root nodule microbial communities from cowpea collected in UCLA plant growth center, Los Angeles, California, USA - CNSS1 | ecosystem: Host-associated > Plants > Roots > Nodule | place: USA...
CGCTTCGGAAACGTCCATGCCGCCGAATTTGGCCTTCCAATTGTAGATCGTCGCCTCGGAAACACCGTGCTTGCGAGCCAGGTCGGCTGTCTTCGCCCCAGCCTCATGCTCCTTCAATACCGCGATTCTGCTCTTCCGTGAACCTTGCTCGCTTCATCTGTCCGTCCTTCTTCGGGCCGGACTCTAACTCCTTCTGGAGGAAACGGCCGTGACAACGTTGACGTTGCCGCCAAGATCGGCCGGCAGGATTTGTGGCGTCTCACCTCGCGAGCTGCGGGGACACGAAATGTTTGATCCTGACGAAAGCCGGGGGCGTTACAGCTGTCGCGAGGGAACGCTCATAACTGCGCCAAGGCCGGAATAGTACGAATACCTGTTCGTGCACTCGTCTAATATGGAATGCCTATTACACTGGTATAATTCACGAATGGGACACAGACATAGTTCAGATGCTCGTGGGATGATAACTACTGTGCTGTTGCTATTGCACTCGTCTTTGCTGGGCTTCTTGCAATAACTAACGTGTACATCTCAAAATATAATGGCCTTCACGTCGGGAAAAAGAAAGAAGCTGTCTGCGCAGGAATAGCATTTCCGATCCCGTTCAAGGGCGAAGACATGGTGGCGGACAAAGACGAATACTCGTTTTGTGTAGGGTTCGTCGTCAGATAACAGAATAGTTGACCGGTTGCGCTCGAGCGGATTGTTCGTTCGAATCTTCCGCCAATGGATGTCCGGAAAGGCGTAGTAGGTGAGCGTCTCGTGAACCGCCTGCTCGACGAGATCAGCAGCTTTGGCCATACGGCTGGCCCGCAGATCCGCGATGACGGTCCTGGCTTTCTCGTCGGCCGCGGCGCGGCTCTCCTGGGCATGAATGGCCTTGAGCATGTGGCTCACCTCGCGGACCCGGGTCGACGGCACGTGGCTGAAGACATTGCGATAAACAGTCTGGGATGCGCCGACGACGGATGCTCGCCTCAAGAAGCGCATTGTGCGCACCCTCATCCATGAGGTCGTGCCGATATCGACGATGCGGCCTCGGAGATCGTTCTCATCGTCCATTGGGTGGGGGGCGCCCACAGCGAGTTGCGCTTGCCGAAGCGCCGGCGCGGACAGCGCAACAGCACCTCTGCCGATATCGTCCAGGCCGCGCGTCAACTGGTGCTGATCGCCGCATTGCGTCATCGGGAGTTTCGAAATCGGCGGCCTCGCGGAGGTTCGTAGCGCTGTCGGCGGCGCGGCTGGCCGACTTCATGGCTGCCGATCTGTCCGGCTGGCGACCGCCCGGGAGCTCGACACCAGCCGGTCGGACTGTGCTTGTAGGTGAGTTGCTCGACCGCGCTTGCGTTCGTGCGATGCGCGGCCGAGCCTCCGAGGGATCGCCTCTGGGGGTGCGGGCGTATTTGTAATGTTCGCTGCGGCCCTTCAAACCTCAAGAGGTCTGCCAAGCCACAAGAGCGGCCCGTCTGCTAGGCAGCCGTCGCGCGACTAAAGGCACAAGGGGACTACCACGCCTGAGAGATCGCAGCGCGGCGCGAGTGCCACGGTAGCAGGCCTGCAACTTTGGCGAATAGGCTCAACTTTCGAAGCGAAACAAACCTGAAAGACCAAACGAAATTTGCGCACTCTGAACAATGGTGTTGGACCTTTGCGTGCCCCCCTGTTAATGGCATCGTCATTTATCGGTTGTATGTTCCGATCCAGGATTGCATATTTTTCCCGTTGACGACCGCCTATTGTTTTCAACAATCATGGTTTGGGCAGTAATGAATAATCGAGGTCGAGTTTGCAATTATTCGACTATTCTAGGCCAACGGGTCGAGGGACTGGTCGCACTGTTTCGAGAACTGCAGACCCTCCGGCGTCGCCTGCGAGCCGCACAGGCGAGAAGCATTGCCAAGATTAACCGTATCCCCAAGGCCAGCCGTAGAAGGAGAGTTCTTCGGCGGAGCTAGCTGTCGCAAGCTCGTAGAGACGTCCAGTGCGATGCTCGAACTTGCCACTTCCGCATTTCTAGGAAGCTCGCGTCAGGATCGCTCTACCGAGACTTCATGGTCGAGTACCCGCCCAGCACCGAAGCATTGGAGCAACAGTCGCACAGCTCTTTGGACCGGTGCACGATCGTTAATTTGCGTCGCGTGCGCGATTCAGGCCTGCTCTCTCGTAACGAACCGGACAAATATACGGCGGCGGCGAGAGTGCTCGCGGTCCTTATCGGATGCTTACTATGACAGAAAACGCCGGGATTCATATCGACAAGCTGATCTATGCGATTGCCTTGCTAGACGGCGCCAAACGCATTCATTCATCTGCACCTGGTGCAGACATTTCGAATAGGGATTCCCTTCTACTTCTCATCGGCTTCAGCATAGAGAACGGTTTGAAAGCTTTGCTGCAATTTCAGGGGCAACATCAACGTGAACTGCAGCGGTCCCATGACCTTGCGGATTTCTTAGCAAAGACTGATGGACTCCGAGAGCGCCTTTGGCCTGGCACTGTAAAGGACGTGGAACACCTCAGCCGTTATCACAAAGAGTATTGGTTCAGATACCCCGAACGCGCCGCTACTGCCGACGTCTATAAAGCCGAAAGTGCCTGTCTGATGGTCGACCACCTCCTGGTCCAGGTCGCGCACCTAATTGGTTATAGGGGACGACGGTAACGAATCACCTTACACAACGTGCAGGAGTGCAGATCGCCATGAAATCACCATCGGCCCCTTTGGCCACGTGCCCACGGCCGTAACCAGCATGATTGAGGCGGAATTGACGGCGCTCTCATCTTGACCGATGGCGACGACAATTTGGAGGAGATCGCTGCGCGGTTCACTCGGGCAACAGGCCGGCCGATATGCTGCAATCTGACCGAGATCCCGCGGTGATAGTGGGGAGCGCCCCACTACGTCTTGGCTGACGTGCGGAATTTTTCCATTCTCCGCGGCCACGCTTAAAGAGATCGAGATAACTCACGTGCCTGCCTCGGCGTCACTTGAAGGTGAACGCCGACGACGCTCGCAATGGCAGATTTCCTCATCCATCTGCTCAACTATGATGGCGACCGACTTGTCGATTTCGATCTCGGCAATACGTCCAATGATAACATCCCTGTTCATTCGCTATCACGACACGGCCTCCATTGTGATCGGTTGGGCTGGAGGTGGAGCGGCGAGACCCTATCCGTAAAATCCAATCAAAAGACGGATAGCAAAGAACGCCCCCGCGGCTACCGCTGCCGTCATGGCTATCCCCGAAAGCTATTCTAGCGGCTTGGATGCGGCCCCTCGGCGTTGATCTCGTCGTCGGCGAGGCAGATTGGCGTGATGCTGCTGCAGCGCCGCCCTGATTAGAGGGATGGTCGCGAGATGAGCCATTATTGCCGAAGGCAAGCTGCGACGCACCTACCAGGATAGGGGGGCTCTGAAGATTTACCGGCCTTGCTGTGGCAATACGATCTGGCTCAGTCCTGCCTTTGACAAACGGAAGCAACACACTGGCAGAACAATTTGCAGTTACACGATCCGCTTAACACCACGTCTCCACCTCGGCCACTTACAAGGCTTTCTGCGGCGCGGCCAGAGGGCCACCATGGTCGTTGCACCACTGCCGCCATCTCCATACTTGAGCCAACGCTGCAAATTTCTGCTCGATTTCTTTTGGGTCGCCGAAGAACTTAACGATGCTTCTGAACCATTTACCTCCACTCCCATTGTCACGGAAGGGTTCTGGCCCTTTCCAGCGACGCATGTAGTAGTCCTTCCCATCTTTCGTTTTTGCGTCCTTGAGGTCCGATTCGCTGTTGAAGCCTGGTGCCGCAAACAGCAACACTACCTTGGCTGTCTTCAATGGTCCCGCGAATGCTGCGGGTAAGCATCTGAGGTTAAATCCGTGCTGTTGACGGCTGAGACGAGCAAAGCCATGTGCATCCTCCGGATGAATGTGCGCGCCTCGTTCAATTCGCGACCAGAACCTGAAAATGTCGTTCATGCCTGTCCTATGAACATGGTCGATGCGCTTTCGTTGAATGATCCGCAACCGCGTCAGCTTGCAGAGCGTGGCATCGCAGCGGCCATTACCTTTCCGGACATCCATTGGCGGAAGATTCGAACGAACAATCCGCTCGAGCGCATCATGAAGGAGATCCGGACGAACCCGCGTCGTCGGCGCCTTCCCGACGGCCAATCCTGTCTCAACTTGGCGGCGGCCCGGCTGCGGCACATTGCCGGAACGGCGCGGTCGACCAATGCTACATGAACATGCGACCGCTCTATCAGCCACAACTCTCTGAAACCGGAGCCGTCGCCTGATCAAAAGTGCAAAAGATTCTGGAGAGCACCGCGCCCCATCTACTCCGCATGCTTCTGATGCGCCTGCGCGCGACAATGGTCGTTTTGGGCGGCAGCAGGCTGAATTATTTCGAAGCATAATGCGCTCCAGGTCATGTGCCCCGGCGCGACGATGCGCGCTCCGCGCCGGGTTCGGGCAAATCCAACAGCCGGGGCGAACTCAGAACTGGATCTTCACTTTGAGGTCACGGTCCAGTCATTGAACTTGAAGTTCATTCCGCCTGGGGACGAGGTGATCTCGACGCCGTAGTGGACGCTACCGACGTTTATGTCGCCGAAGTAGCCCTTCGACTTGATCCACTCTAGGATGCCTTTGATGTCCACTGTCCCGCTGTTGCTTTTCGAAGTGGGCACAAGCGAGATGACGTTGTGACCATTATTCCCTTCAAACACGTTCCAGGTCGTCCCGCCCACGTCGACGTTAGTGTAGACCGAGATCGCCGCCCCGGAGGGATCCTGTCGATAATGATGAGAAATGGGCTTAACGTTGCCGCTACCGTCCGAGTTTCCGGTGTAGTTTGTCCAGATCATGATCTCATGCTGGTTTGAGCTGTCCCAAATATCATAGGCGGTGTCCCAAGCGCCGCTTTTAGGAACGTCCTGATTGAAGGTCGAGCTCAAAGTGTTGATTGCACTGAGCGGCTTTCCGATATGGACGGCCTCGTGCGGATAGCTCTTGATGCCACCAGTTCCGGGCTGGTTCGACCACACGCTCCACCGGTTCGCTCCATACACCGAAATGGTCTGAGGCCCGGCACCACTGCCCCACACGTCGTTGTTCCAGGAGAAGCCATCGCGTGAAAAGTTTCCATACGGCGCGCTCGAACTCCAAATCGGCGCCTTTGCCGGCACGGAAGCGGCAGCCGATGACCTGACCTCGTTCACAGCCTGCCTAAAAAGACCATTATGCTCCTGTGAGCAGACGTACCCCATTGGGGAATCTGGCGAGCCGGCACCGTTTATCCGATTGGAATTCATAATGCTCTCCTTGCTTTATGGGAACGACACCTCTTGCCGGTCCACCCAGTGGGTACCCTAGGTTCGTGACCAGTTCGAGGCGTGGGCGGCATCGTTATCTAGAGACCGGCTTCGAATTCTAGGAAGGCTGGCTTTCGAGGAGCTGAACTGGTGCGAGAGTGCACGGTGCGCGCCTGTCCGTTCCTTTTCCAACCCACGCATGCGGCGCAACGAGAAGCATTTCCGAGGTCATCGCGAGCCCGCCGGGATCATGATCCGGCGCAATCCTGGCGCCATCTGTATTCTGAGTGATGCGCGATTATCGAGCGTCTCACGCGCCGACACGTTGCTTGATCATTTGGGAGTGAGCCTACAAGCTTTGGCAGGCGACGAACTCAACGACTTAAGGTATCGAGACTTGCGGGCGCGAGCTGCACTTCGCCGCTCCGCACAGGGGCAAGCGCCATCGAGCGAACACGCTCCGAGCAGACCTGTGACCGGACGGGGGGGAGGAATTTATCATCATTCGGCTTCCTGCCGACCCACGCATTGTCGTCGCATCGTTTTGCTCCGGCCAGGGCAGGAAATTCGCCAGCGCGATCGGTACGATGCTCGCGGATGTGGCACTCGATGCGAAACTGATCGCGCCGAAGGCGTTTCAGCTCGACCGGGCGGCGTCGCCCCCTCCAAGCGCCTGAGACGTCAATTGGCGTCCATCCGCTTTCCAACAAGGGGAGAAGATGGCTCCCGCGGGCTAGGCCACAGACACCATAAACTCAGCCGGAGGCAACGTGCATCTCTGCTAATTCGCTCTTCCCTAATTCGGCTTCGTACCACGTTTCACCGCGACTTAGAGCATTCGCCGAGCTGAGTAAATCGGAAAGGGATTCCCATATGTGGAACGACCCCGCGGTCAAGAGGCGCCGTCGCCTGAATGACCTTTGGCGTGCGGTGCGCCCATATGTCCGGCCTCTAATTGTGCGAACAAAAGCCGCCGGCCTTGATAATGAAGACCGATATGTCAGCTTAGGGTGCGACCGAATTAACTTCGAAGAAGCATCTGCACATAGGAGCAGTCGGTGGAATTCTCGGGAGGCAGTCGCTGTAGTTATATCTGCTTGGCGTCTGATTTCTTACACATAACACCGGGTTGGCAATCAGCAGGTTAGGGCATGGATTGTCTAGACTTTCTTCGGACAAGCATATCGAAAAAGGAGCTGCCAACCTACGTCTATGGTTATCCTTCCAAGCGAGCGTATCGGGCTTTTCCGCAGCCACTCCGCATTACCGATGTGGTTGAGCAGGCTAGCCGTTCTAAGCACATCAACATCTATATCCATATTCCGTTCTGCCGCTACCGGTGCACCTACTGCACGCTCTTCCTTACAACGCATCAAAACTCGGCGACGGGGGAGTCTTATGTTACTCGACTGGCGGAGCATATCGCGCGATATGGAGAGTACTTCGGAGATCGAGAGGTCGTAAGTATCTATTTCGGCGGCGGAACGCCAACTCTGCTTACTCGGCATCAGTTCAGCAGGCTTTTCGCCGCCCTCGACGCCCTTTCCAAAACGAAGCCGAAAATGTGAGATTAAGGTCGAGAGCGCGCCAGACACTTTCGACCAAAACCTTCTGGATTGCCTGAAGGCCGTTGGCGTCAACCGAATGAGCATGGGCATCCAAAGCATGGTACCCGGCGAGCTTGCGCACTCTGGCAGACCATATTCGGTCCAGACCGCAGAAGCGGCAATCAAAGTGCTGACAGAACGGTTTTCCCACGTCAATCTTGATCTGATCTACGGCCTGCGGGGTCAAACTCGTGACTCCTGGATCGTTTCGCTTGGCCGCGTGCTCGACTACGAGCCGCGGACACTCTCTCTTACCCCGTTGTTGTTCGTCCGATGACAAACATCATGACCTCGAAGGCGCACAATCCCGAATTATTCTTCTCTGAAGCGGAAAAGTATGAGGTCTACGACCAGAACGTTGCTCTGATGGCGTCCAAAGGTTACCGTCAGGAATCCTTCACGCGTTCACCAAAATCGCTGTTGACCGCGCCTACCGGCAGGAGGCCTCGGATTTCGAGGGAACGCCCCTGCTAGGATTGGGAGCTGGCGCCAGAAGCTATTTCGGACCATATCACTATGGCACAGACTATGCTGTCAACTCACGTGCCGCTTCGTCAATCATCGACACGTTCTCGGCTCGCTCCTTTGATCCTAACGCGATAGCATCGCACGGAATTAAATTGACGCCGGAAGATCTCGCGCGTCGCTACGTCCTGCTTGGCCTCACGTTGTCCGCACTGAGCAAAAACAATTACGCTTCAGTATTCGGACGCGAACTGGCGGTTGATTTCAGCGAAGAGCTCAAGGCGCTCGAATGTCTGCAACTCGTCGACTTGGTAGACGGCGATACTTATCAACTGACTCACGCGGGATTCAAATATTCGAGTATTGTAGCGCGAATGTTTTACTCGGGGACGGTGGTGGCCCTTGAAGAGCAATATCAGGCAGCGTGAGGTGCAGCATGCGAGAGGCAGCGAAGCATTCACCCTTATGGTGGGATTCGGGCTACGCCGATCCCAACGTATCGTGCATGGGTGGTCCCAGCCCCGAAATGTTCGAGATAGCACCAGCTCTCCGCGCTAAGAGCGTGGTTGTCGAACTGGGTTGCGGCGATGGGCGCAATGCTCTCTATTTGGCCCATTTTGATCATCAGGTGATCGCGACCGACATCTCTGAAGCCGCGATCTCGAAGCTCAACCGGCTGGCGGGCGAACTTGGCGTGGTCATAACGAGCGGCGTGGCTCGTGTTGAAGACTTCCAGCCGCCTACCTACCTCGTCGTCTTTATAGCGCATTCCGTATTGCATTTCACGGAACGGACCGTCTGGAAACCGCTCGTCGCCACCTTAATTGATCGGACGCGGCCTGGGGAATTTCACTGCTTTACCAACACGCTCGATCGACCAGACCATCCTATTCCTAAGGAGGCCCTGGCAGCTGGTCACAAGAACTCGTTCTCGCGCGGAGAGCTAGAGGCCCTCTATACAGAAGCCGGCTGGGAACTCTTGCGCTCCGACCATTACATTAAGTGGGACTCGCACCCTGGCATTCCGATCCATTCACACTGTATCGAGAAAGTTGTGGTTCGTAAGCCAATTGGGTCTGAAGATCTCCCGCGAATGAGAGCTGAGCCCATCAAGGTAGCCGGGATGATTCCTGTCAAACAGTTTGATATGTTGAAATTTGGCACACCACGCGATGCCATAGTTGAAATGCTCGGCTCGCCGCCAGCCAGCCATGGGGTGAAGACTGTCCGGAGGACAGTTGGTGGCAACAATAAAGTGGCCATAGCGGACGGCTACGTACGTGAGGATGTGATCTACGGCGATCACGGCCTCCAGTTCGTCAACGGAACGCTTACCGGCAAATATCGATACTTCACGCCCCCGAAGCGTTTGCTTATTCGAAATAAGTGATGCTCGAACGGTTTCTCATTGGTCGCCTTGGCCTACGAGAAAGATCTCGGGTCACGTCACCAGCAACCTCGCAAGGGACCTCGAGACCAAGATTGGGTGTGAAAACCTCCTCAATGAAATGGAGCCATATGCGTCTAGGCGAAGACGGTATCCAGACGTTCATCGACTTCCGCATCGCCCAGATTTACACGGTCGAGAAAGCGCTCCGCGGACGATCGGATGCCGAGCGCCGTGCTGACCGACAAGCGGCCGACCCCTGGCTACTGCCTTGAAGCAGCGGTTTGAGGGGAGCGACACGGCGAAGGCCTTACGTTACGCGCTGCGTCATTGCGATTGGCCTGACGCTCTACCTTCCGTTGTGGGCACGGCGCACGAAGAGCTTGGACGCACTTTTGCCGATGCTGTACCTGCGAGGCCTCGACGGGCGACTTCCAGGAGGCGCTGGCGGCGCTCTTAGGCAAGGATGCGCCGAATCTTTCCGGTGGTTTCCAGACTGACGACGGAGTGGCAGAGCGACTACGAGCTTCGGCCGAAGTGGCGATCGACGTCTTTGCCGAGAAATACGGAGCGAAGTACGACAAGGCGGCCAAGTGCCTGACGAAAGATCGCGACGCAATGCTTGCGTTCTACGAATTCCCCGCCGAACATTGGGATCACTTGCGGACGACGGATGAGATGGACAAGCGATTTCTTCGTGGCCGAGACGACGACTGCGGAGATCGCTGTAAGTCCATTCTTTTGTTCGGCTGCGCTGCGGGCCATTCTTGGCGCCGAGCAACGCATCGGCCAGATCCTCGCGGGTGCAGGGCATATACAAGGTGGCGCCAAGGGCGAGGACGGAAACCCGGCTCATGCGTCGTCGCCCAGGCTTCGGATAATTGCGACCGCGCGATACTGCGATTCCCCGCCCAGCGTATCGACCGGAATGGCATGCGCGGCGGCGAGATGGAGCAAGTGCCCCACATCGGCGTCCTCGAAATCGCGAACCAGCAGCCGTTCCGGCACCCGCCGCAGCAGGGCGCGCGTCGCTTCGGCTATGCCGGGCTTGATCCGGTTGCGGTCACGCGTTCCGCTTTCCGCCAGCAACTGCCGCATCATCGCCTCGCATTCCTGTTTCAGCGCCGCTCGGCCGGCGCCGTGCTCGTCTACCCGTTGCGGTATCGCCGCAGCGGCCAACGGCGCGATCGTGTCCACGAAGGCACGTGAGAGATCAGCACCGGCATATTGCGGGTAGGTGACACAGGCGTGGAAATCGCCCGGCTCCACCGACGCGGCGTTGAGGATCGAGCGACTGACCAGGCCCGAAACGATGCCGTTCAGCAAGCCCGAGGCAATCAGATAATCATCCGCCGTCGCGGCGATGTCTGCCTGTCCTGCAGGGTCAGCAATCACGGCTAAGTCCGGTGTGAAGCCGAATGGCGCATTGGCCAGGGCCGCGCGAAGTTCACCGGCAATCGCGCCCTTGCCGGTCCAGCCATCGACAAACACCGCGTCGCGCGGATCGTGCCGGCCGGCGATATGCGCGAGCGCGACGCGGTCGACACCCCGATCGCGGATAATGCTGATTGAATAATGGGCCGCGCGATGTCCGTGCGCCCGCAAGGTCCGCGCGAGCAAGACGCCGATCGGCGTCCCCGCACGCGCCAGCGAGACGATTACCAGCTCGCGCCCCGGCCTGCGTGCGGCGAGCTGCGCAGCGAGGGTGGCGACATCCTGCGCCAGGCGAGCACCGTTCCGCGCAAGCGCGGCGTGATAGAGGGATAGATAGCTGTCGTCCGGCACCCTCTCCGGCGCGATCATCTCCGAATAGTGGTGGCGGCCCGACTGGATCGCCGCTTCCTTTTCGGCGACGGAAGTCGGGGCCATTACCACTGGCTTGAGTAGGAAGGTGACGTCGGCCGGGTCGTAGCTGCCGGAGAACGGAGGCGCGACCTCAGTCCGCATGGAACATGCCGCCGGCCAGCTGCGAACGGGTGGGCATCATGGCGAAATCGCAAAGGCCCATGAAGGGCGCATCGGTGCGGCTGTCGCCGATGCCGATCACCGGCGCATCAGGGAAGCGTGCGCGGAGGCCGGGTAGGATATATGCCACCGCATGGGCCTTGCCCAGATAGGGTGGCGTCAGCGCCACGTTGTTGCCGTTGCGGTGGTCCGTCCAGCCCTTGGGCAAGGACGGCACGGCAGCGTCGACCACCGCAAAAAGTGCCGCGGCATCCGCATCTTCATGCTTGGCCAAGGTGTAGAGCGGCAGCGCGTCCTCGACCAGCACACGGGCGTTGACCGCGATGCCGCGGTCGCGCGCCCTGCGCCTGATCGCCTCCGCCAGGCCAGCAAGCTGCGACGCGAAGGGCGCGGCGCGGTCGGCGATCGTCGCAGCCCAGTCCATGTCGACCTGACCGCTGTCATCCAGCACGACGCCGCCATGCGCGCACACCGCTGCGCGGAATGGAATGCGCGCCCGCCGCAATGCGTCCAGGCTGCGGGCGGTGACGGGGACGAGATGCGTCGTATCGGCCAGCCATGCCAGGAACTGCATCTGCCGCGGGGTCGCATAGCTCAGCGGCGATCCGTCGCGCGCGAAGCCCAGCGGCGTCAACCGGTCGGCCGGCAAATCGGGCGGGCATTTGCGCAGCGTCTGGAACAGCGTGTCGTCCAGATCGACCAGGGCGATGGCACGCGTCATGCCGTCCAGCCGATCAGTTCGGCACGGAGAGCGGCAATCAGCCCGGGGGTCGCCGCGCCGGTCTCATGCGCGATCCAGTTCGCGCGTCCATCGGCCCGGTCCGCATTGTAGAGGTAATTGGGCACGCCCGCTCCATAATTGTCGGCAAAGCGGAGCTTGGTCGTCATCGCGGCACCTGGGAGTGCGGGGTTTCGGCTGGTCGCCTGCACGACGACATCATGCCCTTCTTCTGCGAGGCGTTCCGCCAGCAGGAAGGGGGGATAGGTGAACTCGCCGGTTCCGATGATCCGCAGTGGGCCGAGGATCTCGGGCACAGCGGTATCGGGTTCGGGCACGACGGGCCGGTCGAGTCCCAGCCGACCGAAATTGCGATGCGTCGCCATGCGCCCGAGTGAAGCGGCAGCGGTGTCGAACGCGCTGTTGAGCACCGTCGTCGCCTCCTGCGTCCACTCCATGCGTCCGCGCAGCAGCGCCGCGATGCACGTGGGACGCGGCATGCGTGCTTGCCACGCCTTGCCGGCCGACCAGTCGGTCAGCGTCGCTACCGCCCTCGCTTCGATCCGCGGCCAAGCAGTGGCGAGCGCCTGGGCGAGGTTGCAAAGGGTCGTTCCTGTCGAGATCTCGTCGTCGACCAATACCAGTGATCGCGGCTCCGGAAGCGCCGGCCTGTAGATCAGATGCGCGGAGGCATGGCTGTGCGGTTCTTCGAAGCGGCACAGCAACGGATGATCCAGTTGCTGTCGCGTCGAATGCAGGAAGTGGATGTCGACCCGGCCCGTTGCGAGGCGAAATTCCTCGTGCACCGTCTGGGCAAGGCACACGGCGGTCTCGGCCAGGCCGACGACGAGCACCGGCCCGGCAGATCGTCAGGAAGCCGCGCCGCAAGATCGCGGGCGCTCTGCCGCATCATCTGCGGCGTGGCGGGCAAATAGCGCCCTAGGACGCGGGATACGACCAGGAACCCCCGCCGCGGATTTTCGCGCGCCGCAAACGCGCAAAGGCTGTCCAGCGGCCAGGCTGCCTTGTCCACGGCGATATCGAGCCGGCCCGTAGCCAACTGGATCGACAGGGTCCTGTCGGCGGCGGTCAACATTCGCAGGTGACGCGAGCGATCATGTCGCGGGCTTGGCGGACCCACGTCTGCGCGGCCAAGCAGCCGCGCTTTGTGCGCCATCTGCGGCTCAATGCCAAACGAATCGAGGAAGCTGAGCATCAAGTACGCTCCACGTTGCTTGAGCGATAGCTCGCGATCCCCACAACGGCGATTGCAGGGTTTTGCGTTCTCGCCTCGGTGATGTTTGCAAGACGACGATCGGAAGGAAGGGTAAAGCGAGAGCGGATATTGAATTGAGGGTATGTCCCTCGGATTCGAGGGTGCATTTCAGCCGCAACTTCTACATCGAACGATGCGACGTACCTGCCGCCCCAAATTTCGATGATCTCCTTCAAAGGGCACGCTAGGCGCAGCTTTCTCTTGGTTATTATTTGCGCGCGTCTAGCCATTGATAAGCAATCCTGCTGACGCGCTTTCTGGCGTCCGCAATTTCGGCGGCGGTCAGCACGATTGAAGGCTCCTCGGACATGCTTCGCGCCGACTGCTAATCAGTCTCGCGAGATTAGCTGTCACGGTTGTCCGGAGTTACTGTCAAGTCTGGTAGTAGTCGAGCCTTCGAAGAACTTGACAGTAGCTACTGAGAAGCGCAACGGGGGGGGGCGCCAACTGCTGAAAGGGCTTCGATCAAGGAGGCAGTTTGCTACCCGATTTTGTTGTTCAACTGTTTATTAGATGACAAATGCTGTCGGAACTCGTCCAGTAAATCTGCCCACCGTTGCATCAAAACCGTTCGCTCTTTGAGATAAAGGGCGCGGTTGTACACTCGTCGAACATCATCTTCGTCCTGGTGCGCCAGAGCGACCTCGATAGCTTCTGCGTCCGCGAGACGCCGTTCGTTGCAAATAGTGGAGGCTGTTGATCGGAAGCCGTGTGCGGTCATCTCGTCCTTGCTGTAGCCCATCCGGCGTAATGCGGAGTTGAGTGCATTTTCCGAAAGGGGCTTCAGGTTCGAACGAATGGATGGCAGCAACAGGCCGTTACCGCGTGTGAGGTCCCACACCTCGCCAATAATGGCGAGCGCCTGCTTTGAGAGCGGCACGTCCAATGGACGGCGCATTTTCATGCGTTCGGCAGGTATCCTCCAGATCGCCTTCGAGATGATCAACTCCGACTTGCGCATGTGCCGTATTTCGCCGGGTACCATCGTAAGGGCGAGAATGAGAAGCGCAGCACCAAGGTTGCTTCTGTTTCCAGACAAGCCCATTCCAAAGCGGGAAAAGGCATCCATACGAGAAGTCTCAATCAATGCTGGGGGCCTCCACCACAATGGACCTATGATGATTCCGCGGTATTCGCGTTTCGACGGGTGCGTAATTGGTCACCTTCAGGAAAAACAGCAGGCGTATGCTCGAAATGGCATCAGTCGCATTCATGCGGAGCCTATTTATGACGCTTCTGGTATCGCTGACTACGCCTGCAAGACGATTAACTGGAATAGGGCCGACCAAGACGACGTTTTGATCCTTCGCCGCGCAATCCTTCCAGCACGATGCGGATCTTCTCTTCCGCCGAATACTGCCGGCGGGTCTGGCGCCGAATGTCCTTTAGCACTTGGTCTGCCGACGCTTTGCGCGGTCCGGATTTTTGCTTCATCTTCGCTCCTGGTGGCTACGATGAACCAGAAATCCTCTCCGCAAAATCCCCTGTTTGTCTCACTGGCCCTGACGGCGAACACCCGCAGCGAAGTGCGCTCAGCTAGAAGGCGCGAGCTCACGATCTCACGTTTATCTTGACCATCGCCAGCCGCCAACCTTGTGTCCTGCTGCAAAAGGAGGGACTTGGTCCGAGCAAATTGGCGGCAAAACTCCCGAGCAGTTAGCGCGAAAGGGCCGCGTCCTTACGGACATGCGAAGGAGTTCTGGGGTAGGCCGGTCCGTGGCTGCGCCGCGGACCGGCTACAAAATGCCTTTACAAAAGCTCCTCGTGAGAGCTCAGGGGTGGGCAGAACCATTTCTGCTCATCCGGGTTCCAAACACACCAAGGCTGACCGCCGACAGCGGCGCAAGCATCTTCGAAAGTCAGTTCGGTTACGCCATAATCTGAGATATCCATAGTTGCTTCCTTTCCTACAAGGCGTCAGCTGCCGCTGCCGCAACGCAGAGAATTCAAATCGCGTGCCGCGCAGCGGAGTGGCGATAGAGGCGCCAAACAGGCCTTTTTTGCCGGAGCGTATGTGAAAAGCTGTGTGAAAAGCGCGGCGGTCTCTTCGTGCCAACGACGTCTGCTGGGCATTCATGTCGCGGCGCCTATCCAGCATTTCCTTTTCGTCGTGCCGACGCGCATTCCGATGTCGGCTTTCCCTCGCCGTCGCCAATTCGTCTTCCGCTCGAGCCACTTCTTGATGCTGTCGCCGGCGCGTGTAATCAGGCCAAGCCTGTTCTTTCCGCCCGTCGAGCGGTTCTTTAGTTTCAGGCCGAGCCATGCCGCAAAGTTTCTTGCCGACTTGAACCCGCGCGCATCCACGACCTTGATCGACAGCAGCTCGCAACGATCGAATCGACCCCCGAGATAGCCGGCAGCCGTTCACTCATCTCTTTACTCCGGCGGAGTTGCGTGAGCTACTTGCCGACCTTTGCGATCTGGTCCTCGACGTGCGCCAGTTCTGCTGCCAGAGCGTCCACCCAGCTGCTTTGTAAAGTCGGAGACTTTGCGTCGGCCTGAATGTCGATCAGCAACCGCGAAAGCCCCTTAGGCGCGGCAAAGCCGTATTCCGCGGCGTAGCCGCGGATTGAATTGGCAAACCGGGTCCGCCTGCCGATGAACTGGTTGCGCACACGCTCCAACATTTGTGCGCCCTTGCTCGGGACTTTTGATGGGCACAAAGTTCTTACGCAGTTTCGGCCGGCTTGCCGCACGCAAATATATGGCGATCGGCATCATCGCCACTTCATGCCGGTTTGATTGCAAATCCCACGCCTAACAATGCGATGCCCGCAGGCCTCCAGAGCCACAAGCGCACGCGGCAGCGCTTGAAGAACTTCTAAACCAGCCCGCGGCTCAATTTAAGCCGCAAAACCGGCTGCTCGTTCCCATCAACGCCATGCAGCTGAAACACACTCTGGACGTATGCAAACCGACGCGAACAATCGCTTTTATGCGCTCCGACGCGTCGCACTCTGCGCCGTTCTTTGCCCAAGCCTGCCAAGCGATTTGGATTTGATCGCTCCCGCCCCGCCGCTTCTTTGATGATACCGAAAGCGACCTAGTGGGGCCGCGGCGACATCCGTATTGCCGCGATGCCGAATGAACCTCTCGCGCAGCCAACCCTGAAGGCCATGGAGTCGTTTCGGGGCGTTCAGGCGACTTGAACGTTTCACCCCGCCCGCCACCACGTAGTCTTTCACCGAGATGGCTGCAGCCCAGCTGCCGCGGAATCCGCTTCAGAGCCAGCCGCACGCCCTCAGGCGCAACACGTCCGCCACGTCATCCGGCGTCTTCATCACCTGCCCCCCGTGGATCAATCCACGAGGAGCCTTCCGTGATTCGTTCCTCGTTCATTCGCTCTCTCCTCAGTGGTAGCGACGTGAGCTGGCGGATAGCTCGAAGGCTTCCTGAAGCATGCCGTGTTCGCCCTGTTCGATTTGTCGCATTTGCAACCACAATGATGTTCGGGCGGTCTGCCGCACATTTGCTGTTTAGCATCATAAAAGCAAGAAGAGCGTTTTCTGCCGTTCCTGCGCATTGGCACGAGACTTGAAGTTGCTGCGGTGGTCGGCAGCCGTTGCTGACCGGCCACATTCGCGGTTATTGAAAAGGAGAAAACATGAGAAGCGATATGTCAGCTTATGGCGTGACGGAATTGACTCCTGAAGAAGCATGGGCAGCTGCGGGAGGTTGCGGTTTGGAGATCCCTCCCATTGAGCGTGGCATCTTTCCAATTCCTTGCCCCGACCCCGAGAAGCCTAACCCTTAATTGTAAAAGTGCCTGCAGCCTGCCTGCGACGCTGGGCAGACTCTTCTTCATGCCACCCCGCGAGAGTTCCGTGCGGGACGAAAGGTCTTTGGGCGAGCCGCGGTTGAACAATGGCTCTGTCGCGGGCGCCTCCACACCTCTTTCTTCGGGTGGTCGAAGAAATTCGCCGAGCAGCATCAGCGAGTGTTCCACATCTGACAAGGAGATAAGAATGAAGGTCGATATATCAGCGTATGATGTAACCGAATTGACTGCTGGAGAAGCCGTCGCGACTTCAGGAGGGTGGGTTCTCGGATTATTTGCAGCAGTTGTTGCGACGATGTTCGCAGCTGTAGCTGCATGGGAGATTGGGAGATAACGTCTTAGTTGGCTGTCTTCGGTGTGAAGGACAAAGGCCGGCGCACCTTCCCAGTGCGTTGCTCAATCCTGATTAATCGTTTGGCACTGCCAATCTTCGTAAATCCGTGACAGCGCTATTATGACTGATGTCTTACTGCCTCCGGAGATGGTCTGCTACACTGCAGAGAGCATCCTATCGCGAGAATCAGGACGATCTTTGGCGATCTACAAGATAATTGTGTTGTCTGTCGTTGCGGCGTTGGTGTCGCTGCCAGTCATCGCCGTGACGCTGTCTGTTCAAAGTGCCGGTATCATTCGTCCCACCATCGAGAAGACCCCTCTGATAGCGCCCGTCTCCGGACGGATCTCTCGTGTTCTTGCCGTCGAGAACGATCTCGTTGCACAAGGACGAGAGATCCTAGCTCTCGACGATATGATCATTGAGGAAAAGATCGGTGCGCTTACAGGCGAAATCCGTCTGAAGCGCGATCGTGCCAGCGACCTCCAGGCCCTGATCTCTTCCGGCGCGCAGTCCGACGCCCCCGTCCGCCTCCGGACAGAGTCCGCCACGGCCGAGCGGCTGCATTTTCTCAACCTGTTGCGGGAGAACCAGTATGCCCGCAGCAACGCCGCGGCGGAACTCGAACGCGCTCAGCGACTCGTCGCGGTTGCTGCAGCGCCCACCAAGGCGGTTGAGGAAAAGGCTTTCGCGTTGCAGAGCCTCGAGGTGCAGGGCGAGATCCTCGCGCGGAGCAAATCAGCCGAATGGAACCAGCTGCTCTTCGACACGAACCTCCGCCTTCAGGAACTCACAGCCAGCTTGCATCAACTCGAGAACGAACGCGATCTGACCCGCATTCGCGCCCCCGTGTCAGGCGCTCTCGAGCAGTTCAACGGCTTCACCCCGGGCAGCTACGTCCAGGCGGGGCAAACTGTCGGTTGGGTCTCGCCCGACCGCGAACTGGTGGCGGAGATCTACGTTTCGCCCAAAGACATCGGGTTCGTGCAGCCTGGCCAGGCGGTGAGGCTCCAGGTCGATGCTTTCAACTACAATCAATGGGGGGTGATTGACGCGACAGTGCTAAACGTCGCGCAGGACTTTACCCTGCAGGACAAGAACCCGGTCTTCAAGGTCCGCTGCGCGCTCTCCCGCAGTTACCTCGAGCTCACAAATGGCATCATTGGTCATCTGAAGAAAGGCATGACGGTGAGAGCCCGGTTCCTCATGGCGGAGCGCACTCTCCTGCAACTCCTCTACAATGAGATCGACGATTGGCTCAACCCGCTCCTGGCGGCTCGTTAATTATCCATTTCCAAGAAGGCAGTGAGCCGCCATGTCGGGTCAGATCATCAAGTTCAAGCAGCGCGACATCACGGATTGTGGGGCTGCCAGTCTTGCTTCCGTTGGAGCCTTCTACGGTTACAAGTTGCCATTGTCGCGCATCCGCCAGTATGCCTCGACGGACCGATCCGGCACCACCGTGTCGGGTCTTCTGCAAGCGGCTCAAAAGCTGGGGTTCATTGCCAAAGGCGTCAAGGGCGGCTTCGACAGCTTGTACAAGATCCCCAAGCCGGCCATCGCGCATGTGATCGTGAAGGACGTCTTGCACCACTTCGTAGTGATCCAGGCGATCGACGCGAGGTGGGTCACCGTCATGGACCCCGCGTACGGCGAAATCCGCAAGCTGTCGCATGAAGAATTCAAGACGCAATGGACTGGCGTCCTGGTGCTCCTGGTTCCGGCAGACACCTTCAAGCGCCGCGATGAGACCACCTCACCTCTTCTCCGCTTCGCCCGGCTGCTTGCGTCGCACAAAGCGGCGCTAACGCAGGCGCTCGTCGGCGCACTGGTAACCACCCTCCTCGGGCTGTCGACGGCCATTTACGTCCAGAAGATCGTCGACCACGTGATCACAGCGGGCAACCGCAATTTGCTCAATCTCATGAGCGTCCTGATGCTGCTGATCCTGGTGCCGCAGATCGTAATCAACCTGCTCAGAAACCGGCTAGTCCTGCAAACAGGGCAGAAGATCGATGTCTGCTTGATCCTCGGCTACTACAATCACATCCTAAGCCTACCACAAAAATTTTTCGACAGCATGCGCATGGGAGAAATCGTCTCCCGGATGAATGATGCGGTGAAAATCAGAAGCTTCCTGAACGACGTCTCGATCACCATGTTCGTCAACATGCTGGTCATACTGTTCTCGTTCGGCCTGATGTTTATCTACTCGTGGAAGATCGCCTTGGTCGTGGCTATCTCCATCCCACTATATGTCTTAGTCTATTGGACCATTAACCGACTCAATAGGAAGCGCCAGCGCGCGATCATGGAGAATGCCGCCGAACTGGAGGCGCAATTGGTTGAATCACTCGGAGCTGTTTCCACGGTCAAGACTTTCGGCGTGGAGAGCTTCGCTTGCCTTAAGATGGAAACTCGCTTTGTCAAGACCCTGCAATCGGTCTACAGCTCCGGCCTGATCTCGATCGTCGGAGACAATGCTTCTACCTTTCTCTCAACTCTCTTCACAATCCTGCTAATGTGGTTTGGCGCGACGCTTGCTATGGATCAGGCCGTGACTCCGGGTGAGTTACTTTCCTGCTACGCACTGCTCGGCTATATCACCCGGCCTGTCGCCAACCTGATCCAAACCAACAGAATCGTTCAGGACGCGTTTATCGCGGCGGATCGCCTGTTCGAGATTTTCGACCTTGAGCCGGCACGCAGCGGCGGTATTGATGCCACCAAATCCGAGCTTGGTGATATCCGCCTGGAGAACGTCACCTTCCGCCACGGCTCGCAGCCTAAGCTCTTTGAAGATCTTAACCTCACCTTTCCTCGAGGTGAAATGACGGCCGTGGTGGGAGAAAGCGGCTCAGGCAAGAGCTCCCTTGCGGCGCTGCTGCAGAACGTCTACCCCCTCGAAAGCGGCCGCATTCGGATCGGTCCCTATGACCTTAAAGACTTCTCGACCGTATCCTTGCGTAGGGTTATTGCTTCGGTACCACAGTCGACGGACGTATTCTCAGGCTCGCTGATCGAGAACATCGCGCTCGGCGAGTTCGAACCGGAGATCGACAGGATCATGAAGGTCTGCGATCAAACTGGGCTGCGGGAGGCGATCGAGAATTGGCCGGGAGGCTTCCAGGCCTATCTAGGCGAAAACGGCGTACGGCTCTCTGGCGGCGAAAAGCAGCGCCTTTCGTTGGCCCGAGCTCTGTATCGGGATCCGGACATCCTGATCCTTGACGAGCCTACCTCTTCTCTGGACTCCGTTGCCGAAGCCACCATTCACCAGCTCCTTGATGATTTGCGTGGCGCCGGCAAGACCATCGTGGTCATCTCTCACCGACCCAGCACCATCCGTGCTGCCGACAAGCTTGTCATGTTACACAAGGGGCGGATCGTTGCTGAAGGCAGGCATACTGATCTGCTGGGTGAAGCCGCTTACCTTCGCTTGTGGCAGACGCAAACAGGGGCCAGCTAAAGTTGCAGAATTTGCTGTGACCTCCTCCGAATGAGTGGACACCTGTAGTAGGCTCATTGAGCCCGGAGGTGTCGAATGGAACGTCAACGTCAATCACTCACCGCAGAGTACTGACCTGAGCCCCAAAGTTCATCCAGCGATGGGCGGAATCCTTTTCTCATTTGAGCCTGTGCGGCTCAGTGCTGCGACGGGGGGTGGAGAAGTTCCGGCCGGAGCCGACATGGGCGGCGTGGCGCCCGACCACCCAGGCGACGCCGATGTCGGCGGACCAGGCTCGGAGATCGCCCAACTGCGCCAGGAGAACGAACGGCTGCGCATGGAGCGCGACATTATGAAAAAGTCGATCGCGATCTTGGCCGGAGCCCGGACATGAGCTTCCGCTTCATTGAGGACCACCGCGACGCCCGGTGCGGCTGTTGTTGCCGTGCTCGAGGTCTAGCCGGCTGGCTATTACGCTTGACGTGATCGCCCGGTGAGCGAGCACATTCTAAAGCCCGGGCCATTATTCAACCGTCGTAAACTCAGATAGAAGGTACCTTTCGCGCTAGAATCGCCCTGTGGCTGAGGTCGCTTGGCCCGCAGAGACATATGCTTCGGTTGCACAACGTTGTCGTAAGTTGTTCGTGTTCCTAAGGACTGCCGCTGGTTGTGGTAGCAATTTGCTCGTTTTCTGGACGTGAGATTTTCATTATGCGCGATTTGCAACTGCCGTTTTCTCGAGTGTGCTTGGATTTCACATCAAAGCACGAACGAAGATCCCGCCGCCGATTATTGTCATGCACTGTGAATTTGACCGGTACGTGATGCTGCTCTGCATCTGCACGGCCGTCCTGATCGAGGCGTGGCTCGAGTTCTGGCTCACCGCAGTCCAGCGTCTCGCCTTGGCATACTGCCCGTGCTGGGGTCTCTCGTTCGGGTGCATGACTGGAGACTGTTAGGATCCGCGCTTACGCCAAAGGGAAATCGCCCGATGTTCACGCAGCCGGAAGATGGCTCGACTACGCGAAGAAGCTTATAACGGCCGATCTTGATGGCGGCGGACCTCGCCAAGCGCGCTTGCGCAACGGCACAGGGTTGCGGCGAACCCGACGAGCTTGGTGATGGGCCGATCTTGCTCGTCATGGCTCCATCCTCTCAGGAGTTGGAGCCTCCGGCCAACCCGGTCGGTTCAGTTTTCTTCGCACACCTACTCCGATCCCGAAGAAAGAGTTTCCGCTTAGCGCTTACGAGTCAGCTCATCGTAGCTAACTTGATTGTAGTGTTCGAGAAGGCGTTGATCTGCCGTTCGAAGTCGCCGGGCGGGTAGTAGTTGTCAAGCAGAATGCGGTGGTCTAACCAATCACAGGGATGCGCTTTGCCGCGGCGCGAGCAGACGCCGCCTTGTTCGCGTGAGATTGGATGCTCACTCCGGCAGTGGCGCGCACTGCGTGGACGCCCCTCCGATCTGCCGGGCTTCGCTTCCGGGCCATGCTCGCGCGGCATCCGATACCGACAGCCAAGATCGTCCAACAATATTTCGCTCCCGTGAGCGATGATTACGCGCGAAGAACCGGATGCGGGTAATTCGCTCGTCCGGGCCTGTGACGAGCGGGGATGGCAACATCCCCGCCTCCAGTTGCGGTCCTTCGTTGCGGCGCGTCGTAAAGCTCGCCGCAGCGGCCACGACCATTCCCTATGACGCACGAGAGGTTGCGCCAATTATCATCTTCAACGGAGCACACCTATAACCACGCCAACACCTGTAGCTGCACCGATAATGGCCCCTACTCCGGCAATTATTGCCACAATCGGCCAAAACCCTCCCGCGGTCGAAGATGATTCTTCAGGCGATAGCTCCGTTACACCATACGCTGACACATCCGTCTTCATTCTTTTCTCCTTTCAGTGATGCCGGTCGACCGCTCTGGCGGCCGCACAAAGGAGGACTCAAGAGTCGTGCCAACTGTGGAGTGAGAACGCAAGACTCCCCAGTCTGCCTCCTTCAGCGCGGCCTAATTGCGAGCAGGCGCGACAATCTGCATCTGTCAGTGAACGCGCCCCGCTGCATGGTGCTGATTCTCCCCAATCAAAACGCCAGACATCCCTAAACTGCATCAAAAGTGAGTCAGAGCCCAATCGGCGCGCCGATGACGGCGCGCAGAAAATCTGATCGCGTTGCAAATCTCCCGGACTATTTCCTGCACAACCAGCCCGCGCCGGACGCCATTCCGGAGCACAACCGCCCACATTGATGTTGCTCGCCATTGCGCTTCTGGCCCCTAAGCAGTAACAGCGCCGCGTTGATCTAGATCGATCGCGCAAGTCATACCAGCAATGACCGTGCGGCCTGCGAAACCGGCCTTCCTGCCAAAGCAGCAGAATGGGCGCGTTGCTATGTCGAGTTACCGACATCAGGGTCTTCAACCCGACACGAAAGCAACAGGACAACACGGAAGTTGAGATGGCGCCGGTCGCCTCTCATGCCGGACTCGAACATCTGCAGCAGGACGATGCCTATGGGGACCTTATGAGGTACTTGGCATCTGCGTTGCAGGTGGACAAGTGGAATGCGGTAGGAAGTCGCCCATGAGGGTCGCGCGTCTGGTCATCGGCTTGGCTCTCTTGGTCGCGGGACTGTACGTGATTGTCGGCGAGCACTTCGCCGGAACCTCGGCAGATGCGACCGTCAACGCGCGACTTTACGTCGTTCGTGCCCCGATCGAAGGCAGGTTGGCGCTCGCCGTCAAAAGCATCGGGGCGCGCGTCAACGCCGGGGAACTCGTCGCAGAAATTACCGACGAGCGCTTTGATACTGCGCGACTTCTGGAACTCGAGCGCGATCGCGACAACCAGCGGATCGAGCTCAAACGCATTGCTGGCCAGCGGGAGGCGCTGTCGCTCGCACGGATTGGGTTCGATGCGCAATCAACCGATTACCAGCGCGGACGAATCCGGCAGATCGAGGCGCGGATCGCTGAGACCAAGGCGACCCAGGACGCTGCAGCCGCGCGCCTGCGCGAGGCAAATGCCGAACTCAAACGTGCCACCGAGCTGAGCAATCGCGGCGTTCAGACCGCGGCCTATCTGGATCGAACGCGCGCGACGTTTGACGTCGCGCAGCAGGAACTGGAAAGCGCGCAGCAACGCGTCAACTACTTCGAGACGGAACTCGCGTCGGCCCGCGCCGGCATATTCATCGGGGAATCCTACAACGACGCCCCCTTCTCGACCCAGCGTATCCGGGAGCTCGACCAGCGACTCGCCGAACTCAATGTCGAGGAGGGGCAAATCAAGGCGCGCATCGCCCAATACGATCGGCAGATCGATGCCGAGCGTCTCCGCGTCAATCGCCTTACTTCAGCGACGCTCAACGCCCGGATTTCGGGTCTGGTCTGGGATTTCCTGGTGGACGATTGCGAGCACACACGGCGAGGCCAAGATCTCGTCAAGCTGGCCGACTGCAACAGCCTGATCGTCACCGCGGGGGTTTCCGAGGCGCTTTATGACAGTCTGCGCATTGGAGCAGCGGTGCAGTTCCGGCTGTTCCGTGACGACCGGATCTTCGACGGAACCATCACCCGGCTCGGCGGATCGGGTGCGTCAGCGCTTTATACGAACCTTGCCGTCGGCCCCAGCCCGCAACATCTGCAGCGCTTCGACGTTACCGTAACTGTGCCGGAACTCGCGCAGCGGCCGGATCTCGGCTGTGCAATCGGACGCACCGGCCGCGTTATCTTTTCGAGCGGCCCGCTCGCTCAGCTCCGTCGGTTTCTCACGCGCTACGGCCTCTGATGCTTGTGCTGTCACCGCTACTGGCTGCCTTTGCGGGAGCCGCCGTCATCGTCGGACTCCGTCTGACCATCCTGCCATGGCTCAGCCCGAGCAGGTGGTACTGGCGCGCCCTTCTGCTCGGAGCGGCGGCGATTCTGTCGTGGCGCTACGTGATCTGGCGGTTCACGGACACTTTGGCACCATTCGACTGGACGGCGGACGCCCTGTTCAGTTGGGGGTTCGCCACTCTCGAGGCCCTGACGGTGCTGTCCTCGTCCATCGCGTTCTTGATTCTTTCACGGGTGAAGGAACGAACGGCGGAAGCAGACCAATACGCCGGATGGTGGTGGCCCGCAGAAGCGCCGCGCGTGGACATCTTCATCACGACTTACAATGAGCCATTGGACATACTCGAGCGGACCATGATCGGCGCAAAGGCCGTCCGATACCCGAGATTTCGTGTTTTCCTGCTCGACGATGGCCGCAGGAACTGGCTCCGGCAGGCCTGCGAAGGACACGGCATCGGATACATCGTGCGTTCGGACAATGTGCATGCGAAGGCAGGCAATATCAACCATGCACTCGCCCAGCGGGCGCGCGATCCGGACCGACCGGATTTTGTCGCCGTGCTCGACGCGGACTTCGTTCCGCATGTCGATTTCATCGACCGGACGGTGGCATTGTTTCACGACCCGAGTATCGGGCTCGTCCAAACGCCTCAGCACTTCTTCAATCCAGATCCAATTCAGCACAATCTCGGAATCGGCTCCGCATATCCGGACGAGCAGCGCCACTTCTTTGACAACGTCGAGTCCTCGCGCGATGCGTGGGGAATCGCGATTTGCTGCGGCACCTCGTCGGTCATGAGGGTTGCGGCCGTCGATCAGATCGGCTGGCTTCCCACAGAAAGCGTGACCGAGGACTTCCTGCTCACGCTACGGCTCGCGGAAAGCGGATGGCGAACCGTGTACCTCAATGAGCCGCTCACGGAGGGTTTGGCTCCCGAAGGACTGAAAGAATATATCATCCAACGTGGCCGCTGGTGTCTTGGCCTCATGCAGATTATCCGCAACTCGTACAACCCGTTCGGGTCTCATCGGCTCGGCCTGATGCAGCGGATCAGCGTGCTCGATTCATTCCTCTACTGGATCAGCACGTTTCCGTTCCGAATTGCTAGCCTGATTGGCCCGCTGCTGTACTGGTGGCTCGGCATTATGGTCGTGAATGCATCGCTCGTCGATATCACGAGATACTATGCGCCGTACTATCTCGCGGTCCTCGTGACGCTGAACTGGCTTTCAAAGGGCTTGTTCATCCCGGTCCTGAACGACACAGCGCAGCTGATCGCAGCCTGGCCGATTTGCAGGGCTGCGGCACTGGGTCTCTTCACAAGGGGACCCCACAGGTTTTCGGTCACGGCCAAGGGCGGAGACCGAGCGAAGGTTGTCGTCCAATGGTCGTTGATGCGGCCGTTCCTGATCTTGCTCGGATTGACCGTGAGCGGCCTGATCGTGCCACTGCACTCGGACTTCATCTTCAACACCTCGGCGACAGGCGGTGATGGCGTTGCCATCGTCATGTTCTGGACGGTCTACAACATCGTGGTGTTGCTGGTCGCCATCGCCGTGTGCATCGAGCGGCCGCGATATAACAGGCCGCAACGCCAGGTTCTCGAACCCATCACTCTGACAATCGGAGACGAGAGACACCGCGGCTGGCTGGTCAATCTCGGACCAGGGGGCGCACGGATCAGCGGTCCTCACGGCCTCTTAGCGGGGGCAGCGGGAAAATTGAGCATTCCGATGATCGGGGACGTCGACGCATGTGTCGTTGCATCAACACGCGACGGTTGCCGGCTGAAGTTCTCGCCAACGACCGAGCAGCGGACCCAAATCATCCAAAAACTGCACACCGATCACGCCGTTCCGGGGGCAGATCGGGGAGACATCTTGCGGATGATCCGCGAGTTGGCACGGGCTCTAACCCGTTGAGGAGGCGTCATGGCGAAGAAAGGACTGCGCTTGCGCACGCTCGTGTTTCTTGGGGGCGCCACGCTCATCCTGGTGCCCCTGATTGTGACCGCAACGCTCTATACCGCTGCCCTGCAGCAGCGCGGCGAGCAGCTGCAGGTCGAGAAGCTGACGACGCGCGGCGAACTGAGCGCCAACCTTCTGGCGCGCCGCCTATATGGAGTCTGGATGGACGTCGCCCGGCTCGCCACCATGATCGATCCGAGCAATCTGGCAAGCGCTCGCGAGCAAATCCAGCACTTGAGCCGCCTCGATAGCCGCTACACCTGGCTCGGTATCGCCGATGTCGAGGGCAAGGTGCTGGCGGCCAAAGACGGAATGTTGGAAGGTCAAGGCGTCGCGCAGAGGCCGTGGTTCAGACGCGGACTTGAAGCGCCGACGGCGATCGACGTCCATGAGGCGCAATTACTCGCGAGCCTGTTACCTGCCTCTCCTGAACCGTATCGCTTTATCGACTTGGCGGCGCCATTGCACCACGCGGGATCCGTTGCCGGCGTGATCGGAGCTCACCTGAATTGGGACTGGGTGGCCGAGGGCATGGCCGCTCTGCAGGCGCCCGGGATCGAGGTGTTGCTGCTTTCGCGCAACCGCTCCGTTCTGTTTGGCCCGCCCGACCTCGTCAACAAGCCTCTGAACATCGGCTCGGCGCTCGCGGCCAGCCGGGTCACCACCTCGTTTCTGAACGAGCGGTGGCCCGACGGCAAGGACTACTTCACCGTGATCGTTCCGACGGTCGGCTTTGCAGACCTCCCAAGCTTCGGCTGGTCGCTTCTGATCCGGCAGAATGCAGATGACGCGATGGCGCCAACCCGCGACTTGATTCGATCGTTCTTAATCATTCTTGGCACCGGCGCGATTGCCGCGCTGGCGCTGCTGTTTCTGGCCGCGCAATGGCTCGGGACTCCATTGCGCCGGCTCTCGGACTCAGCCGAGGCCGTCGCGCTCGATCCCGCCTCGCGCCCGCCGTATCAGGAAACCCGGTTTGAGGAGGCGGCAAGGCTGAGTGACGCGCTGGTTCGAATGCAGTCGAAGCTGATGGGCCGCTCTAATTCGTAGTTGGCGTACCCGACGGGCCAGGAGGAGAGGCGTGATTTGAACGATAAGCCGAGTATTTTCGCCAAACGCGCTTGACGCTATGGGCCTCGGCTTTCGTGGCACTGTCCTGCATGGCGCTTGTCGCACTCAGTTGCTGGAGGGAGTGGACCTCGCGATAGGTTGAGCTGAACGTGGAAATCGTTACGGCCAATCTGGCCCGCTCGCTGACGCAGCATGCCGAAGACACGTTCGAACTCACCGACACCGTTCTCAGCGTGCTCGTCAAACAGTTTGAGCTCGAGGGAAGCGGCGCGGTGGCGATCCACCAAGGTCCAGATCATTCTTGCTCGCCGCAATTCAATAAACCGGATCGTTTCGTCTTAGACGAAAGGGCCGCTGGCTTGCGACCAGCGAAGCGGTGAACTTCGCCGGGCGAAACAACAGCGATCGGGAATATTTCCAGCATCCGCGCCTGATCGACCAGGGGATTTCATCGGGCCGCCGGGAAGAGCGGTCCAGTGGGAAAGGGGTCATCACGGAGTCCAGACGCTTTGATCATCCAATGGCAACTTGGCCGGAGCTGCTCTCACGACCATCGATGTCGCCTGTTTCCTGCTGTTTATCGCGAGTTCAATGCTGGTCCTAACGGCTCCATCGCTCCTGCGAGCGCGGACGGCATCATCCTCGCGCAGAGCCCGGTGATGATAGCTACACAGGTCGTGACCCGTCCGGCCCTCGCTTTTCAAGGACACTGGGGGACCGGCCGGCTGCACCCGCATATTAGTTCAAGTCGCTGCTCGACGGCGTTGAACGTTTGAGCTCCTTTCAACTGAGCAGCCGGCACCCTGTGCTGGTCGTCGCCACGCCTTGCAAGACGAGGTGTTAAGGGCCGCGCTGAATCGCATGACAGTTGTACTGATGCTAATCGGCTTCATCGCTGCCGCGGCTCTCCTGCTGGTTCGCGAGCTGCAGCGAGAAAATCGCGGCGGTCCTGTCGGCCAAGGGGACAGATTTCCGGTTGCTTGCTGAGTCCTCGAGACGTGGTGATGCGCATCGGGGTCAATGGCGGATTCTTCATGTGCCTCGCCATCACGTCAACTCCATAGCATGCAATCTGCCCGGAAGGCTCAGCAAAGCCGGGGCGCACGGCCTTGTGGTCGGCGCGTACTGTGGAGCCGTGAGATCATTGTCCACCTAAAGCCGTTTGGGACAGCTGCGATGCTCTGCCATCCGTTCGCTCTTGCCACTCGCGCGGCCGAGAGCCCTCAAAGCCTTGGAGCGGCATCTTGGGGGCGTAAATGGTGGCTTCGCCGCGTTAACGATGTGCGAACTGGCCGGGTAGATCGCAAAGCACTCTTGCCGGGAACGACTATCGAGATCCGACGGCGCATTTACCGTCGCAGCTTGCGAAGACTCCACGACAATCGGCGCACAACATCTGGTGTTCAGTTAACATTCATGCTACCTGTAAGAACCTTACTGGAACAAACCGGCGTCAGCGATGGGTCGACTGTGATGAGTTTGTCAACTCCACGATCGCGCGTACTGCACGCCGATTGGTTCGATTGGCGTAGTTCTGCCACAAGGGATTTCATTGCTCTCTTTGGGGGCGTCGTTCTCGCTTCGATCTTGGCGCATGTCTATGAGCTTGGCCCTCGTTTGCTTCGGCTGGGACGGGGCTATGCGGATTCGGCACTCGACAACGTCGTGTTCATCATATTCGTCGCGTTCTTTCTGAGCATCGCGCTGACAATCTTTAGTGTTCGCCGCTATCGAGATCTCGCCCGCGAAACGAAAGCACGAACGATTGCAGAACGAGAAGCGCGCGATCTGGCGCGACACGATCCATTGACCGGCCTGCCTAACCGTCGCCTGTTTGATGAAAAACTTGATGCGTGCCTCGGCCTCGCCGGCGGCACGCACCAGGTGGCCGTTCTGATGCTTAGCCCTGATGGCTTCAAGAGGATCAAGGACACGCATGGCCACGCAGCGGGAGACAAGGCACTATGCGAATTTGCCAACAGGGCCGCTGACATCTTGCGCAAGGATGGCGTCCTGGCGAGAACTGGAGGCGACGAATTCGGGATTGTCCTGCCAGGCATTAGCTCCCTCGACGAACCCACCGATCTGGCGCGCCGTATTGTGGCGTCCGCCGCCGACACTTTCGCGATCGAGACGGGGTCAGCGGAGCTTGGTGTTAGAGTTGGCATCGCCATCGCTCCGATTGACGGCGTCAATCTCCACGAATTGGTCAGGCGCGCAGAACGTGCACTTGATCGTTCACAAGGCGACGGCAGGTCGTGTGTTCGCTTTTTCGAACCAGAGATGGAGGTGCATGTCGAGCGGCGCATCCAGATCGAGCGAGAGCTTCGCAGTGCTATCACGGCCGATATTATCGAGCCGCACTATCAGCCGTTGGTTTCGCTCAAAGGTAATTGCATCATCGGGTTCGAGGCCCTGGCGCGTTGGGAAAACAGGACTTTGGGGCATATTCCGCCCGACGTGTTTATTCCGATTGCAGAAGAAACGGGCCTCATCACCGCGCTTGGAGATCAGCTTTTTCGCCGCGCCTGTCTCGATGCCAATGCGTGGCCGGAGACGTTTACGCTTGCCTTCAATATTTCGCCCATTCAATTGCGTGATCCCGCGCTTGGACAGCGCATTCTATCGATCCTTGGGCAAACCGGGTTCAGTCCGCACCGCCTGGAGATTGAAATTACCGAGAGCGCGTTCGTGGAAAAGACCGGGGTTGCGAAGACCGTGATTGATGAACTCCGTCAAGCCGGCGTCCGCATCGCGCTCGATGATTTCGGAACAGGTTATGCTACGCTTAGCCAGCTGCTTTCGTTTCGTCTCGACAAGATCAAGATAGACCGCAGCTTCGTGTCGCATCTCGACGACAGTACCGACAGCGGGGTGATCGTGCGTGCCATTCTTGGCCTTGCAAAAGGATTTGGCTTGACGACCACGGCCGAGGGCGTCGAAGACGCAGGCCAGCTGGCCTATCTGGTGGCCAATGGTTGCACAGAAGGACAAGGCTACCTGTTCAGTGATGCCGTCCCGGCCGCCGGTATCCCCGCGCTGCTTGATCGCGAATCCGGCCGCGGCGGTTGCTGAAGACGATGGCGCGCCCCGGCCGGCCCTAAATATGCTTTAAGCGAAGGACTTCCTTGATCCGGCGCATCGACAAACTCTGGGTAGGCATCGGACTTCTTCGTTAAGACGAGGTGACCTTGCCCCACGGGCTTAATCCAGTTTGAAGTTCGTTCTGGCCCAGGACAAGGACCAGAGCATGAAGCGCAGCCGCTTTTCGGAAGAGCAGATCATCGGAATTTTGAAGGAGCATGAGGCCGGCGTGTCGGTCGCCGATCTGTGCCGCAAGCATGGCGTCAGCGACGCCAGCATCTACAAATGGAAGGCCAGGTTCGGTGGGATGGAGGTGTCGGAGGCCAAACGGCTGACGCTGGAAGACGAGAACACACGGCTGAAGCGGCTCTTGGCCGACGCCATGCTGGACAACGCGGCCTTGAAGGACCTCGTGGGAAAGAAATGGTGACGCCCGCGGCCAAGCGGAAAGCTGTCGCCCATCTCCAAGGCGCCTTCAGGATGAGCGAACGGCGAGCGTGTAAAGCCATCGGCTGTTGCCGCATGACGATCAGATACCAGACGTCCCGGGCGGACGAAGCCGGCCTTCGCCAGCGCATGCGGGCAATCGCCCAGGAACGTCGTCGTTTCGGCTATCGACGCCTGCATGTGCTGCTCAAGCGGGAGGGCTATCTGGTCAACCACAAGAAGCTCTTCCGTCTGTACCGGGAAGAGAGGCTCGCGGTGCGCCGCCGTGGCGGCCGCAAGCGGGCGGTCGGGACCCGGGCGCCGATGACGGTGGCGATGGCGCCGAACGACCGCTGGTCGCTCGACTTCGTGTCGGATCAGCTCACCGATGGCCGCCGCTTCCGTATCCTTACCGTCGTCGATGACTGCACCCGCGAGTGTCTGGCGCTGGTAGCCGACACCTCGCTCTCCGGCGCCCGGGTGGCGCGGGAGCTGGACCGGCTGGTGATCGAGCGCGGCGATTCCACGATGGCATCTTCTAGCACCTCGTCGATCGAGCCGCCCGAAAATTCGGTCATTCTATTGGTGACGTAATTCACTTTTCGCAGGATGTTCCGCTTAACATTGAAGCCCAAGCAAATCCCAGTGTGCCGGGCGCCATAATGCGTCCAGAGTACCGGGTCTACCCAGTCGCCGCTAAAGCAAACGACGCCGTTCTTTCGGTCGAATTCACGTTTGAACTCGCTCATTGACTTCGAAGGATCGAGTTTGCGAACTTCGGCGCTAATAGCTCGTACGGATCGTTCAGAAGGCTGAAGCGTGCTACCTTAATGCGGCTAAAGACTATATTGCTGAGCGCATGCTCCGCTGGAGTGATGTAGTAGACCCGCTGATACTTCTTATCCGGGGGTGCGGTGACGGCAGCGCTGCCCATTTTGGAGTGGTAAGGCTCTTCGGCCCAGAGTCGTCGTAGGTGATTGTTCAAAGGCATCGCCAAGAATCCAAGCGCTACATAGCCCCACGCAGCCATTCGGCTGTTCGGCAATCAAATCATAGGGGAAGGCTGCCTGCCAGCCTCGGTGAAGAGTGCGCATTGAATAGCGGGCCCTGCCGGCGAGCCCAGGGTTTGGGCAAGAGCTCTCTCGACGACCAGTGACGCTTCCCGCCGAAATTGTTGCAGGGATCTCATATCTGAGACGCTACCTCGTAGGACGGCTCGATGCTTCCCCCCAAAGTGGGCGGCAGCATTCGTTTCGCCAAGCGCGACGTCATTTCGCATTTGGCGAGGCAGCGGACCGAAACAATCGACAAATAACGGATATGGCAGTAGGAATGATAAAAAACTCGTGGTGGGTCGATTTCATGGTCGACTCCACGCGATATAGAGAACGTAGTCCTGAGAACACAAAGGCCGGTGCGCAGGCGTACGAAGCTACCTTGCGACAAAAGCGCATATCCTCGAACACATTCTTTCCAGGAGCCAATCTTTCTCTTCGAGGCGAGTGTATTGATCATCCGCAACAGGGAAGGGCTCGCAGAGCTTCGAGGCCGTCAACGTTACCGATAGAACCCGAAGCGGACGATGTCGAGTGAATGTCCCTCGAGCGATGTCGAAGCACTGCGAAGGGCGATTCTCCTGGCAGATTCCGCGGCACAGTTGGTCGTTTTCCCTTCGGACCTCAACTCTACAACATTTGGTAGTAGACGGTTCCGGCCATGCGATGCTTCCATCACAATTAGGCAATTCGATTGCTGGCGCTGCCTGGGGCGTTACTCCTAAAACTGGGAGCCCACCTTGCGCTTGCCGAAACATTCAAGAACTCTGAGCTCTGGCGAAAACAGCATTTGCCTTCACACGGCGTGAGCCATGTATAAAATCGACCGCGAAACCGAAAAAGCGAGATGAGTTGAGGGATGCGACTGTCGTTAGCATGTCGTATTTGTGCAATCGTGCTCAATCTGACCTGCCACGAGCTTTCATCCGCAACTCTCGAGCCTCTGTCAGGCGACGCCTCGTGTCACAGACAACTACCCGCTTAGGCAGTTGATCGAAACGACAAAACATAGGACCGATCGATGCCAAGGAATGCGTTTCTGCGTCGCTGAACACCTTCACATCTGTAGTTTTCAAGCACGGGATCGAGGCAGGTTGCTGGGCCGAATAAGCCAAGCTGCTGTGAATTCCGGATCTTTGCCATGGCTTGACGAGGAAACGCAATTTGCCGGGGAGAGCTGCCGTGTATTGATTCGTCACGTCGTTCGACCGAAGCATTTCGTTCTCGGGTTGACCAGGCGAACGGAGCCTGATGCCCCTGCAATTCCATCGCGCTGCCGAAGACATGGAAATATGGAGTGCGAGCAGCGACGGCTATTCGTTCGTGATCAGTTTCCAGAGCCCGACGGGTCGTGGCTTCCGCGGAAGGTCGGGCTACGTCGCCTCGTGGCGTCCGCTTGACCAGAGCCGTGGTTCGATCAGGATTCTCGGCTGGCCGCTCCAAAGCTTCGCTGAGGCCGAGAATGCGTGCAACAGTATGCTGAATTACCTTCGAGACGTGAACTGATCCCCACTCGCTGAGAATATGGAGCCTTGCCAAATGCCTCAGTCGCGAGCGCCGCCCAGGATACTCGATCGAATCTCACCGCTCACTCATTATGCAAAAGGCGTTGGAGCATATGCTGGTAGCCGATGCAGACGAAGTTGATCTTTAGGAATGGCAGTCGGGATTGTGTACAATGAGCAGCAGACAACTTAACGATGAGTATGACGCCGAGGAAGCCGAGGCGATTGCCGCGGCACTTGACCTCACGCTCGATGAATTGAATCAAATCGAGTATACGATAAACGAGATCGCCAACGACGATGGGCTGGTTTACGCATACGGCGTAGAAATCAAAGAAGGAGCCCCGCAGTACATCCTTGACAAGCTTGCGCCGCTGCCCAGGCGGGGCAACTTAGTGCTGATTCATGTGCGGGGATACGCCCACGACGCAGATCAAGAGGAAATTGAAATAGAGATGGCCAGGACGACCGTTTACAAAGTAAAGCTCTACAACATCGCTACAGATGAAGTGGTTATCTCCCGGCGCATGGCCACCTACGACGGGGCAGCCAAGATGGGAGGGTGGCCGGTTGAAGGCACGGGTCATATAATTGACCTAGCTGACCTAGAACCCGGAGAGGAATGGACACCTCGCGATTTCGATCCGACTACGATATGACGGTGCTCACGACTGAGATGCGTCAACCGCACAAACGCTCTCGAACATGATTGATTACCATCATACGGCGAGGCAATTTGGTTCTCCCGACTCATCCCGTAAGCGCTAAACCCTCCAAACAACGCTCGCAGTTACGGCGATCTTCTTGTCATGCTGCCGCGTCCTTTGCTTGGCCGAACGCCGCAAGACGTCGTATCAGGCTTGTTAGCACTTCCGGCTTTTTACCCTCTGCCCAGGCAATGGCAAGCAGCTCCCCGATCAACGCCGGATTTTTTCTGAGACCTCCAGCAGCCGGATCAATGGCGCGCCGCGCTTCATTGTTGACCCGATCCCAATCCGCCGCCTCGAAACACTGCCTAACGGAATCTTCAATATTATTAGGCCAAATCGCACAACAGTCACCCCAAACAATGGCCGACGGGAAATGATCGCCCCCCAGCTCAAGAGCCGCTAGGAGAGCTTTGTTGTCAACCTCATGATGACGTCGACGATCAGGATGTTCCTCATCACCGTCAGCGTCGAATATGACGAAGCAGGGTATCTCCAGCTCCTGAGCGATAGTGAGCAATTGAAGAATGTTCGACTTTCCTTCAGTCGGCAAAATATGAAGTCCGGCCCTTCGCATAGCATTCCATTCGCCATCGAGATGAAGTGCCGCTGAGAGATAAGCACGGTCGGCAATCCCCTCGACGAGCACCAACCGCTGGCTGAAATACAATTCAGATGGTTCCGGCCGCAACGCCGCGAGTAGCTTTGCTCTCGCGACGGGGTTCTTGTCCGGCTTCTTGCCCGTCGCTTTAGAGATACGCACCGCGAACCTGTCGAAGTCTGTGCACTTTACGTGCGATTTCCCCGATTTTCCGTCGCGCCGAACTAACCGGATATCTTCAAACTCTTCGCCGGAGACGAAATAAGGGCTGTGAGTCGTGAGCATAACCTGGTTGCCCAAGGCCGCCAATTCTCTCAGCACGGCCGACAGGTGTTTTGCTTGCGGCGGGTGTTGATAAAGCTCAGGCTCTTCACATCCTAATATAAGGGTAGGTCTTTCGATGCTGGTTTCCGCGGAAGAACCGCTTTCGACGGACGCAAGCTCCTGCAGGATCGCGAGCAAGAACGACCTTTGTAAGCCGTGACCGAAGCGCAGCATGCTTCCCTTGAATGAACCTTCCTGTGCTTTGATAGTCGCTTTCGGTTCACCAATTGAAACCGACTTGTCACTGCCCTGTAGCCATTCAACCATTAGGCTCGCGTCGGGGTGGGCGAAGACAGCGAGACGTTTCGCCAAGCTGTCTGAGATTTCTTGAAGTGTGCCCTGCTGCGCCTGAAGGAGCGCGTCGTACTCTGCACGAGCACGTGCACGCAGAGCCTCCAATGCATGGTCGAAGTTAACCTTCTGCCGGACAGTCCGTTGGAGCAATTTACCCAAGGCGGTGTTTCCCGCTTCTTCTGCTTCGGCGGATGCGTCCTTGACGGCTGGGAGATAAACCCACTGCACATAGGGCTCAAGCCTTCCCCTTGCCCTGCCGACCCCATAAAAGTGATCAGTGCTTCGCTGGCTCTCACAAATTTCTGGACGAGCCTCCTCATAAGATCGAAGAGCCTCTATCATAGCCGCCTTGGTCGGCTTTTTCCCGATATCAGGGAAATCCGCCAATCCCTTCGTGACCTCGAAGAAGCGAGCGCGGAGCGGCTCTACGGTCGCCTTGTTCTTGTCGTCCTCGAAAAAGGCGGCGAATTGTTTAAAAACGAGGCGCTCTCCCCACTGAATAACGGGAGCCTTAGCTGTTTTGGCATCGAAAACTGCAATGGAAGTTACAACCAACTCTCCATGGCGAACGTAGTGAGACAGGTCCTCTTTGGCTGCGTCGCTGAGTTGATCGAAGGTAACAGTGATTTGCACTGGAATGTCTGTGTTCCCACCGTGGAAATCTTCGGCCGTTAGCGTTGCAACGTCAGTTGCACTGCTAGCCTCTTGGAAGAAGACATTTAGCGCGCCCAGGATCGTCGACTTTCCTGCGCCGTTGGGCCCGACCAAGCAAGTACATGAGTCAAAAGACACTGTTTCGTCCTCGAAGGCCCTGAAATTCTGCACGCGGACCGAACGGATTCTCATGACATCCTCCATAAGCAATAGAATATGCTTACAACTTTCGCGCGCTTCCGCCCGGTTGGTCAACTGTAAAGTTCTTTCTTCGAGTCGCTTTCTGCGAAAACAAAAATGACCGCATGCCAAAAATGGGCGCACGCCGCCTCGCTGGTAAGATAATCGTTGTAGCTAGCTGCACGATCACCGCGGGGGATGTCCCGATCGGTGTTGAACTACGTCTGCCGGAATGAATGTTGCGCAGCCCTCGTGACGTAGGCAGCGGGCTTAATCGTCATGCGATCGTGGTGAGCTTGAAGGGCCGCACGCAGAACCGACAATTGCTTATGCGGCTTCAATCGCCGGCAGCCCTTGTTGGCCTCGATCATGCCGGCCGCGTACCCATCGCAAAGCCACACCGGCATCCCGCCAACGTTTTACGTTGCGCATGACGCGGTGAATGGTGCCCATCATGTTCTCGGCGATGTTGGTACAGGCGAGCGATCGACGAAGCTCCTTCGGCAACTTCAACCGGACGACAGTCAGGATTTCGTCGAGGCCTTCGAGGATGCTGGCCGCTACGCCGGACCATTGCTGGTCAAGTCGACGCGCGAGATTGCGGATCAATTTTTCGGCCTTGTCGGCGTCATCGAGCTCCCAGGCCTGGCTCAACACCCGACGGGCGACCGCGTGATGCTCTTTCGGCAGGCGTTCCATGATGTTGCGCGCCTTGTGGGTCTGGCAGCGCTGGAGCGCAGCGGCCGAACTGAAGGTGCGGCGGATCGCGCTCGACAACGCTTTCGCGGCCTCTCAGGCGTTGGAGCCTGCGGCGAACCCGGGGCGGTTCAGTGTTCTGCCATGTCCAATCGCGAGCTCTCGCATTCGCGGTCTGATCGCGGTTCGTTGGAGCGCCTACACTCGCGAGTGAGCGCGGCATCCTGAGTCGCCGGCATCGTGACAACACGACATCATCGGGATCATCGCCAAAGTACATTCCAGCCGTCAGTCTTTACCCGCTGCCCGCACTGTAGCCCCGGATGAGCGAGCATGCGCCTACGAGAAGTTTTGATGCCGCTGCCTTGGCATGGCTGCTCTTTCAATCGGCCAACAGCCGAATGAGACAGGCCCGGAGTGGTTCGCTAACATCCGGGGAAGCTCTGCTTACCTGAGTCAGAATGCCGCGCTCGCGTGCGATTCTCAGCGCGCATTGGCCGTGATTCAATGCGCCATCCATATACGCATTGCTTGCTGGCATCACGCCGGTGCGGATAGGGGTAGTGCGAGAAGGAATTCGGCGCTGCTCGCCACTACTATCTCCAATAGCGCCTCACGCGGGAGTGGTAGATATGCTTAGATCATTCAACATAGTCGTCGCTCTAGCAGCAGTCCTCGTAGGATCGTTGCCGTTTGCTGCATCTGGTCAAACATCGCCACGTGGTGCTCCCATCGCCTCTAGTCCGACCGCCCCTAATGAAGCGAAAGTTGAGAGTTTCCGTTCACGCCTCCAGGATCAGCAAAAGACCCTCGAATCATATGGGGCAACGATATCCGGGTTGGTTGATCGTCTTAAAGCAGCGTCCGGCACGACTGTAGAAAGCCGAATTTCTGAGGTCCGCAGTTTGAGGGAGGCCCTGGTTCAATTGGGCGTCCAATTACAGCCAGACGCACCGCTATCCCAAAGCATCGACCAATATCAGAGCTGGATTTCGGCGCAGATGGGACGCGTTAACAATCAGCGTTCCACGCTTGGACCCGAATTCGTCCAAGAGCTTGTACGACGATACCAGCAATATCAACAGGAGGTAACGCGTGCGCGCGAGTCGGTTAGCAACCACTCGAATGCAATTGATCGCACTCTGAACGAACTTACAACTAGCGGAGCTGCGCGCAGCGGAAATGCTGATGGCTGAAGACGCCGCGGCGGCGGTCAAAGAGCTTCTCGGAGTGTTGGACAGCGTCGGTCAAACAATCGAGGACATTCGGAGCAATCTGCGAAAGCTCGGCAATGCCGGCGCGTGAATGATGGCGATAACTTTCCCTCGTTTGGTGAGGCGACGGGGGGCACCACCGATAGGGAGGTTACTGTGCGCGTAGGACTCTCATGCCTGATAACCGCGATCGTTTGTGTAACAGCAGTCGGCGCAGCTCCAAAGCTCGGCGACGAACAGATACCGCCACGCACGGGCGACGAGAAGGGAAAGACCGAACCGACGACCACCCGTCCAATCGTGCAGCTGGATGAATTACTAGATCAGGCCCCTGACGGCAGCCTCTTGATCGAACTCTATCAATCGGTGCGCAACATCAGAGACGTGGAAGCAGTAAACGAGCACGTCAAAGCACAAGTCAACACGGCGCAGTCTATCGCCGCGGACGTTGCGCGCTCGCACGAAAGCCTCCTGAAATCGTGCGATGGCTCCGACTTCATGAAAATTGAAGGTATCGCACTCAAGGCCCGCGCCTTCTCAGCCACTCTTGCTCGAGTCGATGGCGAACTCACAAACGCGTTGGCCGCGACGCGGCAGATAGTTGAAGCCGAGAGACCTAGCTCGATCAAGGCCAAGGAGGATATAAACCGATTTGTGCTTGCAGCGCATGAACTCGGTCGTCTGCGCGTGCAGGCGACCGAGATTGCAAAGGCAATTGAGGGTCTCAGCGTCAGCATTCGCACAACACTAACCTCGTGCACCGCGACGCCGGTGGCTCCGCTGTTCGCTATGCGCGATGTGCTTCCCCTTGGAGGTCAGGCGCGGCAATCTCCTTCCATGAAGCAGAAGCGCGTGATCAAGCCCGCAACTACGCTCCGCCACCGCTCGCTTGGGCAAGAACCGCTATAACCCCGCCACCGGTCACATGCAGGTCTGCGTCCTGTTGGAACGTAAAACAAGCCGCTGAAGAACACGAGGCCGGCGTAGGCGCACGTGAAAGCGGTCGTTTTTTGGCTTCCCTTGACCTTTTAAATTGCTGTTTTGAAGCACGTTATCTCGTCCGCGTGCCTTCTGCCTTGATATTCTCGTGGACCCGGCCACCCGCGCAAAATGTCTCAGGGCTTCTTGTGGCGATAGTCGAGGTCAGGGCTCCCGCTGAGCGGGACAAACGGCCTTCGTGATCCATGGCGTCCGCCGTCGCATGCTGCAGGGTCGGCCAGCTTGCTCTTACCACAGTGTTTGTTGCTTGAGCGGCTCGCGGGCATCGGCCTCATCTCTTGCCGCCTCGCCACTCGCTTTGCCGTTTGCGTCATCGAACGCCTTCTTGAGCTCAAGTGGCATATTTTTAATGCAGCCCATGGACCTTTCGAGCGCAATAAATCTGCTGTACGCGGACCACGCCGCCGCTATCAGCGCGCTAACGATCCCAAGGACGTACTCCCACCCAATATGACATGTTATTGCATCCATATACGCCGATAAGGTAGGTCCAAAAACCGTTCCGACCAAGGCTGGTGAATGTGCGGACGAGGCACAGCTCCGAGCCTCGCCGAGCTGGGCATGGTCGGCGATCGTTGTGCCATGAACGATCCCGGCGCCAACCGCAAAGGCATATCTGAGCATAGACACGTTAGTCCGACGGTCTCCGATGTGCTTGAAGATGGCACTATCGTTGAACTGGTCTATAGGCCCGAGCATCGCGCCACGCTGCTCGCGACGTCGGTTGCAGGACGCTGGACCTTGGCCACGCACGTGGACTTGCCCGGTGGGCACCAGCTGGTCCCGTTTTCGCCCAACAACAATCTGATCAAGAACGAGGTTGTTTTGCTACCATCGGAGCCGCGGATTTACGGGACCGAGCAAGAGCTCGTCGCGGAGATCATAGAATTCATTCATCGCTACGCCGACCTTAGCCCGACCTTTGAGCAGGTCGCCAGTTTTTATGTCCTGCTGACTGGGTGTACGATGCATTCAATGATTTGCCGTACCTACGTCTTCGCGGCGATTTCGGCACGGGGAAGACGCGGTCGCTCCTGACGATCGGCTCGCTCTGCTATAAGCCGTTCTTCGCAAGCGGCGCCTCGACGGTCCACACGCTCAATGCGTTTCGGGGAACACTCATCTTCGATGAGGCCGACTTTCGCTTCAGCGACGAGCGCTCGGAGATCGTCAAAATCCTCAATAACGGCAATATGCGCGGCATGCCGGTCCTGCGCACGGTCATGAACCGCCAGCGTGAGTTCAACCCACAAGCTTTCCACGTCTTTGGACCGAAAATCGTTGCAACGAGGGGACGCTACGAGGACAGAGCACTGGAGAGCCGCTTCATCACGGAGGAAACCGGTGCGCGGCCGCTACGCAACGACATTCCCATCAACCTCCCGCCGACCTTCAAAGATGAGGCGCGTGAGTTGCGCAACAAGTTGTTACTGTATCGCTTTCGAAGACGACACGAGATTACGCTGTACCCGGCTCTCGCCGATCCCAAATTGGAGCCACGCATCAATCAAATCATGCTGCCGCTGCTGAGCGTGGTCAGCGATCCACGACTGCGGAGCGAACTCCGGAATGCCGCGGAGCATGCCCAGAACTCGATCATCGCCGAGCGCGGCCTTCTGATGGAGGCCCAGGTCTTGGAAATCCTTGTTGACCTGATGTTGTCCACCAGTAGGCAGGTCGTTCCCGTCGCTGACATCACAATGGGTATCATCGATCGCTACGGGCCCGAGTATGACCGACCGATCAGCAACCGGTGGATCGGAAGCGTCCTGCGCACGAAGCTGAACCTCCGGACCTACAAATCCCACGGAGTGTACGTCATTCCTATGACTGAGAGGGGAAAAGTGGAGATGTTGTGCCGGAGGTATGGAGTGAATGTTGTCACCGATGCGCCGCCGACAGAGCCCACAGGGGACGTGGGGACTTCGGAGAAGTTCTAGAGGCACCCCCAAGCTGAACGTATCGGGAAGCGAACGCCAATATTCGGTGTGCCGTGGCGTTCTTCCACGTCCCCAAGTCCCCATCTCCACAAGATTTTCATCTGGGACCAGGCAACATCTGACGGCACGATAGATACAATGGAAGGCCGCAGATTATTTCATTTGAGTGCCACGTGGGCACTTTTTCACGTCTCGAACGAAACTGCACTCCAGGGGACCATAGCGTGCGCGCCGGTGATCCTATTGGCCGGCTGCACGACTTATGCGTCATCGTCATCAATCATACCTCCGTCCGCATCGCCGACGCTGGGGGCTTACCCAGCAGGAGCTCGCATTCTTAATCGGCGTAAAGAGCAGGACCGCAGTCTCTCGAATTGAAGGCTCAAAGCGCAGGCCCAGCCTCGATGCCGTGTTCATATGCGAGATGATCTTCAATACGTCCCCATTGGAGCTGTTTCCTGGGCTCATGTCAGAGCTACAGCAGGCCATACTTCGGCGTGCCAGCGAACTCTATGAGGCGCTTCAGGGCGACCCATCCAAGGCAACGCGCCTGAAGCTTGATTTCCTCGAACGGTTGCTGGAGCGAGTAGAAGGGAAGCGCATCGATGCAACCATATGACGAATGATAACCGGTCCGCACTGGTCCTCTCTATCTATTTAAACACGCGCGGTTTTGGGTTCGTCGTGTTCGAAGGCCACTTATCCCCGTACGACTGGGGGATACGCGAGATGCGCGGACCTCGAAAGAGCAACGGATGCCTTCTGCGTATCTCCCAAATCATCGATCGATACGCTCCCGATGTGCTCGTCATCCAAGATATCTCCGAGCAGGGCACGCGACGGGCGCCATGGATTAGCAAGCTCAACGGCTCGATCGCTGGACTTGCGAAAGATCGCGCCATCCCCGCTTTTGCATACTCGCGTGATCAGGTGCGACTCGCATTCGAGTGCTACGGGCGCCTGAACAAGCAAGGCCTCGCCGAGGTAATCGCGAAGCACATTCCGGCTTTCGAGCAATACGTCCCGCCGCCCCGCAAACCGTGGATGAGCGAAGATCGCCGAATGGGTCTATTCGATGCAGCAGCGCTGGCGCTCGTATTCTTTCAGTCGGCCAACACCTCCGCCTGGTAATCGAGTGTGGAAAGTGAAGACCTCGCGCAATACGCGCATTTTCTCCTTGCATGCATTTCGACTAAAAGAGCATCAACTTGAAGCAGGCCCAATTGAGCGCCTGACAGCTGGCCCACAAAACGGCGACGCACACCGAGCTCTCCGTTTCTTCTAACTGGCAGCGTTGATGCCATCGGCAGGCACCGCAGACCGGATTTTCCGTCTCTGTGGCTGAAATCCAAGATTGAGCATTCGCTGGGGTAACTGCTCCTTACAGCAGGTAGCCTGCGTCGCAGTTCAAACTGCGCGGACATCACTGCTTGCGAGCCCGCTAGGCCGGCCGATATGTGCACGAACAAATCCTTGCCGTTGCCGTCATCAGGCCGGATGAAGCCCCAGCCCTTTTCAACGCTGTACGACACTACCGTTCCAGTGCGCATCTTTGCTCCACTGTCTTGCGGCTCAATATCGTCGCCCGCTGCTCCGGAGCTGCGGGTGCACTTTCCGTCTCGAACAAGGGCTCTTGGACTGTCCTTCTGCTCTCCCGCCAAGGGAGAGTGATGCTGTGCTACTGACCTGCCTTCTTCGTGCCCTCATCCGATATGGCGGCGAACCCGCCCCTAACATCATCGCATCCGAACATTCCGGTAATGCTGCCCAGAACCAAGCAAGGGTCGCGCCGAATCGAGAATTGGAGGTTCTTCAGGCGCTTCGTAGCGGGCTACAGGGTCAAGTTGTTCGCTTTGGTCTGAAAACTGATGGGTCGCCGGGCCGCTGTCCGTCCCTGCTGGTACCGCCGGACTTCGGACCAATACAGGCTCGCGCTCGCGTTATCCGGGGGGCACCGACACGTCCGGACGGTTTGCGACAAGCGGCGGCATCCGCCATTGGCAGAGGTGACCCAGTGTTTGAGGGCCAGAAGCAGCGTCTCGCTCGACAGCTGTTGCGCTGTTGTTGTAGCCGTCCGCGTGGTGCGCAATGGTGATGCTGCGGGTAACGGTATCACTGCTGTTGCTCGGCGAAGATCGTATGCAGGACTGCCGATGACAGGGCGCCTCTTCAGCTTCAGACGGCGGCCGTTTGCTTGAACCATTTCCTTGGTAGACCAATGTAGTAGCGGCGCCTGCGCCCGGGGTCCTCTGCCAGTGAGGTTTTGGTGCCATTAAAATTTGCCCGGCATGGCGGACGACCTGTGGGAGCTGGCCATGCAGCAGGAATTCCCCGTCGGTCCGAATACCACCCGATGAGCGGCCGGCCGCAAGGAATTCTGTCGCCAGCGGCACCAGGACTTCGAAGTGCGAGCCATCAGCTCTCGCCGCGACGGGCTATTGCTGTAATTAGTTCGCCACGCGGCCTGTTGCGGCATGACGCTTTCGGACTGTCCACCTTACGACATGCATGTCTTAAAGCCAGCCCGCACGTGCGGCCACCGACACGCAGAAAGCAGGCGTGCGAGGAGCTTCGCATCAAACGACCGAACCTCGCGCTTTTCAGCCAGCAGCCTGATGAATTTTTGTTGGCACGCATATTGCCCCCAAAGGAGAGCGAAAGGACAAATGGCCTAGGATCGATTCGCGATCAGGGCGGGATTGCCTTCGCCACAGATCGAAAGGAGCGAACATGCCGAGCTTTCTAATCAGGTACGCGAGCGACCCGAGCTTCGTGCTCGGAGTGGAGGAGAAGCATGAATATGCCCGAGTTGTGCTCCGCCACGTGACTACCAGTCTCAAACATATCCTTTGGGACATCAACTTTGACAATGGCGCCATCAGGTTGAATTCGGGAGGACAACTTGCAGTCGCACCAAAGGACGGCAAAATTGCGCAGGAGATTCCGCTTTTACTCAAGTTCTACAACGCTTCAGACGCCACTCAACATTGGGAATTTTCCGACAACCCAGGCCTTATTCTCGCTGCACTAAACGAGCGGTTCTGCATCGACAATCATGGGGGCGTGAAGAAAGACGGCAACACAATTCAGCTGTTTCCGAAACACGGCGGAGACAATCAGCAGTGGCTACTTAGACCCCTAGCCGAACTGAAAGTTGCTCTGGAATCAGCGGCGAACGCGTAACTTCGTGACAACCGAAGAGGTGGCTATTGCGTGGGCGCGACACTCGCTGCGCACATTGACGGTGACGCGCCAAGGGCCACCTCCCCCTCGTCCGGCTGAAGGCGGCCGTTGTGGATGATCAGGAAATAATAGTGCTGCACGGCATGTCCCTCGTTTTGTCGGAGATTATCCATCAAGTCGGGACGCGCCGAACCTGTCAAAAATGACAGGGTAGCGCTCGGGGCTCGCGGGTGACATCTTACGTAGGCCTAGTTGCCCGGCCCCGTCCGCACCTAATAATCGAGAGAGGGTCGCCCCAGTGGAGAGAATCATGGAGCGCCTATGACAGAAAACGCCGGGCTTCATATGGACAAGCTAGTCTATGCGATTGCCTTGCTAGACGGCGCCAAACGCATTCATTCCTCTGCACCTGGCGCGGACATTTCCCGAATAGGGATTCCTTTCTACCTTCTCATCGGCTTCAGCATAGAGAACGGCTTGAAAGCTCTGCTGCATTTTCAGGGGCAACATCAACGTGAACTGCAGCGCTCCCATGACCTCGCGGATTTGTTAGCAAAGACCGATGGACTTCGTGAACGCCTTTGGCCTGGCACTGTAAAGGACGTGGAACACCTCAGCCGTTATCACAAAGAGTATTGGTTCAGATACCCCGAACGCGCCGCTACTGCCGACGTCTATAAAGCCGAAAGTGCCTGTATGATGGTCGACCACCTCCTGGTCCAGGTCGCGCACCTAATTGGTTATAGGGGACGACCGTAACTAAACACCTCACCTAACGTGCAGGACTGCAGATCGCCATGAAATCACCATCGGCCCCTTTGGCCACGTGCCCACGGCCGTAACCAGCATGATTGAGGCGGAATTGACGGCGCTCTCATCTTGACCGATGGCGACGACAATTTGGAGGAGATCGCTGCGCGGTTCACTCCGGCAACAGGCCGGCCGATATGCTGCAATCTGACCGAGATCCCGCGGTGATAGTGGGAAGCGCCCCACTACGTCTTGGCTGACGTGCGGAATTTTTCCGCATTCTCCGCGGCCACAGCTAAAGATCGAGTGAACTCTCCATTGCCATTGCGAGCGTCGTCGGCGTTCACCTCCAAGTGACGCCGGCTGGAGGTGGAGCGGCGAGATCTATCCGTAAAATCCAATCAAAAGACGGATAGCAAAGAACGCCCCCGCGGCTACCACTGCCGTCATGGCTATCGCGAAAGCTATTCTAGCGGCTTGGATGGCGGCCCCCTTGGCGTTGATCTCGTCGTCGGCGATCTTGGTAGGCAGATTGGCGTGATGTTGCTGCAGCGCCGGCCTGATTAGAACGACAGTCTTCTGGTGTCACCCTTCTGACACACTCAGCGCTGTCGCAAAGAGCATTCGAATCGTTAGCCTATGAAATACAAGCTTCGGTCCGAAGTTGTCGTTCCCATCCGTCCCTTAAGTCTTGACGATTCTATTCCGTTACGAGGGACGGTCGCGAGAAGAGGCATTATTGCCGAAGGCGAGCTGCGACACACCTACCACGTCCTATGAAGATTACCGGCCTTGCTGTGGCAATACGCTCCGGCGCAGTCCTGCCTTTTGACAAGACACTGAACGCGAAGCGATCGAGATGATGGCCCCCAATAGAAGCTAAGAGTTCCCTCATGCTTTCAAGACGGGCCATCGTGGTCGTCGTGAACAAGACGGTCAGATTGGGAAACCCGAGATGCGTTCGATAGACGCCGCTCTCCAGCACATTGCGGTACGCGATTAACTTCCGCTCAATGGTCTGTCGGTCCTTGTCGCTCCACTTGAGCTGCTCGGTTCTGAGATCGACTTCGAGCACAAAGAAACGATAGTGGCCGTTCAGGTATTCGATGGCGAAGGGGCGACCATCGGGTGTCAGCCGGTAGTCGCACTGTTTTCCCCGATGAGCGAAGGCGATTGGAAGACTATGATCTCCGCTCTCTTTGATTCCATTCGGCGTGCACGGGCTCTGGCGAATTTCTGAGAAGGCCACAAGGCGCTCTCTCGCGCCGATCTCGAAAGACGCCATCAACTGGCTCTCTGTCAGAGTATGCAGGAAGTGGCTCGAAGAGTCGCGGAGAAGCGGTTCGAAACCGATTTCGTTGAGCTTTGAGATGCCCCTTGGGGTGAGATGGAAAGCTTGGGCGCAGGATTGGTAGAGGCGCGGACTATCGAGTTGCGTCCTATGAACGGCAATCATCTTGTGCGGAACGCGCTTTAGCAGACTGAGCCGCGCGATAACTGCGCCATAGGATCGCCTCGTAAGCGCTGCAATATCCTGCGCCGTGAGGACCGTGTAGCGGCCAAGGCACTTTAGGATCTCAATATCGCCAGGAACGTTCGGGCGTATCGAGACAAGCTCGCCGCCGCGCGTCACAGGTTTCGTTGTCCAGCGTGAATTCATAGCGCCGAAGATAAATCCGCGCCTGGCGGCTGATAAGTCGGCAGCTATGTGGGTCGTTGAGGTATCGTAGCACGCAGTGGAAGATGATGTACCAACCGATGCGCGCAAAATTATTTGCGCTTCCACGGCGTCGGTTTGCTTGGATCAAGAACCTCCGCGGATGCAATGTGCTGTCCGGAACCTTGTGAAATCGCTGCGCTCGGCGCCTCTTCTTGCTGTTGCATAATGGGCTCATTTACACCTGCGCCGCCAAGCGTCGCGCGCCCATCGTGCTTCGGTGCAGCAAACGCCGCGACCCCTTCGAAGGCAAGGGGACTATCCTGCAATATCCGCTTGTTGCGCTCACGCAGCGCATGATACTCAGCATCGCTTATCTTTGGCCACTCGTCGATCCATCCGAGTTGTGTCTCGTGGATGAACGGGTGCTCGAGAGGAGGATGCATACCTCTTACGAAGCAGGCGAAGTCCGCGTCACTTTCACTCTTGTGCACGTGCTTCAAGAAGTCAGGACTGCAACGCAGATCGCGCGCCATATAGTTCAAATCTTGCGCCTCAGGACTCGAGGCGTATTTTATGCTGGTGTTCGTTGAGATCGCGTTGCGGGTCGCCTCGTCAAGCTCATCACAATACATATTCTGATGAGCAACAATCGCTCTACCGTGGTACTCGCGGAGAAGGCGGAACAACTGAGGTGTCTTTTCCGAATCAGCGAACTCTTGAAATTCGTCGATCATGACGTAGACCGGATGCTTATCGTTGCGAGACTGGATGGCGTCTTGTGCCAGAGAAAGGATGTAGCGACCCAGAGTCTGATGGGCCTCTTTGAGCTGAGGCAGGCGGGTATTTACGAGCACAATTTTTCGATCTCGAATACATTTGCCCAAGTCGAGTTCACGTAATATTCGACGGTCGCGTTCTCGACGTGCTCTTTGTAATCATCATCATCTTCGGCCTGGTTATCGAAATCGTAGCGAGGCTCGAGAAATTTGCGGACCGCTTTTTTATAGCACTCAACAGAGCAGAACCAGTAAGGCATTCCCATGAATTTGCCGTCGGGGTCTAGTGATCCACTCGCTAAGGACTCGGGAGGCGGCTCAAGATCGTACGAACGATGGCGGTTGCCGCACTGAATGCACTTATCTCGACTTGCCGCCATCGACCCTCTTCCCCTTGATGAGAGTACGGAAGAACTCTCTCCTCTTCGCTTCTGCATGGGCCCGAATAAGGGGAATGGACTGCAACCACATCAATGCGCCGACGATGAGCACGACCCAATGAGTCGGATACTGAGGTCTGCCATGCATCCATTCGCCAGTTGTGAGTATGAAGCCGAAAAGAGTGACAAAGAAGCCGACAAACGCGATAAGCAGACGGAGTAGGTCCATGGTGATCCTCCCGAGAGGAGGCGACCAGTGTTAGGCCAGTGTTGGACGCTGACCGCCTCTGATCGCCCGCTCCTCTTACTTCGGAGCGTCGGATCTGGCCTTCGCGCATCTCTCCAAATATTCAAAAACCTCATGCGACCACCAGACGCGTGGGGAACCGCGATAGATCGAGAGCTTGAAACTCTTCGGAAATCTCTTCACCTTCTCCAGGCGGTCAAGGTGAGTACGACTATAAGGAATTCCAAAATCTGAACGCAGACGTTTGAATGTGACGACTGATTTCTCAGACATCGCTTAGACTCCGTGTTGGAGCCGTCGCGACGGCTGTTAGTCAGCCGACGGGTGACGTATACCACAGGTTGAGATCTTGTAGATTCTATTATTAATTAAGGCTGACCAAATGGTCGAGCATGGCGCGGGCATGAACCCAGGATGTGTCGTTACACTCGCAAGTACGCGATGAAATCTGGCCGGCCCGGACTGCGCTGACAGCGCTTCAGCGCGCACGCGCCGAAACGCGTTTCGAACGAGATTTCCAGGCGAAGCCTCCGCCTCCCTTCTCGAAAAGCCTGATCAGTCTCACATCGTCTGACGACGGACAGTCCGTTCTGAGCAGGATTGGACTGCTCCTTTTCAGCTCATCGGTTCGTTTCCACAGTAAATACGAAGGAATAATCGGACGCGTAGTCCGGATTATCAGTTGCCCCTGTCCACCCTTTTGGCGGCGCGACCAGCACGCGGCGCACCCGGCGGCCGGCAAGTTGAGCGGTTATTTGCTGCGATGGATTGCCTATCCTGGCGGATTGATGGCAATCCATGCATGACTTCTGGGTCTGCAAGTAGGTCTCAAGTGTGGTGTTGGCGACGATGTGACTGGCGCTCGATGGCGTGATGTCGCCGGTCGACAGCGGTACAGTGCTCTGCGGCGGTACCGGCTGCGGGCTGTTCGGCCATTGCACGTCGATCAGGCGGTAATAGTTGAACACCGAATCCGCCGGCAGGATGCTCCAAGCATAATCAGTGACGGAATTCGCCTGCGAGTCCACAGGCGTGATGCGAGTGATCTGCATCGGCGCCGAATAAGGAATGCAGTCTGGCGTCGGCGGCTTGCCAATGGGACACGCATCGCCCGGCGGGGTGTTGGGCTTGCAGCGATAATAGATGTCGGTCTGCGGGTTGCAGTTCGGATTGAAGAACGTATAGCCCGGAGATGGCTTCTGGTTGGGATTGCGCGGCAAGGTTGGCGCGACCGGATTGCCGTTGTTGTCATCGGGATCATTGTCAATCTGCTCGAAGGTCGCCCAGACGAACTGGTTGGCACCCGGCACCTTGTGGATGATGTGCAGGCCAACAAGGCCCATGGTCGCCTGAACAGGCTTGCCGCCAGGCAGGGTGTATTCGGCGAGCGCGGTCTTGTAACGGTAGTTGAGCGAACCGTCCGACGGCAGCGCCACCCAGGCGGCCTTGATCTCGATGGCGCCGACGCCTTGGCCATAGGTGGTGACATTGCCCTTGCAGTCGACGTCTGTGTTGCCTTGGGCATTGCCGGCTGGCAGATTGAAGCCGCCGCGTCCGTTCTGGCCCTGCTGCGAGGCGCAGGCGCGCTGGCCGGCGAATGTGGTAAGATCCGAATCGTCAAACACATTGGTGGTGATGTAGGCGTATTCGTCCTCATTCAACAGGATCTCATAGAATGCCGGAACGCCGCGCTGGTCAGAGATCCATTTGCCATTGCCAGCCTGGCCGATGTTATCGAGCACAGCGTCTCCGAGCTTCGACACATTGAACAGCGTTCTGGTTGATGGACGTCTGTCCTGCCAAGCCGATTTGGCGCGCGCGGCCGATTGCGTGAACGCCTGGGTCGCCGAGAGGAAGCTCTCCCAAACCGTCGCCGAGGTGTCGCCCGGCATGCCGAAGCTCGACCACTGGGTATTCGAATCCGGCGTTCCCGGATCGTTCCGGTCGGCCTTCCAGTTGAGGTAAATGAACTCCTGCCAGGCGAAGCAGTCTGCTGCGATCTGGTTCTTCGAGGCGGCGCTGAAATAAGTTGGCAATATCGCCTTCGGCTGCACCTGGGTCACGCCGATGGCACCGCACGGATTGGTGTCGGTCGGCTGCGCTAGCGCGGGGCCGCCGCGCGCGAATGCGAACAGAGCGGCGGCGAGGACGAGTGTCGGCGAGCAGTAAGCCATGGCCCTAGTCCGTGATGTAGACCGCGGCCGGAAGAGCCAGTACGGTATTGCTGGTGGTCTGGGTGATCTGGATGCCGCGCAGCCCAATGGTGGCGCCGCTCGGGACCCTTACGGCGACAGCAAGTGCCGTGTAATTGCCTGGATAGGAATTGCCCGGCACCGCGTAGAAGGTTGGCGTCGCGCTTTGAAGGGTAACCGCAATGCTTGGATCCGGCCCCGAGCCGTCGGCAAGCTGGACCTGTACCGAGACCGGCTCGCTGGTTGGATTGCAGGTCAGCACGAGGTTCTGTGCCGAACCGTCGGCCGGCAGCCAGGGCGCGATGAAGGTGCTATTGCTTGTGAGCGGCATCTTGGCGCCGGTCGGACATGGTTCATTGACCTCGCTCATGGCGTCCCATAAGACCGCCCACACGCATTGCAGTGGCGCGCCGGGCGTCGGTGTCGTGCTGGAGCAATCGGCGAGTGGCGCAGCCCGGTCCGCCGACAGCGGCCGCGCGAACAAGCCGATCTTAAACTGGTTCGCAATTTGACCGGCCCATTGGATCGGCTGACCGTTAATCAGCATGTCGGCCAGCGTTAGATTCGGATTCATGGCGAGCCAGCTCCCTGGAATCTGCACGGCCGCATGCAGGACCATGTTGCCGCGGAACGGTGCCCCACTGATCGGATCGTTGACCTCGGCAGAACCGCGCAGAATCTGGTAGACGTCGATCGGTTTGGCGTCGCCGGGCACGTCGACGCCGACCTTGATGTTGGGCCCGAAGGCGAATCTCGACGAATCCGGTACCTGGATATAGAGCCCGACCGGATTGGCGAGGCAGGCGCGCAGTGGAATGCCAGCATATTGCCCGCCCACCACCTGATTGACGGTCTGGCCGATGGTTGGATCGCTGTGGCGATATGCTTGGCCGTAGTTGCCGCAGCAGATCAGCGCTTGGGAATCGCTGTTGCGGCTGGCCGGATCGTCCTGAAACTGGGGCGGCACGTATTGCACCGTGGCGGCGCCGGCGAGGCCGAGTTCGGTCTGCAAGGTATTCGGCGTGCTGGTGAGATGCATAACCCCGCCATACGGATCGGCGCCGCCGCGCGTTGCAATCGGCCCCGAATTCCACTTGTTGAGCGGATTGTAAGCGAGCTTGCCAGTGTCGGGATCAATCACGGGATTGCCACTCGAATCCATCAGGGTAAGGTCGTCGAGGGCGACCTTGATCTGGTTTACGAATGGCGCCCCGTGGTTGAGCGTCTGTTCGTAGAGCTCGCGGACCCGTTCTTGCGACACCTTCCACATCGTATTCCAGTATTCAGGGTTCTCGCAGGCAAAATCGACGCGGATGAGATTGCCGTCGCTGTCGCGCACCGTCGACCATTCGCAATACTCGTCGAGCCAGCCGCGCGGGCCGTAGGGCCCGAACGTCTTTAGCGTTCCGCTCCAATCGGCCTGCGGACAGAGCGTCGCCGGAATGTTCTCGAAAGTTTTCCGACCGGTATCGTAATAGCCGGTGTCGGCCAGTTCATAAACCTGGGTCTGGAGGAGATTGTATGGGTTCGGTGGACTGACCGGCGGCGTCGCGGAATAGTACTGGTCAAGTCGGCCCGGAAACGCCACCCATTCGACTAACACTGCCTGCGTGCCCAAAGGGACATCAGTGTAGAGTGGATTGTAGAAGTAGTAGGCCGGGTCAGGAGTCGCCTGCTGAATCCAGCCGTTGACGTTGATGGTCCAACGATGGCTGAGGTCGGCATATTCGGGACTATTCGGTGGAAAGTCCTCGATGAAGGCTGGAAGTCCGAACGTGGTGATCTCCATAACCTGATCTCCTCCGCGGTCCGCCGCGACGGTTTGCATCGCATTCGCAGGTAATAGTGTGTGCGTGTCGCGTTTTGCGTCGCCTCGTCCGCCCGTGTTTTATAACGTAGCTCCAGGCAGTGAATATTCCTCAGTTCTCTCTGAAGCGAGTGCCGACGACAAACCTCTTTATCTTCTAAGCTGCTTCGCTGGCCCTGACCAGATTGGGCCCGCCATTATGATGGCCTCTAAGGTTCTCCGATTCGAAAATACGTTTTGCGTATCGCGGCAACTCGAGGATCCGTAGTTTCCTACGGGACGTTGAGACGTTAGTTGCTGACGCACATTTGGACTACTACCAATACCAGGAGGCACTGGTTCGCCTCTACCTCCGAATGCCAGGGGCTTCACAAGGATCAGCAACTTGGTGCGGCTCGGCGCATTGGCCGGACGAAGCGATTGCTGTTATCGAAAGCCAGCGTACCTGTTCGTCGAGATTTAGTGGCGAGAGCGTACCGATTGCACGTTCGTCCCGTTGAACAACCTCCCGAAGCATTCTAGCGAACGTATCGGCAGCCACCCCGCCGGGCCAAGGTGTGACAGATAGTCTCGACCGGGCCTCCATGCTGCAGGGCCAAGACGCGACAACGGCCACATCCTTGGCGTTGGTTTCGGCCGCGGTACGCTGTTACAAGAATGAAAAATGGTCTGCTATCTGAAGGGAACACCGGACACTTTGGTGCATTGCAATGGAAATGTGGAGGCAAGCCATGCACCCAGCTTTTTGGCCAATGCAAGCCATGGTTTTCTGGCTTGATGTTCTAATGCTGCCCTGGAAGATGATGATGGCGCCGATGGCTGACTCCCTGAATGTCGCCCAGGCCAGCACAGATCCGGCCGCTGCCGCGGGTCTTGATCTGGTAAGTCAACAAGAAATCGGCACTAGCGCCAGCGATTTCCGGATGGATACGAACGGGTAGTGCAGCCGTCTCCGTCAAGAGCGGCCGCTCACCGGTTTGAATTGAAAAGGCCCCGGTATCGGGGCCTTTTCTGGAATAACGCTGGAGCGCATTCGAAGGATGTCACGCGGACGCGTCACCGCCTTCAGCGTCAGTGCACGTCCGTGCCGCGCGCCCTCCTCGCCACATTTCGAGCATTTTGAACGGCACGCGTCTTACTGGCGCCCCGGCCAAAGATCGCAACTAGCTGCCGATCGATCTCTTCACGCTCCTCGATCAGCCTTTTGGCTTTCTCAACATCGTAATCCATTCGGAAGTTCTCCTGAAGCCGCGCACCTAGTTCGAGCTTTGGCGTGGTTCAGTATCCGCGGTGGTCTATCCATGCCAGAGGACGATCGAATCGCTAGTATCAGAGGACGCGATCGTCGCCTGATCGATAGCCGTGACCATCTCAACGCCCCTCTCGGGGTGCCAGTTCGCCGTCTGCTTCATTCTTGTCGGTCCTACCCCGATTATGCCGGCTTGCCTTGGCGCGATGACTGCCTAGCCTTCTGGACTCTGGCGGAAATCTCCGGAGCCCCGCGCATGTAGATTTTGCGTGTCGTCGTCTTGGTCGCGTGCGCTCCTGAACCGGCAAGATCGTCGTGAGAGGCGCCGGCGCCCGCAGCTTCGGTGATACCGCCGGCCTTGCTGTCCATGTTCCAGACGGATTTCGGCACACCGGACGCGTTTGCGTACTCGCGCCAGAGTTTTCCGAAATCCATGTGCGTCGGCCAGGGAGAGCCGTCCTTCCGGCGCGCGACCGGCATTTCGGGATCGACGGGTCCCAGTACCTTCAGGCAGCGCGCCACGAGTTCGCATTTTGCGAGGTCGTGGATCACGTACTGACCCGTTTTCGACGTACGCACACGAAGTATCTTGTCGTCCGTGAGGATCATACCCATGGTCATGCCGGACCAGACCTTGATACCCTGATGCACTTCGCCCGGTTTTGGAGCGTAGCTGCTTTCCACCTTGCGCCACTTGCCGACGATGTCGATCTGGCGCAGAAAACACTCGAACTGTAGCGCCTGAACCAGAGCCGAAGAGATATCGCCGGCTTCGAGCGCGCAGGTCACGATCGCGTTCGCATGCTCATAGGTCAGTACCGAGTCGCGGGGCGGGTTCTTCGCGAACCGCATCTTCGAAAGACCGCTGAGTAGGCGTTCGCAGTGGGCATAGAAGAGGTTCGCCTGCATTCCGTAGCCGAGCAGAATCTTGATCATCTGGATGCAGCCGTACGCACGGCGCACGCGCGGCTCCTCGCCGGGTGAGGCCGGCTCCCGCCAAGCCCTGTAGCAGGTGCGGAAGTACTTCGCGGGCAGCACGTCGATTCGGCGAAGTCCGATCGTCTCGCGTATGATCTTCAACCAGTCCTGGTACGAGCTTTGGGTCTTCTCCTGAACGTCCGCGAATCCGCTCTCCGGGTCGGACTCGTACATGAGGCACAAGCTGCCGATGGTGCCGTTGAACTTCGGCTTCAGGCGCTCCTTGTCGTCGTTGCCCTTATCCAACCAACGCTCGAGGCACTCCTGCTCGCGCTGACAGATTTGCTCTATCGTCGCCTTAGCGTTCGAATCGGAGAGATCGACATGGATGCGAACCGTCGCGGGACGATAGTCTGAGAACAGCGCGCCCTCATCCTTAGCCCAATACAGGTCTACACCATTCTTGCGCCTGACCTGCTTCAATCCCGGGGCGTCAAGCTCGATGAACTGACCGGCAATGTTAAGGCGGGAGAGTCGCTTCCGCTTCATCACGGATAAAACGAGTCAGGCCCGTCCTCGGCATAGTCCTCCTCCGTGCCAGCGATGCCGTCGCGCCGATCGCAGAACTTGATGATGGCAGGCAGATAGTAAAGGCCGTGCACAGAGGCCCGCGCGGCGGGCATTCCTTGCCGCTCGAAAGTTCGCCGCACCTCGTCCCAGTGCCTTGCTTTTTCGCCGAGCACGATGTTTGCGAGCAATGCGTCATCCACATACAACGGTGTCGGAATGACAAGCCCCCGACCAAACGCGCGATATTCCAAGCCTTTTGCCATTCGCCTCTCCAGTGGACCTAATATGCCACTGAGTAGTCACTGGCACAATAGGTCCACAGAAGGTACGGGTAGCGAATGGTTAACGGACCTAGATTCGGGGAATCGCAGTGGTCACGTCGAGAGAGCTGGCTGACGTTGTAGGGGACGCCCTTGGGATCGCGCGCGAGAGCGCGCAACTCCATCTAAAGACAATCCGAGCCGCGGGCGAGATCTCGTTCAAAGGGTATGGCCGCGCCGCGGCAAAGATGACGCCATTAGACGCTGCACGTCTCGTGATCGCCGCCTTGGGCAGCACCTTCGCAAAAGATTCCGTACAGGTTCTAAGGCGCTTCGCAAAGCTCAAGCCGATCGGTGGACATTCGCGTTCGACCGATGAACTTGAATCTCTCCTCATGCAGTACATTGCGATCCTTCCGCGCCCAGAGGAAATTCCTAGGCACGACGTGTTTGGAGCCGTGAACGAGGACTACCTTCCAAGTCCTCACGAAGAAGATGCGCCGTACGACAACGAACTTGATCCACCCCGCCGTTTACGGAGACCTGCTTCTCGGCGGCTCACCGAAGTGGCTCTCCAGCTATTGGAGCCGCTGGGTGCAGACGCCAATAAGCTGCCATGCTACGCGATTTTCAGATCGGTCGATGAAGATGGCTCCAGTCAGGTCATCGTATGCGGATCGGATGGTGAGGAGTCCGCCCCTGGCACTGAAATTCCCGATCTCGTGGGCCGCTATTCCGAGCACCGCCTCTTTCAAGTCAGAATTCTCAAACGCAGGGCGCTGGTCCAGATAGCTGCAGCTCTCAAGGGCATTGAGGGGATCGAAGCGGCTTAGGGTAACGGTTAGGGTAACACTCGGTAACGCGCTCTGCCGGCGTCAACAAAATCTAATGAAAACAAAGCCGAATGGCGCGCCCGGAACGATTCGAACGTCCGACCCTCAGATTCGTAGTCTGATGCTCTATCCAGCTGAGCTACGGGCGCGTGTTTCGCAAACAGCGCGGGCAGGGCCCGCAAGCAGCCCCCGGCGG
>Ga0214542_1001016_pt1 | contig 55870 bp, 31 predicted proteins | sample CNSS1metaG_FD_160096 | JGI IMG/M metagenome (GOLD analysis project Ga0214542, IMG submission 160096) | Root nodule microbial communities from cowpea collected in UCLA plant growth center, Los Angeles, California, USA - CNSS1 | ecosystem: Host-associated > Plants > Roots > Nodule | place: USA...
CTCATATTCCAACTTCATGCAATTTCACCACACATATTACCAGTCATAACAATTCATGCATATCATAACTAAGTTCATATTTTAACATTCAAACATAGCTTCATCCATTAGAAACAAAGAAGTAACACTCAACTGCAAGAGTTCTCGCCCAAGCTAGAAGGTCTCGCCTAGGCAAAAAGGCTCTCTCGCTTAAGCGAGTCATTCTCGCCTGAGCAAGGCTCAAAACAGAGAACAACCCAAACTCAGGGCGAATTCTCGCTCAGGCTAAGTTGTCTCGTTTAGACGAGAGTGACTCTCGCTCAAGCGAGACTGGCTCGCCTAGGCGAGATCTCGCGCAGAAACAGGGGATGAGTTTTTGGTGTTTTCGCTCAGGCGAGAGCTGCTCGCTTAGGCGAAAATATCAGATTCCCAATCTGTTCTCACATGCAACAGTAAAGAAATCTAGCACAACCCAAGCATACACTCAATTACACAATTCAAGCACTCATACAATAATCAATCATGCAATTCATCAGAATGATTTCTAAATGAAATTCAAGTAAAACATTTAGCTTCCCTTACCTGTTATCCTGTTTAGACAACTTTATAAACGTCAAGGCCTTAAAAATGTCAAGGCCTTAAAAACGTCAAAGCCTTAAAAACGTCAACACCTCTAACTCCACAGGATGCTCTATCTACACATAGAAACATCACAAGAACGATCAAGACATACCGTTATGATCACTGATCAGCAGAGACTCATACTGATGATTAAAACGTCGCATGCAAGCGGAAGAGGGCCTGCATGCAACAGAAAACAGAAAAAGACTAAAATAAAGAGCGGAAACTCAACTTACGTGAACGGAGAAACTGATCGGTCCAATTTGAAGAGCTTGTTGAGAGGATCAATCCTACGGTCTCGGTTCTTCAATCAGACGACTAGAGAGACAGAACCTCTAGAGAGAAGTCAGAGAACTCTAGAAAAGTGGTTTCTAGAGAGATTTTGTGTTTTAAAATAATGAAACTCGTTTATAACAATTCTATTTATACTAAAACCTTTTAATATTAAAATAATCGAGTCTCACTATTTTTACTCCACTATCACTTTTAAAACGTTATTTTCTAGGGTCTTACAAATTGTATAATGCATAAATAAAAAATAACAATCACTTTAAATGAAATAGTTAAGAAAATAATTTTAATTTATTCTAGTTTTTAAATTTTGATATGTTTTTTTGTTACATATGTGAAAATATTATTTATGAATTTTGATAATTTATTCTAGTTTTTTAATATTACGTATGTTTTTAAATTTTGATATGTTTTTTAGATAATTTAATTTATTAATATTTACGAATTTTTATTTTTTTAACAAATAAATATATGTAATTTTCGCTTTAATTTATTAATAAAATTAAATAAAAAATTTATTATTAACAAAAATCAAAATATCTAAAAGTTAAGAATATATAAACAATATATAATTCTATAAAATTTGAAAAAGAAAAAACAAATTTATTAAAAACCATTACCTATATTATTAACAAATAGAATCAAATTAAAATAATATGTTCATATCAAACCAAAAATTTTATACTTCAAATACTACTTTTAAAAAAAGTATGAAACGTAAATAAATTATTTCTCATCTATACATTAAATTGGTAAATATCAAATTTAATTTCATACCAAATAAATTTTATTATTTATTTTTTTATAAATATATGTTTTATTATTTCAGACAATAAATAGAAATTAAATAAATTATTTTAAATCATTTATATAACATTTTATATTACTTTTAACATAAAAAATATTTTGGTAATCTCATTTCTTTTATATTTTAAGTTTTTTTAGCATATCGTATCACTCGATTCAATCACAAATTTTTACGATTTTCACTATCTGATCCATTCTAAAATCACCTTTTAATCTTTTAAAAAAACAACATTAATTTTATCCTCTAATTCTTCTAATCTCTTATTTTTTCTCTCTAATCCTCCTTGAGAACACAACCTAATCGATTTGAAAGAGATTAAAAAAAACATTGAACCATATATATCATTATTATAGCACGTGTATCTTCTCTAATTAATAGTAGCATCCATTTATAACATCCACATTAAGGATCTGTGTGTGGTAATGAGTGATAAAGACTTTAAGGTTTGAAATTCATAAATGGGAAACGTGGTGCATAATTTGTGAGCACTTTCATAAGCAATTAAGAATTGGTGGGGCCAGAAATTGTAATGGGAACACAAATATGAAACTTTTTGTTTGGTCGTTCTCATTGTCAAGCCGCAATTGATAATTCCCATTTGGACTTTGACCATAATTGCCAAACCATGTTCATCAGTTTTATATCACTTCAATGCAAAAAAACTTAACATCACATTCATTGTGTTCCTATCTGATTAAAAAATTTGTTGAATATTTGTCCATTTTATTTTATTTTCTAATGTTTAAGATGATAATATTGCTTCCGTTTAAATTGCATTCTTATTTTTATTCTGGTCAATTCATGTAATATGATGCAGGAATGAAAATTGGTAAATAAAAATCACCTTTTTGAGATTAGAACAATCATTGCATTTTCTTTACTTCCGCATAAAAATATTAAAAAGCACATAAATCCTACTCCGTCCATATCAGAATTATAATTAATTAGGAAAATTTAGTTTTGTACATACCTACTAAAAAATATTAACTATCACGCTTACAGACTTAAATTAACCACCCCCTCCTCTATTTTTTATTTTTATCTTTTGTAAAATTTAACGATTTAGAAGATATAAAATACAAAATATAACCAAAAAACATTACTGTGAATTTATAAAATAATTTATAGGTTGTGGAAAAACTAAATTTCTAAATAACTAATGACAAAATTTAAATGCCATTTTACAAGTATTTCTTTTTATGTTTATCAATTTAAAAAATTAGTTTTTCTCTATTGTAAAGGATCAATTTTATTTTATTATATAAATGATTAACTATATTTTTATCTTTAAAGTATAACGTAATTTTGATTTTAATATATATATTTCAAAGTTCGATCTTGTTAAATCCTTTTATTTAAGAAATGCATATATTTAATTCTTAATGGTGAATGATAATTAATTAATTTATTTGACGTGACAAATAATGTATCACATCAGCATCCTGATACGAGCGTGACAAATGAAGATTGGAAGACATTTGAGGGCCTACTTCCATTTCCCACACACTTTCCACCATCATTTTCTTCCTCCTATCCACTCCAACCTCCATCACCAGGCACCCATCCCAACTCTCCAACATTCTCCATTTCTAGCACCACCACCCTCCATTCATGAGCCACACATACAACCTTCGTCTCCTCCCTTCCATTTTTTGATCCTCTATATTCATCTCTACAAACACAACTTCATCATCCTTCATCAACACTCACAACACAGATAAAAAAGAACACGCTTCTAGACATAATCTCTTCATCCATCTTTCACATACAATATGCCAACTCTAAAAAAACAAACATTGTTCATAGAAATAGAGAGGGAGACATATTCATCATTTCCTTCAACTTACATCACCTTCAGATTGCATAACACACACTCAATTCAACTTCAATCATAACCATTTATTCTTTCTCCATGCATTGTACACTCGTTGGACACAACTCTAACAGTCATCACGCACCTATAACCAATATTCTTCAACTCAACTACCATTTTTCTCTTCATATCCTCTCACAAAACATAAAGACAAATAAACAACCACAAAAATCAAGTTCTTCATCCAAGGGTAGAGGTTTGTCATATTCTCCTTCCACACACATAAATTTTGGACAAAGGAACAACTCCATACTCACATAGTCGACCATCTCCATTTTCCCCATCCCCAATTCAACAATTGGAGCTCCCGAGTAGCAATTGACATTGGTAATAGAGCATAGAGAGTTTTCAATAGAAGAGGGCTTGGCGGCAACCTGAGTTGGAGAATTGGAAAAAAGAGAATCCTAACAATTTTGGAAGAGGGAGAAGGAAAAACATTTCCAGATATTCTGATTGCAGCGTCATTGTTGAAGGAGTCTTTGGTCAAGTGAAAAAGTGATAATGTAGATTTTTACCATTATCTTGGCTATATTTTTCTAAGAAAATTAACTCCTCTTGAGCTTTTAACCCACTTAATCCTCATTTTTACTTTGCTTTTGTGAATAAATACAATATGGGTTACATAGATCTAATTATACCACTAATTCCCATTTTTGTGTCCAATTTAATGATAGGAAGCTTTTATCTCAAGCCAAATAAGTTGTCAACCAGAGAAGAAAGAAGAAAAAAAAGCCAAAGTTGAATATATGAACATAGCAGTTCAAGGCTGAGCGCTAGAAATCAAGATTGAGCCCCATTTTCACGCATTTTTCAGCGTTGAGCGCTAGAATCAACGTTGAGCGCCAATTGATTCGCATTTCTGGACACTCAGTGCCAACGCTCAACCTCATTTGGTTCGCATTTTTGGGTGCTGAATGCCAGATAGCCAACGTTGAGCACTGATTGGCTCACAATTTTGGACATTGAGCGGTGCGAGGACGACGCTGAGCGGCACTTGTGTTGATGTGGCAATTTTAACCTATTTCTTCTGGTTTGCTTAAGGGGAAATCATCTTTGGCAGTGTGGAGGCACGAAAAACTCATTTTGGAGAGCTTGGAGGTGTGCTAAGGCTTGTGGGAACGACTCCTTCTTTCTCTTTGTATCTCTTTCTCTTCCATTTCTTACATTTGTAAACTTGAGCTCTCCATGAAAATGGAGAGCTAAACCCATTTTTGTTGGGGTTAGATGTAGCCACGAAACTCCTATATAAATGCAAATGTTTTGATTATATATATGTTTCTTTCATTAATTGCTAGTCTTCTTGTTTCTTCACTTAATGCTTGCATTGATTTGACCATCCATTACATGATATTTGGTTCATTGGGTGTGGAAATATCTTTTGAAACCTTGAATTGGAACAAGAAAACCCAATGGAGCTTGTATCTAGGAATGAGACTTGACCCATTGGTTGTCTTAAACCCTAGTGCATAATGCAGATATGCTTATTAAAAGTGCAAGGGATTGACTCTTAATAAGGAAATTTAGGCTCATTCCACTAAGGAATTAGGGTTTGAGTAGATTTGTGGGTTGACATTAGCATATTGATGTAGAGGATGTAAAATTGTAGTTGCATGAGAGCATAGTTGGTGAATTCTAATCCCGACAATATCAATTTATATCATTTCTAATCTTTTCCATTCACTAAGTGCCTTAAACTTCCAAAGTTCAATTTTAATCATTTATGCAAAATTACTTTCTTACATGAAACTCAAAATTTTTTATTCATTCTTTAGTTTAAATTAGTCATTAATTGCACGATTATTTTAGTATACACAAGTCTCTTGGGAAACGATATCCCGGTCTTACTGGTTACTACTTGCGTGACTTGGTACACTTGCCTAAGTCTTAATAAAGAGGCACGACAGTGGGGTCCATGCCCATTGTTGTGCACTTGAAAAAGAAGAAAGGGAACTTCTCCTATGACGGCGTAACGAGCAACGATGGTCTAGTGACGACTAGTGGTAGCAACATCTCGTCTTGGAAGGACCTTTGATCTAAGTGGTTACTAGAGAAGAAGCCTCTGGTGGAGATTAAGAGGAGAAGCCCTCATGCATGAGAAAGTAGAAGATGAAGTGGGTTGGGTCACTTTTGCTCCTGGCACCCTTGGTTAGATTAATTTCATACATGGAAAATGTGTTCGGAACAAAGCAATAAAGGAAAGAATAAAGGAGAGAAAAATAAATGACACGAAAAATTTAATGTGGTTCAACGTACAATGTATATGCCTACGTCCACGGCTACACTAAGAAGTATTCTTTTATTTTTGGTGTGTATCAAGCTTTACAAAGGGTCTCTTATATAGAAAAATAGATAATTGTATCTCACAATGCTAAGCGATGTGGGACTAAATCAAGCACCATGATACTAACAATTCTCACACTTGGAGTTTGATTTACATTACCACGTAGTGTAGTGCCTTCATCATCAATTTTCTTAAAGGTCAGTTGAGGCAATGCAAAGCCTCAACTTAGTTGTTGTGACAGTCTTGATCAACATATCAGTTGGATTCTCTACACCTAGAATCTTCAACAAAAATAAGTCTCCATAATTTATCAAGTTTTTGATAAAATGATACTTCAATTCAATGTTCTTGCATTAGAATGAGGAATTGGATTTTTAGTAAGACAAATAACATTTTGATTGTCACTGAACAACGGAGAGTCATCTTGTTGTTTTCCTAACTCTTTTACAAGGTTCATCAACCATATCATCTCCTTCGCTACTTTTGAGATAGCTACATACTCATCTTCAGTGGTTGAGAGGGAGACTCTTCCTTGAAGTTTCGAATTCCGATTGATAGTTGTACCACCTCGTAAAAATGTAACCTGTTGTGCTCTTTCTATACCATCCAAATCACCTCCCAAATCTGCATCAGAAAATTCATATAAAGTGAGATTGCTTCTTCTAAAAGACAAATGCATTTTTGAAGTTCCCTTCAAATATCTCAATATCTACTTCACCCCTTCCCAATGCTCATTTCGATATTTGATAGAAACCTACTCGCAACTCTTACTACATATGCTATGTTAGGTCTGGTGCAAACCATAGCATACATCAAGCTCCCTACTGTAGATGTATATGACACTTTAGACATGTGACTTTCTTCTTCCTCTATCTGAGAAGATTGTATTTTTGAAAACTTTAAATGAGTTCCCAAAGGTGCATTCTTGGTTTTAGCATTTCCAACATTAAACCTACTAAGCAATTTTTCTTCATATTTTTCCTGAGATAAGTTCATAATACCTTCAGATCTATCCCTGTAGATTCTCATACCAAGAATTTACTTGGTCGGACCAAGATCCTTCATTTCAAAATTTTCTGACAATTGTTTCTTCAACCTGTCAATTTTTGCCATATTAGCAACAACAATTGTGAGACCTGATAAATTTAAATAATTTAATAAATAATTATTTAATAAATGCGAGTAGTGGGAGCCTTTATAGCATTTAATGTTGGTTGTTATGACGTGGAAAAGTACTAGCTCAAATGATTGAGAGTACTTGGTTGTGCATTGACTTGATAATTGTGTGGTTGTGTGTTTGAAACTTGACTAATGCGAAATGAATTCCTTTTTGCCAAATTCTTTTTTTTTTGGCACGAATGGGAAGGGTCAGAAACCCTAGCCATCAGTGTGAGAAACTAGAAGGGTTGAGAAACCATCATGTTAATGAGAATTGATGCCCATTAACACACACTTTAATAATTTCATTTTTGATTAATTAAGCAAATTAAAGGTTGAAAAGGGTTGGGATAGGAGGGTTCTGGAATAGAAAGTGAGCAAAGAAATTGAGAGTGAGAGTGGGGGAATTAATTATGTACATTGTAAGGGAGAGAAGCAAATGTGAACTAAGGAGTGTGAAAGGTGGAAAAGGGTTGAGAAACCATCATGTTAATGAGAATTGATGCCCATTAACACACACTTTAATAATTTCATTTTTGATTAATTAAGCAAATTAAAGGTGGAAAAGGGTTGGCATAGGAGGATTCTGGAATAGAAAGTGAGCAGTAGAAATTGAGAGTGAGAGTGGGGGAATTAATTATGTACGTGGTAAGGGAGAGAAGTAAATGTGAACTAAGGAGTGTGAAAGAAGGGCTAATGAACTCAATTGGAGAAGGGATTCCAAAGAAAGGGGAGTTGCTCCTATCTGTTTTGATTCGTGTATGATGTGTTGAGCCTTGCCATGAATCAATTGCATGAAATCCTATATTTTTACGTTGTTTTTTGTAGGTTTCTGGGTTTCTGCCTAGAAATCGCCCGACGGTAATGAATGAATCGCCATGCGACACATCATTTTAACCCACTTTATGGGTTCTACTATGAACCGCCTAGTGACGATGAACACCCGCCAGGCGACACGAGGACGAGTTATGCATTTGCTGATTGATCATCATCTTGCTTCTTGTTGTTATTGTGCTTCCTTGGAGCCCTACATTGATTTGTAAAGTGACCCCTTTTCTGACAATTCCAACAAGTGATATCATTCCAGAATTTTGGTTGTGATCTCCCTCTAGACTTTAATCTGCCTTAACCTTGATTACGATCTTTCTGACTACTACTTCCTCTAGTTTTAGTACTCAATGCTGAACCAGAATTAGAACTGGAAGATTCTCCTGAACTTTTCCTGCAAACATCTTCGCTAAAGATCAACTTGCGGATGTTGTCAAGCTCCAACTTGCTATTACTTGCAAAATTAATAACTATAGTAATAGTTGCACTTTAACTTTCCAAAAGAGATGATAATAAAATTAATGCTTTCACTTCATCATCAAATGTTATCTGCACTGATGTCAATTGCGCAATAATTGTATTAAATTCACTAATATGATTAGTAACCGAGTTACCTTCACCCATTTTTAGGTTGACTAGCCTGCGAATACACTAATGGTTGTAGATGGCTTCTCATACATATTTGATAACGCCTACATCAAATCTACGGTTGTTTTCTCGTTCATGATGTTGAATGCAACATTCTTAGCTAATGTCAATCGGATCACACCGAGTGTTTGCCGATCTAACAACTCCTATTCTGACTACTCCATGTCGGTTGGCTTCTGCCTTATTAAAGGTAGATACAACTTCTTTTGATACAAGTAGTCCTCTATCTGCATCTTTTAGAACCCGAAGTCACTGCCATTAAACTTATCAATCCTCACATTCCCTTATTCCAATGCCATTTCTCTTGTTGCTTTGAAGAAAGCTCTTGCTACTTTGATGAAAGCTTCTATTGCTTCGACGAAAGCTTTTGCTACTTTTGACGAAAGCTCCCACTACTTCTCTAAGCTGAGATTCCCAACAAGAAAAAGAAGCCAAATCTTTTCTGATGTGGAAGATCAGACAATGCTGCAACCATAGAGCATACTAAGAAAAATGGCTTTTGATACCAATTGTTAGGAATAAGGCAATAAAAGAAAAAATAAAAGAGAGAAAAATAAATGACATGAAGAATTTAACGTGCTTCGGCGTATAATGTGTATGCCTATGTCCATGATTACACTAGGAAGTATTTTTTTTATTTTTGGTGTGTATCAATATTTACAAAGGATCTCTTATATTACAAAATAGAGAACCACATTTCACAATCCTAAACTATGTGAGACTAACAAAATGTTTTCATTCTTCATTAGCTTTGTTTAATAAATAATAGGTCAGATATACCATTATAAAGTGCTAACATGACACATCTTTTATCATGTAAAAAAAAATTGTTTACCATTAATAAATAAATCCATAGATTTTTGAAGTATTGAGACTTACCATGATCAAACTTTAAAATAAAAACTAAAATCTAAATTGCATTATAGTAAGAAATTAATTACATAATATATATATATATATATATATATATATATATATATATATATATATATATATATATATATATATTATCAGAACACTTGCAGAATTTATAAGGAATATATCCGTCTTTGTAAACCTTCTTAGATCCGCTATTTCTATTATTTGAATTAGACTCGAATTGTGATGAGGTTCTAATTTTTTATTAACAATGATACTGAAAATTATTAAAAAAAACTGAATTTGATATTTTGTCCTGTATAAATATGTTATTTAATATTTTATGTATGAACGTTTTTAACAAATAAATTTGAAAATAGACAACGGTGGATAAATAGAAACCAAGAAGAATTATTGTAGAATTTTATCATATAAATGACATCACCCTTTATGTTTTTGACATTGTTTTGAAAAGTATCTTCATCAGAAGGGTTTGACTGATCTTCTGTTGTGGTGCTAGCAATGATTTTGTTTATTTCACACCATGTGATGTTGCCATTTTTTATGCACTTATGTTTCTTTTGTTATTTAATGCAGTTGATCACGTGTAGACACAAATCGGATTTGATGTTTTTGTTGGTTGGTTTCCATGTGTCGGGCAAGGAAGTTCATTGGCTGTTTTCCTTTTTTCTAAGTATAAATCTTAAAATCTCTCTTTTTTATTTATAATAATATTTTAATTACTAAATTCGATAGCTTTCTCTTAAAATATAAAATATATTTTTTAAAAAAATTTAAAATATTAAAAATCAGAAAATAAAAAAATAAAAAATTATTTAAAAAATATCACTTAAAGTTACAAGAAAAAGTTATCAAAATAATAAAAAATTATTAATTTTTTTAGAGAAAATAATTTACGTTATCAAACCAAATTAAGTTTTGATAAAAAGAATTGGTAATCAGCAAGACAAAACAATTGGAGTTAAGCATTTTCAAGATTTTCTTTAAAATTACTTTTCTTCCTATTTGGTCTATTTTATAATTTTTTATATTGTGATTTGGTAATTTGTGGATTGTTACTTTTCTTTTCTCAGAAATATTTATCAAGTTTGGGTCTTCCGTTCCAATTATGTTGTTTTCATCTAAAAAGTGAAATTCAGTATCTTTGCAGGAACCAAATCTAATATCACTCGCATGAACGAATTTTTATTTGTATATTGTTACACTACTAAAAAATCACTCATTACCTGCAAAATTTTTTATAAAAATATTTTTGCAAGAAATTCATGCATATTTTTCTTTGATTTTTTTCGTGAAATTCATTTGATTTTTGATACAAAATATAATTGGCAAAAAATATTTAAAAATTTTGTAGCGTAATATTTTTCGCATGAAACACCTGCAAAATTTTTTATGTTAAATTATTTGTTAAAATATAATTTAAAATTACATGCAAATTTATTTATGTATTTTTTTATCATATATCTTTCTCTTACTAATAAAATTTCGTAAGAAATACCTGTAAAATTTTTTATGTAAATTTATTTGCAAAAACTAAATTAAAATTTCCTGCCAATTTATATATGTATTTATCATTTTTCTTGTCGATAACATTTTGCAGAAAAAGTATGAAAAACTAGAAAAATGAAAGAAAATCGCTAATGTTGTTTCCTTTTTTTAAAAAAATTCTACGGCTCAGAAAAAAGTAAAATAAAATATTATATTAATTTATTACATTTAAGCATTTATTAAGTTTTATCCCGATTTAAGTTTTACTATTAGAAAAATTATTATTTATAATTTTTTCTATAAAACATTATTCATAGGAAATATTTACAATTATTTTACAAAAAATATCTATCAATTTTTTAGAATTACTTTTTACAAAAAAATAAACTCTAAAAGATAATTCATAAAAATAAATATTAATATATAATTTTTATTTTTTATAACTATAAACAATTAGTGTAGCCTGGCTTTTACTATTTTCTCATTTAAAATTTGATAAAATAATATTTTAAAAGATTAAAGTTAAAATGAATAGAACGCACGCGACAGAAATATTTGGAAAAAATTAATAAGTAGCATTTGTATTTTTCATTTTAAAAAGAATAAGTAGCCAATAAGTAAAAATTTGCAGATGCATTCTCATATTGCCCTATCTGGTACAGTTTCCCTTTTACATTTTCTACCCTCGTACTCATAGGTTCTTTGTCTTCTCCATAACTTCTTCGACAACATTTTCACAGATTTGAAAATTTTCTCCCAATTCACTCTGCATTCTCACTTTTTCAGTGGTAATCATACATTCTTCTCAATTGCAGGTTTGAATTTCAATTTCACTCTCCTTTTTCTATTTTTGTTGTATCTCACCCTCTCATATTCTCTTGTATTTGTTATTGACATTATTTTTGCAATTTTCACATGTTCTCGTTCTATCATCTCGACCTCCACCTCCTCCACCACCTCCAGCTAGATATGGCCCTCCACCACCTCCACCACTTCCACCTATATATCGCCCTCCACCTAATCATATTCAATTCCATCAAATGCAAGATTTTTCAGTGATTAATGAAGATCCATCTTCTTCATCTAGTCACATAAGTGGAGACAATAACAGAAATAAAGTCTCAATACTTCTAGAGGGGGATGGGTGAGTAATTTTTTTTAGTGAATCATTTAATTTCTTACCATATACATTTTTGTTGTTTGGGTTTGTGATTTTGTTTCAATCTTTTTGGTTTTACATAGGTTTGATCAACACAAGTTGGTACTTGGTTCAATTGCTTCAATCATTCGCACTAACTTGGAGGAGGGAAAACCATCATGGAAAAAACTATCCAAAGAGCAAAGGGAGTCGTGGTTTGATATGTTCAAAGTAATTAAATTTCAAACATTGAATAAAAGGGTTCTATATATTTATTGGAAATGTATCTAATAATTGGTTTTCATTTGTTATAATTTAGTCAAAATTTTCATGGCCACCTCAATGTAATGACATGGTGCGACGTAACTTTGAAAGAAGAGGTGCATCAAAAATGTCTCAATTAATGCAAGAAGCACGGAAAGATCTAGAAAAGAAGCCAATATGGATGGGAGAGGATGTGTGGGCACAACTAAAGACATATTGGAAGTCCTCAAGCTTTAAAAGTAAGTCTGAAACAAATAAAAGAAATTGTGTAGCTATGGATGGTGCATCTCTTCACACTGGTGGATTAATTCCTCATCGTTTGCATCGGAAGAGAATGGTAATATTATTTTATTGTCATTTTTATAATTTAGATTCCAAAATTAATTATATTGAAGAAATTTCTTTATCAATTATAGAAGGAGGAGAAATGAGCAAATCCATCCTTAACTGAGTTTTATTTTCGTACGCATCGAAGAAAAAAGGACCAAAGTTGGGTTGGTCTTCATGCAAAATTGACCTTTGTAAGTTTTCAATTGTTTGCTTTGTATTTATTGAGTTCTTAATTTCTTTGTTTTCATTAAGTACTTTTCATTTTCAGGACAAATTTGAACAAAGGAAAAGTGAGTTAACATCTCAAAGCCATATGGAGAATGCTAATGATGGTGAACAATCCATTCATGAATATCCATCTAATTGGGATATATGGATTGACTCAATTGGTAAGAAAATGGGAAGGATATTTGGTCTTGGATCTGTGGGTAGAATGTTTATTTCAACCTCAAGTCAACAATTACATTTTGAGAAAGTTGATGCTTTAAGAAGTCAGATTCAAGCATTAAATGAATCATTATAAAGACAAGAAGAAGAAAAGGTAGAAATGAAAAGAGAGTTGCAAAAACAAAGAAAAGATAAAATAGAAATGAGAAAAGAGTTGACTGAGACAAAAAATCAAGTAATAGCTTTAATGCAACATTTAGGATATGTGACATCCTCTTCTCATCGATCTTTATCATCTCCACATAATAATGAGAATGAGGATGACGACGATAGTGATCATACAGAAGATGGTGATAATTATTATTTTATTCTGTACTTAGTATATTAAGTTGATTTTGTTATTTATTGTATTACTTATTATATTTCATTTGAATTTGTAGAGAATACAAGTTTTTGATTATAGGTACAAATTTGATGCAATTGGTAGTACAAGAAAGTTTTAAAAGTCATTTGATGGATGTATTCATTTAATTATTATTATTATTATGCAAATTATTAAATTTTATGACATTTGAATTTGTTTATGACTATTGCAGGTTATTGAAATATTAGAGGCAAATTTGGAGTATTGATATTATTGCAGGTTATTGAAATAGTAGTTTCAATTTACTTGGATAATCATTTCAAATTTCCTTAGAATAGTAGTGAGGACTTATTTGATTTGCTTGACTACTGTTTATATTCAAAGTTTATTTTCATATTATTCCTGTCTTTTCTTTAGCTTGCTGTAAATCCATCACTTACGATCTTCTCTTTTGTTTCTGATGCTGCATTGTAGAAGGTTAAATTAAATGTTGGTTGAGTTTTTTTTTTTTAAGTGTGAAAGAAGAAAAACTGAAAATAGGTGATGCTGGAGAAAAAATGCAGATTTTAAAAAGGAAGAATTGATGCGACATGAAGCATCTAATGTACATGCATTAACTTAGGCTTTTCGTAGCCTAAGTCTAAGTTTATAGCAAGCTACTGGATGGGCCACTTCATGTACATGCATAACTTAGGCTTTTTGTAGCATCTAATGTTGATTATGATTTTTCCAAAAGCTACTTTCCTTGACCTCATGTCGTAATGAGTAATGTTTTGATGGTGATTTTAGAATATTTGTACATAACTACTTTGGATATGTATCTGACTTTTACTCCTACATTTATTATTTTGTATCTAGAAGGTGCATTTAGTTGTTATTTTTTTCCTTTGACATGCTTGTGCTCTGTAGATCATTTAGAGAACCTTACAATTTAGCTTTTGATTTAATTTAATTATACTCTTGTCTAACTATTGTTGTGAATGAAACTAATTTGTTAGAATGATAGACATGGATTCTTCTCTCCAAGATTTGCACAGTTTGATGCAGATGGCAAGGACCAATTTGGTGATTCAAGGCAAATATCATAATTGGCTCTCAAAAGATTAAAGTATTATATGTTGCTTCTTGGAAAAGTTCCTTTAAACAAAGATATTAGGAACCTTTGAGAGGCTTACTTTTATTTTATGATTTTAATTTCTAAAGCTCAAATTATAAAAGTGTTTTCTGCATTATTTTGTCTACATTGTTGACCATTGCATAATTGAGCTTAATCTTTTGTATGTTTGTGGATGCTCATAGGTAATTTTGCAGGGATAAAGTTATTATGTCATTTTTGATATTATTGTGATTTGTTTGATATATTTTGAAGAATATTTTAAAGATTTGAAATAGCTTATGTAAAAATTTATTAACTTTTCATGAATTATGTTATTCAGGATCATTTTATTTGGTAAAATAGCTAAATAGACGTAAAAAGTGTTTTGTTTTTTTATTTAATTAATATATGGTATTGATAATAATAAAATAAATATTTTTTTACAAATTATTTTGTCATTTAAAATAATATGAAAATAAAAATTATATAGTTTTTAAAATTTATTATTATTCTCTTTTGCGAAATTTCTTGCAACATTATTAGTAAAAAAAATATACTTGCAAATTCATTTTGGCAGGAAAATTTACTTGTAAATTTTTTTTGCAAGAAATTACCTACAAATTTAAAATACGCAAGAATGTTATTTGTGAAATGTAAATTTGCAAGAAAAAGTACTTGTGGTTATATTTACAAATTTATTTTCGCATGAAAAGTTACCTGCAAATTTTAAATATGCAAGAAAATTACTTGTGAAATGTAAATTTACAGGAAAACATACCTGCGGTTTTTTCAATTGATTTTTTTGTAGAAAAAATTGCTGTGATTTTTTTTTTTGTAAGAAAATTTGCTGTGAATATTTTTCACAAAAAAAATTGCAAGAAATTTCCTGCGAATTTTGAAATTCCCTAATAACTAATTATACACGAAGGTATTACCTATCGATCAAAATTCATAAGAAAATTGGCAGGAAACACTTTTCCTACAAATTTTTGTAAAAAATCTGCAAGAAATTTCCCATGAAATATAGAAAATTCTAGTAGTGTTGTATTGTTTTTTCAAATTTTAAAGAAAATTGGTTTCCGACACTTAAGCATGTTATAAATAAAATCTAATGTAGATTTCAAGAGGAATTTAGAATTTATTAACACTAATGAAATGCTAAGGTTGATTGGTTTCTGTTTTTTTGGACAAATTAAACAATTCATTTTTATTCAATATTGTTGAACATGAACAACTTTTAACATTTGATGAAGTAATTTTGCTTAGTATTAAGGAAGATTGTTCTATAGCAATCTAAATTTTAATGTTTGAATTCGTAAAGGTCCAGGGGAAAAGATTCCTCTGCCACCACTGTCACAGAATCACCGTAGTGTCGGTAAAAAAAATAAAAAAATATCTATTATTTTTTAAAATATTTCAAAACTTAATAACTATTAACAAATAAATGTATTTAATACAAAATTTGGAATTTCGAGTGGAATATATAAAAAGAGATACTTACGTGAATCATAATACGAAAACATACTATATTTAGTAGAAAATACGTTAATTACATCACAACATTAATGTTGGGTAAAATTATAAAAAGATTTAAAATAACAAGTTTAAAATAGTGAGATTCAATTATTTTAATATTAAAATATTTTAGTATAAATAGTTTTGTTATAAATGAGTTTTATTATTTTTAAATATATAAATTTTTCTAAAAATTACTTTTATAGAGTTCTCTGACTTCTATCTGAGAAGGGTTCTTCTCCTCTTTTCGACTGATTGAAAATATGAGATTCGTAAGAGTGATCCTCGCGACGAGCTCTTCAGATTGGATCAATCAGTTTCTCCGTTCACATAAGTTGAGTTTCAACCCTTTTTCTTGGTCTCTTTATGTTTACCATTGCATGTGAGCCTTCTTTAACTTGTATGTGCCTTTTTAATCATCAATATGAGTCTCTACTAATAATTGATAATAACGGTATGTCCTGATCGTTCTTGTGATTTTTTTCAAGTAGATAGATCATTTTGTGAAGTTAGAAGCATTTTGGTGTTCTTAAAGCGATTTGAGTGTGTAGAATTGCTTTGTCAAGTTAGGGAAGCTAGTGATTTTTGGTGTGTGTGAGTTTGATAAATTTGATGTTTTGCATGCATGTATATGATTGATTATTTTGAAGATTAAACCCAATTGTTTTGCTAAATCTATTTGGTGTTATGCTTGTGGAATGATAATTTGTGTTGAAACTGAGTTTGGTATGTTTTTGGCATTTGTGATGGTTATTGGATTGCTTAGACTGGACCGAAATGACATAATTATACAAAATCATGTTTTGCAGAATTATGCAGACTCGTTGATCGAGTGTGTGCTAGTTTCTGACTTGGTAGTCGCTGAGTGAACCCAAAGTCAAGGAGTTTCTTATTTGGTATTCACTAATCGAGTATATTCTCGTTGAGCGAATACAATGTCAAAGAGCTTATTGACTTTGTAGTCATTGGTTGACAATGTACTTGTTGGACAAATTTTGGAGGGATATATCTTTGTGAGTTCTAGTAATTCACTCGCTAGGCGAGCCATCTAGTTGTTGGACAAGTAGGCGCTACTCGCTGAGCGAATGGATGATTTTGCTGAGTGAATGCATCAAAGTCTAGTAGTCATTCTTATGCTCAATTTTGGCATGTTGTAGTAAATGTGGATTATTGTTTAGGAAATAGTTGGTGTATGAGATTGAATATATGGTGTGAGCATGAAATATGACGTGGATGTTAGAATTTCAAGGAGAGATTTTGTGTGGTGATATTTGTAGTGCATGCATTGACATATGAATTCAATATGGAGGTATCATTTTCTCTCTAAGAACTACTCACACATAAGTAAAACAGAGTAGGTTATGTGATGAAGAAAATAAAGAGGTCCTAATCATTAAACCTGATTTGGTCCTAGGCGCGGAAGGGGACTACCTTTTGAGTGGTTGGGTGATAACCCCTTGAGGCCAAACTCTATAGAGTTTGGGAACCACCACATGTGCACACCACCAATGAGTTTAATGTCAAGTGCTTGTGTGATTATAGGCATAAATAAGTTTTATACCATGTTTGTAGGTATTTGGCATGATTTAAATATATGTATGAATATTTCTTTTGTATACTAGCTTACCCTGTTGTGTGTTTTGTGTATTCTTGTATGACTTGTCTCTTTCTTTTTTGTGATGATCACGTATTTGGTGGGAACAAATGAAGTTGTAGGTTCAATGACACCTTTAGAGGATGAGGAGTCATCAATTAGAGTAGGTAAATGTTTCAAGGAGTTTTAGCAGTGGTTAGTCTATGTATTGAGCTTTTTAGTTTAGTTTAAATGTATAAAAGATATATTTTTATAGTTCTATCTTTTGTAAGACTATATTAATATATTTTATATACAGGATTATTTGTTTTGAACAATATGATGAAACATCATATTTTATTAATTTTAAGCTGCTAAAATTGGGATATTACATGTTGGTTGGTAAAATTTTGACATAAAAGTGTACAACAATTTTTTTGTAATTAAATTTTACTTTTTAGTATTGAAATATTTAAGATGATGAATTTAAATATAAATATTACATTATATACTATACTGGATGAGAGTTATAATTTATATGAGTATTATTCATTTTTAAACTAAGATAATATATTTACATATTTGGTTAAATTTAAATTTACTTTTTGTGAGAATTGAAAGTTTAACTTAAGTCAAATGTTTTCATTCTTTTAAAACCTAACCTCATTATCCCCATGTTGATATTTTGTATGTAAGCAACAATTAACAACATCTCCAATATAAATAGGAGTTAGGTTTAGTTAAACTTTATTTAAACACTTGAGATCTTTTTATTTAATATTTATTAGATTGTTTATGTTTAATTAGACAATTCGATTAAAACTTAATTATAAAAATTTTATTCATGTGGTATATTTGAACTATTTTAATGATCTATATTATTTTTTATAGGTTTTGATTTGATGGTAAAACAAACCAAAATTAAAAATAATAATTTTTGTGACGATTTATAACTATAATTATAAATAAGTTTGAGGAGATATGACTGTATTTATATCTTAATATAAAATATACATGATTTTTAGTGGTAAAAAAACTTTCTTATTTGAAAACTCTTGAACCAAATAGAAACGATCTATAAATAGTTCCTCATATTAGTCATTTGAATAGATCATACTTTTACTACACAAAAATCAAATTAACTAAATAGCATAAATAAAAACATCAGACCACACCTTAATAATATTCGTAACCTAATTAATCTTAGGACGGTGCAAGGTTGTGTTTGATTCTTATTCTGAAACATTGAATTCAACCACACCTATTAATGAATGCACGAATCAACATTCTTCCAAGAAATTTCTTAAAATTTTGTATTAATCAATATTAACCGTAAAGTAACGAGTGTTTTTAATCACTCATATTAAATAGAAAATTAATTTGGAGTTTTTAATTAATGTAATAAATATGCTTGTTATTAATGCAGATGTAATATGATTTTAACCTCTAATATAAAACTTAAGACGTTGTTGGGAAGAAGAAGAAGAAGAAAATCAGGATTGAATTATGGAAAACAAAAATGTTAGAAATAAAAATAAATATGTGAGAACAAAAGAGAAAAGAGGTGTGACTTGAACATATTTTGTGTCCGTGTTTTTAGATAAATAAAAGAAAAAATGTAAAAGACAAATAAAAAGTTAAATTTACCGAACATATTTTATTATAAAATTCTTTTTATTTCATGATAATTATTTACTTTTCTATAAAATGTAAAAGGGAGAAAAAATGTCCTCCTTTCCAGTTTCAACACGCAAGGAAAAATATTTTCTAATTCTTCTATTAAGCAAATACTGAAAATTAGTTTTATGGTTTACTATAAATATGGCAAGTTTTTAAGATAAATTTTTTACTTTCATAATACATTAAAAATCACATTAAAAACAACTTCGGATTAATTAAAACTATATGTACAAATATTTAACCTGAATGAAATAGTTAACTTGATAATTTACTTCTTATAAATCCCTTCCACAATATTATAAGAAATATAAAATAAAATTTCCAAATCTTTTATGGTTTTTATCCAATAATTTTTAAACTCCTTTTAGTATTTTTCTCCACCCAAGACTAAAATGCATCATTCAGATCATTAAGAAATTTTTTTTTTCATCTCTTATTAATATTTATGTTTTATCCAATAATTTTTAAACTCCTTTTAGTATTTTTCTCCACCCAAGACTAAAATGCATCATTCAGATCAAGACATTTTTTTTCATCTCTTATTAATATTTATGTGACTTTATTTTTTTTCAAATATTATACATTGTGTGCATCATCATTCTCAAGATAATTTCACAAATCATAAGATTGTATCCTAAGTCAAAATAATAAGAGGTAGCAAATGTAGAAGATTGATATTGATATTTCTTTACAATATAGACAAAGATCTTTCCTATCTTTCTTTTATCTTTAAACTTATCAAATAAGAAAACACTTATATATCAGATAACTTTGTGTTGAAGTATTGTATTAATTGTTGACATTGGGCAATGGTTGAGATAGAATTATTGGTGGGAGTATTTTCAGAAGATTCAACAACACTGTTACTTGATGGTATAAACAATTTGGGGAATATCCTACAAGCTTATAACATTTTTCTTTAGTATGATCTAAGATATCACAATGACTGCATCTAGGTCTTGTTTTCTTAAGAGATCTTTGTTTGTCAAATTGAGATTTTTCGAGAAGTATGAATAGAAAAAGCCAAATTTTTAGAGGTTTTTGAAGATTGAGTTTCAATAATCTCACGTTGAGCTTTTTCTTGAAGACTGAAAAAGAAAACATTACTGATTGAATGAAGAGGATTGAAAGGATTTGACCTATGATTTGAGAAAAAAGAATCGTGTAATCCCATAAAAAATGATATCACATACTGAGAATCAATATGGTGTTGTAGTTGTTGAAGGCCACTGCATGAACATGCGAAGTAGGGTTTGTATCCAGATGGTTCTTCCCATATAGATTTAAGTTATATGTAATAGGTACTAACTCTATCAAAACCTTGTTAGAGGGACATAAGTTGTCACTGACATTGAAAAATGCAAGGGACATTTTTGGAGTGTGAAGAGCTTCCCAAATCTCGCAAACAGTTGTGGCAAAGAGGATGCTAGTAAATATATCTTTTGATATTGAGTTATATAACGATGACATGACAATGTTGTTAGCCCATGTACAAGAGGTAAAAGAAGGATTGGTTTCCGAAGGTTGGGGAAGGGATCCATCGATAAGCATAATCTTATTCTTGATAAAGAGAGCAATTCACATCACACAACTCCAGGTGGTGTAATTTCTGTGATCCAAGGATTGAGAAGTAAGAATGGTGTACAAAAAGGGAAAGGTTTGGATATTGATGGGGTTCTTTAGTAGTGGCAATGGCAACGAGGTTATAAGAAGCCATGGAAAAAGGCAAGAACAAAGAGATAGACCAACAAGAACAAAGAAAAGACCAAAAAGGAAAAAAAAATAGAAGGAACTAATGATGATGGTCTATTAATACCATATCACATAAAGAAGCACAAGAAACTAGAATTCTTATAGAAAAGAAAAAGTTTATACATATAGAAAAACTAGTCCATGACTAGGCTAACTAGACTAGTAAAATACAATGTAATAAAACTCAAATTTCTCAATTATTTTTTATTATATATTAATAAGGGTTAAATATACTTTTGGTTCTTCAATTATGACACAAAATTAAAACTCGTCAATGTTTTAAATTTTGATATAATTTGATATCCAAATTTTAAAAATGAATAAATCTAGTCATCGTAATCCATCTATATTAAATTGTTTTGACGTGTCAAATAACATTTTGAACATTTGAAATATTTATACTCTATGACATGTACTAACTTAAATTGTACTATACCTATGCGAACTTGGGTAATCATACAACCTAAACCGCCTACCTATAGTCCCTTAATAAAAATAGTCAACTAAACAAGATTACATAGCGGCCTAGACCGCCTACTATAAAATGTCACATTATAACATAGAACCGTTAACTTCGAACTTAAGCCTCTCACAAATGCTCAGAATTTGGACTCAGCCCAGGCCCATAGAGAATCTGAACATTAGCCCAAAATGACTCAAGAGGGGCCCAACCCACAGGAAGGGGCAGACACATCTAATGACTCTATAAATATATATGGACCCCAACAATTAAGAGATACGCTTTCATTAAATTCCTAATCTAAGATTTGACTTTTGAGAGCCTTTTGCTGACTTGATCGTCAGAGCACTTTTCGCAGGTAACCCCTCAAGGATCCAAACCGCCTACGTTAAAAGACGACATGTACAAGTCAAGAAGGAGCCAGCTCAGGGATCAAGGATTAAGATAATACATTATTCGTGTCCACTGACATCTCTTATTTGTTTCTGCAGGAACATAAATATTAACCATTTAACACGTAAAAAGAAATTAATATTTTTAAATTAAAAGATTATATTTATTTATTTTTAAAATTTAATAAGTAAAATATATTAAAGTATGATACATAGATAAATTAAGTTTTATGTCAAAATTTAGGAAATATAATCATAAACCTATTAATAAAAGGAGAGAAAATAGTAAGGAATATATTCCACCAAGGAAATTTTATTGTTTCTATAAAGGAGAATTTCAAATTCATCTATCTCCTTATGAATATTGAACTAATCATATTTTATCCCAATTCAGTCGGAGAGATTCTCACCGAAACATAAGAAAGCTAAAGACAGCTAACGACGCTGCTGACAGGAATGTTCGAAATCCAAGTTCCCAACGTGTGCTCTGGTCGGTGTTTTCAACGCTTCAGTCAACCCCAAACCACTCAACGTCCGTTACAAAACCACAAAAATTCTAACGAATATTTCCCTCCGTTACCGTTTCTCCGCCGTCAAATTTCCAAGACCTTTTTCTCCTGCTTTTCCTTCCCCTATATTATAAATACCCCGTTTGAACACTCCCGGTCTCAATTTGCGGTTATTCAAAAAACTCCTTCTCCATGGTGCCTTCGTTTTCCTTCAAAACCATAATCCCTCATCAGAAACCATATCATTACGTGTCATCAACTGAGGCGAATTCAGCATAGTTTAGCTCTGCACGTGGATTGAACCGAAGTCTTTTCTAATGGTACACGTTGAATATTAATGGTCTTCAAGGTATGCTAAGTGCTTACACCAACGTTTTTCACTTTCCTAGACAATTTGGTTTTCTTAGTCACCGTGTTTTTGTTTGTGCAGTTTATGCTTCTTTTTCTATGTTATGTGTTTGCTTGCATACCTGAATGATTCTTAATCATTGGTGATTTGAGGGTCTTAGCTTTTTGAATTAAGAAATAGAATTTTGCATGTTGTTGTTTGATCGAGAAGAATGGTGTAACATCATTTCTGACGCTGAAAGCTGCAAATTTTGGTTGAGTTGAAGGTTTCGATTTTTGATTTGGTTTAACGTTTTTGTTCCAATGAAATGGTTTGGGCGGGGTGGATTAGTGGACTTTGAATTAAGACGAAGATTCTTTTTCTGGGTTTCTAGGAATTTTTCTGGATTTATTGGTATGGTATGAACAAATGTATATGGAGCTTCCATGAACTCAGCATCGGGAAGTGGGGCAACTGCACAATAACATCAACAGGAAATAATAAGGTTTAAGTTTTGGTTACGTGGCTTAGTGGTAGTGGCTTTCCTGGTTGCAAAGTAACGATTGGGACTGCAATGAGGAATTGTGACTTACATGGTATTGTTGCTGTTGTTACTATTGATGCTATTATAAGCTTTCTCTTACTACTTGAGTTTTTCTATGTTCGTGATTTGTAAGTCTTTCTCTTGGTCACTAAATCAGTACATGACCATATTTTTTCTTGATTTGAGATATCTAACGTGTCCCCTCATGCCTAACATGTTCCGAAAAAATAACATGTCGAACAAGAAAATAGAGAATAGCAGGGAACATCGATCACATGAAGATTCTTTATGCTTAAATGAATTTTACAAAATTAGTTTGCACTCATTTAATAGACTAGAGATATAATAAGCTATAATATGTAGATAGTTACAAAACTCACTTCATAAATTGTTTTTGTTATATGTAATTAGATTTGGAGCTCATTTTTAAAAAATAAAGAGAAGCGATGAATTCAATAACAAAATACCAGAATTATATCTTAACATATTCCAATCAGCTTTTATATTTTTCAGTGTGTACAGGTTGATCCAATTCTTGTATGTATGTGTATTGTTTCTTCAGTCCTCCACTTGTTAGGCTAGTAGATGATTGTTGCGGCAAAAATAATTTTTATTGTGTTTATGCGTGTATTAATAGATTGCTGCTCTGTTTTACAAGGTTTATCTGTTATTATTGTAAGTGTTGGTATACTAGTCTGGAGCAGAAGTTTGCCAAGGAAGCTGCTTTTAGCTGATTGCTTTGTCATAGTATGGACTTGAATGAGTTTTCAAGTGTCGGTGTGACTAGTTCTGCAGGAATCCCTTGCACATCATCTTATACTCATATTTCAGCAATACCCAACAGGTTGATTGGATCCTTGAAACACGACACAGAACACTCTCCTAATTCGGCTCTTTCTACCCATTTTGATTCTGATACCCTTTCTTCTGCACTAAGTGACGGCCAGGAACAGCACACCGCTGGGGAAATTCACTCTGGTGTAAACCCTTTGCAACTATCTACTAGATGCTTTTTTCCACAGGATATAAGTTATGACCATGAAACCAGATATGCATTGCTGGAATTAGAAACTGCTTTGATGGCACCTGATGGTGATGATCAAGTCACCACATCAAGCACTTCGTCTTTTGGTGTTAGCAGAAGGCCTACAACATCTGGGCAGAGAAATAGGTCCTGGAGCCATGAGGGTCAGCCAAATGATGTTGCACGAGTGGGTAAGCGTCACAAATCAACTGAGGAAGTATCACTACAAGGATTTCCATCAACCCATTTGAAAGAATTGCTGATTGTGTCAGCCAAAGCCTTGTCTGAAAACAAGATGAAAGATTTTGATCAATTGATAGAGAAGGCTAGAAGTGTTGTGTCTATAACTGGGGAGCCAATCCAGCGCCTCGGTGCTTATTTGGTGGAAGGGCTTGTTGCAAGGAAGGAGGCATCGGGGAATAACATCTACCGTGCACTCAGATGCAGAGAACCTGAAGGAAAAGACTTGCTCTCTTACATTCAGCTACTGTATGAAATATGTCCCTACTTAAAATTTGGTTACATGGCTGCCAATGGCGCCATTGCTGAAGCTTGTAGAGATGAGGACCACATTCATATCATAGACTTTCAGATTGGTCAAGGAATTCAATGGATGACACTTCTTCAAGCTCTTGCTGCAAGACCTGGTGGAGCTCCCCATGTGCGGATCACAGGGATTGATGACCCCCTTTCTAAATATGTCCGTGGTGATGGATTAGAAGCCGTTGGAAAAAGGTTGGCTGAAATATCTCAGACATTTAACATCCCAGTTGAGTTCCACAGTGTGCCTGTTTTAGCTCCATATGTGACAAAAGACATGCTTGACATTAGACCTGGTGAGGCTTTGGCTGTGAATTTCCCTTTGCAACTCCATCACACGGCTGATGAGAGTGTCGACATGAGTAATCCAAGGGATGGACTTTTGAGATTGGTGAAATCACTTTCTCCCAAGGTAACTACGTTGATTGAGCAAGAGTCAAACACTAATACCACTCCTTTCTTCAACAGGTTTATAGAAACCTTGGATTACTACTTGGCAATTTTTGAGTCCATTGATGTGTCTCTTGCAAGAAAGAGCAAGGATCGGATTAATGTAGAACAACATTGTCTGGCACGGGATATTGTCAATATTGTTGCTTGTGAAGGGAAGGAAAGGGTAGAGAGACATGAACTGTTAGGCAAGTGGAAGTCTAGGTTCACAATGGCTGGCTTTTCTCAATATCCTTTGAGTTCATACGTTAATTCTGTCATAAGGAGCCTGCTTAGGTGCTACTCAGAACATTATAATCTTGTGGAGAAGGATGGGGCCATGTTGTTGGGATGGAAGGACAGAAATTTGATTTCAGCTTCAGCATGGCACTGATTACATGCAGAGAGGAAATATTGTGGTTGGGGTAGAAATATGTTGCTGACAGAGGTTTATGTTGATTCTCAGGGCCATGTGTCCCTTATCATTGTCTTAAAGGTCATTGTTCCATAAATTAGTATATGGAGTTTCATATCATAGTGATGCTATAACAATTCTTTCATGAAATGTTTAGGTATGTACAGGGTTTTGGTTTACAAATATTGTACTTGTTACCGAAACTTACCCTTGTCTCCAATAAAAAATTCAATAATTTCACTATAAGATTATTGACAACTGACTACATTCTTATTTGTTGTATTACCATTTTTGTTTTGATAAGGTTGTTTGCGTAAGCTGATAAATGGTGGTTGGTTGGATCTGTATATATGTAATAGAAAGGGATGGTAATTTTTTCTGTTGGTGGCATGGTGGGTTTTCCATGTTTGTGACTGAACACAGGGATGGTTGTTGCAAAACTTGTGATGCTTTCGAGAGGCATGTATCATCTCAATGTATACAAGTAGTCATATTAAGAAATACAAGTAGTAAATATTATCTAAAGAAGGAACTTCATTCAATATTAGGATATATCCATTAGTAATTATCGGGATTTGGTTTCTTTTTCCCATTGTAGTTCATTGATGAAATGGAATTTTGAATAGGCCCACTGGTCCATAGACGAACTAGCTTCAAGCACCTTCGCCTCCAAGGCAAAATCGAAGGCAATGTCCAATAATAAGTGCTTTTATTTCTGAAAAATGTTATCTATAATAGGGAGCTATCACAACTCGGTATTTCACTTCCAGGGATAATACATTCAACATCTGGACCAAATGTAGTTGATGTAAGATATATGTATCGGTGGTTCCACCTTTGAATATCAGGGGTAAATATATATAATCCTTTATATGCTTGATCTTTATGAACTAAATGATAAAACAAGAGTCTAACCCGTAGGTTGTTCTATCCTGTACGAATCAAACAATGAAGTTAGTAGCTTCGTGGCATGCTACTTCAGGAGAATAGCTTTCTGGATCAAAATGTGAAATGCATTCATAAAACACGAAAGAAGCAAACAAATAACGACTTCATAGAAAAACAAAGTCTTTTTTCATCCTCGATTGTTTCCTCTGATTTAAATATGACATTATCAGTGTTTGAAGCTGTTTATTTAATGTTAACTTGCATATGGGAGTTCATGTGAGACAGTAATATTAAAGTACCTCCGTGAGTCACAATTAAAATCTGTCAGAACATTAAGTACCTGAAGTTCATGTGAAGACAAACTAAAAGAAATTATAATACGGAGGAATGAATTGGACAATAAGAAGTGGATTTTACAATAACAATACTATATCTTGAGAAGAGAGAAGTAGAGTGCCTATGAGAGAAGTCAAGGGGAATTTGAATGCGGTGCTTCTACTGTTCATCTCTGTGTGGTTTGATGGTAGCAAATCATGCTTCCACGTCGAATAAAGGCTTAAATACGGTAGCTACCTGTTTTCTTCAATTACTGAAAACTTGCGCTTCAGATCAGTCAAATTTTTGCCATACATCAATGTAAAGTTTGGTTGTTGATCTTCCTCATATACCCATCGATACCCATATTTTTTCACATCCACCGTAACAAATTTCTGGTAACCAAGTCTGTCGTGATGAAATATTTGTATGTCCTCCATCCTCAATTTCAAACTAATAAATTTACGAGTATCAGATCCGACCCAACATGGTCGAGTGAAATCTTGCCGACGGAAATAAAATAGCTTCATGTGATCTGACTGGTCAATGACTGGATCTTTTCTCAAATCCACGGGAAATTTTGGAATGCGTGGAAATTGAAGATATGTTGGGTTTGGAAAACGCACATCATACTCATTGCCTAGACGAAATATTGCACAGCACACAACACCAATCCAATTATTGTCATGCGTAACGGGAGATGGATCAATGATTATTGAATTGTCCATGCTCACAAACTGATTGTTGAACCACCTCGGTATTTCACTTTCAGGAATAATACTTTGAATATTTGTAGCTAATAGAATGGATGCATCAAGACATTTGCATTGCTGGGTCGCCTTGTACCACCACCACAGAGTTATGCGTTAGTAGTTCTGTGGACAACAAAAAGAAATTTTAAGAAATAAAGGAGGAAGGAAAGAGCATCCAGACCTGAAAAATTTGCATCATCCATGAAACACTCATGCTAATGCACCGTTCCCTCTCAACTAATTCTGGGCAGTTGAAAATGATTAATCCTGCCTCATAATGATGGTCGTTCAGCCAACCAAATAGTGAATCCGACCGAACTTTTAAACGTAGGAATGGCCGCATGTAAAATTTTGAGGGTAAGTGAGTTCGTGAAGGGAGGTCAGGCAAGTATTTGAATTGCTTGCAATGCTGTAAGTCTAAATAATACAGTCTGGAAAGGTCTTTGAGGTTAGGCAACGTAACAAAATTGTTTCCCTTTAAATTTAACTTTTCTAAGCACCGTAACTCTGCAATGGCGTCAGGGATTTGAACTAAGTTACAGAAACTTAGATTAAGGAGACGCAAACAAGGGAGAGTGGGAGAGGAGGGCAACAAACAGCTGATCGAGTCTCTCTGTGCTTTCGGATACAACAAATCTAAAGGCCACAGAAACATATTTTTTAGGAGAGACAATGTTGACTGGAATTGAATAGGAGATTCAAGTAAACGAAGCTTCTTCAAATGCTCTCTGTTCCTTGCTTCATCTAGCAACACATTTTTATAAAGTTTTGTACAGCCAGAGACATTCAGATATTTGAGAGAACTCAAGCCCAATATAGTATTGGGTAAGCTTACTAGGCTTTTGCAGTCCACCAAAAATAGAAAAACAAGCTTTCTCAAAAGACCAATTGATGGATTGATATTTCGAAGTTGTATGCATCCGTGAAGATTTATCCCTTCCAAATTTAAGGCCTCTGCAACATCCATCATTTTAAACTTGTTAAGGCAATTTCTTTACTTTCTTTTAGGTCATTTTAATGCAATTTTATGATTTTAGGCTACTTTAGTACACTATCATAGTTTTAGGTAGTAAATTTTTTAAGTCTTTTTAGGAATTAGTGTTTGAGTTAATTTTTTGTTGTTGATTGTAGTCATTTAAAACTTGTGTAGATAATTTCTTTGCACATTTTCTTTTTGTTTTATTGCGATCTTTAATATTAGCCTAGTTTTAGAGTGATTTTTGTTGGATATTCTGCATAAAAGATAAATTAGAAGGAGCTTTTGAGATGTGAATGGTCGCTGCCTATTGATGGCATTATGAAGGATTCAACTTTTCTAGCAAGTATATTGGGTCTGTTGTAGTGCAACAAGGTCGTATCCACAAGAATTTGGTAACTAGATCAGTAGTCTATAATTTTACTCAAAGTTTGGCAATGGAACAATAGATGAGTTTTGGTTTTTATATGATTAAGACAAATAAAAATATATATGAGAGAGGTGACACTAGTGCAAGAATTTGACCACGGTTTAAGAATTGAGACATATGCAACTGAGGCCAAAAAATGTCACATTTCTGCCTCAGTTGAAAATCAAAACATATCCAACTACTACTGCCTCAGTTCTCGAGATAATTAAGACATAATAGACATTAAAAATATAAAAAAAAACTTATCTTTTTGTCTTGGGTCTAACTACAACCAAGACAGAAAAGTGTCACATACTTTCTCCATTGTGAAATAACCAAAACCTAAAGAGATTAAAATTTTTGTTCCTGCGGAGACCAAATAAGAGATGTCAGACACAAACGTCACCTTACCTCAATCCGCAATCTCCTCAATAGGCTTCCTGTCGCCTGGCATATGTCATCTGCTGGTGTCTCGGCTTGGACCGGTTTGGACCCGATAGGGGTTACCTGCGGAGAAGACTCCGACGCTCAAGTCAGCAAAGAATTCTTAGAAAGTCAAATCTCATGATTAAGGGATTAATGAATGTGTACCTTTAATTGCTGGGGTCCATGCATATTTATAGATTATTAATTATACTTGGCCACGTCATGAGCTGGGCCATCGTTAGGGGCCGTAGGTGGGCTTGAGCCTGGCACAAGCCCTTTAGTTTGATCAGTTGTAGGCTTAGGGGTCTTACCTGTAATACCTTAAGTCTGGAATAGTTGACAAGTTCTCGTTTTATCCTCTGATGTAGGCGGCTTAGGCCGCTTATGCCTGCTTGATTGGTTCATCTGACAGTTGTTTGCATGTTTGATGATCACCGCAAAGCAGAAAACCACACATAGAACATACAAACAAGCAGAAAGGGTAAGCTAGAGTGGAAAAACGTCTTATCGTACAATTGCATACAATTTCATACCCAAAGATACATACACCAACCAATCATGTGATGACTTGCAACCAAAACACTAAGACTCAAGACACGATTATCCGTATACATATAATTAGTTGGATTCACCGGATGCTTGCACTTGTGGTGGCCTCTACTGCTCTACAGAGCCAATTGCCAATGGGTTTCACCCTACCATTCACAAGGTTAGCCTTCAAACATCCAAGGCCATTATCTTGCCAACGACAACGTTATCAAATTTGGCGTCGTTGTCGGGGAACACGGTTAGAATTTTTATCATTTTAGTTCATATTTATTTTGTTTTTTTTTTCTTTTCTTTTCTTTTCTTTTGATTTTATTTTTTGTTTATCACTGTCGCAACCGGAATCGCGACGGGACGACGAACCAAAGAAAAAACGGGTTTAAAAGAGATTTGGAGTCGCCACCATAGTTATTCTGGAAAACTATGGAAAACCATAAAGATAAGACAAGTCTGCGAAAAACTAGATTTTTGGATCCGGGAGTCGGTTACGTGTAGGGAAGGTATTAGCACCCTACAACTTCCGCCCGAAGGCGGTACCTTTAATTAAATATGCAAAGTTGATGTGATTTTCAAAATGTTATTTTTTCCCCCAAAATAATAAGATAAAAATGCTAAAATGAAACAAAAATATTTTTTAATTTTTTAGGCCCGACAAGGATTAACCTTGGTCCTATGTATTCTCATTCAAAATGAGAAATTAGGGTTACGTAGTTCTTTAGGAGAAATGATTTTGGAAAACAATTGAGAAAATGATTTGATTTTTTGGAGGTGAACCTGACAAGGACTGACCTTGCTCCTACGTATCTTACAATGGAGAATCAAGGATCACGTAGTTCTTAAAAAAATAATTTGAAAAATGATTGAGAAAATGATTGGATTTTTTTAAGGTGAAGCTGACAAGGACTAGCCTTGCTCCTACGTATCTCACATGGGAGAATCAAGGATCACGTAGTTCTTGAGGATTGAAAATGTTGATATTTTTATATTTTTGAAATTTATATTTTTTTTGGGGGGTATTTTTGATTTACTTGAAAATATGTGTCACACAACGCGAGCGGTCGGACAGACTTTAAAAGAGAAAGAAAACATTTTTTAAAAGAGTGTCACACGATGCGAACGACCGGACAGACACAATAAATTGGAAGAGAACATTTTTTCATTTTTTAGATTTTTTTCTATTTTTGTAATTTTTATGATTTTTAAATATGTTTGTTTTTTAGAAAAGAAATTAAAAAGTTGAAATTTATTTAAAAAAAAAAGATAAAAATGGAAAACAAAATATGAGGTACATGAGTAATTAGTGGCAAGTGCATAAAGTAAACAAAACAACAGGCCCAACAACAATAGACAAAGATAGGGGTGCATGATTATCACATATGGGGGGCATGAAGTAAACAAGAGGGTGTGTAAAGTGAGACAGGGGTGTAAGAAATAAAAATATGTGGGGTGTGCGCATTAAACATAGAGGTGCGTTGTGTAAACCCAAATAGATCCAAAATACAAACTGAGAGAGGTGCAAAGATTGAAAACAGGGGTGTACGGAGTATAAAGGTTGGCTAGCCCAAAGAAACTCGTGGATGTGTAAAACATTAATGTTGGGGGTGCGCGAGAAAAACCACAGACCTAATTTTTAAAACAAATTAAAAAAAACTTCTTCTTCCACGATCCAGCAGCATCTTCTTCTCGCAACAACACAACCTCCAACCCTTGTCACCGTTCACCTCTGTCTGCTTCACCAGGCCACCATGCCACTGCGCAGCTAGCTCGTCGGCGACACTCATCGACGTCAGAGACGTCAACATCCCTCTCGGCGGCTCAGCCATTCCGTTCTCGCGCACGCATCGAAACCTAAACCCGATAGATCATCGCCTCGTCGCCGGTCCTGCCGTCACCGTCAAGGGAAACGCCGATGCTGCTGGTGTGAACAGGGATGCGTCCTCTCCTCTCAGGCACGACTCGATCGGCCTCCGCTCCAGCGCCCCAAAGCCACCGCCTAGGATATGCGACCTTTACAGTTTAAAGCTCCGACTCGTCGCCGGCGATTTTCTCTCTTCTCTGCTTCGATTTGTGCCGGGTTGTTATGGGGAATATGGGTGTTTTGCTGAATGTTGTATAACAGCGACTCGAGAATGATGAACGATGAAATCTGAGTTGGTAGCAGTGGGCGTATATGTTGTTTTTGGTTTTTATGCAGGTGAGTGATGAAAATGAACGAACAAGATGACAGTTGGGAGTGTGTACTGTTTGCAGGTTGAAAGTGATGGAAGAATGATGAAGAAAGATTGGTCTTGGATGAAGGTATGAATCTGGAGATGAAAGCCAAGCTCATAGCTCATTCGTGTGCGAGAATGTGAACGAGATGATGGTGAAAACAGGTCTAGAAATGTTCACAACTTTGGCTATTTCGTTGGATATGGAAAATGACGAGGACGAGTGCATGATAGATGCTGGTTTTTTATTGAAGTTGTGTTGTGATAGATGAAGTTAGATACTTAAAGCATGTTTCGTTTTCTGGCACTTAACAACGACGCAAGCACAACATACTATGAAACTCGACAAACCCAACAACATACGCACATCATTTCACACAAGTACTTCTACGTTGAGGATGAAAAACACCAAGACAACATATTCATTGAATTATTCAAGATAGAGTTCTTACCTCTTGCAGCCCCTACCAGAGTTGAGTTGGTGGCTTGAAGTCTTTTTTTCTTTTCTCCCCCTTGTGCTAGGAAGTTTTTTTTCAAACGGCTCTAGCCCCTTTTCTTTCATCCTCTGTATTTTTGAAATGGCCAGCCGTTGCCTCCTAACCACCCTACGGTTGTAATCTGCATGCCAATGGTTGATGTTGCAGTTATAAGTTGCCATCTAAATACTTCCTTTTTCATGTCAAGACCCAAAATCAAGGAAAAGTATGCAAGCTGACAATCTTTCTTTGGACGAGAGTGGAAGGGTCAGCAGGAGTGCAGCAGGTGTGGCAACTTCAGCCCGGTTGACTTCAACGTTCATCATTTCATTTTTTTATATTATTATTATTATTTTCTTTTTTTTTCTCTTTTTTTTTAAAAAAAATAAAATAAAACGAAAATAATAATAAAAAAGAAATAGAATAGGATAAGATAAAAATTCAAAATAAGATAAAATAAATCTAAAGTAAAACAAGATAATAATAATAATAATAATAATAATAATAATAATAATAATAATAATAAATAAATGTAAAAATTAAAGTAAGATAAAAAGATTTATTCATACTCAAATCAAGGTTCACCTTTTTTTGTATTTTTTAATTATTTTTAAATTAAAATTTTATTTCTTACCCGAACGAAATTGGGTGTTGACAATCACTAACATTTTTTTTTATCTCAATTTTTTTTAACACTTGTCAAAGACTAGGGCCTCCTGTTACTCTCACCACTTGAGTCAATATGCTGTACGTGAGACCAACTAACTCTTTAGAGTGTCAGAATGCAATCCTTACTTGAATCCTTATTAAATTATATAATGAGGCACCACCACGAAACTCGTGGAATTACGTCTTAAGCACGAGGCACCACCATGAGCTCCCACTAACAAGGGTCATGAGGCACCATCACACAACCATCATGGAATTATGTCATGACCAATGAGGCACCACCATGAGATCTCACCTAGAGATTCATGAAATTACGTCTTGACCAATGAGGCACCACCATGAAACCTTCGTGGAATTACGTCCTGGCCATACCAAAAATCATATCTTACCAACCAAGTATGAAGTTATCATGCATACCAATCTTATTCCAATATATTATCAATCATCCAACCATTTTTCATACGTATATCATGCTAAACTCATCAATTCTAGCTTCGTTGTGTCTTATAAAATACTTATCATGCATCATACTCAACCACTTAAAATAACCAACCAAAAGAAGCATTTGAAACACACTTATCAAGTCACCACAGTCAATCTCGCTCAAGCTAAGGAACTCTCGCTCAGGCAAGGAGAACCCCTCGTTCAAGCTGCCAGATCTTGCTTGGGCGAGATTGCTCACATTGGGCACGTCGAGGTCTTGCTCAAGCTAGCCCCTCTCGCTAAGGCGAGTGGCCTTCGCTTAGACGAGCCCTCGAAACAGAGAGGGGGTGAGTTGTTGTTGTCCTCGCTCAAGCGAGAGCTCCTCGCTTAAGCGAGAGCTTTCGTTTTGAGCGACCAACCTGCTCGCCTGGGCGAGTTCAGCAGAGCTCACTACTCTCTCTCGTGTAAAAAAATCAACACATTTTCACACAACCAACAACATATATCAATCATCTGATACGTAAAATCAACCAAACAAGCACATAAACCTTGAAAACAGAAAAGCCCTAGCTTCCCTTACCTTTTTGGTAGAGCTGAAATTGAGGGGTTTTAGACACGGTAGCAAAGATACCTCAACTCCAAGAACGAACTCAGCAACTGCAAAGCACGAACGTAGGAACAAGATTGAGCCTATAAGAATGGCTCGAAACTGAAACCGAACAATAGGAACAGAAAAGAAGGGAAGAGTGGAGTCTAACTTAGCCAAAGGAAGCGTTCAACGAAGAGGAAAAAAGGGGGAGCTTACTCAAATCCTAGCAAAGCTTCTGTGGAGAGAAAAGGAAAGAGTAAGTGATTGTCTTTTTGCAAGTGAGTGCAGGATGAGAGTGTTTAGCTGCTTTAGGGGGCTTTGCACCGTATGGATCAACCTTAAGCCCATCTGATGAGGATAAGCCCTTAAAAGTTAGGGCAGAAAAGAAAAAAAATAAGCGAGTCTTACAAATAAAACTAAAACTAACAACCTACCAGAAATTTTTTGTACTGATATAGATTCTGCAGAGACACAGTAGTTATGTGAACAACTTTACCTTTGATATTTTTTATTTAAAAACTTACACATATTTAAAAATATTTAATCCTACACCTTTAGGGATTAAAACGTTGAAAATAATAGACATCGGGAATAAAAGGATTAAAATAACATATACAACAATTAGAAGAGATTAAAATAGTATTTATAAAGATTAAAGTGATTAAATAAAAAATAAATAGATATATAATAATCTGAAACAGTTATAAGACAATTTGGTATTGTTAAGTTTATATCCTCCCCGTTAATTTGTATTAGACATATTATTTTTTATTTCAAATTAATTGATGTTTTAGTACTTTAAAAGATCATGTTTTTAGTGAGTGTATAATAAAATATGTAAACTTCTACTTTTGTTTTCATGCTTATATACTTAATGCTTTAAATATAAAATTAAATAAAGTATGGTTGCGCAATTTTTTAAGATGAATTTCAAAGATGTTGTACCGGTATCTAAAGTCTATATTTATCATACATGAAATTCATTGGGTTAAGTTTATATATTTCATTGTAAGACAAACAAGAATAAATGAAATCAATAGATAATCATAGATAAGCCAGATGGAAGCATATGATGAATGACAATATCAGTACCAAAGTGTGCCAACCAGAATTATGGGGACACCAGGTGCATAGTGTTTCAACTCTAGAATCCACTGAAAATGAAACCAACACATTCATTTTATCATCCATTTTTTATAAAATGAAACAGTTGCTTAGTATAAAAAAGATCCATAGATTACCGGCCATACAAAAATCTTGTAATATTATCAAAATAAATGAAAAGTAAAATGCTTTTCTCTTATGACAATAAATGACATAAAACGAACCAAGATGAAAAAAAAAACATGAAATGCTTGTTTATTGTAGAAAACACGGATACAACAATATCAATTTGCTAACCAAACTTCATAATCAAGGACTCATTATAATTTTACAATATGTCGTTTGTTAGCTTATGAAACATGTCCCTTCACTTCTCGAAATACATAGGGCAAGAAAAATGTAACTGAATTTCTTCATTTAGTTAAACTGAACAATCACCCAGACCCAAAGTTAATGTTTGAAATGCGAAAAATAGAAAGGAGAAAGAAACTAACGGTGTAGAAAGTAGAGTTGGTGTAGGAAGTAAGCAAAGAGAAAGAGACACGAAAAGCCTTAGATCTTCACCTGAAGACCGATCACACACCCCCTCCAATTTCTTCTTCTTTTTCTTCTTTTATCTCGATTACAAATCTACAACAACAAAAAAGTAAATGAAAAAAAAAACACAGAAGAAGAGAAAGAACGAGGAGAAGAAGCGAAAACAAAAAAAAGAATAAACCCTAATTGCGAAAAATGTGGAGAAGGAGAAAGCAGGAAATGAAAAAACTGAAAAATTAATCAATACCATGGTACACCGCAACAAAAATTGGAGAAAAAACACCCCAAAAAATTATTCAAATCATAAAACGAAAACAGAAAAAATAACACAATATGTAGACGAATGTGGCGCAGATATTGTTGTCGTTGTCGGAGGCGTAATAGCTTGTCGTCGGATGCACAATGTTGATAGCAAGCCGATGAGGCAGTCACAGTGGCAAAGTCTGTGGTGGTGGGTCACGAAACTGTAATGGATAAGTAGAGAGGTTTTTCTTCATGTTCGCGCACAAGAGGAGATGGAATTGATTCTAATTTTTGGGTTTTTAAATCCACCTTCTACCTCGATTCAATTGGAAATCGATGCATATATATTATTCTGCCTCAAGTGAGTCATAACGAGGCATAAGGCTTTTGTTTTAAATTTAAAAATTTAAAGTAGCGGGAAAGTGTAAAATTTGGAGGGGCATTAAGCTTCGGGTCTTTCAGATCCTAAGTAGAAAGTCCGAGTTAGAAAGTCCAAAATGCACTAGTGTGATACTTATTAGGATGTTGGGATTAAAATTGGCATCTTAACTTCAATATTACCCTATAATAATTTATATATTGTGTTCTTTATCTTAGTGTTCATGGAAGTACGCTTACTTATAGATCAAACCACATGTTTGTGAGAGTGAACCTAAGGGTGTCAAACGTAGGATTTACCACACTAGGTGGAGGAATCCTTGCTTTGAGAACAAGACTCTTTAAACGATCTGATCCCGAATATCCATGTCTGGTATATGCCAATGGTTAGGATACTTGATTGGATGTAGACACTAGACCAGATGTCTCTGCATCTAGTGCTGATGAGGTGCGATGATTAGCCAAATCAACACGAAGTGAAATACAAACCAAGTAACCAACATGTAAAACAAGAACACAATAGATATATAATCAAGTGCAATACAGAGAGAGTTTAGAAGTTACAATTAATCCCGACTATAGAGGACTTAGCCGGTCATGGGGATGAATAGAACGTGGAGTAGCATCCTTCCTTCCATAGCTATATACTACTATAATATAAGGACTAAGCTAATCTAACAATATCTCTCTCTAGAATAGTATACAAAACCAACATGAAAATAACAAGGGTAATGTCCTATATTTATAGAATTTAGGGTGTTGCTCTAGCTTCCAAATCTTAAAGTTTAGCCATGGAGATCTCCTTCTAAAGTGGGTTTCTTCCCAAGCTTCGACATCTATCTTTTGCAAGTCAGCACTAGAGCTTTCCTATTCGTGCTCAACTTCAAATCTGGAGCTTCACATTTCTTTGAAGTTTTGTTTTCTTAGAATGTGGCTTTAGCAGCAAATTCCAGTGTTCAACACCAACTTCATAATTTACTTCATTTTACTTTGATTCCATAAAATATATTAAATTCCATTTTTTATCAATTCTTACTACCTCATTCTGTAATTATGTAAAATTAGGGCAATTCTAATGATTTTTACATTGATTTAGTGCATTATAAGTGTCTAAAAGATATGCAATTTAACTAATACTAGACACTTATAACTACCCTTAAGGATTTATCCGCTATGTATGCGTAGATCTCCTAGGGTACAAGAGGAACATCTCAGATATTACGAGGATCTCATAATCTAGCAAGATAAACTTTTTACAGAGTATCTATAAGCCTAAGATCTCAAATAAAGAGAACATAGGATAATAAAAGAGAGTGAGAGATTGAAAGAAGAGAGGAGAAGAATAAGACACCTATTTATAAAGAGGGGTTGAGATTTGTAACAGCCACCAACGGTCAAAATATTGCTGTAAATACCAAATCAACACGCTAGAACAATAATGGCGGAAACAAAACTATTGCTGCAACTTTCATACGTTTGTAATAACAATTAAAAACATTGTTTTTACAACAATACCCTAGCTATTGCAAAAGGTATGAGATAGAAAAAATGACAGAAAATAATGGGTCTCATATTAGATGTAATGCATCAAAGTTAGTAAACCAAGCTATATGAACCTATCCTAGATTAAGAAGGTTAACACATAGTCTATTGGTATAACAAGTTATATGAACCAAAACACTTAGTGTGTGTTAGCAGATTATCAATCGCAATACACCCTCGCAATTCTTTGTTGGTATCACTTTGTTGTTGTTACTAGGTCATGTGAATGTCCGATGTTCATGAGTGCTCTAGAGGTAATGCCAAAATCTCTTACAAGCGGTCCCACTCAACACTCATATAGGTGATTTCATTAAGTGTATGCTGCAAATCATACACCACCCGTTAGAGATATGAAAATCATTAAAACTTTGTTTCACCTAAAATTCTTACACCAGGAGAATATTAATTACAAAGTTTAACCTCTCATTAATGTAGTCTCTAACACTTTCACACATATAATAGGAATGGACATAATTGATTTAAAAATCAATTTAGTGTTATTAGTACTAACAAGTGACTTGTTTTTACCCATATGAACCTTATTCATGGGATCTCCAATCAAAAAGCTAGCTATTATTGATTGGAAATCACATTATATAGATTTGTTTCATTCCAAGTGAAATGTTAGCTAGAAGTTCATCAACTACTCAACTTCACTACTAGTCATTTCAAGAACAACAAACTCATATTTCATTGTTAACTTAACAAGCATTGTTTGCATGGCTGATCTCTATGTAATCACATTACTCTCAAGTGTGAATACATAATCCGATCCAAAACGCTGATCAAAAGTAGTAAGCTCCCAATTATCTTAGCATAGTGATGTTGATAAAAATAATTCTCCTCTATTTTTCATTAATTAAGAGTTAGCATCATAAGGGATATGAAGTCACAATTTATACTATCATCCTTCCTTATGATTCTAGCTTCTAAAATCGCATTGGTTTCACCCATATCTTTCATTTCAAAGTTAGATCCTAGAAACAATTTAATTCTAGAGATTAAATCAATGCATATATGTCAATCACTAGTATATCATCTACACATATATAATGACACATTTTCTTTAAATATCATTAGGAGAAAACCCATCAAAATAATTTATTTTCCTTTGAAAATGGGATTATATTCACTGAAATGATTTTTTTTTTTAATTTTTCGACACCCCTACAGTCTTAAATACCTGGTTGTGCTCGTCTCATTTATAGGTAGGGAGTATACGACCAACCTTTTAGGGTTTCGTAGTAAGCCCATTTTAAAATATGTTCTACTATATTGTTCAGTTCATAAATTTGTTTCGTGAGCTGTCGTGCTCGACTGTTGGGTGTCAAAGTCCTTGCTAGCTTATTTCCAGGTAAGGGAAGCTAGAATCTTGTGTTTTGAGTTCATTTTGCCTACGTTTGGTTTTGTTTTGCATTCCTGATAGTTATATGATGCCTACTTTGAAATGAATATGCGTTGTATGTTTTTTTTTTTGTATGGGTATCTGATTACGCAGGCATAGAACAATGAGGGAGAACTGTTGTTCTCACCTAAGCGAGCTCGCCTCGCTTAGGCCGCTTAGGTGAGAATAGTAGAGGCTCGCCCAAAGGTTTTGCTCGAGTACTCGCTCAGGCGGGAGACTAAACTTTTAAGCGACGAACCATCTCGCTCAAGCGAGATGGCCTCGCCTAAACGAGAGTCTGCAAAACCTCCAAACCCTCTGTTCGTGGTATTGCCTAAGCGAGATCTTGTAGCTTGAGCGAGAGCACTCCTCTCGCCTAAGCGAGAGCTCCTAACTTGAGCGAGATCTGACGCAAAATTTATTGTTTCCTCACATTCTTGTTATTGATGGTATGATTGACTGGTTTGCTCTAATTAAAGTATGAAGTATGAAAATGTATGAGATCTCTGATATTATGGGCTTGATTCATGAGTTTTTGTATGATTTTGGCATAAGACATGTATGAGATGGTTCGTATTAAAGTGACATGGAATTGGTATGAACGATGCTTTTATATTGGTTGATGGAACATTATATTGGTTGATGGAACATGTTGTTGGTTTGGTTAGGATGTAATTCCATGATAGTTTCGTGGTGGTGCCTCATTGGGTTAGGGCGTAATTCCATGAATCTCTAGGTGAGATCTCATGGTGGTGCCTAAATTGTTTGGGACGTAATTTCATTACCCCTATTAGTGGGAGTTCATGGTGGTGCCCCATCTATATAATTTAGTAAGGATTCAAGGTAAGGTTGCATCTTGAAACTCTAAAGACTCAGTTAGTCTCACATAGAGTGTACTGACTCTAGTGGTGAGAGTAGCAAAAGGCCTAAAACTCATTAAGGGCTAACCTTGTGTGTGGGAGGATGAAACATTGTAACATTTAGCTCGGTAGAGTAGGGAAGTCCACCACAAGTGCAAGCATCCACTGAATCTGACTAATTATATTTATCCGGGTGAGTCGTGTCTGAGTCTTAGTGTATTGTTTGCAAGTCATAACATGCTTGATTGGCTTATGCATCTTGAGTTATAAGTTTGTATGTGATTGTATGATAAATCCTTTTGTTTGTTGTATGTCCTATTTGTGTGGTTTTCTCCTTTTGCGATGATCATCAATTTATTGATGTGAGCAGATGCGAAAAATCCTCTTGGTCAACAGGATAATGGAGACTCCGCTACTTAGCTTGGGTTGGATTCCGCTATCCAAGTTTCTTTTAGGGCTGTAGCCCATGTACTTGTCTGCCCCTTGGGCAATTATTTTGAATATTTTCTATCTTTTACTCTATTTGGTTATAGGCGTAGTGGTGTGCCTCAGTATCTTCTTTTATTTAGCTTGGATAATTGTAAGGAGTAGCGTTTATACTCCCTAACTATGTTTCTTAAATTATTCTGTGTAATATTCCATTTGATTATGCTATTATTTAAATGGGATGTTACATTTATGGTATCAGAGCAATTCGTCCTTAGGATGACCTGAGGTTGTGGGTTTGTCATGCCTCGTGGGTGTAAGTAGTCATGTCTAGTCGAGTTTGTCAGTGAAACCAAAAGTTTTAAGAACAAAAAACGCCATGATAAAGTAATGAGGGTGCACACTCATGACTAGATATAAGGTTGTTTTCCTTTCTTAATTCTAATGGTTTGGGGAAAGAAGGGTGACATATAAAAGGGTTTATTGTCTGTAAGTGATAGAGTGTTGCTTTGTATGATCTAGTTTGTGTTGCTACGCCTCTATGCTTTGTGTCTAGTGTCTACGGAGATAAGGGAATGCAGATTCAATGTCAACTTGGTTTGCTCACCTTTACAAGTGTTGGATGGGTCTATGAGACAACGTCTTGCCTCAAAGATAGGAAGTTGATGTATGATGTATAGAATTGAGCAAGGAAAGCTAAATTTTGGGTTAATAAATTGGAGAAGATGCTAGAAGTTCACAAAATAACGTTTATTCAGAGGAAGCTTTAAGGATAGACTCTCGAAAACAGATACTACAAGTTTTCTAAAAGGAGTTAAATCCAAAGGTTAAGAACGCTGAAAGGTATTAGTGCATGCAAGTGCCACATCGTTTGAGGAAATCAACCTGATTCTACATCTCGACAATGCTGGGGTTTAGAGTTATGCAAATGCATACAGTGTTAGGAGAAGTGTCAATGAATATAGTCATATGGTCACATCTAGTGCTTCTTGAAGTGGTGGAAGAGGGACAATTGGCAAATCCTAGGTTGCAGAAAGTGGATAGATTGCTTAGCAACGAGAAAGATAAGAAAGGAGGAGACCGTGAAGTGTGAAAAGATGGCAAACCTCTAGTGAGAGACTGAGATGGATAAAGGTTTACTGATCAGTCAGGACAGATGATGTTCCTAAGTAAGGGAAAGAACAATTTATAGATAAGAAAGAAGTGGCATAAGGGATTCCTACTAGGATTAATAGTCAGCAGGTAGTGATGTGTCTTTTCAAATTTTTTAGTGGGATGTTTCAAGGAAAATAGTCCCCATGAGCAGGGCATTTGACCTTGGGTATAAATTTGAAGGTTTCACGTACCAGAAGGAGGGGCACACCTTTAAAGGTTATTCTTGTATGGAAGGCAACCCAAATGATGTCGGAGCACAATGATGGAGGGAATTAAAAGAAAAGTTTTGAGTGGTTGACATGGTGTCTACAATGATTGATGCTAAAGTAGTTAGCACAAATAATCCCATCTAGAGATGCGCCTTACAAAGTGATGCTTGGACTAAGAGCCAGATTTCTTGGGATCGTGTACTCCTTGATGTCGCCAGTATGGTAAAAGAGTCATGGTTGTCTTTAAAAAGGGGCTGAGGTTGAGATGATGGTTTTTGCTACAATTGCGACCAAGTGATCAAAGTATTTAAATTCAAACCCAATTTGAATTATTCCCTTTGCAAGGTTGGGACATAGTCTCAAGGGTGAATCGGTTGTTTTCTCAATCTCACTCCGATGAGTTGGGACAACCAACAAGGTGGTGTTCTTAGATTAAAAAGAGATGACTCAATGGTTGCGTATGAAGTATGGATCGAGCTAAATAGTGGGGGCAGAGCTTCACGTGAATCAAACACATATGACGAGGGAAAGTGGATAATAGACGAAGAGGATCTCAATGGTAAAAGAGTTATAGACGTGTTCTGAAATAAGTACTAGAGTTTTGACCTTGGTGTGATAAAGTTCACTTCTGCGTTGGTGCCTAAAGAAGAACTTGTGACAATAGTGCCTAATGGAATGGTTTCTACTATGAGTTTGAAGTAAATACGGAAGTGGAAGAGATGTTCGAGAAGTAGTGGCTTATACTAAGTATAACCATAAGGGTGACTACAAGTTTGGTGAATCTTAGAGGAGAGGTAGTGGTAGAATAGATTGTTCAAGGGAAAACGTTGGATAAGGGAAGATTGGCTTTTCGGGCCTATGGTTGTAAAAAGTGGAAAGATGATGAAGGTAAGGAATTTCAAACATGTTAGCGATATCATCAAGGTTTAGCGGCAAGTTTCCAAGTACGAACAGAGTCTTTAGAATGTGCAGGAAAGGGTATTGACAAAGGTTGGAGTGACTAGTAGGACATGTTTTAGAAAGGGTGGATACAATGTTGAGAAAATGGGACGTTAAGACTATAAAAAGGTGAGTCCAAAGGGTTTTGCAAGTTCCATAGAGGTTTTAGAGGAAGGTTTCTCAGCGATGATTGCTTCATTGTCATGACAGACATGAAAGGAGCATCATTTTGAGTGAACGAATGAGTGACTTGTGTGTTGATCAAAGTAGCGTAGCGGGATGGTGGGAAGAGATACCTATGAAGGGTAAGAGGTGCGTGAAAAGAACTATCTTACTCATGACCTAGAGATTACTACGACAACCAGTTATTCATAAACAGCGAATGCGTCGTTCTTATGAGTACTAAGTATGGATGTTCAACGATCATTTAGAGTTGGAATTATGAAGTTACTTAGAGATAGTTGTGCAAGTGAAGTAGGAGATGGTTTGAGTTATGATTTCAAGTTCGGGTGCCAACTTGGAAGTGAGAAAGCAAGAGTAGATGTTTAGTCAGAGAAGGGAATTCAAGATCCTCGATTGACAAGGTAAGAGTAAGAGTTGGTTGAGAAACGTAAGTGTTTGGGTTGGGAAGAGAATGAGTGAGGAAATTTCTTTAATCTAGTCATCTAACTAGAACTAGTGAGTCTCTCAACAAGGGTGGGGAAAAAGCAATTCAGAAAAATCTTAGTTTGAGAAGCATCTTAGAGATGATAGGTATAAATCACACTAGAAATTTCAACTCAAGGAAAGACATGGTTCTATGGCTTTTGGGAAGGATGGTTACAAGTTAGTAGATCAGAAATGAAGGTGAGATGTCGAAATGAATTTGGTGGTTGTAACAGAGGAAAGTGTAATTTGGAAATGGAATGACTTGGTTGTGGACTCTGTTACCATTGGTTGAAGTCAGTAAAGGAGGCAAGATGTTATGAGTGTCGTTATGCATAAAAGTGGTCAAGAGTGTTGATGGTGAGGCAGTAGGTCAGAACTCAATAGTGATCAAGTTAGTGGAGTGATGTATAAAGGAGTGAACAAGGCGACGAGAAGTGATAATGAACATGCTTTAGTTCGAGACTTAAAGTGATTTGAGACTTTGATAAAAACCTACAAGAGGTAGTAGAGAGCATATGGTGGGTGAGTCAGTATATCAGATACAAGTTAGTTGGGCAAGTATGAAGGAGCATTCCAGTGTTAAGGTTGCAAGTTGGAAGTTAGTTCGAGTGTAGTGACTAAACCAATCTACACCGTTGAACACATATCGCATAGCACAAAGACAAAGTTTCCAGTAGCTATAGGTGTTGGAGTCATCAAATCTGTCATGTCTAGGTGGTGGTTGTCGGAAGGCGTGAGGAAAACGTAGTTTTCTTCCTATCCCATCTGTGAATTTTCGATGACGAAAATTTTTGTTGTTGGGAAGAATGTAAAACTCTCTTTTTATTCTACCTTAATTTTTAAAGGGGTTGCCCCAATCAGTTGGGCCTAAGGTTGGCCTAAAGGGGACCAAGGACCCAAAATTGCCCTAACCCTACACATTCTTCTCACTTTCAGAAAATAGCCGCCTTGCTCCTCTCTTCTCTTCCAAAGTTGTGCTTTGCTAGGGTTTAGCCGTAATCTTGGTCAAGTAGCTCAACTTCATTTTCTTGCTCCATGTAAGTATTTTTCCAGCTCATATTTCTCCTCTCTAGGCATATTTTCGTATTTCCAGCTAGGGTTTCATAGTAAGTCGATTTTAAAATCTGTTCCACTATCTTGTTTAGTTCATAAATATGTTCCGTGAGCTGTCGTGCTCGGTTGTTGGGTGTCGAAGTCCTTGCTAGCTTATTTCTAGGTAAGGGAAGTTAGAGTCTTGTGTTTGGAGTTCATTTTGCCTAAGTTTGGTTCGGTTTTGCATTCTTGGTAGTTATATGATGCCTACTTTGAAATGAATATGTGTTGTATGTTGTTTTTGTATGGGTATCTGATTGTCAAGGCGTAGAACAGTGAGGGATAAATGTTGTTCTCGCCCAAGCGAGCTTGCCTCGCCTAGGCGAGAATAGTAGAGGCTCGCCCAAGGGTTTTGCTCGACCACTCGCTCAGGCGGGAGACTAAACTTTTGAGCGACAAACCATCTCGCTCAGGCGAGATGGCCTCGCCTAAGCGAGAGTCTGCAAAACCTCCAGGCCCTCTATTCGTGGTCTCGCCTAAGCGAGAGCACTCCCTCGCTTGAACGAGACCTGACGCAGATTTTACTATTTCCTCACAAGCTTGTTATTGATGGTATGATTGGTTGGTTTGCTCTAATTAAAGTATGAAGTATGTGAAAATGTATGAGATCTCTAATATTATGGGCTAGATTTATGAGTTTTGGTATGATTTTGGGATGAGACATGTATGAGATGGTTGGTATTAAAGTGACATGGAATTGGTATGAACGATGCTTTTATATTGGTTCATGGAACATGTTATTGGTTTGGTTAGGACGTAATTCCATGATAGTTTCATGGTGGTGCCTCATTGGGTTAGGGCTTAATTCCATGAATCTCTAGGTGAGATCTCATGGCGGTGCCTCAGTTGGTCGGGACGTAATTCCATGACCCTGTCAGTGGGAGTTCATGGTGGTGCCCCATCTATATAATTTAGTAAGGATTCAAGGTAAGGTTGCATCCTGACACTCTAAAGAGTCAGTTAGTCTCACATAGAGCGTACTGACTCTAGTGGTGAGAGTAGCAGGAGGCCTAAAACTCATTAAGGGCTAACATTGTAAGATTTAGCATTCGTTGAATCTGACTAATTATATGTATCCGGATGAGTCGTGTCTGAGTCTTAGTGTATTGTTTGCAAGTCATAACATGCTTGATTGGCTTATGCATCTTGAGTTAGAAGTTTGTATGTGACTCTATGATAAATCGTTTCCTGCTCTAACTTACCCTTTTGTTTGTTGTATGTCCTGTTTGTGTGATTTTTTCTTTTTGCGATGATCATCAATTTATTGATGTGAGCAGATGCGAAAAATCCTCGTGGTCAACATGATAATAGAGACTCTGCTGCTTAGCTTTGGGTTGGATTCCGTAGCCCATGTACTTGTCTACCCCTTGGGCAATTATTTTGAATATTGTCTATCTTCTACTCCATTTGGTTATAGGCGCAGTTGTGTGCCTTAGTATCCCCTTTTATTTATCTGGGATAATTGTAAAAAGTAGCGTTTATACTCTCTGACTATGTTTCCTAAATTATTCTGTGTAATATTCCATTTGATTATGCTATTATTTAAATAGGATGTTACAGAACTCACCTTCACATTTCCATGCACTTTATTTTTTAGCCTTTTGACCCTTTCTTGTTGATTTTACTTCCTTTAGTAACCTTAGACATGCAAAACTATAATTATATATTGTCCTAGAGTTGTGAGGTGGATTAAGCTGTGTTATGTGACATTGTTGGGTTCAAGTGTGGGGGTTTCAATGATAAGTTGATGGCTAAAACATATTGTGAATTACTAAAAAATAGGATAAAAATGAACAAAATGAGAAGATTTTGGTCTTAACTTTTTCTCCACGTTTATATATATATATATATATATATATATATATATATATATATATATATATATATATATATATATATATATATATATATACTCTTTTGCTTGTTTGTTACGCTGGTTTTTGACAGCTCACTATTTTTGTTACCTTTCTGTTTTATCCTTCTATTACAATTCCTTGTATATATACTCTTGTTGACATCATAATAAAAATATGAGAAGCTTATGTTGATCATATCTGCCTTTTTCACCCCTGTTGTGACTTTTGTGATGGTATCAAAGCCTTTCATTTGAAGGGCTCTACTACGCTCTGCCTTTTTCTTTTGGGTTAAATATGTTTTTGGTCCTTTAACTTTCAATGAATTTTGGAATTAGTCCATTTCGAAACTTTGGACCAATTTAGTCCTCCATCTTTCGAAATACGTGGATTTAATCCTTTTAATCAAATTTTGTTAATTTTGTTTGACACTTGAAGCTTGTTTCATAATAGTATTTGACTTAACATTAAAGCATAAATGTATCAAACAGTATAAACAACTCAAATACAATCCTGAAATGCGTATGAAATATCAAATAAATCTAACAAAATTTTATTAAAAGGACTAAATCCACGTATTTCGAAAGATGAAGGACTAAATTAGTCCAAAGTTTCGAAATGGACTAATTCCAAAATTCACTGAAAGTTAAGGGACTAAAAACATATTTAACCCTTTTCTTTTCTCTGCCACCATGGCTGATTCTCAAACACTTGGTGTACACAGTTACCTATATCTCTACCCTAGTGAAAATCTAGCGACAACCGTCATTTCCCCTCTTCTTGAATCCACTAATTATCACTCATGGAGTCGCTCTATGTTAACGGCTCTTAGCGCCAAGAATAAACTCGAGTTCGTCACTCGCACAACATCTTAACCTCTCATTTCAGATCCTCTCCATCATGCTTGGCAACGTTGCAACAACATGGTGGTTTCATGGATTTTGCATTCTGTTTCAGTTCCGATTCGTCAAATCATCCTTTGGATGGATAATGCCGAAGACATATGCTTAGATCTAACATTCTGATATGCTCAAGTTGATTGATATGCGTCTCTAAGTTACAATATGAAGCCTCTTCACTTAAGCAAGGAGCTCTTTCCGTTACTAATTTTTTCACCAAACTTCGCATTATTTGGGACGAAATGAAAAATTACAGACCTGAGCTCGTCTGCGTTTGCAACCCTAAGTGCTCTTGCAAAGTTAAGTCTCTCCTTGCTCAACGTAAACTCAAAGATAGAATGATGCAGTTTTTGCGTAGATTGAACGAACAATACAACAATGTTTGATCCCATATTTTGCTTATGGATCCTTTGCCATCCATTTCTAAAATTTTCTCGCATGTAGCTCAGCAGGAACGCCAACTGGTTGCTCCCATTCTCTCTTCTTCTTCTGAATCGATGATTAATGTTTTTATTGCCCTTCCCTACACTTTCTACAGCCGCCCAGGTCATAGAGAAGTTGTTTGCTATCGCAAACATGGTTTCCTTAATAGCAAGAGTAAATCCACTCCTTCTCGCAATAACAAAATTTGTACTCACTGCGGTCGTTAAGGACATACCATTGATGTTTGCTATCGCAAACATGGATTTCCCCTTGGATACAAATTTTCGAATTCCAAACCTTCCATCAACATTGTTGTGACAAAGGTTGGTGACATCACTAGCACTGATCAATGTAAAGTTTCAGAGAATCTTGATCTTCATTTCTCCCCACAGTAGTTTCATGCATTACTGGAGTTAATCCAACAACTAACTCATAACGCTTCTTCTACGTCTTCTTCTCATGTTAATTAAATTGGTTCTATTACATCCTCATCAGGTAATATCCAACCACATTTTCCCACTCCCTAGATATTAGATTTGGGAGCTACCGATCATGTCTCCTCTTCATTGACACATTTTTCTTTTTTTAAAGCTATTACACCCATTCTTGTTAAGCTTTATACAGGACAACATGTCTATGCCACACACTCTGGAACTATTTCTTTTAGTCCTTCTTTTCAACTCACAAATGTTTTATACATTCCTACTTTCACATTTAATTTGATTTCAATTTCTAAACTTGTATCTTCCCTTCATTGTGAACTAATTTTCTCCCCTTCTTCATGCATTATACAGGACATGAACAGCAAACAGCAAATTGGTACAGTTGATGTCAATGCTGGATTGTACACCCTCACTTTTCCTATCAAGGCTACGAGCTCTGTTGCTGCTACCATTGTTCACCCCCAATGTACAAAAATTCCCATAGACTTATAGCATTTTCGCCTAGGACACCCTTCCCATACCCGTATACACCAAATGAAAAATACCTATTCTTGGTTGAGCAGTGATCACACTTTTACTTACAATACATGTCATCATGCTAAACAAAGAAAGTTGTCTTTTTCTTTAAGTCAGTCTCATGCTACTAAACCTTTTAAACTTTTACATATGGATATTTGGGGGCCTTGCTCCACTACTTCATTATTGGGTCACAAATATTTTTTGACTATTGTTGATGATTATACCTATTATGTTTGGATTTTACTCATGCAATCTAAATTTGAAACCCGCTCTCACATTATTCATTTCATCAATCAAATGGAAAAATAGTTCACTATGCTTGTTAAAATCATTCACACATATAATGGAGCTGAATTTCTCATGCATGATTATTTTTCTTCCAAGAGTATTATTCATCAGACTAATTGCACTAAAACACCACAAAAAAATGGAATTGTTGAGCGAAAGCATCAACATATTTTAAATGTTTCAAGAGCACTTCTTTTTCAATCCAATCTCCCTCTAAATTTCTGGTGTTTTGCTCTTTCACACGCTGCCTATCTCATCAATTGCATTCCTACCCCTTTTTTACAAAGTGTATCACCTTTTGAAAAGCTTTATCAACATGCATGTGACATTACAAACTTGCACATTTTTGGATGTTTATGTTATGTGAGTACAATCACTGCTCAACATAAGAAACTTGATCCTCGTGCTCATCCTTCCATCTTTCTTGGTTTTCAACCCCATGCCAAAGGCTACTTACTTTATTACCTTCATACTCATACCACTACAATATCTCGACATGTTATATTTTACGAAGACCATTTCCCTAGCGTTCCTTCCCCTCCCCCCTCACTATGATACTATTCCTGATCCTGACCCTCCCTCAGCTCCCACTGATTCTCCTCCTCCCACCCTTCGTCGTTAAAATAGAGCTCGTCATCCACTTTATTACTTAAATGATTTCCATAGTGCATTGACATCAACTGGTACTGTTCCTGCTGTTGTTCATTATCCTCTTGACCATTTCATCTCATATTCTCGTCTCTCTCCTTCATTTCATAAATATATATTATCAATCTCATTTGTCACTGAACTGAAGACGTATAATGAAGCTGCTAAGTTTGATTGATGGCTTAACGCCATGCGTGCTGAGCTTATTGCTTTACAAACAAATGAGACTTGGATTCTTACATATTTACCCCCTCATAAAACCCCTATTGGTTGTCGGTGGATTTTTAAGATCAAACACAATGCTGATGGTTCTATTGAGCGTTATAAAGCACGTTTGGTTGCCAAATGATACACACAAACAGAGGGTATTAACTATCTTGACACATTTTCTCCCTTTGCCAAGCTCACCACAATGTGTCTTCTCCTTGCTCTTACAGCCATTAATAACTGGCATCTTAAATAGTTGCACATTAACAATGCATTTTTACATGATGATCTCCATGAAGAGGTGTACATGCAACCCTTTCCTGGTTTATCTCTTGCTCATCCTCATCAAGTTTGTAAATTACAGCGCTCTATTTATGTCCTCAAACAGGCTAGTCGACAGTGGTACGCACATCTCTCTTCTTTCTTGCTCAATAATGGCTATAAACATTTGGCCTCTGATCATTCTTTCTTCCTTAAATCTTCTATATCTCATTTAACTGCTCTACTCATTTACGTGGATGATATTATTCTTGCTGGAGATGATCTTGCTGAAATTCAACGCATCACTTCATGCCTTTATTCTACTTTCAAAATCAAAGATCTTGGTAATCTATGTTTTTTTTTGCATTGAAGTAGCCCGCACTGCTACCGGTATTCATGTTTGTCAGCGGAAGTATACTCTTGACTTACTCTCTGATACTGGTATGCTTGCATCCCGGCCACTACTCCAATTGATTACAACACTCGTCTTCATTCTACTTCTGGGGATCCTTTGCCCGATGCTTCTGATTATCGTCGATTACTTGGTAGACTCATAATCTCACCAACACATGACCTGATATTGCTTATGTTGTCCATCATTTAAGCCAGTTCATGTCTTCCCCTACTGACACACATTATCAAGCTGCTTTCTGTATTCTCCGTTATTTGAAGGGTACTCCAGGTGCAGGATTATTTTTCTCTACCCCTGCTCCTCTTCAACTCAAATTTTAGTGACTTGGATTGGGCGGGTTGTGTTGATTCTCGTCGATCCATCATCGGTTTTTCCATTTCTCTTGGCTCATCTCCTATCTCATGGCGTTCCAAGAAACAAACTACAGTGTCTCGGAGTTCTTCGGAAGCTGAATATCGGGCTCTAGCGTCCACTACTTGTGAGCTTCAATGGCTCACATATTTACTTGTCGACCTTCATGTGCCTTTCATTCGTCCTGCATTATTATACTCCGATAATCAATCTACCCTTCAAATTGCGAACAATCAAGTCTTTACGAACGTACTAAGCATATCGACATTGATTGCCACATTGTGCGCGACCGAGTAAATGATGGATTGATCAAATTGTTACCCATCTCTTCATCTCATCAGCTTGCCGACATTTTCACAAAAGCTTTATCTCCCAATCTTTTTGGCACTATATATATTCCAAGATGGGAATGCTCAATATACATTCCCAGCTTGAGGGGGGCTCTTAACTTTTTCTCCACATTTATATATATATATATATATATATATATATATATATATATATATTTTTTTGTTTGTTTGTTATGCTGGTTTTTGACAGCTCACCATGTTTGTTACCTTTTTGTTTTGTCCTTCTATCACCATTCCATGTATATATACTCACTACTAAAAAAACTCATATTTCTTGCCAATTTTGTTTTGAAATTTTTTTCGTAGGAAATACTTACAAATTTTGTTGTGAAAAAAAAATTGCAAGAAATTGCTACCAATTTTCTTGTAAAATATTTTGTATAAAACACTTTTCACGATAAATTTTGTAGGAAATACTTGCAAATTTTATAATTTTGTAGGAAATGATTACCCACGAAAGAATTACCTGTCAATTAAAATTCTTAGAAAAAATGGTAGAAAAAAGTCTTTTCTTGCAAATTTTTTTAACAAATGTGCAAGAAAAAATCCATGTAATATGAGAATTCCTAATAATGACTCTTATTAACATCATAATAAAAATATGAGAAGCTTATGTTGATCATCTCGGCTTTTTCACCTGTGCTTTGACTTTTGTGATCTGGTGAAGAAGAAAACTATGGAAAATATGAAAAAGTGGAAAACAAAATGAGAAAAGAAAGTGAAGATAAGGGATGCTGAGATGAAAATTAGTGTGTTCGATTCTGTCCTGCACTTCAATTCACCGTTGTCCACCTATATTCATCTCAGTTTTCTAGTATTCGAGCCTTGCTTCCGTCTTCTATACCATACCTTTACCTTAACCTCATTATAAGTCCATGAAGAGTTCTTTTGATCTTCAAATCATATATTTTGATCGGTATTGATTAGAAATTTTCCAAGTCCACGTGAATGCTCATTTCATTGATATGTTGAAAGTAAACACAATATATTTACCTTAACCTCATTACAAGTCCATGAAAAGTTCTTTTGATCTTGAAATCATATATATATATATATATATATATATTTTTTTTTATCGGTATTGATTAGAAATTTTCCAAGTCCACGTGAATGTATTTCATTGATACGTTGAAAGTAAACACAAGCTGATATACTTGAGTGCAGAGTGTAAACACCGACTGTGAGGTTGAATCTGTTTTATGCCACTGATTTTTATTGTTCAGCGCTTAATATCATTGTTTGGAGTTGTTTTTTGAGTGACTGAAATTTTTTGAAGCCAGAATCAGAGGATTCTATTATCATGTGCAATTTAGATTTAAAATAGTAGAATGAGTCCAAGTGTGCGGATTTGTTTTTAAAATTGGTTTTCTATTTTTAGAAAGATTAGATAAGTGTAAACCTTTAGTAAAGTTTTTTGTATTTACATTCTTACGAAATAATTTTGACGTGCTTTTTATTTAAATTTTTATTTTTTATTTGAATTATACCTTTTTACTTTTTTATGTTTTTTCCCATTTAAATTAAAATATTATTTTTGTATAATTATATTATTATTGTTATATTGTATGTCCTTTTATTTAAATTATATATATTTTTATTTAATATTATTCTACAAATATATAATATTAGACTATAATTCCTTTTTAATTTCTGATGTGCTTATTTTTTATTTTAAAATAAATTAATATAATACAAAATTTATTTTATTATAAGAAATTAAGATGAGTATACTTAATCAAACCATCAACTAAGAAGATGAAACAAAACACATGACATTAACATTTTTCATACCACATTGTCTTTGTCACATGTTAGATCCAGTTTTTTTTTTTCTCTCAAGCTAGTATTTTAGCTAAATTTTTAATACCAGGAATGAATTGGACTCTATCTTGTAAGGAGAGACAACAAGAATATGCTATCATCTTGTTATTTTTCAAACCAGTGGATTTTACAATGACAATACTATATGTTGAGAAGATAGAAGTATTGTGCCTATTCAAGGGGAATTTAAATGCAGTGCTACTTCTACTATGCCTGTCTCTGGTTAGATTGTAGCAAATCATGTTTTCGCATTCACTAAAGGATTCAATTCTTTATTGTGATGAACTTGTAGCTTAAATACGATAGCTACCCGTTTTCTTCAATGTCTGAAAATTTGCGCTTCCGAGCTGTCAAATTTTCGTCATGCATCACTGGAAAGTTAATTATGTCTTGCTCATTTACCCAGCGATACCCATATTTCTTCATATCCACCGTAACACAATTTGCGATCTTATCCCACCAAAATTCAAATCTAAAAGGACGAATAGCAGGTATGTCCCTATTGTAATAAAATTCATCAACAACAAAACCATCATAACCTTCCCGCGGGAAATAAATTAGCCACATGTGATCTGACGAGTCATGAGGGCCCGAAGACTCGAACGGGCCAAGAGGGCCCTAAGACCCAAACGAGTCAAACAGATTCGAAGATCCGAACGGGCCAAGCGGGCTCGAAGACTCGAACGGACCAGGCGGGCCCGATGACCCAAAGGGGTCAGGCGGGCCCAAAGACCTGAACGGCTCAGGTGGGCCCAATGACCCAAATGAGTCAGGCGAGCTCGAAGAATCGAACGGGTAAGGCAGGCCCGAAGACCCGAACGAGCCAGGCGGGCCCGATGACCCAAACATGTCAGGCGACCCCAAAGACCCCAACGGGTTAGGTAGGCCCAAAGACCCGAACTGGCCAAACGTGCTCGATGACCCGAATGGGCCAGGCAGGCCCAAAGAACCGAATGGGCCAAGCGAGCCCGAAAAACCAAACGGGCACGACGGGCCCGATGATTCGAACGGGCACGACAGGCCCAAAGACTCAGATGGACTAGGATGGGTCGGCTTGACGACTCATACAGGTCCTGCCTAGCGACCTGTACGAAATAAGTCATGTTGGCCTTAATGACACAAGTCTTAAAAAATTCAATTTAAATTTCTTTTATAAAAAATGGATTCTGGATTTTGAACTTGATCCAAATATTTGGATTGGATTTAAATCTTGATCCAAATAATTGGATCTGGATTTTTAAAAATCCAAACTACTTTTTCTAAAAAAAATGGATTTCGGTTAAAAATCTAATCCAATTATTTGGATCTAAAATAGATGTGGATTGGATCATTAAAAATCCAATCCATGCCCACCCCTAATTAAAAACATATTTTATCCAGTTTTTGTGAAAAGCGTCGGCTAGATCGACGCTAGTTTTGTTTTATAAAAAAAATTAAATAACACATGACACGCCGTTTGTTATTTTTAGCACCGTCTAAAAATAGGGATTAAAAACAATGATTTTGAAAGTACGTATAGGGTCCAAACAATGATCAAGTTTCGACCATGGACCATTTTCAAATTTAGGTCAAACTTGAGATATCAAAAACATATTTTTTTCCTTTTTCTTTAATATTCACGAATATACATAAATACTCATGAACTTTAAAAGATTATGTGACATCTTTTAAATGGATATCCAATATATAAACATACGGATAACATATTAAATTTCTTTTTGAGATTGGATAGCAAATAGACACTATTTGTAATGAATCCAAATCGTGTTGTCATACCTTTTTACAATGCTATAACAAGCAAAATATAATTAAAGTTTTCAATCAATAAGATATATGTTTTAAAACCTTCAGGATTAACAAAATATTGGTACAACTACAAATAATATTTAGTTTTTTTTTTAATTTCATTTAAAGACAGAGACATATATGTATATGCATGCTTAATCTCAAATCCAATTTTAATTTAAATTATTAATATAAACTTTTTATTTATTAAGTAATAAATAAGTTATTCACGTTGTTATTTTTAGTTGTTAGTTTTGTTTCATTCAAATAATTCTTTTCGTTTTTTTCTTAATTATTCCGCATGATATCCATCAAGTTCACTCGAATTTTAAATGTATTTTTCCTCTCAATATTTGCAAAAATAATATCTATGTAGTTGCTATAAAATTTTAATTGTGTTTAATTATTTAATGATTTTTTGTAATTATTTTGATATTTATGCAATTATTATCTTTTACTTTATTTAAATATTTATGTAAATTTTTTAATATTTGTTACTGAAAATAAAATGTACCATTTGTACATTGAATCATTAATAATATCATGTTTTTATTTTTTATAAAAAATATTTAATTAATATTTAGAATAGGAAAATTGGAATAAAGCACAAATTTCTTATTTAAAATAAGCAAAAAATGTGTATGACGTTTTTAATTGAAGGACATGAAAGAATATAGTGAAACTTATGTCTACAGACTTTTCCTTTAGCTATTTTTGGTGTAGACAAATCTTTCCGTTTAACTTCTAGGTTTTGGAGCTATTTCTAAAACATAATTAACTTTTCACGATAAAGAAAAAGCTATCCACAATAAAATCTTAA
>Ga0214542_1001017_pt1 | contig 55847 bp, 21 predicted proteins | sample CNSS1metaG_FD_160096 | JGI IMG/M metagenome (GOLD analysis project Ga0214542, IMG submission 160096) | Root nodule microbial communities from cowpea collected in UCLA plant growth center, Los Angeles, California, USA - CNSS1 | ecosystem: Host-associated > Plants > Roots > Nodule | place: USA...
CTGGCATGTGTCTCATTAGCAATATGATTATAAACATTATCTTCAACATATTGCCGAATAAAACCACATACCTGTTGGTGCTCAAAGTCTCATTCTTCTTCAGACATAGAATCTGGCTTCTGTGTAGCAAAGACCGGAAGATGCAATTTCTTGACAAATAATAAATCTTTCATCTTGCCCTTCCACAAATGATAATTTGTACCATTCAAAGCAACCATCTTTGCATTTGCCTCCATCATTCAAGCAAGTAAATATAGCCCAACCAAGAGCTCTGATACCACTCTGATGGGGAAAACAACAACAAACAATATACCAGAGAATGCAGCGAATATAATTTCCCCTAACTTGCAAGAATCTATGAGGAGCAATAATCAAAGAGCAGCAATAATAAATCACCAAAAGCACAAATAAAGGCACCAACACATTGACCAGAAATGAGAAAGTAGAGCACTATATAAGAATCAAGACCCATAAACCCATTGCCTTAAGGTTTTGGGTTGAGAGTGGTGTCAGTGTCTTATGTGGTTAGGCTCAGATCTCATTGGTGTTGTTCTCCCCAGTGAAACCCCCTCCTTTATAAACCTGACAAGTGGTATCAAAGCCGGTGGTTAAAATCGGTTCAGACGAGTGCAGTAAGGTCCCTGTATCGAAAGTCTTCCTGGCAAAGAGTTCCAGGTAAGCGTGTCCCGTTAAGATGAACGGCGGTACGAGAAGGGGTACTCGTGGTTGGGAATGCTTCCGCTGGAGGGGGAGTGTACCAATGTGGTTGAAGGGACTCACCCTTGAGGGGGAGAATGTTAGGAATCCAAGTGTGAGTCTAAGTCCCACATTGACCAGAATTGAGAAAGTAGAGCACCATATAAGGATCAAGGCCCATAAACCCATTGCCTTAAGGTTTTGGGTCGAGAGTGGTGTCAGTGTCTTATGTGGTTAGGCTCAGATCTCATTGGTGTTGTTCTCCCCAGTGAAACCCCCTCCTTTATAAACCTAACACCCACTTAGATTGCGATCGTATTTGACTTATTTTTTTTCTAGGCAATCACATTGAGAAACAAATAAGGGTTTTTTTTTTTTACTTGTAACCAAATTCGTGATAAGAGGTACATGTACATGCATTGGATGACAAAAAAAGATTGATCAATAAATTTTATTGTACGAAAAGTAACCATCAACTCTCCAAATATTTGTTCATTGAGTCCCACTTAGATTGAGATCTTATGCTACTTATTTTATTTTCTAGGCAGCCACGTTGAGCAAAAAATAAGGATTGTTTTTGTTACTTTTAACCAGATTTGTGATACATAAGAGGTACATCCATTGGATAACGAAAAAAGATTGATCAGTAAATTTTAAAAAATTATACGAAAAGTAACAAGTAATTCCCCACATATTTGTTCATTGTGCCCCACTTAGATTCAGATCTTATTTCACTTATTTTATTTTCTAGACAGCCACCTTGAGCAAAAAAATAAGGATTATTTTTGTTACTTTTAATCAAATTCGTGATACATAAGTGGTACATCCATTGGATGACAAAAAAAGATAGATCAGTAATTTTAAAAAAATTGTACGAAAAGTAACAAGCAACTCCCCACATATTTGTTCATTGTGCCCCATTTAAATTGAGATCTTAAATGACTTATTTTATCTTGCTAGGCAGCCACCTTGAGCAAAAAATAATGATTATTTTTGTTACTTGTAACCAAATTCGAGATATAGAAGAGGTACATCCATTGGATGACAAAAAAAGATTGATCAGTAAATTTTAAAAAATTCTATGAAAAGTAACAAGCAACTATTCGCAAATTTGTTCATTGTGTCCCACTTAGATGAGATCTTATTTGACTTATTTTATTTTCTAGGCAGCCACCTTGAGCAAAAAATAAGGGTTTCACGAACCAGATAGGCAAATAAGTAGGACATAATAAACAAATAAGTGGAAAGGTGCGTATTAGTTTTCGTACAATTTTTAAAAATTTATTATTCAATCTTTTTTTTATCATCCAGTGGGATGTACCTTCTATGTACGCAAAATTTGATTATAAGTTACAATAATCAACCCTTACTTCTTTGACTTGGTGGCTGACTTGAAAAGAAAAATAGTCCAAATCAGACAGATAAATAAGTGGGGCATAATAAACAAATAAGTGGGGAGCTATGTATTACTTTTCGTACAATTTTATAAAACTTATTAATCAATCTTTTTTCTATGATCCAACAATGGTATGTACCTCTTATGTACCCCGAATTTGATTATAAGTTAATAAATCAACTCTTATTACTTGCTCTAGGGGGTTGGTTTGAAAAAAAAAAAGGTCAAACCAAATAGAAAAATAAGTGGGGAATACTAAATAAATAAGTGAGAGGTGCGTATTACTTGTCATACAATTTTTTAAAATTTATTAATCAATCTTTTTTTTTTTATCATCCAATGGGATGTACCTATAATGTACCCCGAATTGGATTATAAGTTACAAAGATAAACCCTTATTGTTTGCACTAGGTGACTGCGTTTAAATAAGAATAGTCCATACGAGATAGGCAAATCAGTGGGAGCATAATAATTAAATAAGTGGAGAGCTGCGTATTACTTTCCATACAATTTTTTAAAATTTATTAATTAATTTTTTTATAATATAATGGGATGTTCCTCTTATGTACATTGTAAGTTATAAAAATTAACCCTTATTACTTGCACTAGGTGGCTGCCTTGAAAAAAAAAAGACCAAAAGCAAACCAGTGGAGAGTTGTGTATTACTTTTCATAAACTTTTTTAAAATTTATTAATCAATCTTTTTTTATCATCCAATGAGATGTGCCTCTTATGTACCCCAAATTTGATTATAAATTACAAAAATGAACCCTTATTGCTTGCACTAGATGGTTGACATGAAGAAAAAAATATGCCAAACTAGATAGGCAAATAAGTGAGGTACAAAGAACAAATAAATGGGTAGCTGCGTATTAATTTTTGTACAAGTTTTTAAAATTTATTAATCAACCTTTCTTTTATCATCCAAAGAGATGCACTTCACATGTATCACAAATTTGATTATAAGTTACAAAAATCATCCCTTATTATCTGCACTAGGTGACTGACTTGAAAAAAAAGAGGTCAAACTAGATAGGCAAATAAGTGGAAAGCAGCGTATCAGTTTTCATACAATTTTTTTAAATTTACTAATCAATTTTTTTTTATCATCCAATGGGATGTACCCTTATGTACCCCAAATTTTATTATAAGTTACAAAAATAAATCCTTATTATTTGCACTAGGTGGATGGCTTCAGGAAAAAAATAGGCTAAACCAGGTACACAAATAAGTGGGGCACAAAGAACAATTAAGTGTTGAGTTTCGTATTACTTTACGTACATTTTTTTATAATTTTAAAATTTACTAATCAATTTTTTTATCATCCAACGGGATGTACCGTTATGTAACACAAATTTTATTATAAGTTACAAAAATCAACCCTTATTGCTTGCACTAAGAGACTGAATATAATAAAAAATAGGCCAAACCAGATAGGCAAATAAAGTGGTGCACAAAGAATAAATAAGTGTGGAGCTGCATATTACGTTACGTATAATTTTTAAAAATCTACTAATCAATTTGTTTTTATCATCCAATGAGATGTATGTACACTGAATTTGATTATAAGTTACAAAAATCAACTCTTATTGAATTCACTAGGCTGACTAGAAAAAAATAGGCCAAACCAGATAAACAAATAAGTAGGACATAATAAACAAATAAATAAGTGGAGAGATACGTATTACTTCTTGTACAATTTTTAAAAATTTATTATTCAATCTTATTTTATCATCCAATGGGATGTACCTTCTATATACCTATATACGCCAAATTTGATTATAAGTTACAAAAATCAACCTTTATTGCTTTTGGCTGGCTTGTAAAGAAAAATATTCCAAACCAAATAGGCAAATAAGTGGGACATAATAAATAAATAAGTGAGGAGCTGCGTACTACTTTTCGTAAAATTTTTTAAACTTTATTAATCAATCTTTTTTTTTATTATCGAATGGGATGTACCCGAATTTGATTATAAGTTAATAAAATCAACCCTTGTTAGTTGCACTAGGTGGTTGGCTTGAAAAACAAAATAGGCCAAAAAAAGATAAGTAATTAAGTGGGGCATGATACACTAGAGTTGCCTGTTACTTTTCGTACAATTTTTAAAAACTTATTAATCAATCTTTATTTCAATGAGATGTACCCCTTATGTACTCCGAATTTTATTATAAGTTACAAATATCAATGCTTATTGCTTTCAGTAAATGGATGGCTTGAAAAAAAGAATATAGTCCAACCCATATAGGCAAATAAGTGGGGCATAATAAACAAATAAGTGGGGAGTAATGTTATACTCTCATTAAAAGATTTTGTAATCGTTTTTTTATCATCTAATGGGATGTACTCGAATTTGATTATAAGTTAATAAAATCAACTTTTATTACTTGCAGAAGGTGACTGGCTTGAACAAAAAAAGGCCAAACCAGATAGACAAATTAGTGGAGAATGATAAATAAATAAATAAGTGGAGAGCTGCGTATTACTTTTTGTACAATTTTTAAAAATTTATTAATCAATCTTTTTGTTTATCATCCGATGGGATGTAACTCTTATGTACCCTAAATTTTCTTATAAGTTACAAAAATCAACTCTGGTTGTTTTTACTAGGTGGCTAGCTTGAAGAAAGAAATAGGCCAAACCAAATAGACAAATAAGTGGGACACAAAGAACAAAAAGTGGGTATCTGCTTAATAAATTTTCGTACAATTTTTTAAAATTTATTGATCAATATTTTTTTGTTATCATCCAAAGGGATGCACTTCTTATGTACAAAAAAATTGATTATAAGTTACAAAAATCATCCCTTATTACTTGCACTAGGTGACTGGCTTGAAGAAAAAAACTAGGACAAACCAGATGAGCAAATAAGTGGGGCATAATATACAAATAAGTGGGAAGTAACATATCACTTTTCGTATTATTTTTGAATATTTACTAATAAATCTTATTTTATCATGCAATTACATGTACCCCGAATTTTATTATAAGTTACAAAAATCAACATTTATTGCTTGAACTAGGTGGTTGACTTGAAGAAAAAAATAGGCCAGACTAGATAGGCAAATAAGTGGGACACAAAGAACAAATAAGTGGGGAGCTGCATATTATTTTACTTACAATTTTTCAAAATTTACTGATCAATCTTTTTTTATCATTCAATTAATGTACCTCTTATGTAGCCTGAATTTATTATATGTTACAAAAATCAACCCTTATTAGGTGACTGGCTTAAAAAAAATATTCCAAACAAGATAGGCCAAATTAGTGGGACATAATAAACAATTAAGTGAGGAGTTGCGTATTCCTTTTCGTACAATTTTTAAAAATTTATTAATCAATTTTTTTTAACATCCAATAGCTCTTATGTACCCCGACCTTGATTATAAGTTAAAAAAAGTCAACCCTTATTGGTTGTTGGTTTCAAGAAAAAAATAGGTCAAACTAGATAGACAAATAAATGGGGCAAAAAGAACAAAAAGTGGGGATCTGCTTAATACTTTTTGTACAATTTTTAAAAATTTATTGATCAATCTTTTTGTTATCATCAAATGGATGCACTTCTTATATACCACAAATTTGATTATTAGTTACAAAAATTATCCCTTATTACTTGTAGTATTTGTCTGGCTTGAAGAAAAAAATAGGCCAAACCAGATAGGAAAATTAGTGGGTATAATAAACAAATAAGTGGGGAGCTAGGTAATACTTTTCGTACAATTTTTTAAACTTTATTAATCAATCTTTTTTTATCATCCAATGGGATGTACCTCTTATGTACCCCGAATTTGATTATAAGTTACAAAAATTAACCACCAGGTGGCTGGCTTGAAAAAAAAAAGGCCAAACCAGATAGGCAAATAAGTGAGACACAAAGAAATAATAATTGTGGAGTTGCGTATTACTTTTCGTACAATTTTTTAAAATTTACTAATCAATCTTTATTTTATCATCCAATGGGATGTCCATCTTATGTACCCTGAATTTTATTATGTTACAAAAATCAACCCTTATTGCTTAAACTAGGTGGCTGACTTGAAAAAAAAAGATAGGTCAAACCAGATAAGCAATTAAGTAGGCACACAAAACAAATAAGTAGGGAGCTGCATATTATGTTACTTGCACTAAGTAGTTGACTTGAAGAAAACAATAGGCCAAACTACATAGGCAAATAAATGGGGCACAAAGAATAAATAAGTGGGGAGCTTTGTATTATTTTTCGTACAATTCTTTTAAATTTACTAATCAATCTTGTTTGATCATTCGATTGGTTTGTCCTACTTATGTATCCCGAATTTGTTTATAAGTTACAAAAATTCATCCTTATTGTTTGTTTGCAGTAGGTGCCTGACTTGAAAAAAAAAAATATGCCAAACCGAGTAGGCAAATAAGTGGGACACAAAGAAGAAATAATTGTGGAGCTGCGTATTACTTTTTGTTCAATTTTTTAAAATTTACTAATCAATCTTTGTTTTATATCATCCAATCAAATGTACCTCTTATATACCCCGAATTTTATTATAAGTTACAAAGATCAACCCTTATTACTTGCACTGGTGGTTGGCTTGAAAAAAATAATAGGCCAAACTAGATAGGCAAATAAGTGTGGCATAATAAAAAATAAATGGGGAGCTATGTATTACTTTGTATAATTTTTTAAAATTTATTAATTAATCTTTTTTCTATCATATGTACCTCTTATATATCCCGAATTTGATTATAAGTTAATAAAATTAACTCTTATTACTTGCACTAAGTGGTTGGTTTGAAAAACAAATAAGTGGGGAATAAAAAATAAATAAGTGGAGAACTGCGTATTACTTTTTTTACAATTTTTAAAAATTTATTAATCAATCTTTTTTTTATTATGATCTATGTACCTCAAACTTTATTATAAGCTACAAAAATTAACTTTTATTGTTTGTATTAGGTGGTTGGTTTGAAAAAAAAAAAATAGGCCACACCAGAAAGACAAATAAGTGGGACACAAAATATAAAAAGTGCTGCATATTACTTTAGATACAATTTTTAAAATTTTTTAGAATTAATGGAAATATAAAATTGTACTCATTATTAATATATATTAATATAAAATAACATAATAAAGTTTGCAAACACAACTTATTTTCTCTACTTATATATAATTACGTTGTTCAATATTTTCTAAAAATGTGATTTAAAAAATATTACAAGAAAGTATTTATATTTATATTATATAGTATAGAGTAATTTTTTCAATCAAACCATTAAAGTATAACTTTATATTATCATGATTATTTATTTTAATTTTGGTTAAAAAAATGAACAATAATAATAAAATATCAAATATATACATACATAATATACATCAAATAATTTAAAATTAATATAAAATATTTTACATATTATCTAGGTAATATGATTTTAATCCGACCACAAAATTTTAAAATAAATCTGATATACATGATGTACACAAAACATTAACGGCTTTAAAATATTTAAAATGTAACGAGAATAAATGCTTGGTAGTTACATTTGCCTCCACTTACAATCTATAATAATATATAAAAGATTTCTCTTTTTGTGTATACTTTTCAAAATACCGATTTTACCTTTTAAATATAATAATTTATTAAATTTTTAAAAATTGACCGTTACTTTTACAAACATTTTATAAAATCAGATGTCTCTACTTCTTCTTTTTTTTTTATTTATCAATAATTATTCTTTTATTTATTTTTATATATTTCACTTTATTTTTAATAAATATAATTTTAATATATATTAACTTAATAATATTACAAATATAATTTTATTTTAATATAATTTTAATAAATATAAATATAATTTCACCTACTAATATAATATCATCCCGACATCTGCGTTTAGGGTGCCTGTGTTACGCTGGTCGGAAAAGGGGACCTGTTGAGCAGTTTCTTTAACATCCCAAACGGAATAAAGAATAAAGAGAGCGGTCTTTTTTTAAAATTTGAAATTCAAAACAAAACATTACGAACTGACATGGGAGTTGTTCCACCCAACCAGAAGCATTGTATCTTTTCCCGCTCATTGTCACTTTTATAAACCAATTTTCTACTTTTTTATATTTAAAACATCAGAAACCACCACCACTCAGTGTTGTTTCTCAATTCTGAAGCAGAAGATGGAAATGGAAGAACCCCTGAAGGAACAGCCCCTCTCTGTTGGTACTCTCTCTCTCTCCTTCTCACCCAATTCCGTGAATTTACTTTTTTATTTTTTTTATTTCTGCATGTTTTTGTGTGGAGTGACAGTGATAATAGCAATAGTTACGTGAAATTTAGTTATGACAATTGAATTGTATGGTGGTTCTGTTTCAGGGAATTCTGCGAGATCTAAACTACAGAGGTATCCACTACGATCGTCCTCTAAATTCAAAGAAAGCAAACCGGACCCACCTGATGCCACCAGTTCTTCTGCGTCTAAAAGGTGTTTTTCTCATGTCTTGCTGTTATCATGTTAGATTACGTCATTAGGTATTTTCTTGATTGAGAGACAATTTCATTTACTTATTCTTGTCTTAAAATAATTTTCAATTTCGATCTTGCTAATGTTGCTTCTCATATGGATGACATTCTCTGCACCAATAACGAATATGGAACATGTGATTCGGTGTTTTTTCTGGGCTTTACCTGGTTGTTTGGTCTATATTGTACTTATTTTGGCATTACTCATGTTTTAGGATAAAAGAACTTCAGTAGTCTCTATTTTTATTATTTGCACATGTTGGTTTTTCTGATTTTTAAAGTTTGTCGCTTTAAAACATGAGTTTAGTCTTTGCAGCTTTTACAGGGACTAACACTGAAGTTCTCTTCACTCATAAGGCCAAATTATTAGTTCTTTTTGTGTGTGTGTGTGTGGAAAAGTTGCTAATTATATACTTTGCAAGTTTAGGCCTTAACTTTCTGTAATGGAGAGCTTTATGTTCCGCTTTGTTTTTAATCTATCTAGGTTGTGTTTGGGAATTGGGACAATGGTAGGAAATCACGTGGCAGTTGGAAATCCCACGTTCACACAAAAAAAAAAAATGTAAAGAAAGTAATAAATTAATTTTCTTAATATTTTGTATCGTAGTTGGTATGCAATTTAAATTCCCAGAATTTCTTTCTTCCAACTTCTGATATTATTACAGTTCTTACTCGCTTCGCTGTTTGACCTCTCTTCTCAAGGCAACATGATAACTGGCTTTTGTATGAACTGTGAAATTTGAATTTATTGTAAAAAAAAACTTTCATTTTCAGAGGGTTAAGTACTCCAAGTGTTAGCAGAAGTGTGGTTGGTCTTAGTTTCTCCGGAAAGGACAAGTCTACTGGTGCTAAACCACCAAGGAGATTCTCTGTTCCTGTCAAAGCCTCTCCCTCTCCAAACCCAAAGTTGATTGGCAACATTACCCCAATCTCAGAGACCAGAAAAATTAGGTATGGTAATGATGACCAAGGGCCTCAAAGCAGAAGTCAAACACCCGCATCTGACATTTCCAAAACACATGGTCGAATGAAGTTCAATCTCATTTCTTCCTCTTCATATTGGTTAAACCAGATCAAGCTCTCTGAATCTGCTGCTAAGCACTCAGTTTCACTTGGATTCTTCAAACTTGCTTGGGAAGCAAGATGTGAGGTAACAATGTATATCAGTAGATATTGGCAGTTGTTTTTCTTAATCTTCTTCACTTGTTTTTGTCTGCCATATTATCTTTACGGATTGCAATTTGCAACAGAAAACAGTATCTTTTCCTTGTTCTTTTATCAATTATAATTGAACCCTTTTCCGTTTCATGATTCCTTGGTTCAACGGCAACAACCGTAGCCGTTCCCAAAGATGCAAGACGAGCTAAAATCTTATGTGCAAAGACATCGGCTTGCTGAACTCGAAGAAGTGAAAGAACTGCTTCAAAGTTATCACATTGCAGAAAATACAGAGCAGAGCCAAGTTTCTGAAAGCATATCGCAGGTGCTAGAGGAGGGAACTCGATCCTCTGATGAAGAAGTACACTGCTGTTCATCATCCATCATGGATACTGTAAAAGTGAAACCCGAACCATTGGAAACCGAATCCACTCCACTTACTCCTGTTAAAACAGAGTCACCAAAAAAGGAAACTGGCCAAAAGAATAACCTCGGATCCACGTTGCGAGAAGATCTCAAAAAGAACTCTGCAAATTCAAGACCTGCTTCTGACAAGGGAAGTTCTGGTTTGGTTAAAAAATCAAAGAATCCAACTAAGCAACAGACTAAGAAGGGAAGGAGTGAGGTCAAGAACCAACGAAAAAAATCTGTTATTAAAGGCAAGAATGCAACAATGTTTATCTTTCAACACTGATGATATTTTTTTCGTTCAGTTAGTCTGACATTTCATCATCATTTTCTTTCGCAGTTCCAATCAGCCCTACAGGTTCTGAAGACAATGCACAGGGAAACAAAGAAAATATGGTAACTTAGTAAATATAATTTTGACAAAGTTGTGGGTTATATGACTAAACATTTTACTTATTTCACGTGTAGGACGTTCGGTCACCTGATGAGGTCAGTTTGTTGACAGAAGTCTCGTAAACAAGACTGCAGATCTTAATTTAATTCTCAAACTTTGCTTATAGTGCTTTATGTTTGCTCAGTTTGTCTCTATAGGAAAACAGGTGAAAATTGTTTTGTCACCGTTTTGTGCTTCGTTTCTTGATGTGTTATCAAACCAAACTGTATTGAATATTCTGGCTTGTCTTGTCTAGAAGTGCTGTTATATATATAATTATAATATATATTTCTGACGTAATTAGCATGTTTAAAATCATTATTTCTTAAATGATTGTACGGATTTCAAAAATGTTTTAATAATGTCTTGTGAATATATGTTAAATGATACATAATGTTTAAATTGGAATATAATGTTTAAATTTGGAATATGATACCAAAATATATGGTACAATAATATCGTCCAAAATGAGAAATCTTTTACCTAGATTCATTTTAACCAAATTTGGAAGAAAATTCGTGTTTTCCGACATGTTCTTGAGACTGAGGCTTGCTGACATTTTCTGTTTTCTCAAATAATTAAAGTGTGGGTTTGAACATAAATTATGTTAACGTGATTTTTATTACAAAATAATTTAGATTACTATAGATTGTCAAACATGTAGTACAATTATTATTATTATTATTATTATTATAATTATAATTATAATTATTATAATATATACAATTAAGCGCAAATTTAATTTATCATAAATGTATTACAAGACAGTGTAATTGCTAAATAGTTATTTTTAGATTGTCTATTTTTATTTTAAGGTTATATTCAGATCTAATAAAGTCTAACAAAGTTATTTTCACACCTAGAACTGTGATTTACCTACGTCGACTTCGCTGTCACAACAGAAGGCTGAAACCAAGATCAACATGCAATGTGAAAAGGAATTGAACCTAGTTTAAATAAAGCCTTGGTCAGAAAAGCTACAACTTATACATTGAGCCGTGTTAGACAATAATCAAATTCAAATTGACAGGATTTTATAATACATGAACTGACATTAACAATGCATAGACTAGGACTGATTAAACATAAAATAATCCTAACATTCAAAAACAGTAAGGAATACGACATGAAAGTTGGCACAGTGATTCTTGTAGGTAGCAGTGCAACCTGATTCATGTCTTCAAAAGCCCACAAACATATCACAGGTGGTCAGCTTAGTCAGCTGTCCAACTTTGCTCCACAATTTCTCTAACTCGTCTATTGTACTCGCGCTTGTTCGCACTGAACGTTCGAGCTGCTTCTGAATTTGCAGGAGAATTTGGGTTGGGGTCACAAAGTAGTGACTGCCACAGAGTAATAAATACTTTTCAGAAAGTAATTGTAACATGTTAACAACTATATAGCAAACATGTCAAAGACTAGTACCTTGAAGTTAGCAATTTAGACATGCACAATTACTTCTAAAAGACCCTGGACTCTCAGATATCACAGCAACGTTATATCAGAATGGCAAACAATAATGTGAAACAATATCTTATCCATAACAAATGGTGTGCACTCTTACAACAAGAGAAGAAAATACTGATACCGTCGTCTGTTAAAACCCATAAAAAGAAAAAAAAATGAAATAAATGTTATAAGAAAATGAAATCTGAACAGAAAAGGTAAAGTAATCTCCTCACAAAGGTTTCCCCATCACAGAGTTGTCCCTTTCCCAACTGAGCTAAAACGCCGTTTTCAGACAATAATCAGTTAATTAGTGATCCATATTCTACTCCCCTACCCACACACTGTTCAACTAACTGCCCAACTGATCAAGTTACTAACTCTAGCAACTTTGCTTTACTTTTAACTCTAATTAGTTGGCATTGCTGACCTATTATTTGTTTCCTATTATTGCAGAGGTAGCACACGATTTACCGGGAAGCACACTTACCAGGTTCAATTCCCATTGTCCAATGAGTTCCAATACTCACATGTAGCACATCCTTAACTCATGCCTAGGACCTCCATGTTAAAAGAAATGAACCCCCCTCACCAAAAAAAAAATACATGCTTCTATCTTAGATGTGTTCTTCCGTGGTTTATATTAGCAAAAGATTCCATTATGACAAGTCCACAAAGAGAAATCCTTCTAAATACAATAACCATCAAGAGAGGGAAGTATGGGGGAAGAGGAATTGAAAATACATTATATCTGAACCACAATGCAGCCCCTTAACAGATCGACCTAAAAAGAATTCTTACAAGCCCCTTGCTCCCACAAGGAAACTAGGAAAACGAACCTGTTCTATTAAAATATTTCACAAATTTAAAGGCTTACAATTCTGGAACTACACTACAATTTACAGTAACGAGGTCAAACATTTAGCAGGGATACGAAAGGCTGACAGACAATATAAGAATCATTAAAATTGAGAGCTAGTAGATAAAAAAAAAAGTGCCTTGAAATCTTTAAAGAGAATAATAAAATGAATAGTCTTTTAAAAAAATCATGTTCCTGAATTGCATATTCCAATTTACGTTGTTGCAAATGTAAAATTAATGATGTAAAAGGGAAAGCCAAGTTAACATTGTTGCAAGTGAATCAAGGAATGAATCAGCAAACAGAAAAGGACATTTAAAACGAAAGGTAATGCCTTGAAGCAGAAATCACTTCTTAGACAGAAAGACACAAGTAATTTAAAAGGCCACATGATCTTGCATTAATTTGTGCAAAATGTTGGTGTGGTCATGCATAGGTCAAGGCAAACAAAACCAGACCTCAAGTTTGGAACTAATTGTGCAAATATAAGTGTTTGCCATCTTCTTATTGTAATATACTAACAATGAAAAAAAAAATGTAGAATTGTTGACTATATTATACAAGATAATACCTGGATAGAAGTGAGTATTGCAGCTACATCGTATATAGGACTCCATTGATTTTGTAATATATCCAAACAAATACTTCCATCAGCATAAACTTATCACAGAAGAAAAACGACATTATTAGCAAGATAGGTAATTTATGTATAAGAAGATTAATCATTTCCACCTTAAACTTACTGTTTGGATGAAACATTCGGGAGACAAATCGTACAGTTGGTGGCTTGTTAGGATAATCCTCAGTAAACTGGAGAGTCAACTTAAACGTGCCTAAATAATTCAAAACGTGAAGACATTGCTGTGATAGGGCTAAGAGAAAAAAAATGTGATTTCCATGTATGTGAATAAAATTTACTTACTATGAGCATCCAATTTCATTTAATATTCTAACAAAATATCCCTCTCTAGTAAATGTAAATGCAATCTCTAACATTAACGTAACAAGAACAAAAGTCTTATTCCTCTGAGTCATCACCTGACAGAAACATAAACCAATATAAAAAGAAACAATATAAAACTAACGTATAACAATATAATAAACAGAAATTAAAATTAGTACCGCCAATCAGAAACCAAAAAGAAACAATGGTAGCAACGAAATTGTTCCAAGATAGAAGCCATGGTATAAGCAAGCTCATCTAAGATAACCTAACCAGTAGCGTTGCATGCAATGTAAAAGATGGCTAAATAACAGAGATGACACATGCATAAAATTTTTTCTAAGATATACTAAGAAGACAGACTCACCTCCATCCCACGGAGTATCATCAGGACTGCAATCCAAAGCAGACAAGAAAGCAGAAATTGCTTATCCATCCATACTTTAACAAAGTGGGGAGGAAAATAAAACCAAACGAAGTGACTATAATATATAAGTAAACAGCACAGTGCATCTTCTATCCAATTCAACTCACCCAAATATGACAGCATTCCACAGCATTATATTGTTATCCTGAGGGGCACCACTGATTCCTGCAGGTGGGTCCTGTTGCAGCCTCTTGAAATCTCTCATGAGCCTCTTCCTAGCCGGAGTCGACATTGCTACCACCAAGAAAAACTAACAGCCACAAGAGAGAAAACATGAAAGACTTCAATTCTCTTTTCAACAACAACAAAAATAAAGACAAAACCCAGTTCACCACTATATGCATAAAAACACAATTAAATATATATAATTCGAGAGTACAACTCGCAAAAATTTTGACAACCACATATGGCAACGACTCGCGCCAAATACATAAACATCAAATAAATTTTAACTAGTCTCTTACTAAAGCTTCATCATCCAAAACATAACAACAAACCCCAAAATTAGAAAAAGAAAAGAAAAAAAGAGTAGGAATTTCCAAGGAACATTGAAGGGGGCTTTGATGCAGATCCACCCTGTGTACCAGTCATCTACCGTTTAGGCCATAACAAACGCAAATTCAAACTAACAAAATGAATAAAAAGAATGATAAAAAAGCGAAGTAATTGAAAGTGAAGGTAAAATGAGAAGAAATTGAGTCACCGAAGTGTGTGAGTCTGAATGATGGCGAGTAAGAAAAGCAAGAGCAATGAAAGATGGAGGGTTGTGGGATCCAAAGTGGTGGCGGCAGAGAAAAAGCTATTGCTTCAATCTCACGACATTGATTGCAAGAGCTTAGAAGCGTGCCTTAACTGTGTCTGTCTCTGATCAACCTTCTCTCCATCCCGTTTATAATACGAAAATTATATTTTCATTTTCATTTTTTTACTCACATTTTTTTTTTCTAAAATGATTTAGTACGTGAAATTAATTAGTTTTAATAAAAAAATAATGATATATTAATTGATAATTTATATTAAATTATATAAAAATAAAAATAAAAAGTAAGAGTCATAATATTATTATTTTTATGATATTAATATTTTAATCAAAAATTTCGTCTACAAGAATTTTAAATTGAAAAAAAAAAACATTTAAACACATTCAGATTTTACCTTTTTACAAATAATAAACAACAACTCTTATTTCACCTTAATTATTACTTAATCTCGATAGGTATTATCATTAACTTGATATTGATAATTAACGAAATAAACTACATTGTTGATATTGAATGTTATGCCTCATTAACGCGTGTTTAAAATACTAAAACCATGAGAAATAAAAGCTTCAAAAATAAAAAATAAATAAATAAAAAGCAGACAACCCTTACATGTAAAATGTTAGCTAAGCATATGTAAAGAAGAGAAATAAAAGGTTACCCAACATCCATTTCTAGGAATCATCTTTGAATCAAATCATATCATTTATGTATTGATACCTACCTTTATGTATAAATAGAAAAACATTCAAATTAAATTAGAATATTAATTAAGATATTATATAATTTTCAAAATATATTAAAATATAAATTATTTAATTATCTTCTATGTTAGCGAAAATTGATATGAATAATTATTACAGTATAAAAGTTTAATTTGTTTGATGAAAATACTCATTGCGTAATAACAATAGCAACAGTATGATGTTTAATAAAAATTCCACTAAAGATATTTTTTTAATTATCAACTATCATGATAAGTATAGGATTAACTCTCTAAGTTATCCTCATAAATTCCAGTCTTTTAAATAAATAAACACTACTATTTGATTCAAAACTCAATCATATATTTCTTAAAACATATAAATTATTTATTGTTAAAAAAATTATACATAAAATATACACTGTAAGAAAATTTATAATTAATCATCAATTTTAATGATACAAAATATTTTTAAAGATAAATTTCCTAATTAAAAAATAATCTTTTTTTAATAGTTAATTTTAATAATTAATTTAATTATCAATTTATAATAAAAATTATTTAGTCACCAATTTAAAAATTAATTATAATTTTTATTAATAATAAAAAATATAATAATTATTAATAAATTTTCATTTATAAATTAGTTAATATATTAATTATATATATATATATATATATATATATATATATATATATATATATTGTACCATAAAAACGTCCCTGTTGCGTTCCTTAATTTGGCTCTGTGTGGACGACAAAACATAAATCTTAATCAACATATTATCAGTTTCTCAATTATTTATCCAAATAAACAATGATTGATTGAGAGAGAAACCTAGATGTGTGGCACTGCTACAATACTATATCTATATATAAACAATACTCTTCAAATATCACCCTACATGTAAAATAATTAATTTATTATATCATACAACTTTTTCGGTTTAAGTAATATTTTTAAATTTTATATTGTTGTTTATTTCAAAATTTCATGTCGAAAATAGTTCAGTAAATTAATCCTAGTCACCTAAATTTAATTCACAAAATCTTTTGCTAGAACCCACCTCTTATATAAATCAGTGTTAAATAGTAATCTATATTATGGGGTTTAAAGAGCTTACTTTTTTATTTAATTTAATTTTATGGTATAAACACAGGAAAAGAGTTTACAAGAAAGAATAAATTATAATTTTAACTTATCTAAACAAACTCCATAGAATAACTTTAAAATAGCTTAAGACTTCGACATAAAAAAAATATTATTTGTTTTTTTATTCATAAGAACTTATTTGATAAGCACTTATCAAACAGTTAAAAATCATCTTTAAAAGTCGTTTAAAGTTTTCCAGATATTCTATACAAAAATTAAAACAATCAGTTGTAGTTAAAATAAATTTAAAACATGCTTAAAATAAATTATTTTACTTTTTCAAAAACTCAACTATTTTACTTACGGGGATTGTTTTTATCATTGTAAACAAAAATAAATAATTTCTTATTTAAATGTTATATTGGTTGTTTTGATAAATTTACTTTACCGTTTTCGTCTTTAAAAGTTGTTTTTTTATCATTTTTGAATTCTCTACAATAACATTGTAATATTTTCATTCTTACAATGAAGATCTTAATTATTACTAGTAAAAGATAGGATAGCTACAATGTCATATTATCGCTTAATTATATAATTACAAAGACGGGTGCTAACACACTAAAATTACCTAAAAAATATATTTACATTTAATATTTTGATTTCATAAAATAAATAATTACAATTTAGAAATTGTCCTTGATTATAATTAAAGAAAAATTGCACGAATTTAAATATAAATATATTTTTCAAATAATAACATTAAATAAGATTTTGATAAAAAAGAGTTATTTACAAATATTAATTTTTTATTGAATTCAAAGACATGAAATTTGTATATTGTATAAAAAGAATTTTATAGAGCTTTCAATAATTGCATATCCAATATAAAACCAAGTTATAGAACTTTCAAAATTGAAGGTATTATACAAACTCAAGTACTAGAGTTTCAAATTTATATGCACAATGGCTACCTATGATCAATACCAAAAGTTAGATGAAATATTTCAAAGGGACAACTTGGATAACCACCTAACCGAAGTTCATTGAACTTTCTTACTAATACAAAATATCAAAAGTTGAAGCACAAGCTCAACTCAATTGAACTAAACAAAGAAACATTAAAAACAGTAAATTAAATACAAGGCTCAAAACAAACATTTTTATCATTCATTGGATAAAAATATAATATTACCAGATTACAAGGGACAACTTCGTGTAGTCATCCAAAACTTTGAAAGATAGACAAAAACTGTCAAATACATTTAAAATGCACGCCAAACTAATACTTACAAAATGAATAAGTATGAAATAAGATTATATTTTAGAATCATTCCACTTTGATCCGCATCAAAAGATAACTGAAAAATTCATCAACAGTTTGGACAACAAAAGCCAACTCAAAATTATCTTATGTGAACAAAGAAAGTCAAAGTGCACTTTGACAATAATTTTTATAACGGGACAGCTAAAAATATACCCATATGGAATTTGGGCAGTGCACTAAAAAAATCAAAGTACAATTTAATAATTCCAGATGGGACAACTCAAAATATACCCTTATGAAACGTCCACTGTGAACCAAATAATAAAATTGTTATGCGCCAATTTCATTCGGTGTGTATGTCCAACTCAAGTTATAGGGTCCTAAAATTGAAGCCTCAGCTCAAATTCTATGGACGACTAAAACAATAGATGTGTATGAACACATATTTCAAATTGTGCTCCCTCAGTCTCAGTATAGTCTCAGTATAGTTGCACACCCAATATTCCAATTGTAATCTCCTAATATCATTCTGTCTTAGGGAATTGTCACAAATAGAATAAAACATTCATCTCACAATTCAAATACAAACACATGAAATTTGTATTCTAAATAAGAAGAATTTTATAGAAATTTTAAAAAACTTGGAGGTCCAATATCAAACCAAGTTATAGAACTTTCAAAATTGGAAGCACTATGCCAAATCAAGTACTAGAGTTTCAAAATTATATGCAACACTTACCCGTGATCAATACCAAAAGTTGGATAACACATTTTAAAGGGGCAACTTGGATAACCACCAAACCGAGATTCATTAGACTTTCTGACCAATACAAGATATCAAAAGTTCAAACACAAGCTCAACTCAATTGAACTAAACAAAGAAACATTAAAATCAGTAAATTCAATACAAAACTCAAAACCAACCTTTTATCCTTCATCGAATAAAAATATCATATTACCATATTATAAGGGACAACTTCATGTAGTCATCCAAAACTTTGAAAGATAGACAAAAACTGTCAAATACATTTAAAATGCACACCAAACTAATACTTACAAAATAAATAAATATGAAGTAAAATTATATTTTAGAATCATTCCACTTTATCTAACAACGCATCAAAAGATAACTGAAAAATTCATCAACAATCTGGAAAACAAAAGCCAACTCAAAATTATCTCATGTGAATGATGGGATTACTCCCTTAAAATCTATGAAAGGAGTAGGATGTTGTATCTCTACTTATCATTATTTCTTTTCTTTCTTTTCTCTCAATATTTTCCTCTTTTCTTTTAAACTTTGCATCTCTTCTTACTCTCTTTTTCTTTATATTCTTTTTTCTCTTTTTTCTCCTTCTCTTTCTCGAGCTTCTCCTCTTTCTCTCTTTCTCTCTTTATTTGAGCTTTTTCTTTCTTTAAGCTCTCTCTTCTTTTTCTCTTTCATCCTCTTGTTCCTCTCTCATTTCATTCTCAAAATATTCTCTTTCCTAGTACTTTGTTCACTAAATTCTTAATCTTTCCTTCTCTTCTAACTCCCTCAACTCTCTTAGTTTTTCTTCCTTCCTTCTGGCTATCTCAATTTTCTTTTTCTTTATCTCACGATCATAATCAAAGGTAGGTGGTATGAATATTCTTCCCATGCATCCTCTCAACTCACTCCAATTTTTAGTCGAAGATTTTCTTTCTTTTTCCACTTTTACTGCCTATAATCCCACCACTCTCTTGCACATTACTTTCCTCACCAGATTCCATAGTATACTTTCAAAAAATGTTTAAGTGTGTGAAAAACCTGACCAAAGAAAGGGCATCTAAGTGTTTAAAGATTTGCATCTAGATATCACAATTATAAAACATAAACCCAACATGCATATCACAAGCACAAAACTTGTACATAGAAAACATAAAGAACAAGAAAACATAAAAACAGGAAAACATAAACTAGACAAGAATGACCTCACCCTACACGTTAAGAAGCTATTACATACCAAGCTAAGGTTAGGATTGCTCTAAAGCATTTTTCCACCTAAGCCAAATGAAACAAAAACTGAAATAAGAAAATTGCACCACAAAATTCCGTGATATCAAAACAAAAATGAAAAAAATAAATAAAAATAAAACTGGATGTTGGTTGCTTTTCATATATATCTCTCTTGGTCCAACCCACATCTAGATCTCTTCCTCTAGTGTTTCTTGCAATTGTAGTCCCAGCTCACTCCTACAAGTCCTCTCGGAAAGTCACTCAAATGTCTTTCCTCACAGTTCCTCCTTCAACTATACCTTCAAGAGTTAGATAATCACCTACAAAGTTGCTAAATCAGTGAGTTTCAAGCCAAATGAACCAAGAGCACTCAAGTTCTTCCACATAAGAATAGCAAAGCAGAAAAAATCAAGAAAAGCTCAAATGGAAGAATTGCACAACATCAAGTGAAAGATTGAATGACAAACTCAAGGAATTATCAAGGAAGACAAGCAAGAAAGAAAAAGGTAAAACATCAAAGGATGACACACAAAAGAGAACCTAAGGAATGTGTCTAGAACAAGATTAACAAAACTAAAATCAAAAAGACACAAAACAAGTTGAATCAAGAGCATATGCAATTGAATTTGAAGATGATAGTAGTATATGTGCTACACTCTTAGCACACTAAGGAAGAAAACAAATTCCAGAGTCCTACAATACTTTTCATTATTATTTTTTTTTCAGATTCGTTTTTTTTTCCAGCATAATCTTTTCATTGATTTTCTTTGTTTTCTTGCAACTCTCAAAGACTTTAAGAACAACTCACAACAGTGTCAATGTACTACTTCCAATTTAGTGATCAAATGCATATGGCAAAGGAAAAATGATCCAACTTAAAAACAATTCAGAAGGCAAACAAAGTAACAGATCTTGGCAGTGCAGTAATCAAACAACAAAACAGTTTCACACAATCAAAACTGAATTGGTGACAGATGACACAGCTGCACTAAAAAAAAAAATCAACAGTGTAATAACACAGAAAGATGCATACGATTTTTGGAGCATTGATGCTGGTCAAATTAGTCATAAACTACGACATTCAACTCACAACAGAGTGGCTACTGCAGAAAAGAAAATCAAGCTGCAAAACTCACAAGTAAGCCCACGGTCAGTGCACACAGATATCAACCAAACCAAGAAATTTGCCAACATAATCAAGACAAGAATGAAGCTGCAGATATATGGCAGGATGCACAGTCTAGGCTAATCACACAACAACAAAATGTGATTAAGCAAACACACAAATAAAGCAAATGCAGTTTCCATTCAGATTAAAATAGCCAGAGACCAATCAATATTTTCAACATCTGGATATGATTCAATCATATAAAAGTAATCAGACTATGAAAACAACCAGATCACTTTCAACCAGAGCATCAAACTCAATCAAAAAGACTAGTCCAGCAGCAACAATTTACCACAGAAACAAAATTCAATCATCTGTGAAGGAATAGAAGATTGCACTAAACAAGGTACTGATAATGCCTATGCTTTCAGCTAAACCAGAACTTCATGAATACTCCGAACACATCCACATTTCAACAACTCAGATATGGTTTGGTCAGCAACAATCATTGGCGAGCACTTGGTTCACAATCATACGAACATCAAATAGAATCAAAAACAGCAGTAGAAACAAACAAATTGGCAGAAGAAAATAAACAGAAACATGATTTTCAGATTATTTGTTCATGATCTAAGAACAAATTCAGAACTCAACACAATAGAAAACTAGACAACCGAAATCAAAAAAACAACTGAGCAAATGCGAAACAAAACACAAATTAAGCACACTTCTATGGAATCAACGAACATGTAAAACAGCTACACAAAAACCTAAGACAAAACATGATTCAAAAAAATTAAAGCTAAGTAAGAAAACGAAATTAAACCTAAGACATGCATTTGAACGGCATATTAGACAGCTTAAGACATGATATCATCAGTATTGATTCAAAAATATTAGGAACAAACAAATTTGATGCAAGCAATGATGTCAATAAACACACACTGTAACAACATTGTAACTCGAGAGGATTTTAGGAAACGGGGAAACTTAGTTCATTTATATAAAAGAGGTTCATTGCAACTACATTAAGAGCGTTAATTAACGTACATCCAAAGATTGAGATCCGACATGAGAGGCAGAAGAAACCCCTTCCCTAAACCTAGATAACAAAAAACCTCACTCCCAAACGAACAATCAAGAACTCACAAAAAATAAAATAAACTTGTCCCTACACTTCGCAATAACACTATTACCCACTCGACCTCACGCGTTCGAGAAAAACAACTCCAACAACAGAATATAAGAACTGAAGAATCAATCAACACACACAAAAAAACATAAAGAAAAAAGGGTAATCATCTGAAGGGAAAAAAGAAAAAATCAATGCATGGTTGGCACGATACCCCGTCGAATAACAGAATTGGAGAGGCTACAGAAAGAAGAAGGGAGCTTCTGGAACATTCCGATGACGCCCCTACGAAACCCTAACCATCAACGGCAAAAGAAGAAGAACCCATAGCCTTTGAAAAGGGCGGTTTCGGTGAGAGCAAAAGACAAATAAAAAATTAAAAGCTTTGTGAAATGAAAGGAAAAGAAGGAGGTTCCCACTATGTAATACAAAGGATTTCGTAATTTAGATTTCATTTTTTATTTTATTATAACAATATTTTTTAATGGAGGTGTATATTTACTTTTGCACTCCTGGTTTTATCGTGAATCCAAAAATAATAAAAAGAATAATCGTTGAGGAATAAAAAAAATAAAAAGATAGTGTAAACGGTATAATTGATATTATGAGATGTGAAAAAAAAAATCATAATTTACAAATATTAATTTTTTATTGAATTGAAGCGTATATATATATATATATATATATATATATTTTATTAAATTTAATCATCCAGTTATAACATATAGGAAGAAAGAAATCAAATAAATATTAGAGTTTGAAGAGATTCATTTCTATTTTTATCAATTTACTTGTTTTGTAAGTAATTTATTTGTTTTAAATATATTGTCCTTAAAAGAATGGATAATAATTTTTTATTATTAAATTTTGATAACTCTCTTAGAATTCTAAGTATTATTTTTTAAGTGATTTTTTCATTTTTCTCTTTCTTATTCTTAATATTTTAAACTTACTTAAAAGATAACATTTTATATTATAAAAAAAATTATCAAAATTTAGTAACCAAAATATCATTATTAAAAAAATATACAAGATAAAAATGGAGAATCCTCGTTCCAGGGTGCACATGTTTGGCAAGCAAAGAAGTCACACTACTAACTTCTAAATTTATGCATACCCATCAAAACAACTTAAATAATAAGATTCTAAATAGAACGTTTATGAATAGTATTTCCCAATTGAAAAGCAAAAGCATGCATCCATTCGGGAAGCTTATACATACAAGTCAATATCAACCAACCTGCAAAGGAAAAACACTAAAATAAATTTTCTTTGTTAATAATTCCTAAATAATAAAATTATTCATTACCTACAAATGCAGTATTTACTAGCACTACACTCTCGAGTATTTACTCAAATGCAGTAGCTTCTGGTTCAGTCTTTCATAGAGTATATTAATTTCATCCCAAAAAGGAAAAAAGGGTAAACATTTATGTTCATAATTTATTTACGTGTTGGTGCTGAATGTTACTTTGCATATCTTAATTAATTACATCAATAATCCAAGAAAAAAAAAACTACAGTAGCTGGTTATAGAAAAATCATCAATTGTTTAATTGGTGGTGTCGCTATTATCAGCAGGAGATGCAGATGCACTTTTGGGGGTAGAAAACGGCAAAGACGAAGGTGGTGGAAACATCAAACTTTTCGTCTGTGTATTATTCGCCGGCGTTTTGTTCAAGAAGCTCGATGCACAACCGTTGACTTTCGAAGTTGAACAAGACAAGGTAGAAGATGAATTATTAGACGCTGCGAACACCTCACCCCACTTCAAGTTCTGACCCAAACTCGGACTTTCACCGACACTGTTACCACCTTGATTTCCTCGAACACCGCCACCGATAAACGAAGTGAGCGCTGCTGCCAAAGCTGATTGAAAATTGGGGTCTGCTGTGATCACTTTCGTTGCTGCAGATATAGTATCAGCTGGTACACCACCTTGAGGAACGCTTGGAATATTGCTGTTGTTCTTTTGCATGTAGGATTGGTATATATTTTCCACTTGTTGTCTCCCAAAGTTTACGTTCCCAAGTATGTTCCTGCTATTGTATGTAGGTTGAATAGTATTATTATTATTGGTAAGGAAGCCGTTGCTCCAAGACAATGCGTTGATTTCTGAGGAACTACTGAAGCTTAGGCTTGAGGAAGAGGGGTATCTGGGTTGGTTGTAGTTTGAAGTGAATCTAACGAAGGGTGACGAGGAGGAAGAAGCTGGGTGTGAAGTGAGGTCGAGAGTGATGGTTGGATGTGAAGGTGAAGATGAGAGTGCAGGGTTGGAGAGGTATAATTGCCTTGGTTTTGCACCATCTGAGAGATAGAAATTGAGGCCGTGGAGATTGGTAGCAGAAGTGGTTGCTGTTGATGAAGGTGCTGAGGCGGAAAGAGAGGTTGATGAACCAGAAAGAAGCATGGAGGCTGCTGCAGAAGTTGTGGATGCCATGGCAGTAGCTGAAGGTGGAAGAGTGTGGTTGTGGGTCCCTTCATACGTGGTAATTAAAATCGACATGTCATCAACACATCTTTGTACCTGAAACATGTACACATGATGTCTAGAATCATTTAGCTTTGAGGTAAATTGAAACTCTTGATTGTGATAGAAATAGATATAAATATAGATACCTGTTTTCTGACCGGGCATGATGGTGCAATGGTGCAACGATAGTACGCTCGAGGGCAAGGATTTCCCTTTGCAATCTTCTGTCCATATTTCCTCCATTGACATCCATCGTTCATCTGTGTCAATAGTAAATATCAAAGCGTGAACAAATGGTTGAAAGTCTTCAATAATATTTATATATATGTACTTTGGTTTGTGCAAAGTTTTTGTCTCATGCATCATCACACCCTTCAATGATAGTAGAGGGCGTGAAAAAATGTGTTTTCTCATGAGTAAGCATATAGAAAAGAGGCTAAAAAGAACGAGGTGAGAGAATAGAGATTCACTGTTGGAGTGTCACATCTTGCTCTAACGCAAACTCGTGGCTTCTTCATAGGGTTTTGCTGAGCAACTTCATCCTCTGTGTCCCTAATTGCCTTCTGTGTCTCCTTACTGGGTGGCCAAGTTTCCCCAGCTTCTTCCTTTGGGACTTCAGAACTGTTTTCTGGGCTTGGATTAGGCAAAGCTTCAGTTGTGCTTCCTGACTTTGATTTGCACTCTAGTCCAAGAGTCAACTCTTGGTTAAACCCTTCATCATCCTTCAATGCCTTATAAACTTTTATTTTCTCATCGTTTCTTTGATTGCTTGGAACTCTTCCCAGGCTGAGAGAAACTAGATCCGATTCCTCTACTGTGTCTTCTTCGTTACCATTTCCTTTATCAACTAGTTTCCTTTTTGTCCCTTGCTTAAGTATGTCTTGAAATTGCATTTCCAGTGTCCGATACTCATTCATTATTTTGTGCAGAGACCTCTTTAACCGCTGATTTTCTTCTCTCACCACACCCATTTCAGCTTTGGTGCTCTCAAGTTGATCATCAACCTAGAATCAGCCATGCATAGACACATATGTTATAATAGTTCCTGAACCGTGGAAATCACAAAAATGGGATAAAACAAGAACTGATTGTATATCATTGTAAATTTATAAAACCTCTTCCTTTTTGTCTGCGGATGTGCTAGGTCCAGCCTCCTCTATGGGTGGTTCCTGTATCGCACAACCAATAATCATCAAATTAATTTGCAACCATACAATTCAACTTTTCCCAACTATAGTTTTTGATATCTCCCTTCATATTTGCTTTAATAAATTTTATATAAATGTTCTATTACATTACTATTGAATCATTCAAATATTTTTTATTCCTTAACTGTTTACATATAAAACAAGGTTATGTATATACTCCCTCCAATGAGTAAAGAATGTTAAACAACGTTCTTGAAGATAAACAATTACATTGTTTTTACATGAAATAAAAAGTTTGGGAGAAACGTGTCATTGTAGGCATTAATAAGGACAAAGGAAAATGGAAACTGTTATGTACAGTAGTAGAATGGAAGGAACCTATTTGTATTCAACGAAGAACTATGTGACTATAAGAAACTCATCTAGAATCTTTCCCCGTTCTTACTTGGACCGGTTAGAATCTATTGATTTTAACTTGCACGTGCTGGATGAATAGTATCATGTTGAAAATATAATTAATTTTCTTTTCAGGCACATGCGTCGGTCAACTCTTACCAGAGGTCATTAATTATTGAAATAACCCTTTTAGTAATGCTTGCCAAAAAGAATACAGTGTTTTTCAATAATATTCGCAAAGGGCATTAATCATGCATGATTGGACATTTTTATCAGTTTCTCAACCGGAAATAGAAAGCTCTTTTTTTTTTTTGTAACTTTTGGTTTAAGATTTCTTTAGAAAGAAGAAAAAATTGGTTTAAGATTTTATGTACAAACTCATCATTCAAAAAAGATGTTACTTCATTATTAATTTGCACCGACTGGGATAAAGCTCTTTCCCTTTATTTATCTTTGTTCAGAAAACTATCGTATTTAAAATCTTGTTTACGGGAAATTAGTTTCCTTACAACTTAATCTAAAGACGTTAATATTGACGTTTTCTTTTGAATATAAAACTTATCTTCGAGTTGACTAATTCAATTACTTTCATGTACTATTGTTCAAGTTGTAGATATACACCCAATTTTCCTTTCTTTATCGTTAACAGATAAATATAGATATATATTTTGATATTTATTATGGATTTTACCAAACAAAATCCATAAAGATTAATTGGCTGTGATTTTAGGACGCTGGTGGTGATGATACGACAAAAAAAGAGAATCCGAAACTGTTTTCGGAAAAAGCTATGTCCTGACCATCGAATTGAATTTCTTGTGAGGATTGAAAACAGCTTGCAGAAGACCGACCAAAATAAATTAAACATTTGAAATCTGGAAGTAATCAACATTAATGATCAAAGTATCGAACAATTGACTGTGTTTCTTTGAACAAGATCATTCTTATAATTTCCTGGTTTGGTCATTTATGGAAAACTTGAAGGATTTTTCTAGAGAGAAAAGAATCTTACATGAACCAACACAAAAGAGATGCATGCTTATAGAAACAAAAACTAAAAACTAAGATTTATTGATGTTTTTGTCATTTAAGAGATAAAAATGATGGTTCTTAGGAAGAGAGTATTAATCTTCACCTCGACAAGAATCTGTTGTTTACGAGGACCATCTTCATCATCAGCAACAGTATAGTCATGAGTTCTGTTTTCTTCCTTGAGTCCACTTCCTCCGTCACCAGATCTCTCGGAAGGAAGCTCCATTTGTGGAAATTTTGGTTCTTCGCAAGCCCTTGCTCCTTCTTGATCTGTTTCTTTACTTTCTTCTGGGTCCTCCAACAAAACCCTTCCTTTTATATTAGCATAGACACTGGAGAAAAAATTGCCTGCATGAAGTAATAGACACATGAGAAAATTGACTAATTAAAACGAAAAAAAGAAAGAAAATTAGTGATTGGTGGCATCTTTGAAGTTTCGTACGTTTTGTAAAGTCACATGGCCCAAACGTCGACAACAACGGTTTTCAGGTCAACATTTTTGCCACCACCAGTGACCGGAGCCTCTCTTAGTTTCCTCTCTATCTATATCTATATATATTGTTTTAATTAATTAATTAATTAATTTCTTGGTCTTCTCTTCGAGTCAAGCATTTTAACCTAATGCGACTTCGTTGCCTTTGGCGTATATACACACACCAATTAATGATATAGTACTATAAGATTTGAAGACATTTTTATCTCATTCATTTTTTTTTTTAAAGGAGAATTATAAGCATGAGTGTAAATTTTAGACATGGGTGTAGATATTTTTAAAAATTCAAATTTAAGTCTAAATCTTATATTAATTAAATACGAAAAAATAAAATACCATAAAAGAATAAAGATTTATAAATCTATATTTTTTCCTTTTCCCATCTTCCAATGACCCAACTACACCCATCTAGATATGCAGGAAAAAAAAGAAAATTCAAGTGAGACAAAGCGAGGGTCAAAGTAGGGTTGTGAGAATATATTCTTGGTGTTGTTTCATGCTGATGTAGTTATGACATAGCTTCATATTATATCTAAGGTTTTAAACTTTTACCAACTTGTTCGTGGATATGAATTACGGTCACTGACGTAACAACTCCGAAGGTAATTAAAGGAATGGTGAATGAAACTATCATGGGCGATTTCTTTGAACAATACTTTGTGTAATATTCGAAAATTCACCTCAAGATTTCTTGTGGTGTACTATGTAACAACAATGTGTGACTATACTTGTTTCATGTTGCAAACGTATTAATTAATATAATAAAAGGAGCCACTTATACATTTTTTCTTATAACCTTTTTTCAACCAAAAAGTTGTGATTTCTATATTAGATATTTAGTTATAAAGTTTTATAAGCTTTTGCGATAAGTAAAACACTTTTGTAAGATTTACAATGCATAGCGATTGAACGAAATTAACCATACAAAGTTAATGTTAGTGAGTAGGGATGATAACTAAATATGTAATTGTGAGTATATGTCTTATTTCAATTCATATATAGAAAACACATATATCAACCAATGATACTGATAATATTTAATTTTTCGTAAATGAAGTTGAATATTATTCATGTCCTGTTTTAAATTATTGATATTTTTAATTTATTAGATAATATAAAAACATTACTTTAAAAAGTCTTATTTTCTTATAGATAAATTTTCATTCAACTTTCAAATGTTTGATATCATTTCTAAGATATTTTTACATTACCATTAACAAATTTTATAATTGTTATAAATTTTACTTATGTCCTTTTGACATTATTTTCTTTATTTTTTATCTATTTTTTTGAAAAAATATTCAATATAATATCGAATCCGTATAATTAAATATGTAATCAAATGAAAATAAAATCGATACAAATTTCATATTCGATAGAATCAAAATGAAATCATCCCTATCAGGTATACAACTACAAAGAAATGATATTGATAAAGAAAGGAAAGAATTTGCTGAACTTTTTTAATTTAAAAAAAAAAAAAATTGTTACTAACAAACAATTTTATGCACGGACATAGAAAATTAATAAGTATTATTGGTTCCCTAAACTATCGATCAGTATTATATACCATATAGTTAAATTTATAAATCTAATATTAGTATACAAATTTAATATAAAATCTGTACCGAGTAAAACAAGTTTAACAACTAACAATTTTTTAGTATACATACGAAAATTGTTTATGGTGACACTGGTGACCATATTAAAAGTATCTATGGTCATGAGGTTTAAATTATTGAACAACTGCATCGTGATGCTGTGGGGATAATACTTTTCTATAGTAAGCATCACTCTTGAGCTTTTTTTCTTCGGCCAGTGTTTAAGGTTTCCAAAATTATGAACCTTAAAATCAAGGGTACAGATCTAATTCAAAAATATGTGGAATATAACAAATACTATTTTAACTTAAAAATTGTAACAAGTTAAACACTCCAATCTGATCTTAATATAAGGCTACATAGTTTTATCCAAAATCCAGATAAATAATAAAGTAATAGCTGTAATTTTATTACGTTATTCAAAACAACTTTTAAATCAGTCAACTCTACAATGGAACACCACTACACTACAAAGTTATTTCGATTAATCAGGATTTTGAATTTGAAAGTTTCTTTATCACAATAATTAGTTTAAATTAAATGTTGCCCGTGTGAAAAAAAAGTTATACTTAATTTATTAAGAAATTTATTTTAAGTGTAATTTAATGTTATAAAATTAGTTTGTAAGATGAAGTTTATATTCTTTGTAAATTGATCTCATGTATATATCTTCTATATAGGATCTTCAACGCACTGATACATGAAATTGTGTAATTTAACATTATTAGTGAGCTTACAGCCGTTCATTAATAATAATATGATAGACAACTAATAATAATTTTCCCATATAAATTTTGATACCATTTGATACTACGTTAATAACTGATTTTTAAAAACAACTCAAATCCATAAATTTGATTTGTAAAATAAAATTTGCATTCATTTATATATTCTAAATTTATCTTATTTGTATTTAATATAATATAATTTGGAGTAGTTTTTTCTTGGATTGATTTTAATTTAAGATCCATAAAACACAACCGAATAATTTTAATTCAAAAAAAAAACTAAAACTAAACTTTAAATGTAATTCTGAAGATGGAAAGAAACTCTTAAGACTACACGTCGCATGCAATTACATTTTTTTTTCTAACTTTCGCATTTTAAAATTAAAATATAAATTATATAATTTTAATAAATTGTTTTTATTATTCAGTAGAAGAGTCTCATTGTCTCATTCTAAGTCGATCGTGTTGTCAGCCTCTCTTTTTCATTTGGATTTGCTTTAGAAATACGGGGAAGCTTATTATTATTAAATTTTCCATTTTTAGATTTTACTATTACTTATGGATATTATTAATCACTAGAATACTTTAAAACCCTTAAATGTAGATAATGATATTTTAATTCATTTTTTAAAATCATTTTTAACTTATCACTCTTATCTTTAAATTATTACATCATATTATTAAAAAAAATCAAAATAAATAATTAAAAAGTGATGGGAGTATTGAATTAAAAATGGGTCCAAAAACGTGGTCAAAATATCATTATAGAGTAAGTGAAATCATCTTAAAATAAACAAAGATATTGTTTTTCGTATCTCAGTAAAAGAAAAAAAGAAAGTTTCTGTATTTAAAATTTGGTATCTACGAGCCCCCCACTCCGCCCGTTTTTTCGGGTCACTGCTTACTATATATTTTAAGCAATAGAAGAAAGACTTCTGAATGCGGTGTGTAAAATTTAAGCACAGTATTCCAGATATCAAACTATCTTATTTTACTCAATTGGGGTTTCATAAAACCTTATAACTTTATTCCATCATATTTCATATTATATATACCTTTAACTTGTATACCCCATATAACTTTTTTTCTAATATTTTTATTTTATTTCATACGTATTGTGCGAGTAAAAAGGTAAGAAAGTGTGGAAAAAAAATATAACAAAAAATATGATGAAACAGGAGGAAAATAAAGTTAGTGTAATTTATTGTAAGTTGATGATAAATTTCTTAACGTTGTATATAACCTAATCCAATGAGAGGAAATTTAATATCCAAGTTGTACAATTATGGAATAAACGATGTAGAGGCTTATAAAATGGTCAATGGAAAAGACCAAAGAGAGTATAATAATATTAGTCAACTAATGTCCATGTACATTAATTGATTAACGTATTAAGCATTACGTATTAATGTGGATCGCGAATTTGTTTAATGACAAGTAGTTAATAATATAGTATGAATGTGCGTCAGCGCAGCCATAGAAAATGAGAGAGGCAAATTAGGTTGGCATATGACAGATATAAAATACTGTTGAAGTTTCGTGGTCGTATATTTTGTATATCTCTGTCAATAATTTAATGTTGCATACTAGTTATCCGTTTGCATTGTTGAATTCTATATTTGGTATCGTATTTCTGAGTGTATGTGATTTTTATGAAAACATTTGTTGTCTCCTAAGATCACCCAAAACATAATATTAATGAAATCTTAGTTCAAATCATATTAAATTTATCGCTATTTATTTTCATATAATAAAGTTTAATTTTTTCATTTTTATTTAACATAAAATTTGGACTTATACTTAAATTTTTAAAACAGCGTTCATCGTGTTAAAGAAAAGAAGAAAAAAAAAATCATGAATTATCGAAGCAAAGCAAAGTAAATTGTCTTTCATAACTGTGCTGTAAAATTGTTTAGTTAGTCTATGAAAAATTATTTATATGATTTTTGGTTGAATCCTGGTCTTTATTTTTGTAAGAAAATTTCAAGAAAGTTTCTTTAAGTTCTTAATTCGAAAATTTTGTTATATTTAAGTCATTTCTATTAGTAATACACTAATACAGTTAAGTATGTATCATTTGTCTTTAACTGTTTTTCTTTTCTTTTAAATATTTTTTTAAATTTTAAATTTTGTTATAATTAAAAATAATTGTCACGTGTCATTCATTCGTATCTAACTACCTAGTTCTTTCTAAACACATGTTAATTTTTCCAATAGACAATTGAAAATAAATGTAAATATAGGAAACTTTAAAGTGATTCTTTCAAGTTTCAATTTATCTCACCTCAACTAATACTACTCTTGATAACGTATAAGGACCAACTGTGCCAGCATTATAATACGAAGAAGTTATATGGGGAGCTAGAGGATTTACGCATAATGTACTTCATATTCTCCATTTGACAAGTATACCAATTATTATTTCCAGTAATAAAAATATCCATCATAATAATTAAAATGATCGAATATCAATTTGTTGATATATTAAGGTTGAGATATTTTTAATTGAGATAAAAATAATTCATTTTAAAATTAACAAATGTACAATGATATTATGATTTTCATTTCTTGATTTTCATCTTTTATTTTACTTTCTGACGTGGTATGGTATAAATCATTGATTAATATACTAATATCTTTTTTTTAAACAATTAATTATCCATACTAATTCACGTCAGGACACAAAAGAAGAAAGTACAACAAATAGGAGTCAAAGTATAATTTTTCTTAATAAAATTAAAAAAATAATAGCTAGAATTATAAAAATCAAATTCAGTTATTCTATAAAAACATTGGAGAATTGATTTTGAATTCTTTCTTTCTTGTATGTTTCTGTCCTTTTCAATTTATGCAAGTATTCCAACAATCTTTTCAGTTAATTGGAGATTTTTATTCCTAATTCCTTAGGTAGTAAGATGTTCATTAAACCTAAATTCCTAATCCCTTGGGTAATTTAGGAAAATGAATATAGTAGTTAAGAAACAATAATCATCTCAAATGGAAACTAATCAAGTGTGTTCAATTTCCCATTTGCGAAAATTCCTAAAATTTAAACAGTGAAATTGCTCATAGATAAATAAACAACTATAATATATATATAAAATAAGGATAATTTGAATAACTTAACGTCAACAAAAAATTTATATAGACATATGCTAACTGGATAATATTAAGTAACCTCCACCTGTAAGCATTGGTCTCATTCTCTAGCGATGTATATATAATTGCTTCTAACCAAAAGCCCCTCTAATTGTTTAAATATTATCTTCCTCTAAAACCCTTTTTCGTAATTTAGGTAAATTCTACATTAAAATACAAAAAAAAAATGTTCTTATGAGAAAAACAAAATATATAATATAATAAAATAAAAGAGTGTAATATATAACATAAACAACTTATGAGAAAAAAAAATAATTCAATTATATATTCAAACAAGTTAAATGAAAATTTAAAATAAAATGTTAACAGTATAACCGTTATGTTTTTTTTAAGGAAAATGATATTTTAACCCACTTTTTTTGACCCACTTTTAACTCATTGCTTTAATCACCATTAGATCATCTTTTTTTATTATTTTTAGTGATGTGATGTGATGATCTAATGGTGATTGAAGTGGTGGGTTAAAAGTGGGTCAAAAAAAGTAGGTTAAAGTATCATTGTCCTTTTTTTAATATAACTTATTATACATCGTAAAATATTATAAATACTAATAAAATATTTGTATATAATCAATTAAATGAATATTTATATAGATTATATATAAATTTATAAGTGAAAGTTGAAGCTCTCAGTTTCTTTTTCATATTTATTATTTATTTTATTTATCATTTTATGTGCTTTTATTTTTATTTTCATTTTTTTCCTTTGAAATAAAATTCGGGAAAAGAATTATCGACAAATATCATTGATTATCACTAATAAAATTTATCGATGAATATTATATTAACAAATATTTTATTATTAATTTTGATTTTGCTAACGAATTTCTATGATCATCATCGAATTTTAACCGTGATTTAATCAATTTTTGCTTATAGAAGTTATAGCTTTTTGTTATGAAATTACTTATTAAACTCAATATCCTGATGCTGAATATAATTTCAAATTTTAATAAGTTTGATTGAGTCTGAATAATTATGATTAACAAAATACTATAAAAAGCATTTAAAATTTGGTAGAAGATATAATTGAATTTAAGAGTTTACGACATATTTATTAATTGAATAGTGTTAAACCTTTTTAAGATTGTATTAACATGTTGTTTTAGTGTTTGAACCTAGATTTTTTTTAATTGATAACCACATAAAATTGGATAAAAATGATTTTGTTTTGATGGTTAAAACTATACTATAAATAATTTAATAATTGCAAATTTAAATATTGATTAGCTTTTTGCATTTTAACTTACTCTGAAAGTAGTTTATTATCCTAATAGTAGAATCACATTTTTTTTAATTTTGTAATGTTTTTATTAAATGTTTTAAAATAAATTTATATTAAACCAGTTACTTGATCTTGATGATGTTTACGTTAACGGTTGAAAGTAGTGAATGAACGAGACTAATTCTGAGATAAACAAGTTGTTGCTATATTCAAAGAAATCCATTATTTTCGTTTCATTCCTTTGGATTTGTCAGTCTTTTATGAATGCCTGAAACATTGGGAAGGGGAGAGTGTTAAAAAGATGAATTTGAATGATTCTCTTAAAAATTGAATCTAAAGAAGGATAATGATACTATTATTATTTTTTTTTTCATCTATAATAATAAACTCTTTTTGTGTCCACGTTTCATAATATCCGTTTTACCCTTAATTATTTTAAAAATTAATTATCTATATCTATATCTATAACAATAAATCTTCTAACAATAAAGGGGATTCTTCTTTTTGTGTCCACATTTCATAATACCCGTTTTACCCTTAGTTATTTTAAAAATTAATTATTTTATAAATAAGTTACTTTTAATCATTTTTCTACATATCTAATTTGTTTTAAATCATCATTTATTTTTTTTATTACATATCTTATTTTTTTATAATTTTATATTTAACAACTATTTTAAAAATTATATATTTGTTATTGATCTTAACTTTCTTGAAAATTAAAAAATGCGAATACACAAGCGCGACAGCGACTGTGTGTTCGCTAGTAACAATAAAGGGGATTCCTCTTTTTGTGTCCACATTTCATAATACCCATTTTACCCTTAGTTATTTTAAAATTAATTATTTTATAAATAATTTACTTTTAATTATTTTTCTAACAATAAAGGGGATTCCTCTTTTTGTGTCCACATTTCATAATACCCGTTTTATCCTTAGTTATTTTAAAAATCTATAACAATATATAAAGGGGATTCCCCTTTTTGTGTCCACTTTTCAAAATACCGATTTTACCCCTTTAAATATAATAATTTATTAAATTTTTAAAAATTGATCGTTACTTTTACAAACTTTTTATAAAATCAGATGTTTCTATTTCTTCTCTTTTTCTTGATTTATCAGGTTATTCTTTTATTTATTCTGATATATTTCACTTTATTTTTAATAAATATAATTTTAATACACACACACACATATATATATATATTAACTTAATAACATTATAATATTATCACATATTAATATAATATCACGCATATTTATAAAATGTATACACACAGACGCTATCGCGCTTGTGTTACGCTAGTAACAATAAAGGGGATTCCTCTTTTTGTGTCCACATTTCATAATACCTGTTTTACCCTTAGTTATTTTAAAAATTAATTATTTTATAAATAATTTACTTTTAATCATTTTTCTAACAATAAAGGGGATTCCTCTTTTTGTGTCCACATTTTATAATATCTGTTTTACCCTTAATAATTTTATAAATAATTTACTTTTAATTATTTTTCTACAAATCTCTTTTGTCTTAAATCATCATTTAAATTTTCTTTTTACATATCTTATTTTTTTATAATTTTATATTTAACAACTATTTTAAAAATTATATATTTGTTATTGATCTTAACTTTCTTGAAAATTAAAAAATGCGAATACACAGGCGCTGTCGCGCATGTGTGTTCGCTAGTATAATATAATATGAACTATTGATTAATATATATTTTTTTAATTTAAAAGAACCCATAATTCATATTAAATTATGTCAAAAAATAAAGAATGAGAACATAATTTTCCAACGATAAAACTAAGCAAAAGTCTTGAGATAGTTGAATTAGAATGTGTACATGTTTGACTAATCAGATAGTTTAGACATCTTCGTTTTTGGATTGTTGCTTTCTACACCACATAAATACTTATCTTTAATTTTTTCATTGTAGAATGAATATTTCGTAAAGTATATATATATATATATATATATATATATATATATATATATATATTTCAAAATACTTTTCCTGCACTAATAATACAATTCAAAATAGAGTTTCGAGATGTGGAAAGGATGTCCATATTTTGGACATTTCTATTACAATTAAACAATTTTTTTAATTGAAAAATAATCCGAAAATATATAATTTGGATGTAAACAATTACATGTGTTTTTTCCTTCGTATCCTTGTTTTCGGATTGTTGCTTTCTCAATGCATTCTAGTTGTTTCTTCTTGCACCTTCTTTTTTTTTTCTCCACCCATCAATTTTAATATTCTTATTTTACTCATGGAGTCATGCTAGATTTATAACAAAATAAGAAAAATTCAACTTGCACCAAACACTAAACTTACGGATAGGGATGTCAAAAAAATCCGTATCCACGGATATCTGTGAATAAAATTCGTAACGGATAGGAAACATATATTAAAAGTGGATATTCATTACCCGTGGGTACGAGTATTTTGATACTCGCATATTGTTATGAATTTTTAATGAACTTCTTATGTTTTCAAGCTCTTCTAAATTAAAATTGGACAACATGAAACTTTATACAATGTTGCAAGAGGTGGACATTTATGAAGTTAATAATTTCTTTAATATTTCATTCAAAAATAAATTACAATATAAATTGTTAGTGATTTTTTATTTGTTTATTTTTTAGAATCAATAGGAGAAAGTGAACTTGTTGATCCAAACATTAATTATGGTTAAATATTTGCATTTTAATATCTTTTTGTAAATACCTGCGAGTACCCATGGATACCCGCGGATATGATAAAAATAGACAGGTACCCGCATAACGGATACCCGACGGATATGGATACGAGTACGGAGCGAATATTTATCCAACGGATAGATACAGGGAAGCTATTACTCGTACCTGTCCCGTTGACATCCCTACTTAGAGACCTTATATCCGGATAATTCGCTCACAATTCTTAAGAGAATACAGAGGATACACAAAACTAACACTTCTTCTTGTTACTTCACAAATAACAATTAACCCTATTTATAATTTTGGTTTATAAAAGAATCTGTTTTCCCAAACCAAAATTACCTAACAAGCAAAGAAGATAAATTTTGTTTATAGATTATTCATTACCGGATCCGGAAAAAAAAAATCATCTTACTTCTTCAATTGGGGAAAACAAGATGGATGAAAATAGAGCTGACTCCGCACAGTGTAAAAGGAATAAAAAAAGTTAAGATTGAGGAGACGTTAGAGACTGATGGTCAGGGTCGGAAAAAAAATTAATTTTTTTATTTGATTAATTTTTGTTTTAATTCATTTAAGATTTATTTTATTAAAAATATAGGATATTTAAAATTAATTTTATTGGATATAAATTTTAATTATATATGTATTTTATATATTTTATTAATCGAATATTCTTTTTCTAAATTCAGGTTTTCAAATATAGATAATAAAAAAAAAATTAATTCAAAATTTTAATCTAAATTTGTAGTTAGGTTAGGTTAAAGTTCGAGATGAACTAGTCTAAATTTGGTCGTTTTTGGTAAAGTTAGTCTTGTACGAAATTTGGTCATATTTTAATGAATTCAGTCGAGTCGACCCTGGTCGATATTTGGCCCAATCGGCTTTAGACCAAATTTGCTCTATTCGACCAAGTTGACCTCGATCCAAATATGACTATATTGGACTGAGTCAGCCCTAGACGAAATTTGGTACTATTCGATCGAGTCGGTCGCGACCAAAATTTGTTCATATTCAACCTAGTCGACCCCAGACGAAATTCGGTTGAATTCAGTCGAGCTGATCCTGACGTAAATTTTAGCTGAGTCGATCCTGATGTAAATTTTAGCAGAGTCGACCCTGACCCAAATTTGACAATATTTAGTTGAGTCAACCACGACCGAAAGTCAGTTGAGTCAATCCCATACTAAAATTCGACTGGGTTGGCCTTGGCCAAAATTATGCTAATTCCAATCGTGTCGGTTCTAAAGACACGAGTTTTAAAAAATTTAATTAAACTTCTTTTATAAAAAATAAATTTTAAATTTTAAACTTTGACCCAAATATTTATATCTGAAAAAGTGGATTTAAATTTAAAATGAACGTAAATTGGATCATTAAAAATGTAATCAACCTAGCATTAGGTGAAAACATTTATACGTAGAGTTTTTTCCTGTTTTCTCTTAATTTATTCTCTTTTGTTTTCTTTACTTTTCCCATCTTTATTAAAAGTAGCATTAGTAACACAAAAATTGGAAACTGATTTAATTAACAAAATGCTTTTTGTGAATTGGAAAATGAATTATATTTATGAAACACATTAAATATTTACGTGAGAAATGTTCAGTTGATAGTTAAGAACTTTGTCTTTTGACTTTTGCCATTTTAGGTTAATGGAATTTAAATTTAAGAGAAATTATATCTTAATTATTTTATCAACGAAGCTAATAACAAATATTGAATAATATTTATTATGTTAAAAGTTGTGGTTTAATTTCTAAAATTTTTAGCACGAAAATCAAGATAAATTTATAATATCTTTTGTACAAAAGTCAAACTATCTTTATTTCTTTATGTAGGTTTATTTAAAAATAATATTTATTTAAGAATAACTTATATTAATATCTATATCTATCTGTATACATTTTTTTAATGTTATCTTAAATAATTATTTTATTAATTTTAACTGTTTGTTTAAATTTAATTATATTTTTTTGTTTGACTATTTTTTTAGATATAACTATTTTTTAATTTTAAAACTACTTTTAAAATAAATAAAAATATTTATAATAAAATTACTAAAATTAATCATATATAATTTTATAATTATAATAACAACAAGAATAATAATATTTTTATTATTATAAGAAAAAGTTAACACATATCCACTAACGCATATATTTTCACTTAGTATAATATCTTTTTGTAAAAATCAATAAAACCAAATTAGAAGTTATTTATAAAAAAAATGTTATCTCAATATGTGTTACGTATTCATGTGTTATTTAAATATAAAAATAACTGTTAAACTTTAAATAAAGTGTTTTATAAATTGAATATACACTTTATAAACAATTAATGCATCTAAAACCACATTAAAATAATATTTCATTTATAAGTAACTTCTCTTATAGGTAAGTTTAAGAGTGAAAGTTGTTTATAAATAAATGTATTATTTTAACTTGAGTTCCTAAAAGGCTTGAATTTTAAAATAGAAGAAAATTGCTCAAAATTTTCAATTTATAAACAACTCTCTTCAATGATATTTTTCAAAGTTTTGCTTTGTTAACTATGATTTATAAAATTCACATAATTATATATATTTTATTATATTTTTTACAATTTTTTAAAATTAATTTAATTAGATAAATTTAACACCAAAAGTCTAATAGAAGCCCCGATCGTAAAATTTAATACTTCTCATTAATTTGTATCTCAACCATTTTTATTTTTTATTGGGTTAACATTTAATATATATATTGTTTTTATATTTTGATATATAACTTAAATGAAAAATATATCGCGATATAATATAAAATACATGTTTACACGAAAGAGAAGAAAAAAAGGAATATAACAACATTAAACAATAATTAAATATATAATATATTTAGTCAAACGAGTAATTTATATTATAGTCTTCTATCGTTACTAAAGATGACAACTTGGAACATAAACGATTATAATGATCTCGTGCCTATTTTTAAAGAAAAAAAATACAATTTAATATGTAATGGGTATAAGATTTTTGTTTTATCCACGTTTTTATTAGATAAAACGTATATTTCTGACTTTTCCATATCTATTTTGTTTTTTTTAATATCGATTAATTATTTTTTATAAAATATAAAAATCAAATAAAAAAATATAATATATTTTTTATATTTTCATATTTAGAAATAAATTATAATAATATAAATTTCAAATAAAATATCGAATAACAATTACATGAGAGTGAATTAATTATATAAAATATCTAGCAATTATTTATAAATAAATTTTAATGATAATAAAAATACTTTTTAATTTTACCAACTTTGTTTATAAATAAAGTTGGTAAAATTAAAAAATATTTTTAAAAATTTATAAAAAAATCATTTAAGTTTAAAAATATTTTAAATATTTATTTATTGATTTCTTTTTTTATACACAATATTGTATTGAACAAAATCAAATTGAGGAAAAAATTAAACTAATAATAATTTAAATATAAACATGAATGTTTCATTTTTTTAACTTTTTTTTATTTTGAATGATATAAATAAAATTTATGACATTAACTTTAAATATATTAAATTATTATATTATAGGAAATAAAATATCTTTATAAAATAGTAATAGAAAAATTACACATATGATATAAGAGTGAAATATAATATATTTTTTATATTTTCACATTTAGAAATAAATTATAATAATATAAATTTCAAATAAAATATCGAATAACAATTACATGAGAGTGAATTAATTATATAAAATATCTAGCAATTATTTATAAATAAAGTTTAATGATAATAAAAATACTTTTTAATTTTACCAACTTTGTTTATAAACAAAGTTGGTAAAATTAAAAAGTATTTTTAAAAATTTATAAAAAAATCATTTAAGTTTAAAAATATTTTAAATATTTATTTATTGATTTCTTTTTTTATACACAATATTGTATTGAACAAAATCACATTGAGGAAAAAATTAAACTAATAATAATTTAAATATAAACATGAATGTTTCATTTTTTTAACTTCTTTTTATGTTGAATGATATAAATAAAATTTATGACATTAACTTTAAATATATTAAATTATTATATTATAGTAAATAAAATATCTTTATAAAATAGTAATAGAAAAATTACACATATGATATAAGAGTGAATTAAAAAATAAAATAATTATATAAAATTATCAAAATAATATTTTATATAATAAATATAAACAACAAATAAAAATATTTAAAAAATTAAAAATTGTCAAACGATTTGATACACCAAATAAATTTAAACAAAGGAGCAAAAGCGTATAATTGAGTATGATAAAATGAAAAATATATCAAAAATGATAATGTTTGAGTAGAATGAAAGTTCTTTAAATAAAACAAAAATTAATGATCAAAGAGAATAAAAAATATAGTTTTTTGTATTATCGACTAAATTAAAGATCGAGGGGATTAGACATTTGAAATTGGAAGTCAATTTTTTTTACGTGAAAAGAGATAAATAATAAATAAAAACATTAACAAGAGAAAAAAAATCAAATATGAGTTTTAAAATCTATTTTATTCACTGAAATTGATAATACATCATTTAAACATAATTACGTAACAAAAAATATTATAAAGATTGTAATATGAGAATATATATATATATATATATATATATATATATATATATATATATAATAAACAATTTGAGATGAAAATAAGATGGATAATATTTATTAGTTAGGTTATCTAATAAAATATGATTACTTTTAGCAATGTAAACGAAAATGATATAGTATTGGCACGGAGCGATATATATGAGATCATATCCATTTGGTTTCTATAAGAATTGAAAAAATCGGGTTTTATATACGTTTAGATTTCTCATTGAACCAAGGATGAGTTCCTTTGTCACATATGAGAGATATAAGTAAAATAAAAGTTTAAATATTTTAAAGAATATAACTAAAAACAAAAGCAAGAACATAAAATATATATAAGTTGTTATAAATTAACAAATTTTGTCTTATTATATTTTTTAAATTAAATATGTTTTTATTCTTATTTTATAGTAAAAATTAAAATTAGTCGATATTTAAAATTTAAATTTATTTTAGTCTTTAAATTTTAGAAATACATAGATTTATTCATTTCAATTTTAAATTTTGTTAAATTTATTTGATATTTTATATATGTTTTATAATAATATTTAAGTTATTTATACAATTTAGCACATTTTTACTTTGATGTTAATTGATAAAAATGTTTGGAATGTCAACTAAATTTAACAAAATTTAATTAAAAGACTAAATTCATGAATTTTTAAAACTAAAAAGACCAAATTAATTCAAAATTTTTAAAATAAACTAATTATAATTTTTACTAAAATTTAAGAAATCAAAATCATATTTAACTTAATCTATCTTATAAATATTGTCATATTAGATGTTTGACCAGAATTATTTATTCTGTTCTTCCGAGAGAAGAAAATTCAACTAAAAAAAAGTATTTATGAAAAAAAAATAGAAATTCAGAAAATAAGTTATTTTAGGAAATAAAAGGGAAATCCGGAGTCTTTTCAAATCTGTTACTGGGCCGATGAGATCTCCACGTGTACTCACCTGTGCGTGTTCAACACGTGGGGTTTTCTTGCTAGTTCTTTTTCCGCATTCTTGCACGCATATATAGAAGATAGCATCACACCAACTTTGCAAACTAAACAGACCAGTAAGCGTTGTAGGAAAATACTCATCGATCAAAATGTTGAAGCTTTTGGTTAGTAGAGGAACTAGGGTTTCGACTTCACGCATCCACAACGGCTTTGCGGCATTCAGTTTCCCTAGGTATCTCCTTCTATTTCCCCTGGAATTGACTCGCCATGGATCCCAGTTTGTTCAATTGCGGATCCTCGTTTAGTTTCTGAGTTTTAACCACTTCAATCCTTAATCGGTTCGATACTCAGCCTGTTCTGTGATTTGGATGAAATCACCGCTTGTTGCATGTGAAACGTTGAAATGTGCTTATTGGAAAATTTATTCTTTCGACGATAGACTTGGTTTCTCTCGTTAAACATGTTAGAAATTCGTATTCTCACATGCATTTAAGTTTCTCTCAACAGAAGAGAGAAAAAACCTTGTACGTTTATGGTTAAGTCGTTTTCTGCTTACAAACAGCGACATATACGAGGATATCTTTTGTTACAGAACATTTTAAAATGTTAGTTCTGTATATAAAAATTATACGAGTAACTAAGGATTTAGGAAGAAGGCATTTAGTTTGTCACTTCCTAAGCTGAGTGCTGTCCAGAAATTAGCAAGGCTAAAATTAGAAAACGGATTCATTGATTTATTTGTAACATAATCACTCCATCTTGGTCTGCTATATCTATTCAAACTGACTGGGTTAGATCATTTTTTTGGAATTCAGGTCAAGAGCATCTGGAGCATTGTATTATTTTATATTGTTTAGTTAAAATAACTCATAGAAATGCTGTCAAAGTCATTCTGTAATTCCATCTGATTCACTTCTTAAAATTAAAAATTCAAAGATAGAGTATTAGCTTTAATTGGAATTCCATTTTTTTCGTCATATTTTGTTTTACGCAATCTTACACTATCTGTTTATTACTTTATTTCATTAGATTTTAACTCAAGTCTTTTTGTGTTTTCTGAACTCTGAATTCTTTTTTTTTTTTTTTACATTATGTTGTAGATGTGTTCATTCATTGCAATTTGCAACTGTAGAAGCAGAAGAGATATCAGGTTCCAAGCCTGCTGAAGTTTTGAACCTGGGTATGCATCCTAACGTTTGATGTTTTTGTTCTTTGCAGATAGGCATTAGTACTCTTATTAATGTCATAGTATTTTGTGATAAATTTGGTGATCCAAGATTTGAAAAGGGTTTACCATCATAATCTGTGGTTAAATCCTTTTCCATCTACATTTTTCATGATTCCGTCTGCAAGGTGTCAAACCTGCTTATCAAGTATCTTTCAAATCCAAAAGCAATCTGTTAAATATCATGTTCATCAAAGAATTTGATATGCGATGGAAGCGAAAGGATTCCTGAATGTTTTTCCCATAATTCTTCTATGTATAAATATTTGAATGTTACCGAGTGCTGTCATACATTTCTGTTCCACATATTTACCAATACATTAATTTCTTTTATCAAACTTGTGCTTTGATTTGTTGGCTATCACTATGAGTGTATTATCTCCACTTTCAGTGCAAGGTAAATGGGTTGGAGCTTCAAAGTGGAATACAATTGTAGATCCCCTAAATGGAGACTCATTTATTAAAATTGCTGAAGTTGACGAAACAGGCATTCAGGTGCATCCCTGTAATATATTATTTGCCTTGTTAACTAATATTTATTTTGAAATATGTTCCATTTATTGCACAAATAAAGAGCTTCTGCTTAATGGGAATTCTGCTTTATATGTTGAAGGCTGTATTCTTTTTATTACTTACTCATCCATCAAACTAAGAAATTTAGGGCGTTTATTAATCACCATCCTCCACACCTATTTTTTTGAATAGGAGGTTCAAGTTCAAACCTTGAATCTCTGTTTGTGAGGCAGGGCTGTCACCTTGTGAAAACTTAAAATAAATAAATTTCTATTTGAAGGCTATATTTGAGTTTGTACTTGATTGGAATTCAACAGTACTTTGTGACTGAGATATTGACTAAATTTTTCCTTTTGTTGGACGTATCAGCCCTTTGTGGAAAGCTTGTCCAGCTGTCCCAAGCATGGTGTACACAATCCTTTTAAGGCACCAGAGCGGTAGGTGCAGAGATTCCTTTGTATTTCTTCTTCATTTTCTTTGTAGAAATATAAACATATGAAAATATATGTTTTATTTGTTGGATTTATGTTTGTCTTGATCAAAAGTGAAAAAAAAAAATGATGGGATCCTCATCCTAGACCTTTATGTCACAGCTTTCATTTTCACTCCAAAAAAGCAACTAACTTGGGCATTTTAGTTGCAAGTATTTTATGCATTAGTGCATGATATCAATTCTTATGTTCTTATTTTGACTATCTTTATGAAATTTAATTTGGTTTATGCTATAAACCTTTTGCAGATATCTCATGTATGGAGATATATCTACCAAGGCAGCTCACATGCTATCACTTCCTAAGGTTTCAAACTAAAGAAATATTTTTTTAACTTTATCATTATTCTTTTAATGGTACTTGGTTATGTATTGTTACCTGTAGTATTCAACGTCAACTTTTTCTTCTTTAGTTGAATGCTGTGATTAATTTATACTACATGACCTTCAGGTTTCAGATTTTTTTACAAGGTTAATCCAAAGAGTTTCTCCAAAGAGCTACCAGCAGGCTTTTGGGGAAGTGTACGTGACACAAAAGTTTCTAGAGAACTTTTGCGGGGATCAGGTATATCAAAATAAGACATGCTAGTGCTAAATAAGTGAAAGTATGCAATTTTTTGTGTGGAATGATGGACGAATCTAAATTACCCATTGACTGGTGGATATTGATCAATTTCATATCTTCTGTTGATGCCTAGATTCCTCATTCATTAATGAAAAAATATAACACTGATGTATGCACATGTGCAGAGACACTGACACATAACCTCACAATTCCTGTAATGATTTCTTCTTTTTTGTTTCATTTCAATACAATCTTGACAGGTTCGTTTCCTAGCGAGGTCTTTTGCCGTACCTGGAAATCATCTTGGGCAGCAAAGTCATGGTTTTCGTTGGCCATATGGTCCTGTAAGGATTATGTTTTGTTTATTCTGTCATGATTATAGTTTATATGTGTGATATGCTATCATACTATGTACTAAAGGCAAAAAATTAGTCTATCGTTCTATCATAAACAGTGTTTTGTTTGGTGTATCTAAATTATCAGTCACCTTTTGGTCACACTAGTCAGTCTATGAGTAATTGGTTAAGTGTGCTCTAAGGGATGGAAGAAATGAAAAATAAAAGCAATTGTTCCAATATAAAACCTAGCAAAATGTAATAATTCTGTGACTTCAAGTTATTATTTAAAAGGTCGATTATGGTGTAACTGTTAATATGTCAATTCAGTTGCATAAGCCCATGTACATCGATGACCTTGGCAGGAGTGGCTGATTTCCATTTGGTTCTTTTGGTCTTTTATCCCAAAATGGAAAAAATTAACATTGCATGGAATTTCAATAAGTTACATATGATAATAAAGCAAAACCCTGAATTCAGGTATTTTTACCTACTAGAAAACTTTAAGTCTTTTATGCTCTGATTGCTATTTTTTATCAAAGGTAGCTTTTTGTTTTCTACAAAAAAAGTTTATGTTTTATAGATGTGACTTGACTCCTACTCATGAAAAGACATTAAAAATAATGAGATGCTTTCTGATGTTGAATTGAATTTTGCTTAGATTAGTGATGCAACGTGAAGAAGTTTGAGTTTTTTCATGAGTGCCCGATTAGATTTTTATTTTCACACACCAAAAACATTTACCTTTCACTCTTGTTGTAATCTTAAATCTGGATGTGTGTTCTGTAGGTGGCAATTATTACTCCTTTTAATTTTCCCTTGGAGATTCCTGTTCTTCAATTGATGGGTGCACTTTATATGGGCAACAAACCAGTCCTTAAAGTTGATAGCAAGGTGAGTTCTTTTGGAAATGATTTTTGGATACTTTATGACATTACATCTAATTCAAAATTCATACAGGGCTAGCTTAAGGATGCATGAAATATCAATGGCAATCAGTTATCATGAAAATAGTTGTGATGCGATGTTATTTAGATGTGTGAACTTGTGTGTTGGGGAGGGGTTCATGCCTAAAGAAACCATTGGATTTATTGCTTTTTCACATTCTTGTCTTGGCCCTTTCAAACTGTTTGATTTCTGAAATGTTAATTTTTATATGCTTTCAATATTTATATCTTTGTGCTTATAATACTGGGTATTATTGACTATTGTTATAGGTGAGCATTGTCATGGAACAAATGTTGCGCCTGCTTCATTCCTGTGGCTTACCTGTGGAAGATGTTGACTTCATAAATTCAGATGGGAAGACAATGAACAAGCTGTTGATGGAGGTTGTTTATTCATCGAATGCTTTTGATTTTGTAGAGGATTATATTTATGATTCTATTTCATTGATCTCCATGTTAACTTAGATTGATCTCTGTTTATAATTTTGTTGGATGATATTTGTACATGGTTAGATCTTCCTTTCGTAATATTGGATCATGAAGTAGTATTAAATTTACAGGCAAATCCTCGAATGACCCTTTTTACTGGAAGTTCAAGAGTGGCTGAGAAGTTGGCTGTTGATTTGAAGGGCCGTGTTAAATTGGAAGATGCTGGATTTGACTGGAAAATACTGGGTCCTGATGTCCATCAGGTTTCTTGCTATTTTTTTTGGATATCATAAAGGCACTAATTCAATTTTCAGTTTTATAATAGTTTCTCTATGGTTTCTTGGTTTAGGAAGATTACATTGCGTGGGTATGTGATCAAGATGCATATGCATGCAGTGGTCAGAAATGCTCGGCTCAGTCATTATTATTTATGCATGAGGTTTGTCACATTGGCTATCTTGAGAGTTTTGTTCATATTTAAATATCCCTAAGAACTACCGTGAAATGGACATCGGCTTAGTATTTTGTAAAATGCACTGATGTATTGTGTCTTTACTAACTTCACGGTCTCTATCTCTCTGGTTCAGAACTGGTCTAAAACTTCGTTGCTATCAAAGTTGAAAGATCTTGCAGAAAGAAGAAAGCTGACAGACTTGACAATCGGCCCAGTCCTCACAGTAAGTATTACATGTCTGTCATTTTTGTTTTAGTAATTGAACCAGGATTTCACATTTAAGGTTTTTATGCGATCTGCTTGAAGTTTGTGACAATCTATGATACACAGTATATGTAATGTTATCAAAACTGGACTTATCATCGGCTCGGTAAAGGTACCAAGTCAATACTTACTGTGAACCAGTAGGCCATTGCTTAAAATACATGAACGGATATTTATTAAAAATATAAATTTTGTGGAGAAAATTTAGTATATAAATAAATTGTCATACACTTTCCGATCAAATTAGCTTGGTGGTTATAAATTCATTTACGTTGTATAGAACTGGTGTTTGATTCCCACTCCATTCACTAAATTCTTTTACTTCAAATGTTAGAATTTAAAAAGTGATTCTCCCTGGAGCCGAGTAAAGCAAGTTGAATGCAATGTCCCGTTTGAAAGACAAACCGAACCGGTTATAGGTTTACTGTTCGAACATTTCAGTCCAAATTAAAAACACAAAAAATATAGTATGCATCTGGTACAACACTTCAATTATTCTAAAATTATATAGGATACATCGGGGAGGATAAATATCTACATATATATAAAACATAATAAATAGATATTTAATTTTAATTTTGAATATTTAAATCAAGAACTGGCTTCTTGAAAATTACTAAAAATAAAAGTTATAAGTCACTGGCACCATAAATGCTTCGTATTTCCATTATAAGAATACTATAAACTTCATTCATTTCACGAAATCATCCAGACAACGGACAGTTTTCTTTTTGATTTCATGAAGAGATAATATTTCCATGTTCTATATTATACATACATGCATTCTATGTCTCATATTTCTCATATACAACAAGTAGGTGAAGTACCAAAAGTATGTACTGGATGCCAATACATGACACAAATAAAAGTATTTATACTTAATTGTTGGAAATTTTCTCTTGAAGTAGATGAAAGATCAACCACTTTGTAATACATTTAAAATTTAAAATTTAAAATTTAATTATTTAATTATATGAATGTATTATATGTGCAATGTGCAATGTAGTAGTTTCAATTGTCATCCTTTAATCCCATTACTTAACATTTACAAAATGCAAGCTATCCATGCTTTTCTGTAATGATTAAAGAAGGGAGAGACTTGAGGTGAGTGGGAGTAAAACAGAAGGGTTTGCTTGCAGGTTAACTACCACATGTTGCCAGCTATGCCGTTGATTTGCCCTTATAGCCATTTAGACCCGTCTTTTAGTACATTAATTTGACATTACTAATGAAGGTCTAACCTTTGTATATTCAAAAAGAAAATTTGTTGGAAGCTATCTATCTGGGCATCCAAATAGGATACTGTAATATTTATTTGCTGTTTAATTTACTTGATTGGGAGTTCTTGATGATATTTATCTTCTTATATATGCAGGTTACTACTGATTCAATGCTTGAACATGTCAATAAATTGCTTGAGATACCAGGATCAAAGCTGCTTTTCGGAGGTCGACCTTTGGAGGATCATTCAATTCCGTCTATTTATGGTGCGATTAAACCAACAGCTGTTTATGTTCCTCTTGAAGAAATTATGAAGGATAAGAATTTTGAGCTTGTGACAAAAGAAATATTTGGACCCTTTCAGGTATGGAAAGAGAGACTAAATATATGAAAATAAAGTTTGCAGATGCATGTTTGAAGAAAAGATATATTAGTCTATTCTATTGCTACGGAAATAATTTCTTTTTATATTTTTTCAGGTTATTACTGATTACAAAAATAGTGAACTATCAGTTGTATTGGATGCTTTGGAAAGAATGCATAACCATTTAACAGCTGCTGTAGTTTCAAACGATGTTTTATTTTTGCAGGTAAGATTTTGATCAGTTATTTTCAAATGATTTAGTCAAAAATCATTTAGTCCTCGCGTTTTCATATTTGATTTATGAGACAAAATTAGAGGTTTGGCTATTGGACTATACATCTATACTGCACATACGTAAAAGTATATTCTGTAATAGGTCAAATTGCCTGCAAAATTTTGTTGTAATTGGAGTTCAACTCCAAAGTTTAGATAACTTGTTTGGAGAGCACATTAACAAATGTAATATGAAATTTTCTGAAACGTTGTCATGAATTGCAGGAAGTTATTGGTAATTCGGTAAACGGTACTACTTATGCTGGTTTAAGAGCAAGGACTACCGGAGCACCACAGAATCACTGGTAAATTGATTTTTTTTTTTTAAATTATCGTACTTGTGAAAAAATAACTAATGGTGTTGTGCTGAAAATAATAATTTCATTACAGGTTTGGACCCGCCGGTGATGCAAGAGGTGCAGGAATTGGTACACCAGAGGCCATAAAACTTGTATGGTCTTGTCACAGAGAAGTTATCTATGATATTGGGCCGGTGCCAAAGAATTGGGAAATTCCTCCATCCACTTGAAAACAGATTCCTATGATAGGAATAATATAAGGAAGAATGCAAGACTAAGGATCCTATTTCTGACAGAAACATTGAGATTAGGATTGTAAATGGGTAGGTTATGCCGTGTGACCCTCGCTACATTTTTGGATTTTTAAATAAGTTTATGGAAATCGAGTTTTGATTAGGCTTTTTTAATTATTAATATAATGTGGTTGAGGTTTTGACATGATAAAATGGAAGGAACTTTTATTGCTGCCAAACAGACTAGAATAAATCATGAACGTCTAAGCAATTTAAAGGCTTGGATAGGTATTTCTTTTGCACAATCTAAATTTTAAGTTTCTGCCAAGCGTGGGTGTAATAGCATGGACGCTCTGACTAAAAAGATGTCACTGAAAGATATTTTTTTCATTAGTTTTTCCTATAAAATATTGTATTACAATACAATAACAATTTATATTAGTAGGTTAAATATAAAAAAAGAGATATATGAATAAATTATGGTCTGTAATATAATAATGTGAATTGAAAATTTAAATTAAAAAGTAAAATAAATTTAATTAAATATTATTATTTTGAATTGTTAAGTAAGTGTTTTTATTTTATGAATGTCAATATATCACTGTACATTGACAAATATATTATTTTTTGTGAGTTTTTAAACATTTTTTTCTTTTTTTTTCAAAACGATTGAAAAAAAACGGAAGAGTTTGATTTTAAAGTTAAATTATTTTTTACACAATACTTTATTATGAATAATTTTAAATAGTTATAATGATATTTCTATGTATGGGTCAGAGTGTGTTTCACTTTGAACGGTATAGTGCAATGAGATGAAAAATTGCAAATAATGTACAACGGCAAACTTATAGATCAAAAGAGAGGATAAACTAGTGAGAATGCTAAGGGAGAAGTCTAAAAATATCCATTTTTAAACTAGCTATATTTTCTTTAATAGAAAAATAAGTTCCATTTTTTGTGTTAGAATAATGGAGTGGGAAATATATTTTGTGAATATATTATTCGAAACGAGAATCTGTTCATTTGGTGACTTCAAAATTGCAAAGTTAAATAGGGAAGACAATGCAACAGATCTATTTGCCTCAACAGTTGACATAAAAGAGTTTGGTGATCATAATTAATATATTAATATATCATTTTGTGTACAATAGTACATTACCATTTATGTTAGAGGGTGTAACACAATATATTTTAAAAGAAGTTGTGTGAAATCTTAAGCAATTTCTGAACTGAATTAACATCTTGTTAGGATCAAGGTTAACATAAAAATGGAAATGTTTTTTTCTTTGTCTTCTTTTTATAGTTTTCATCAGTCTTGTATAACATAATGATAACACTAAACCTTACGAAACAATCTAAATAATATATATTTAAATAGATAAATTAATCAAATATATCTATGTTTAAAATAATAGTGTCAATTATAATATCATAAATTTAATACCTAAAAACATTAACACCCAATTTTCGGAATACTTAAGAAGTGTTGTTCATTTCATGACACGAGGCAACATAAATAATTTTCACTGACATTCATTCACACCAACTACAAAAATCGCAACGGAGAAGGGAAAGTGACAAACACAAACAAAAAATAGTTACAAATAGTTGTAAATATGAAATTTCAATTCACACATGACTGAATGATGAATTTATCATATTACTGCTAATTTACTATTAGTTAAACGTAAACAAAATAGTCATACTAATTTATTTTGTTGTACTCAAAATGTAACACATATAAATGTTGTTTCTTACTATGTCAAAATTTTAAATACTTTTTACTTTTTTTGGTTTGACCGAAAAAGTTTCTAAATATTTTGCTTCATTTTATACAAATCAAACACACATTATGTTTTACTAGCGTAACACATGCGACATCGCGTCTGTGTGTATATATTTTTTAAATATGCGTGATATTATATTAATAGGTGATAATATTAAGATAATATATATATATATATATATATATATATATATATATATAAAAAATATATTTATTAAAAATAAAGTGAAATATATCAGAACAAATAAAAGAATAACCATTGATAAATAAAGAAAAAGAGAAGAAATAGAAACATCTGATTTTATAAAAAGTTTGTAAAAGTAACAGTCATTATATTTAAAAGGGTAAAATCGGTATTTTGAAAAGTGGACACAAAAAGGGGAATCTCCTTTATATATTCTGATTTTATAAAAAGTTTGTAAAAGTAACAGTCATTATATTTAAAAGGGTAAAATCGGTATTTTGAAAAGTGGACACAAAAAGGGGAATCCCCTATTCTGATTTTATAAAAAGTTTGTAAAAGTAACAGTCATTATATTTAAAAGGGTAAAATCGGTATTATTATAGATTTATTCTCTAAGTGGGTTTTTTTCCTTCCAAACTTAATTCATTACTATAAATATGAGATTTCAATTAACACATGACTTGAATTATGAATTTATCATACTACTGCTAATCTACTATTAGTTAAAATAAATAAAATCTTTAAAATATCTCAATTATCATATTAATTTATTTTTATTGAGTATTATTAAGTTATTGCCATGATTATGGTGATCGCAATAATTATCACCATCACTAATATCATTTTCTAATAACATTTTTTTATTATAACCATCGCCAAAATAATTATAATAATAATAATAATAATAATTATTATTATTATTATTATTATTATCTATTATCTAGAGATATTAACGGGGCAGGTAGGGTACGAGTAATAATTTTCTTGTACTCTATTCGCTGGATAAATATTTGTCTCGTACTTGTACACATATTTGTGCGGATATCCATTATACGAGTATCCATATATTTTTTTAATATCCATGGGTACCCGTGGGTATTTATGAAAGAAAAATTTAATATTTAATAATAAATTTTAACCATAAATTCAAATAAAAATACAACATATACCATTTATAAAGTTAAAATAAGATGCAAATAACTCATTTAAATAATATTGAATGACTGTTTACAAATAAATAAAGATTTTTTAAAATCAATTGATAAAAAAAATAACACATTCAAAATCAATGTGTTAATATTTTAATCATTTTTTTTAATTTAAATTAGAATATAGCAGGTACAAGTATCCACGGGTACATATACTATGATACTTGTATCCGTCCCCAAGGGAGGATTAGGTATTTTTCTAACAGGGGATCAAAATGGTTTTCCTTGTAGATGGAAAATTTATCCACCCAGTTTTATAAATTTGCAAATTCTCCCTCAATTAGTTAAAAGAATGAAATTGGTCAATGTTATGACAATACAATGTAGCATAGATATTATTATGGGAGAAGTTAATCGTTAAAATGATAATTGATTTAATAGAAATATAACATATACATTTTTTTTTTCAGATTGTAATTTTTGAAAGAGATGTATGGAATTCTTTGGGTATTTGTGCCTATTCTTATTTTTATATTAGGAATTACAATAGATGTATACTATCAATTGTATGGTTAGAAAGAGAAATATATGCATGTATACAACAATGTATTGGACAAAGTTCAGATTTTCTACTGGTTTTCTTGTGTTGTCATCTGCTGAGCATTAAAAATACACTATGTTGCAATTTTAAATATTTTTTTTAATATATTTTAAAACGTCAAAATTAATGGTAATTAGTGTATTATAGAGACACAATAGAGAAACAACACAACAAAATCCAGTAGAGAATCCAAATTTGTATTGGACCTGAATACTCAAGTCCTTTTTGAGTTGTTCAAGTTCAAGCAGATGGAACAAAATTATATGCAGGTATAAAAATACCTATACCTGTTGTCTGCGGGTATCTATTTTCAATATCCATTTTCTAATTTTCTAGTCTTTTAATTATGGTGGTTTTGATTAAATAATAACAATAAAAGTTTCGAAGACAAAATTGATTGCAATATGTGATTAAAAAATGTCCTTATGTATATTTTTTAAAATAGAAAAATTTATTGGTTAAAAAATATTAGTTAAAAAATGAAAATAATTTATTTATTAAAAGTATTATTGCATTTGAAATATCTATTAATGTCCAATACTAATTATAAAAATAATTAAAAAAGAACCCAATAAATAAAATTATTTTAAAAATAAAATATTAGATACAAAAATAAATTAATAATTAATCTTCACAAATCCGCCACTATTTCCATCTTAAACTTTATTTTTTTATATTTAGATTTTTTATTGATGTTAATTTTATATTTATTTTTACTTAATTGAATTTCATAATTTTTTTATTCAATTACGTTCTCTTTTTTTTTTTAATTAATCTGGTCTCTTTTTCTAAATTAACATTAATATAATTTGAAAATATGAAAATCTGGATCATCCCTCCGTGTGAAAATGCTTAATGTAAAAGTTATTTACTTGTTTTTTTGTTTTCTGTTTCTCCCCACCTTTGGTTAAATTACTGAAATTTTGCTATCTTCTTTTTATCCTTAGACTTATAATGCATTATCAACTTAATATATAGAATTATCAAAACAAAAGTAAAGTAAATGAAAATAACAGTAATAATAAATAAAAATAGGCACAACAAATAAGTACACGACCATAAAAACATGACAACTAAAGAGTATATATAAAATGTTATTTTATTACTTAAAAAATAGTAATAATACATATTAAAACATTAAATAAACAATATAAGTTAAACAATTATAATTTAATCATAAAATATCAAATATAATAATTTTTTATTTTTATAATAATTGTCTTAAAAAAGTGTAAAATAATTAATTAATATTTTACTGTTTGACGCTCATAATAAAAAAATAAACTATTCTTTGAGATTAAAATGACAAAACCCTAGATCCCGTCATGTTTTTATGGTCGTGTACTTATTTGTTGTGTCTATTTTTATTTAGGCTTAAATACTTATTTGGTCCTAGTTTTGGTCAACTTTTCTTACTGTGGTCTTATTTTTGAAATTGTTTTTAATTTGGTCATATTTTTCGTTATATTTTTTCAATCAATTCCTTTCTGTTAACTCCGTCTAAATCGTTAACGGATGTGATCACGTATCATTTTGTGATTTTTTAATTTTTTTAATTTTAAAAAAATATACATGTGTCAAACTCATATTATGCCATATTATACCACGTGTCATTTTTTATTTTTTATTTTGATTTTTTAATTTTTTTAATTAAAAAAAATTCACGTGTCAAACTAATATCATGCCACGTGTCAGAATCAAATTTTTATATTCAATTTGGTCATAATATTCGTTATTTATTTTCAATTTGGTCCTAGTTTTTTTTAATTCAGTATTTTTGTTCCCCTCCAAAGACAAAATATAATTTGTATATAAATGTTATATGAATATTCTTATTAAAATACATATTTTTATTAAATATTTTTAATTTAAAATTAGAGTTGGTTTAAAATTAAATATTTTTAACCTCTTA
>Ga0214542_1001018_pt1 | contig 55845 bp, 33 predicted proteins | sample CNSS1metaG_FD_160096 | JGI IMG/M metagenome (GOLD analysis project Ga0214542, IMG submission 160096) | Root nodule microbial communities from cowpea collected in UCLA plant growth center, Los Angeles, California, USA - CNSS1 | ecosystem: Host-associated > Plants > Roots > Nodule | place: USA...
ATATTAATTAAGGGTGGCAATGCGGGTCGGCCCGCCCCGTTTAGGCCTGTCTCGCATAAGGCCCGCACACCGTGGGCCGGCCCGCCCCGTCCCGCACATTTTATGCGGGCCACATACTCTGGCCCGCCCCGCATATACGTTGGCCCGCGGGCCTACGGGCCCGCTTTTATTTTTCTTATTTTTTTTTATGATAAAACTTTCAATGTTTAAAATTGAAAAACTTTAAGAAATTCACAAAATTAAGTAAAGACTTTGATAAATTAGATGATAAATTGATAATTCAACATTTTCATCATATTCATACTAAGACATACACAATGAATTCTTTAAATTTTAGCACATTAAAAATTACATAATACTTGTCTTTTCCAGTTATACAAGAATTTGAAATGTTAATGCAAGAGTCCATAAAAGAAGTAATTAATATACACAAGTGCAAGTTTTTATTTTAATTTTATGCGGGCTTGCGGGCCGCGGGCTAGCCCGTGCGGGTCGCGAGCCTATGCGGGCCGAGCCCACGCGGGTCTGCGGGCTCACTATCCTGGCCCGCCCCGCGTTTTTTCTGCAGGCCTGCGGGCCAGACCCACGAGCCAGGCCCTAATTGCCATCCCTAATATATATTGGCGGAAGTATGAAGGGATAGGGGAGCCACGGCTCCCCAACCATTTTTTTTTTATTTTTTTCTATATATTTAAAAATAATTTTTATAAATTATTATTTTATTTATATTAATTGATTTTTATTTTATTTTATTTTCTATATATTTTAAAAAAAATATTTATATATTATTACTTATTTATATATTATTACCTTATTTATATTAATTTAGTTTGAAAAATCTTTTTTAAAATTTAAAAATTAGGTTTTTTTTTTCTAATATAATTTTGAAAATTTTTTTATTTGGTTTCTCTTTTCTGTGCCTTCATCTCTTTCTCCCGTTTTATTTTCATCTCAATTTTCACCATCAATTTCTTATTATTTTAAAAATCAAACTGCATTACGACAAAATTGAAGAGTTAAGGAACATTTTGGACCAAACAATTTCTTCTTTTGAGTAAGTTCATCTTTTCCTTTTTATTTTTGAAGCAATATGTTTCTCTCTTGTATGTGGTTTTTCTACGCTCTAGGCATATCTCTATCTGTTAGAGATCATAAAATCATGCTTTAATTGTTGATCAAACTCTTCTTTGTGTAGATAGAGCTATTTTAGTCTTTGAAGTTGTGTAAGGGAAGAACAAGACTAGGAATCTACTCTAAGGTAAGGGAAGCTAATAATTTAGAAGTTATTAATTTTCTTAAAATATTGAGTATTGCTTTTAAGATTTAATTATTCATAATTTTATCTTTTTGTAAATAGGTGAGATGTGAAAATTTTATATTAGAAAAATTATGATAAAGAGTAAAAGAATTGATTCTTTTTTCAAGAGGAAAACTTGTAATGAAGATGAAAAAAATGCATCTACATCATCTAAAATTGAGAAACTTCATGAGAATCCAAATATTGAAGAAAACAAAAAACAACTCTCTAAGGTTCCTAAAGTTACATATAATGAATTTGAAAATACTTTAGATCGTGATCCAGGAAAGCGTCTTCAAATTTGATAGTACCCACCAAATTAAATTGATGAGGTACGAAAGACTCATCTAAAATGGGGTCCATATCAAATGTGTCTAGAAAATTATCCATTGTTATATTGTTTAGATTCTATTGTTATGAGTGCTTATTTTGAATAAAAAAATAATGTAAAGAAATTGATTTTTTTTTAATTAAAAGAAATTAATTTTTTTAATTAAAAAAATAATTTATATATAACAAATATAATTTGGCCCCCCTATAATTTTTGGTCAAGTTCCGCCACTATATATATATATATATATATATATATATATATATATATATATATATATATATATATATATATGACATTTGACTTTATTTTTATTTTAAAATCTTAAGATAATGGAGTTATTGGTCTTTATTCTTATATAGTATTTAATTTTGTCTATTTTAAATGTGGAACTTTTTGACTTACACTTGGATTATTCTCAACAATTTCTCCTCAAGGGTGAGTCTCTTCTTTTCTCATTTTCATATGGTATATTTTCTTTCAGGTGTATGGTGACCTTGTTTTAGTTATGATTATGCGGTCAGACACTTCGGTGATCCTTTTTGTTATGGTTATGGTTATGGTTATACGGTCGGTCACTCCGAACCATGGGCTCTAATATCATTGATGGGTTATATATTCTTTCATATATGGTTATATATGAATTATAGTTATTGAGAGATTGTGGTTCTATATATATATATATGTGACATTAATATTACACATATAAAGATATTTGACACTACTTTTACTCCAAAACTTTAAAATAATGGTATTATGAGTCTTTAGTTTTATATAGTGTTTAACTTTGTAGCGAAGCTTCATAGGTTCTATTTTGATTTTGGGTTTTTGTTGAATGTATGATTTTGGATTGCTCTATGTTTGTCGTATTATTGTTTTTGCCCTTGATTTTGGATTTTGTTTCGATTTTTTGGGTTTTGGCTGAATGAATGTACCTTTACCTTATGTTTATGTTTATGCAGGATTGATTCATGATTCATGTTAATGTGCAGATGCAAAGGCAAATAATCCACATATGTAGCAGACTGTTGGTTACTACACTCTGGTGGGTTCCAAGTTGCATCACAATTTCTCTTCTTGCGCATTGGCGGAAGATAAGTGTGATAGGGAGCCACGACTCCCAACGATTTATTTTATTTTATTTTTTATATAGTTTACAAAATATTTATACATTATTACTTTTTTTTTATTTAATTTGAAAAAACTTTTTAAAAGTTTAAAAATTATGTTTTTCCTCTCTATTATAATTTCTTATACTTCTTTATTTGGTTTATCTCTCTTTTGTACCTCTATCTCTTTCTGTCTTCTTATTTCCATCTCAATTTTCACAATCAATTTCTTATTATTTCCAAAATCAAATTGCACTACGACAAAATTGAGGAGTTAAGGAACATTTTGGACCGAACAATTTATTCTTTTAAGTAAGTTCATTTTTTACCATTTTTTTCCGAAGCAATATGTTTTCCTCTTGTATGTAGCTTTTCTACGCTCTAGGCATATATATATATATATATATATATATATATATATATATATATATATATGTTAGAGATAATAAAATCATGTTCTAATTGTTGATCAAACTCTTCTTTGTGTATATAGAACTATTTTAGGCTTTGAAGTTGTGTAAGGGAAGAGCAAGATTAGGAATCTACTCTAAGGTAAGGGAAGCTAATCATTTAGAAGTTATTAGTTTTATTAAAATATTGAGTCTTGTTTTTAAGATTTAATTTTGGGTATTCATAATTTTATCTTTCTGTAAATAGGTGAGAGGTGACAAATTTATATTAGAAAAATTATGGTAAAGAGTAAAAAAATTTATTCTTTTTTCAAGAGGAAGGCTTGTGATGAAGATGAAAAAAATGCATCTACGTCATCTAAAATTGTAAAACTTCATGAGAATCCAACAATTGAAGAAAATGAAAAACATCTCTGTAAGGTTCCTAAATTACATATAATGAATGTGAAAATGCTTTAGAACGTGATCCGGTGATCCGGGGAAGCGTATTCAAATTTGGCAATACCTACCAAATCAAATTGATGAGGTATGAAAGACTTATCTAAAATGGGGTCCATATCAAATGCATCTAGAAAATTATCTATTGTCTGGTAAAGATCTAAGAAGATTTCAGTATACATGGTTTAGCTTATTTCCTTCATGGTTAGAGTATTCGCTATTAAAAGATGTTGTATATTGCTTACTGTGCTATATTTTTAGTAAAAATCCAAGTGGATGGCTTGACTCAGATGTTTATATTGTTACAGGTAATTGAGTTGATTTTCATGGAAATGGATATTGCAACTACATTCAATTCTAATTCAATTATTGAAGATTTTAAGTCATTGGAAGAACTACCTTCAGTTCTGATTCAATTATTGAAGATTTTAAGTCATTGGAAGAACTACCTTCAGTTCTGATTCAATTATTGAAAATTTCAAGTCAATTATTGAAGATTTTAAGTCATTGGAAGAACTACCTTCAGTTCTGATTCAATTATTGAAAATTTCAAGTCATTGAAAGAACGTAGAGGAACACTCTGACTAAATGTAATTTTTTTTTAATATATTATAATTGATAAACTTTGTGTTACTCTTTTATATATATATATATATATATATATATATATATATATTATTGTCATATTGTTTAGATTCTATTGTCATGAGTGCTTATTTTGAATAGAGAAAATGATGTAAAAAATGAAAAAAAAAAATTAGAAAAACAACTTATATATAACAAATACAATTTGGGTCTCTTTAAATTTTTGTTCAAGTTTCGCTAGTGTTCTTATGACTTATATCTATCTCCCCAAGAAATTATTATAAAAACTCTCTTGTCTCTTTGAAATGATAATCAACTCACTACTACTTTTTAATTTAGTAAATAGATAACTCAACTACTCATGTATGTTTCCACTCTCTCAATACCTCTATTTATAGTGAATGTTTGAGGTTTTTAGATGAAGAGTGATAATGGATATTAAATGTCCTTTAACTTTTCAAAGATGAATGTGCATATCTTCTAAGAGTAAAAAAAAAAAAATAATTCCAAACTTGGAATAAACCATTTATTAGTTTTAATTTATAGGAATATTCATTAGTTTCAATGCATAGGAATTGCACCCTTAATTAAGGAGGGATATATTTCCAACCTATTGATTGTCTAAATGGTATAGATTAAGATATTAGGTGGTAGAAATATGAGATAAGAAAATTTTTGTCCTTAAAATAGATATGTAGCTATGTTGATATCAGTGTAATGAACTTTTCTCAATTTATGATTATGCAATAATCTTAGTGATCAAAATCTTTGATTAAATTAAGTGTTAGTATACGGTAAAGCATATTTAATATGAATATCGTAAAAGACATTTTGTTGCTTCTTTATTTAACATCCATTGTTTAAGTCTATTTGTATATCTAAAGTTCTAAAAGTTGAGTCACATATCATTTATGGAATTATTAATGCACTATGACTTGTGATTATTTCTTGAAAATTCAAATGTATTTCGATTTTATTTACGGTAGTTAACCTTTCATGAGAAAAATATAAATAAATAAATTGAGGTAGAACATTATAAAATATGATAAAATTAACATAGAGGTAGCACTATTAAAAATTTTCATATTATTGCATGAGATTTTTTTTTGCAAATTTGTTAAAAATTTTGCAAGAAAAAACTTTTTCTTGTTATTTCTTCTAAGAATCTTAATTGACAGGTAATTCCTTTGTGGGTAATTATTTTTTACAAAATTATAAAATTGGTAAGTATTTCCTACAAAATTTGTTGTGAAAAGTGTTTATACAAACTATCTTGCAAAAGAATTGGCATCAATTTCCTACAAATAATTTTTCATAACAAAATTTATAAGTATTTTCTATAAAAAAAATTTAAAACAAAATTGATAAAAAATATGAGTTTTTTTAATAATGTACATTATTTACTAAATTATCAGCATAATAATTTTTTTCACAAAAAACATGAAAAACTTTTAGGGTGTATGCATACAAAAATGCAAATATTAACTTTATTTCTCTCTAAGACTCAAAGTAATACTCATTGATTCATAAAATTATGACAAATTAAAAAGGAATTATTTTCCAAAAAAAATCTTTGAAAGTTCTTTTTCTGACTAAAAATATAAAAAATCCATAAACTCAACATAACTAAAAATTTGTACCATAAAAAAGTAGAAAAATTATCTACATATTCACCTTACTTTCCTCTAAAATTATTAACACAAAACTAAAACAGGACAATCTTTAATTACACTATAATTATTCAACTTAAACCAATTAAATTATGTAACTTATTTTGTTACATCCATAAATTTATATGTAAAGGAGTCGGACAAATTAGAAACACAGTGTATAACCAAGAGAATTATGAGTGATAAAAATAATGACAAGAAAAAAAAAAGGAAAAAATTACTTGGACACTCTATGGTCTCATTTACTATTCTTAAAAAGGGGAACGTGGATGAAAAGTTTGTCATAAGTTGCGAGGTAATTGTAGGAGAGTGTGCCGCAACAGTTGTGTTGATTTGTATTGTGTTTTATGAGAATTATTTATGTTTACTTATTACAGTGAATGGTGTAAGAGAGAGAATGGAAACTAGGAACGGTGATTTGGTGTCTTTTTGCCTGTTAGGGTCAGAAATTATTTGAGAAGTCGTGATCATGGTTTCATGGAGAACACGCAAAAACCATCTGAAAGGGACATATGGAAAACCAGAAGCAGAACATGGATTTTGAGAACCTCTGCTTCTCTGATCTTAGTTTCACTAGTAATGGTACCATTTCGTTATTAACTTGTTTATTGACTTTTTTATATGATTACTTCAAAAGTCATTTCATAATCGAAATGTGATATGACAGAGATAATTAACATAATATAATAATATGCGATCAATATTACATCTTAGTAATATAATAATATAATAGAGAGAAATCTCACATTCTACTTTTATTAGGTGGCTTTCCAACAATTTTATTTACTCGGGAATATATAGAAATTAAATTGAAGCATTCACATTCTTTTTAAGATTAGTTTACTTTTGAATGGTTGATCAATAATTGTCATTATTATTATTTTTATTAAGTTTAATTTTATTTTTTATTAGTATTTAAATAAATAAATAAAATTTATTAAATAATTTTGGAAAGATAAGTATTTAATTTTTATTTGTGAAATATTGTGTTGATAATCATCTTATGTCTAGTATGTTTGTCTAATTCGTCCAACGAGCAAGTCTAAGTCAACCAGCAAGCAAGGTCAAGTCGTCCTGTGAGTGTGGTTGCGAAATTGGGTATTTAAATATATTTTCATGAGGGTTTTATTATCTTCCATGTTTTCACGATTAGGAATTGCTTATGGTGTTGGAGAGAAGTTTCCTAAGACTGTTTGTGTTGCTGGAAAGCCTTCCCTTCTCCTCCTTGGGTTTTCATTTTCATCCAGAGAATTTTGTCCTTTTTGATTGAGGAGGAGATGAATCATGAAATTGGAAATGGAGATGCGAAAGAGAGGTGTCATTATAGCGTAAAGCAGCTACCAAAAACCTTGTGAAGCCTTGATTTTGATCTATGGTTTCAATTTCTTTCCTATTTTTCAAAATTGTAATCTTTAGATTCTTTATCACGGAGAGCTAATCCTATTTGTTGATTAGATGTAATAAAGTGATTCTTTGTTTATTTTGTGATGTTAATATATATGTTTTCCATTTCAATATTAGTATTTAACTTCTATGCTTAATGCTTCTTATGGTTTGAACACCCCTGACTTAATTGTGGTTCTTGAGCAGTTGAAAAATATCTCTTGAACCTACAATTGAATTAAATACCTAATGAAACTTTTATATGAGAATATAATTTTTTTCATTAGTAATCTTTAAGACTCTTAAACTTAATACATGATTTTACTTGTTAATGATCCAAAGAATTGAAATTTGATGAGTTATCATAAGTCCAAAACATCTAAGAATAGAATTTGAGTATAACTGTGAGTTGATTTTAACATGAAATTAGAATTGAAATATATGTAAATACATGAAAAAAAAGTGAATGTACAATTTTTACTTTTTATTTTTATATATTTTATGAACTTTGTTGTCTAATTAAATTATGAATTACAAATTGTCAAAGCCAATACAAATTTGTTAAGAAAACAATATCTAAATTTTTCGCTTTATTATTTATATGGTATACTTGAGAATATCTAGTATACTTGACAATATGATAACAGAGTCACTCAAAATTATTTCAAGTTGTGTTGGACCCACGTAAAGTTTGCCTTTAAAACGAAAAATAGTTTAGAATGATGAGCAGTTTATTTCTGCACAGGTTTTTAGTGGAATTCAGAGCCCACAAATAGTAAAATTACTGAGTTGTTTTGAAAGCATTCCAACCTCACTTCAACAAAAAAGAGGCTTCCAATAATAGGATAAAGATAGTTTAATCTACTTTTTTTATCCACTTTTAATTTACTCCTTCAATCATCATTAAATCATTTATTTTGATTCTTTCAAGTGATGTAATAATCTAATAGTGATTAAAGTGATAAGTTAAAAATAGATAAAAAAAATGAATTAAAATATCATTATCCCCAATAATAATCCCCAATAATAATAGGCCGATACAAAAACAGAAAATGCTTCACTTTAATTTCCATATAAGCACAATCCATTCCCATTAATTTCCAATATTAGATTTAAAAGACGGTTAAGACACCATTTTGTATTGAATAAAAAGCTACAAAATTATAAATGAGACTATTCCTAAAGATGTCAAACATCAAGTTAAAAATAATCAATTCATGTTTTGTTAAAGCTAAAAATTTTATAATCCATCTCAATTTAATATAGACTAGTTAAAATGTATGAAATAATATACGAAATAACTATGATAAAAAAATTATAAAAGATGATAAAAAACTAATATAGATTTTGGTGAATTGCATATCAACTCACATTTAATTCAGTTTGACCTCATTTAACACATAAACTATGTTTGATTTATTCAACATTTAAAATAATTATTTTTTTTAAGCTAACCCGGCTCAAACTCGTGTTAAACTCGCATATAATCAATTTTAACATCTCTAATTAAAACTACAAAATTCCATGATTTTTTATAAATTTCATCTAAAAACAGAGAATACCCAAACGATTCTAATAGTCTGAAGAGCAGATTCTTCACATACTTGGGTTTATGTTCAATTGTCAAAACTCAACTTCGAGGCCTGTTTTGGAGTCTCAAATTAGCCATTGCTACGAACGGAAAATAAAATTTGAAAAAGAAAACCTACAGTAGAGATGAATTCTCAAAAGTTCTAAGCTTCCAGCTACCATCATTGCTATGAAATTTCCTTGCTTTAGGTCTAAAATGTAGTAAAAGACATTGAGAACCTAACCATTCCTTAGGCCCTGTCTTCAAGAAAGCAACAAACTGTCACCATATTGAGCCGCATGGGATTCTTTGAGTGCATAGATCAACAACCTAAACAAGAATGAGTAAAAATTAGTCAAAACCAATTTAGATTAGGGAGTAAACCTATAGCAATAAATTTTCAAGCATTTCAATAGGTCCAATTAAAAAAATGACATGCCATAAGTGGTAAATCTTCTTAGGCTTCAAATCGAACTTGTAATGCCAAATAACTACACCAACCATGCAAGCAAAAACTAGACTAAAACAATTTTATGCCAATACAAGCTCAAGTTTCAACATAATTTGCAAAAATTAAGAGTGCTTACTTTTATTGAATATAATACAGCAAGCGAAACTGACTAAAACACAAGAAGTTCCAGACATATGTTAAGTTAATCAGCTAACTAGATCTCTTTAAGCATTATCTTATCAAAAGAATCATAAAAAGTTAAATCAACAGAATTATTACCTTGCACAGATTATACATGACAGTTCCAAAAAAACATGTAATTTTCTGGAAGACATAGCATATAAACTATATTGGATTAACAGGGGATAAGGAATAGAAAATCGAATTGGGCTTTGAAGTCTGAGAACACTGAATATTTTCTAGCAATGCAGAGGTACTACTTCATATGCTTAATGCAATTAAGTCAGTTAGTATGGTGCAAAACCGTACACATGCTTAATGAAATTAGGTCTGAGAAAGTATTGCAACTAAAAATGTATAATGTATGTCACTTAAATTTAAAAATTCGAAGTTCATAAAACAAATGAAATTAGATCAATTACAACTTTTAAGCACCCATTCCAGTTTCTTGCAGTGACTAGTCAAAAGTCTGCCATGAATACACGGCAGATGCCATTGCAGTCTATAATAGAAGCATGGTGGATATAGTAAAAAAGCATTCTACAAACAAAAAGTATACTTGAAAACTGCAGAATATAATTAAAAAACAACATCGATAACAAACTATGAAATACAAACATGTGGTAAAAAATAAAGTTCACCAAAAGTACACAATCCACAAACTTATACTAAGAAGCCTCACAGTTCAGAGAGAACAAATTAAAGAATCAATAGAAAAGAACAGAGACTTGGATAAAAGTAGACAAATAAAGACAACTGAAAAGGAAATGAAGATTAAAGAAAATTAGAGATACAAAGAATCGGTTGAAAGAGAAAGAAACAGATAAACAGGGACCCAAAGAACACAGAAGATACTTGAAAGAACAAAATTATTAATTTGCAAAAGACAGACTCCTTTGCTGGACAAGGTGGAAGCATTTCATCAATCAGGTGCCTAATGTTAGTTTGAAATGGTTAGAGAATCTTTAGGCTTTCCTTTTAAAAGAACAAACAAAGGGAGGCTTGTACCTCAAACATTTTGTTTGCAGTCAGAAAAAGTATCTCAGGTTTAGAAAATGAACAATGACTCATTTAACAGAGCTTAACCCCAAAAAGCAAGATGTAATGTATGACACATTTTACAACACAAAACCACATTTTACAGTTAGAGATACATAAATTAATCAAAAGAGATGGTTGTATATCTTTTGTCCCTGAACTTCAAAGAAGTTAGGTTTAAAACAGAACATATCGGACTGATTACAACCACTTAATAACTCCTCATAGTGGTATAGTGGTAGCTTATTAAATTTTGTAATTTTCATTTGCTAAATTGAAAAGAAAAAAAAAGAATTGATGACACACAATATAGACGAGGCACGTACAAACACAATCCATAACTTGCTACATAAGTGCATCACCATATCATGGAAAAACAGAAACATGAACAAAGTAAAACTGAATAATTTGAAAAATTTTATACCCCAAGAGTTAAGCATGTATATGTCTTTCATCAATCTGTGAAGTCAAACTCAATTTTGACCGCTGGAGAGTTCTTAAGTAAGTATGGCAATGATATCTTTAATATATCATCAGATACTTCTTCATATGGTAGCTTCTTCACAGTCAATGTCTTCAATTCAACAAAAGAAGGAGGTCGAATGCCCGCTGCACGAGGTTTTGATAGATCCTACAGAGATAGAGAAAATTGGAATTGAAGACATACTTTGATCAACATTCTTAATTGAAAGACTGAGTAATAGGAAAAAAATGGCACAAGAACACAAGAATATTATATGTCTTATGAAAAAAATAAAAGAGGTAAAGAGTAAAAGCATAGTAACTCACTTGTACTATTAACTCAAGAGCACTCAGAGACACTGTCATCATCTTTAAATCAGTTATCCCTTGCAGCCAGCATAGGATGAGTAACTGTGTCTTGTGATACCATGAATTTCCACGTGACTCGATGGTTAATTCCTCAAGGGACGAAAGATTGGGTATGGACAAAAGTGGATGATCAGTATGACCCGATAAAGTGAGAGAACTAAGGTTTGGAGTACAAACATCAATTCTGAAAAATCCTGCTTCAAAGCTGCCATCTAGGATCAGATTGGAAAGGTTAGAATTGGATATACGAAGGAATTTTAGACCATTATGCAACGAACAACCTTCAAGTATCAAACTATTCAACATGCGACAATTAGAAAATGGCTCAGCATAGTCATTGACAATTGCAGTAAAAGTGACAGACTCAAGCTGCATGCTTCTTATTGCTGGCATGTCCAGAGACTCTGGAAGTAATATCATAAAAGGGTCATAACTACTAACAGAAAGCTTAAGAAATGTCAAGGACTGACAGGAAAAGATGTGAGGGCGAAACTCAAAACTGGGTTTAGAATTCAAATTTATAAAGATTGTCAATTGTTGAACATTGTGCTGCACGGCATATTTCATGAGCCTATTCAGGAGCTGGGGCTGAGCATAACCGCGACGAGTGAATTCAAGATTAAGCAGGGAAATAGAATCATCACGTTTAGATAGAACGTGAGACACAAATTTCTTGAAATTGACAACATTATTAAAGAAGAATGTGTTAAATGCAAGAGTAGTGAGATGTTTCCAGAGATCCTTCCATCTTTTAGACAAGACACAGGTTTGAACAGCATGCTTTGTGTCCATAAACTCCATAATGTGGATCAGAACACAGTCAGGCAATTCACTCAGCCTGTCCCTCTTCCCTTCTCTATCTCTTCTACTCTGCCTCTTTCTCTTCTTCCTTGTCTTCATAATCAACTTCCCTACTTTTCCTTCTCCTACTGTTGATACCTGACCATAAAAATGTTAGAAAAAATACTTCTCAATCTCATATATGCTTTAAATTGCAGGAAATTAATAACCTTTCTAACATATTTTTCATTTTTACAGGGCAAACAACCATTTTTATTCATAAAGGTGTAAAACAATACCACATTAGTATATGAAAATCAGAAAATTCAAACTAAATCCTCATGTTGTCATTTAGTCTTAAACTTAATTACTTATTGTCACTTTAGTCACAAAGGGTCTGATTGTCTGATTGCATGCAAGTTATTCACTTTGGTCACAAAGGATCTGATTGCATGCAAGTTATACAAGCGTCTTTGGATACAAGACAAAACTGAAAACTGTTTTATAGATCGTAAGGACTGGAAATACAGCATTAGTAGATGAACACTCAAAAGCTCTTCTAACAGTGTATCCACACAAGGCCTAAGTGTTTTTCAGAGTTTCTTGTCTCATTGCATGCAAAAGAAATAAAAAATATAGAACTTTTTCCAATTAATAAATACTCTAAAAAATCCTTCTAACAGGTTCTTGAAAAGGATTAGAGTTATTCAATCAATAATTCCATTTTGAACAAAAATAAGAAACAACTTACTCTCCCTATCTCTCTTTCTAAAGAATTTTAGCATCTGAGGATAAACCTTAGACCTCCCATGGTGTTTTTTTCTTTTCTTTCTAAAGTATGAAAAAAAAAAAACCCTATTAGAAGTTATCATTATTAGAAAAAATCTTTTTTCTGTCATTTCTAAAATAATTAGTAAAACGAAAAAGGGGACGCAGAAGTAATACCTTATACTTCGGAGATGTCACAGTTACAAAGTGGCAGCTTCAAATTTCTTTATAGAATGTTTGGTTAGGGTTTGAATCCATGAATCGTTGAAACCGATGAAACCAAACCAATTTGAAACTGAAGCGCCGCACACCGAGTGAAGTGAAGGATCATTACATCGTTTGTTTTGGTGACACATCTTCCGCTCGCTCTTATATAGGCAATTTTTTTTATTGTTTTTTATTCTTAATCTATGTAATAGTTTTTTATTTTTGTTTTTGTTTTCTATTAATACAATACTTTATTTAAGTTACATCTTTCATAACTTTTTTATAACAAATTTAATTAATTTAGTTATCAAATTATATATATATATATTAATTAGTTTCTGTCAATAATTTTTGTCTATCCATCAAATAAGTAAATAAAATTAAGATAAAGAAAGAACGATCTTATAAGAGCGCCACTAATTAAATGTAAAAATGAAAACAGAAATAATTAAAATATTATAACAAAAGTATATATTAAGAGAATAAGAATATAATGAAGTCATAGACAATTAGTATTTACTAAATTTATAAATATTAATCTTTCAAACATATACATCAATATATGCACTACAGTGAGCAGTAGTACAATGAAACCAGATAAGGTATTGGTTATGGTGTAATTGTCAATAAAAAATGATGAAAAGTACGGAACTGATATTTAAATAAAGAAATTGATTAAGATTACAAAAATTAACTATTTGGATGAAGTAGGTTTGACTGAATTTTCGTTTGTGATATTTTATGAATATTTTTTATAAAGTTGGTAAATGAAAGATATTTTAAGTTCTAAGTTGACCACAATCATTATTAGGATATTCTTTTTGATAAGTCAATACATTTGAACAATTATCATATATAAAAACATTTATTGTTATAACATTCCAGTCTAGTAATTGTTATCTTAATATAAAACTGACACATTGAATATCTTTAGTTTACTAATTATGAATAAGCATGAACAGGTATGAACAAATATATGAATGGAAAATTTAAGATGATTTTAGGATGAACAAATACATTAACAGGTATGAACAAATATATGAACAAATCTATCCTTAGTTAACATAATATAATTATTTAAAATTAGACATAAATGTAGATCTAAATGTTAGTTTATAAGACATTTGAAGTTTTTGTGATAATAAATAATGCAAAAGTTTTGATTAATTTAATTAGTTTGTAAGGTATGAAGTTTTGATTAATTTAATCAATTTGTTAAGTGTGAATTCAATGAAGTTTCTAAAATATGACAGAACTTGTTAATTATTATGTACATAGGATTTTAAAGTAAGTATAGATGTAAATACTTAAAGCAGTAATTGACTTAAGAATGGACGAATTGAGAATTGAATTTTGAATTTTATAATCGAGGGTAATATTTTAATTCAATTTAAATAATTATTTATATTATATAAGTTGCTTTATTTATGATATTTTTGTGATTTTTTTATTTTATCTAAGTTTGTTCCTTTCAAAGTTGCTTCATAGACTATCTTGTTTGTGTATGAAGCTGAATTGTTCTTGAAAGTTTTTATTTTTTCTGATGTTATGTCAAGAGTGTTCTCAACACACATCTTTTATGAGAGGAACAGGGAGGAATACCTGCTAATACTTTCAAGTCAGGATAAAGAAGTATATGATAATTATAATGATAATATGAAGATTAACATCTAAACATGTTCAATATTGTCTTGACGAAGCTAGCAAGTCCCTATCCAGGATGTATAGGTTTCTCCGGTATGATACTTCTCGTTTCATACCCTTGGTCTCTTGTATCAAGATAGTCAATATATGACCAGTATGTATTCAACCCTAAACACACAAAGTTATCATTACAAAGATGTATCAGATTCATCTTGGTTGAAATATATGGCCTTACACCAAGAAAACAAGACTAGACTCACCAAATTATTATAGTCAAGATGTATTAGGGCCAATCTTGGGTGAGATGTGTCAAATCCAATTTGGCTGAGATGTATTAGACCTTACACAATACATGTATTAAGCAACAATTTTAAGCCTTGGACGACATGGTAGCAATACCTCCATCTTATCAGAAGCCCTACCAGCAACGTTTTAAGGTAACATGATTGAACTTATTATTCAATACATGTATACAAGAATATGCTTATATGTGAAAAATTAATTAAACGTTTACTACTTAGGTTTTATTTAAAGTAGACCCATTGTGAATAATAATATGGTGAAAGTTTTATAGGAACTTTTATAGGCACATCTCATATCCAAGATCTAATTGACTAATTGTTACATATGGAGCTTTAGTTGGGATTAGAGCATTAAAATGAAATTAAGAAAAACGTCAACGCTAAAGCATCTCATAAACCATCTTAGATGTTAGGAAATACTAGAATTGTAGTGAAAATGTTGAATGGATTATTAGAGAGCATGTATGGAATACACATGTAAGCAAATTTTTGTGTTAATATTATTTACCTCAAGACTTATATATACCATGTGATAATAATTCTTCAATTTTTACTATTAGCACTATTAGAAATATGATAAATAGTGACTAAATTTAGTGACAGAATATGGCAGTCATTATAAGTGACTAAATTAATGACCAAAATTATTTTTTGAATTAGTAATCAATTTTGTGACTGGATTTTTGTCAAAAAAATCATGGATTAAATCAGACATTATTTTCGAATCCATTCTACTTGTTTATTTTTTAATAGAAAAAATTTAACATATTCAACTTTTCCATTATTTTATTGATTAAAAACCTAACCTAATTTATCTAAGTTGTATCAACAACTATCCCTTCCCAAATGATTACAAAGAGTGCCAATAGACATGTAAACTCAGGTGTTGCCTTTATCACCACCAATCACTAAATCGGTCACTGATTTATTCATTGATATTGGTCATTAAATTAGTCATTATGCATTATTGACCAAGGAAATAGTGACCGATATGGGTTGGTCACTAAATCGGTCACTACTTTGATTAATGCCCGATTTTACTCATTTAGTGATCGAAATTTTAGTCCATATTTCATGTTTTTCTTGTAGTGTACAACAAATTTGAGACTAGAATTTCATAAGTCAAATATGATATTTCTTCATGTACTAATGGACTAAAAGAGAATAATGCTTTTGATCTTTCGTAGGATGAGACCATTAGGACTCGATGTTTATTGAGACTATTAGTGGAAAAAAAGGCTTTATGAGGCCAAACAACTTGATGCAAATTATACATGTGGAAATGATAGCTTTAAGCAACAATTATCAACTTCTTCTTCCAAATATAAGGACCTTACCCAACTTAGACAACAACTTTTAGCAAGTGATGAGGTAAATGGGCGATTGACTCATCAGTTTTAATCCTTTTCAATTCCTAGTTATGTAATTTCTCCATCTTGATATCCAATCTTTTCTTCAACAATAATAGTCAAACACCAACCAATGAAATCCATAAATCCCTCAACAAGAGGCACACTCTCAACAACAACAATAACAACAAGACCTTCAACAACAAAATGACCAAGAGGGTGAAAATCTAGATCAAGCACAATCCTCTCTTAATTATACATATTGTTTTTAACATGCTTTCTTAACTCAGATTTTATTTCAGTATGAAATATTGTCAATCAAGAATTAATTTGTCTCCTTAAATATTTTAATTTGATTTCCTTAGTAAGCTAGGTAATCATAGATTGATTTGTTCTTCCCAACTTAGATGATAGGATATTTTGTAATTATAAGTATATTTTGATATGATTTCCTAAGAATAAGTTAGGTAATTATAGATTGATTTATTCTCCCAAATTTAAGATTATAAGATATTATGAGTAATAATTATTGTAAATATTCTTAACACTATTTATAACGAAAATAACAATGGTGAAAGACATTAAGCTGATTTTTTTATGACAAATATGATTTCATACGTTCAAATATTCTTGTCATATTTTTTATTGAGATTTTATGGTTATAATTAATTTATAACTATTTTATACGCTCGTCTTGTGTTTGGAAATGTTTTGGAATTATGATATGTAGGTTTGCTATGTACTGGTATATGAACAAATTGCATTGCCATAACCTTTTAAATTACAGACGAATAATTTCGTCAGTATGCGCATATATTTCAACATCAATTAAATTATTAACGAAATTGTTCTTTAATAATTTCTGACGAATATTTTTTTGGTAATTACTAATGAAATTTTAGAATTTTGATATCAAAGTCTTTCACGGAGAAAGAAACAAAAATTGACTCATGCTAGAGAGATTTTGGGTGATTATCTTAATCGTAAGAAAGATAGTGATGAAGATGTTGAACTATGTCATGGATGTTGTGTAATGTTTAACAAGTCAACAATAAAAGCTTTTAAGGAAGAGAAAGTTGAATTCCTGAAGAATCAAAACATCACCACAATTCAAGAAGAAATCCAGAAGATATTGAAGGCTAAATTTATCAAAACAATTGAGTTTGTCAAGTGAATTTCTAACATAGTTCTAAGTATGTAAATGGTTTTTAACAAAATTATCGTCATTAAGAACGATTAAAACAAAATAGTATTTGGGTTAGTCATTTTCATAGTTCAACTCTTACGTATTTATATACAGAATTTAAAAAACCGAGAAAATATGTTATTTGGATGAGAAATTAAAAAAAAACATATACTTAAAATTTGAAATTTCTTTTATATTTAATTTTATGTTTTTTTCTCTTTATATTTTCTCTTTAAATTGATTTTGATAAAAGTTTCATTCTCTAGCTTATTTTATTATCAATAGTAAGTTGTTATAGAATAAAGCTAATTATAGAGAGAAAAAGATAAAGATGAACAACTTTGTGTTATCACTAACAGGAAGAGTGAGTTATATTTATAGATAAAAAATGTAATCCATAAAAGGTATAAATTAAATAATTAATACATATATTGAGCATCATAAAGAGTGATTATTCATACGAGCATGCATATCATATGAGTAATTATAGTAATCAATCATATAACATATAAATCATATTACTAATCGTATCAAATTATATCAATGAACAACCATTAATTCATAATACTTCTCAATTAATGTCCATTGATAAGATGTGCCTCATTAAAACTTTATTTCAATATATTTTACAATGTAATATTGTTCATTACATCTTCCATCTCTCGCCCTTATGTAAACTTACATCATTAAGATAACATATTCTAATCTTGTGAATCAATTGTTCAAAAGTTCTCCTTGTCAAAGACTTTAGACATAAATCTGTTAGATTTTCACATGAACAAATTTGTTGGATCTCTACATCACCATTTCCTTGAAGATCATGAGTGAAAAAAAAAAATGGACAAATATGTTTTGTTCTGTCTCCTTAAATATATTTAATATATTTTTCTTTCAATTGTACAATGCATGCATTATTGTCTTCATATATAGTTGCTTATTTCATTTTTTCCGAAGATAAACTACAAGTTTATCGTGCATGTTGAATTACATACCTTAACCAAACACATTCACGACTTGCCTCATGTAATGCTAAAATTTTCGCATGATTTGACGATGTTGCTGTTATGGATTGTTTCATAGATCGCCATGAAATCACTGTGCCACCACATGTGAACAAATATTTTGTTTATGATTGACCATTATGAGGAACTGATAAATAACCTGCATTTGCATAACTCATTAGATATGATTTTGAATCATTTGGGTAAAATAAACCCATATTCATAGTGGCCTTAAGATAATGAAATATATGTTTTACTCTAGTCCAATGTCTTTTTGTAAGTGAAGAATTATATCTTGCTAAAAAATTTACAACAAATGTTATAGCGGGTCGAGTATAACTAGAGAAGTTCTTCCTCTTTTTCTTGAGGTCTAAAAGGGTCTTTATCAAATATATATTCACATTAAATTTATTAGTGAAAACATATGCACACCTAAGTCTGAGCATCGTCGAATACTGAATGTGAATGGGTTCATAACGTGAGATATGTGTACAGTATGTGCCGATCGGTCATGTTGATTATCGATCTCAAACATGACTAATTGGTTGACGTTCAATGCGATTCACAAAATCTAAAAGCAACTTAACATAAAGCAACTAAGTAGTCGTATTAAGGTATGATTGAATTTTTTTAGATAACATTTTTGCCTTTTTTGTACCGTTGTTCTTCTTAACGGGATACGCTTACCTGAAAGTCTTTCCATATAAAACCTTTTAAGCACTTTCATTATATGAGCTTCTTGATGTACAAAAAGACCTTTGTTTAAATACTAAATTTGTAATCCTAAACAAAACTTTGTCCTTCTAAGATCCTTCCTCTCAAATTCTTTCTTTAAAGAATCAATCACCTTTGTGAGCTCATTAAGAGTTCCATTGATGTTTATGTCATTTATATAAACAACAACTATGACAAATTCATATTTGGATCTTTTCATATAAATATAAGGACAAATATGATCATTTTTATACCCTTACTTTAACAAGTACTCATTAAGACGGTTGTCCGCATACATCCTTATCCCTTTAATTCATAAAGGGACTTGTTCAAATTTATTGAATAATCCTCTTTAGAATTATTTGCTTTGTTGGATAAATTAAATCCTTCAATGAGTCTGAAAAGAACCATACAAATAGTCTTAGGCTGTAACAACATCTATTAGATGTAAATTCAAATCTTCTTGTGCAACTAGGCTAATTAAATATCTAAACGTTGTTGCATCCAATACTAGTGAATATATCTCTTAGAAATCATTACCAAATCTTTGTAAAAAACTTTAAGCAACTAACCATACTTTACATCTAACAATTTCATTATTCTCATTTCGTTTTTTACAAGAATCCAACTATACCCACCAGGTTTTACAATCTCAAGTGTGTGAACTATAAGTCCAAAAACCCTTCATTTAACATGTTTTAAAAGAGTTATTTAGTTGTGACCTATTGGCAAGTGCATAAAGTCATTTGTAGTACAACATTGACTTCAAAACCCTATATAATATCATCTTTTAACTTCAATCAAAACTTTAAAACAAAAAATAAAATGTTTTATCAGTCCTTTTCATTTATATCTTGCTTTTCTATTTACACGAGTGTGTGAACTCCAATTTCATTGAAATCTAACAAAATTGCAGAAAAAATGAAGTTAGTTGTCACTGATCCAGTTCTTACCTTTACTTCTATCTCGTAACTCGGTTTTCTAAGACTTCAATTTCCTCAATGTTCCTTTTCTTTCAAACATTCCTAACCATAGAAAAGATTAGGCAAATATTTGAGTGGAAAAATTATCAAAATATATATATATATATATATATATATATATATATATATATATATATATTTTGATGTATCATTTCCGCTTGAAGAGTTTAACCTAAGCAATACTTGCCATAACAGAAGAATAGACCGTATCTCTTCAAAATAAAGTTCATTTATTGAAGCTAAATATGAAGACACCTAAGACAAACACATTATAACACAATCAATAATTTGTTGAAGAAGAAGGGAAATATAAAATGAATTAAAATTAAAATTTGTAAAAGTATTTATTTACCTAAGAGTATGAGAAATGATAGGTTGACACCCACATTTAACCACTTTTTTTACCACTTTCATAGGTTACAAGTTAATTTGTCTTGGATTACAAGTTAATTTTAAGGTGGTAAAAAAAGTGGTCAAATGTAGGTTTCAACCCATCATTTCTCCTAAGAGTATAAAAAGAGTATAACAGAGGATATATATATAAAATAGGATATAACTTTCAAAAATTTATGACCTCAACTTCGGTGAGTTGAGAGTTTTGAAGTAAGTACTTCATCAAAACTACTGTCTGTTGAATGTTTTCCCCCTTCAATGTCTGCAATCTAACAAAGCGCGGAGGTAGAATTCGTGGAGTTTGAATACTTGGATGTTGAAAACTTTCATCTTCTAGCACCCCCTACACAATAACATTAACTCAATGGATACTATGCAATGCAATTAAAATGATTATGAATATCTTCAAAAAAAAAAAAATCACGTAATATAATGCAAACAAAGGAAGAAGAAAACACAGAAAAAGTAACTCACAAGTAGTATTGTTTTAAGGACAGGCTCAGAGAGTGTCAATATCTTTACATAGGACAACATTTTCAGCAACCTTAGAACGATTGCATGAGAATCACAAGTGATGTCAATGTCGGCTTCTTGAAGAAGTGCAAGATCACACGTGGAAGAGACCTCACAAGGGAACATTGATTTTCCGATAGCGAGATAGGTGAGATTTGGAGTAGAAAGTAGAAGCCTGAAGGAGTACCTTTTCATGGTGCAACGAGAAAGGTTGGGATTTGATATGCTGAGGACTTTCCAAGGGTTTGTCAGATAACACCACTCAAGGACCAAACTGTCCAAGACCAAACACGAAGAAAAGGGTTCAACGCACTCATCACTGTCCATCACGACGAAACCGACATTGGTGAGATTCAAGGTTCTGAGCGCCGGTAGTTGTATAGGTTGTGGAAGAATAAAGATTCGACGACTCCGATCGATTGAAAGAGTGAGAGATGTGAGAGAGTGTGAGAAAAAGAGGAAAGGTATTGAATAATTAAACATGTTTAGAGAACGGGTATGGAGATGGATACTCAAATGTGGCACATCATGCAGAAGAGGAGGGACAAGGTGGAGAAGCTCTTCTTTTATGTCGCATGCTTCGAAATCAAGACGATGCAAACCAATGGAAGTGTCTCTCTGGGAGACAATGTGGTTCACAAATTGGTCGTAGCTGGCGAGGGTTTTGAAGTCGCTGAGACTGAAACAGAGAGTGGTGAGACATTTCCAAACGTTGTTCCATCGTTTCGATAAGAGAGAGGTTCCAACTGCGGTTTTTGTGTTCATGAAATGCATAATGTGGAGAAGAACATCGTCAGGCAACTCACTGAGCATGTCCCTCTCATCTTCTTTCTCTCTTCCAGTTTTCTGGTTCTTGTTGGTTTTTGTCTTCAAATCTACCATGGTTTCTTTTTCTTCTTCAATGGCTGAAAGGAAAAGAAAGAAGAGAAAAGTGTTAGATTCATGAAATACCTTACATCATGTATAAACTAATGCGAGATTCAAGGGAATTGAAAGCGGTTTTTTCTGTTTATATTACATAATTGAGATTAATAAGGTAATTTGAGAGAGGTTTCTTCAGTTTAAATTCTCACCGTGTTGTTTTAGAGATAATTTCATTTAAATTTACCGTGTTGTTTTAAGAGATTATTTCTTCTGTTTATATCCTGACCTACAAAACCGGATTATGTTTTAAATTTCTATTTTTTTATATTTTAGATTACCCCAATATCGTTCTTATTTATATATTTTAAATTTCTATTTTTTTATAAGTATATAAATAGAAAATATATTTATATTTAAATACATTAAAATAATAAATATAATTATATTTATAATTTAAATTATTTGAAATTTATAATAATATTTATTAGTTTTTAAAATAAACATAAATTAAAAAATAACTAGTATCTTATGCAATTATTTAAATGTTTATTGTTATTATGGTCCACTTTGTTTTCATTGTTTGCATTTAATAATTTTAAATATGTTTATTTTTAAATGTATTTTATGAGTATTTTCAGTTACTATATTTTTTATTAATTAAATTAATTAATATATTAATTGATTTTAAATACATACTTTTTTTATAATTTTGAGTTGTTTATCTCGTTACTTGTAAAATTAAATACTTTTGTTTGCTTTCTTTATAGATTAGTTATATTAATTTATATTATCATGTGTTTCATATACTATTAATTATATTTTATATCTTCGACTATTTTCAATTAAGTTTAAAATTAATTGTGCTAGATGTATTTGAAACATTTGGTTTAATAAGGTGTTGTTAACATTGTAATATTAAAGTAAAAAATAATAATACTAACACAAAAAATAAAATAAATATATTATTACCATCAATTTTTTGAAGTATAATATTTAATGAATAAAATAAATATTGAAAATAAGATTATCATCACAATAAAAGTATAATAAATAAATATAAAATTATTTTTTATGTTAGACCTTTAAGAACTGAATTTATATATAAAATTGTTTTCTATTAACATATAATGGTAACAGTTATTTTATTATACAAATACAGGCGTTATAACATAGAAGAGACATTCATCCTCAGGGGTAGACTATTTCTGCCATTTCTTTCAGTATTTCTATAATTTTTACCTCCATCTCTATAAGATTTTGTATTTTAAAACATAAATTTTAGATTTTAGATTGTATATTTAAGCCTAATTTATACGAGATTGAAATAATTAAAAATAAAAAATAAAGTGCTAAAGATTATGTGAATATGGTTAAGCTGATCACATAATTGTTAAATAATTATTAAAGATGAAATGTCAAAGTATTTGGATATGTTAAAGTATTCAAATTCAAATAATTAGTAAGATAATTTAAATATCATAAGTTGCAAAATATGAAATAATGTTTTCTGTAATTAGATTACCTATCGAAAATACCATAGTAATTCTAAACGCTCGATAGTGTTTAAAACTTTTTCATAATCCCTATATTAAGTGTGTGTTCATTTTATATATTGAAAGTCACATAATTATATTTGACAATTTTCTTACATTGAAAATCACATAATGATATTTGACATTTTTTTTTTCTGTTTCATTGAGTACTAAGGTGTGGGTTGCTTTCAAAACATCAGTATGAATTTTTTCTGTTGAATGAGATTTTCGTTTCATTCACCGATCATAATTTTTTTTACTGCAATCCAAATACACTATAATTATAATATTGTGTTTAAATTCTATATAAATATGTTTCGGTAGATTTTCTTAAACTTTAACTTATTTTATATATGGCAAACTAATATGAGAGAACAATAAAAATTAGTGAAATATTTTTTAAATAGAACTACATGTGAAGGAATATTTTAATTAAATTGGAGTAAAATTTCCTAATCACAATAACAGTAGACTTAAATTTAGATTTTTTCTAAACTTTTATTTACTATTCCTATACTGTATTTTCAAATATTTTCATGACCACTGATTTTTAAATTTTAAAATATATTAAAAATATTTTTAAAGTAACAACGACATAAAAGATAGTACAAATAAGGTTAAATTATGTCTTTAGTCCTCATTTTCGTAGTAAAATATCAATTTTGTCCCTTTATTTTTTTTAACTCAATTTGGTTCCTATTTTGGAAATCTCAATTCCGTTAGTGGTGTAATAACGGTGTTAAATGGGGGTGTCACGTGTCAGGGGTGTCACGTGTCAGTTCCTGAATTTTTTGAATTTTTTTTTTGAATTTTTTAAAAAAATTATAAATTTGTCACGTGCCAAGCTGACATTGTGTCACATGTCACTATTATGTCAGGTGTCATTTTTTCATTCTCAATTTGGTCCCTGTATTTTAATTTTTATCTCAATTTAGTCCCAATTTTTGTAAAAATTGTGCAATTTTGTCCCCCTCCAAATTGAAACAAAAATTAACTTTTATATAAATGTTATACAAATATTTTTATTAAATTTGATATTTTTATTCAAATTGATATTTTTATTATATATTTTTAACAAAACTAAGTTTATTTAAATTTGTTTCACATTCAATTTTACTTAAAATTGTTTTCAAATTTTTAATTTATTTGTTTTTGATTGTTACATAAACTAGTTAATTTATTTTTAAAATTTATATAATTGTTATTTTTATACCAACTAAAACATTTGTATAGAAATTATTGAATTTTACACATTTTAAAAATATGTAATTATTTAAAATATAAATTCAAATAAAAAACAATATTAAAGTATGATGTAATAAAATATCAATATAATTTATGATTTTTTTTGTTATTAGCATTATTTTCTATTAAAATAATTTTAAATAAAGTTTAATGTAAAATATAAATTAAAATAAACTTAATCTTGTTAAAAATATTTACTTGAAATATCAATTTTGATAGAAATATTTGTGTACATTTATGTTGAAATTAAATTTGATTTCAATTTGGAGAAGAACAAAATTGCATAATTTTTACAAAAATTGGGATTAAATTGAGATGAAAATTAAAATACTGAGACCAAATTGAGAATAGAGGAATGATGTTATGTGCATTATCACTGTCACGTGGCATGATGTTAGTTGACATATTTTTTAATTTTTTAAAAAAATTTAAAAAAATAAATAAAAAATAAAAAATTCAAAATATTTAGGAATTGACTCGTGGCACCCATTAACGAAAAGGACTTGATTGCATTAAACTTTCCAAAATAGGAATCAAATTGAAATAAAAAAAATAAATGGACCAAATTGATATTTTGTTACAAAAATGGAAACCAAAAACATAATTTAACCTACAAATATAAAGAGTTATCGCCGTTAGTTTGATCCGGAAATAAAATGTGAATGGACTCATAAAGAATACTCTGCGATGTCACTCTTAAAACATTCGGTATAAAAAATGTACAATAAAAATATATTTGCATAACAAGAGAACCAATAATTTTCTGGTTTAATTTTCAATGGAAAAATAACCTCTGACCTTACTATTGAATTGCTTTTGAAAATAATTGTATACATCGATTCATTTCTTTTCTTCCAAAATAACCATTCTTAGCCTAAATCACATAAAAACACTACGTGATTCATTTTCAAGAATCAAGGTATTTAGAAAATGTTGATGCAGCATAAAGAAGCAACAACAAATTAAGCACTTTAGATTCTTCATTGTATTTAAAGTGGCATTCAATGAAAGAGTTCAGTACTGCTGTAACTTACATTACAAAGTGACATGCAAGAAATGCAGGAAATTTGAAAGTATTGGCATGTAAGGAAACACTCGAACGAAAAAAAAATATATCGAAAACATCTAAAAGAAATGGGAAGTTTTATCTGTCTTTCATTTATATATCTTGCTTATCTATTTACACAATTGTGTGAACTCCAACTTATTAATTGCAGGAAAAAAATGAAACTATTACCGGCGGTATAATGAATGACAGATATATTCGTCGATAATTATTGACATAATCTATCGATAAAGTATTATCAAGGATATATTTATCAAAAGATTTTTGTTGTCAAAAGTTTATTGATAAAACATTATTATCAACGGATTATGGTTATTATCGATAGATTCGGACCATTAGTAATAAACGTTTTTCTTGTAGTGCTATTTGATAACTAGGTTTTCTGCGAGTTCAAATGTTCCTTTTCTTTCAAACATCGCTGACCAAACAAAATATTAGACAAATATTTCGGTGGAAATATTATTAATATATGAATTTTACCAACAAGTTATCTCTTCAAAATGAAGATATTCAAGCTAAATATGAACATAGACGCCTAGGATAAACCGTGCGACCAAAGACAAATACATTATAACACATCTAATAATTTGTTGAAGAAGAAGGGAAATATAAAACGAATTAAAATTAAAATTTGTAAAAGTATTTCTTTACCTAAGAGTATGGAACACAGGATATAATAGGATACCACTTTCAAAAATTTATGACCTCAACTTCTGTCTTTTGAGAGTTCTGAAAGTACTTCATAAACACTTCTATTTGTTCAGTGTTTTTCCCCTTCAACGTCTGCAATCTAACAAAGCGTAGCGGTATTATTCTTCGACCACTTGAATGTTCGAAGTAACTCAAACTTAGTATTTCTTTAAGGACACACTCAGAGAGTGTCAATATCTTTACATAGGACAACATTTTCAGCAACCTTAAAACGATTACACGAGAAGCACGATCAGTGATGTCAATGTTGGCTTCTTCAAGAAGTGCAAGATCACGCGTGGAGGAGACATCATAGGCTTCAGAACTTCTGATGCCGAAATGGGTGAGATTCGGGGTAGAAAGCACAATCTTGTAACGAGAAACTTCAGAGTACTTTACGTGGATGAAACGAGAAAGGTTTGAATTTGATACGATGAGGACTTCGGCATTGTCGCTCAAAGAACACCCCACAAGGACCAAACTGTTCAACGCGAAACAAGATGAGAAGGGTTCAGCGCGCTCATCAGTACTGTCCCTTGCGGTGAAACAGACATTGGTGAGATTCAGGGTTTTGAGCGCTGGTAGTTTCAGCGATTGTGGAAGTTTCATACGACAAGTATTTTGGTTTGAAAGAATGAGAGTGAGAGATGTGAGAGAGGGCGAAGAAAAGATGAAAGGTATGGAATAATTACACTTTTTTGTGGATTGGTGATAGAGAAAGATTCTCAAATGTGGCACATAATGCAGAAGAGAAGTGTAAAGGTGAAAAATTTGTCGTGCTATGATGTCGCATGCTTCGAAATAAAGACGATGCAAAGGAACGGAAGTGGCTCTGTGGGAGAAAACGTGGTGGACAAATTGGTAGTAGCTGGCGAGGGTTTTGAAGTCGCTGCGACTGAAACAGAGAGTTGGGAGACATTTCCAAACGTTGTTCCATCGTTTCGATAAGAGAGAGGTTCCAACTGCGGTTTTTGTGTTCATGAAATGCATAATGTGGAGAAGAACATCATCTGGCAACTCACTGAGCATGTCTCTCTCATCTTCTTTCTCTCTTCCAGTTTTCTGGTTCTTGTTGGTTTCTGTCTTCAACTCTACCATGGTTTCTTTTTCTTCTTCAATGGCTGAAAGGAAAAAAAAGAGTCTTAGATTCATTCATGAAAATACCTTACATGTATAGACTCCCGAAACGAATGCGAGAAGGAAAACTGAAATCGGTGTTTTCTGTTTATATTAGATAATTGAGAATACTAAGGTAATTTGAAAGAGATTTCTTCTGTTTAGATTCTGACCGTGTTGTTTTAGAGAGAATTTCGTTTAAATTTACTGTGTTGTTTTAAGAGATTATTTCTTCTGTTTAGATTCTAACCTACAAAAGCGGATTATTTTTTTTCTTAAGTTTTAAAACTTAATTTAATATTTTAAAAATAAAACATATATTTATCAATAAATGTTTAACACAAATAATTGTAGAAAATACTTTTTAATATAAAAAATATAATTTTGTCATTTATATCAATTCATATTTTTTTTTCTAATAAATTTGTTTTGATATTAAATATGGAATGAACCCTTTCTATTAGATTAAACCTGTGATTCTAGGGAGATCCGATACACTAATATATTTTTAGTTTGAGATTTATAGGATAATTCTTAAAAATATAATAAATATATATAATTGTTATGGTATATATTTAATTTAGAAATTATATATATATATATATATATATATATATTAAAGTTATTAATATAAAAAATTATAAATTAATATCGTTATAAAAATATTATTATTTTATAGATAAGATGTATTAAGTATGAGTAAAATAATAAAATAATATGTACATACATAATCTCTGCATCATTATTAAACTAGGATTAAACTTATAGGTAATAGTTAAAAATTATTTTTACCTAAGAATGTAGGTTTTAAGACTTTCTCCACCCGAATATTCTTCTGTTTTAACATTAAATTTCTTTTTTTAACCTTTTATAAATATAGAAATAGAAAATATTACTATATTTTAAATATATTAAAACAATAAATATAATTATATTTATAATTAAAATGAAGAAGATTTTTTTATTTCTTTCTACAAAAGATACGTGAATCCAAATCAAGATCATCTAATATCATCTAATATGAAGACGAAATCTTTCACAAGAATCATTTAGTCTCATTCTTTAATAATTAGAATGATTCTTCAAATTTTAATTTCTTTTTTTTATTAACAAAGTTGAATGAGTTTCGTTGGATCAGTTTCCTTAACATCAATATATAATATAAAAAAATTATATTATGACTTTCATTTTTTTTAATTTTATTCTTTAGTTTTGATGTGACTTAATGTGGATTACTGATTCATTTAAAAAAAAAATATTAGTACATTAATAATAACATACGTCACTATAAAATTATAAAAGATGAAAATAAAAAAAATAAGATTTATAGTATCATTGTCCAATATTATATCATATTAAAACATATCAATTCAATGCCCTGTAACCTAAAACAAACAAGATTCTAACTAATGCAATGATTATGTTTTAAAGTTTGAATTTCTCTAGCCTATCATATGTCATTTATGCTCCATCAGATAAATTCAAATATGACAAAATAAATTTCATAGCGTTTATAACAGAAAGTGATGAAAATTAGCGTTTAAATTTCAAAAGAAAAGTAAATTTGAAGTGATTTAAGAGAAAATTAATGAGAAAATGAGAAAAATAAAGACTTCGAAAAACTAACTTACTGGAAGAAAGATGGTTTAGACAGAAGAATGAGTTCAACCAAGTGAAGCGCTTGCTAAAACAAAAAATGCTTTTGGGAGAGACGAAGATAGCAAATTTCAAGCTCTGCAAGTACGAAAACTTTGACAGAAAAAGAAGATCTTACTTATAACTAAAAATAGATTAAAATAGATATTAGAAAATCTCGTTAATTTCAAATAGATATTAGAAGATTTAGTTAGTTTTAAATCAGATATTACATAATTTTTTTATTCAATATATCACGTCATTTTAGGATAACTGCCTTTTATGTATAATAGTGTAAACACAAACGTTATCACACGCTTACGTATCTTTTAAATATGCATAATATTATATCAGTATGTGATGATATTATAATGTTATTAAGTTAATATATAAAATAAAATTAGATTTATTAAAAATAAAGTTAAATATATCAGAAAAAATGAGAAAATAAATGTTGATAAATAAGAAAAAAAAAAGAAACTAAGATAAACCGTTTTATAAAAAACTTCTAAAATAACAGTCAATTTTCAAAAATTTAATAAATAATTATATTTTAAAGGATAAAATTAGAATTTTAAAATACTGACACAAAAGAGGAAATCTCTTTATATATTGTTATAGATATTATTAAAAAAATCGTTTTCAAGTAGTGGAAGTACAATTTAAATTCTGAATTATATATTTTAAAATATAAAATTTTATTACAAATTACACGATCTAAAATGAACAAAATTATGGAGGAAGGAAAAAATTATAAGAAGGAGCAATAAGAAGCTTGTCCTATCAACATTGACCAACTTATATGTCGCATAGTCATGATAAATATGTATTAGTTTGTGGCCTAAATGGACTTAATTTTTTTATCACCTGAATAAAATTAAATAAAAAATGTATAAGCTATACTTAAATTTTTATATATATATATATATATATATATATATATATATATATATATATATATATATATATATAAAAGTAGCATCTTTACAAAATAACAATTATGTTTTTAAATAATTAAAAAAAATATTATTTTTTCCTTACAATAATACAATAATTTGGTTGAGGTCCAAATTAGTTGTATTCAGTCATATCGAGTGGTCGTATTCAGCCAAATTCGATTGAGTCAATCTCAATCTTAATTCGGTAAAGTCTCGAGCAATCGGCTGAGTTGGCTCAACCGAAAGTCGGTCAAGTCAATCCCAACAAAAATTTGACCTAATTTGGTCGTGTCGGCCACCAAACTTCAACCGAGTCAGTTCCATCTGAAATTCTACCAAATTCAAATATATGTCGGTCTTCGACAACATAAATTTTAAAAAATTCAATTTAAATTTCTTTTATAAAAAATGAATTTTAGATTTTAAACTTGATCTAAAAATTTGGATATAAATTTTAAAAAATTCAAACTAATTTTATAAAAAAAATAAATTTAGATATAAAATCTGATCCAATTATTTAAATATAAAATAAGAATATTTGAAGATATAATTCCTGATCACTCCTAGTTGAAAAGAAAAGAAAAAGAAGTTAAATTAATAAAATACCTTACATGTATAAACTCCCTAAAAGACGAATGCGAGATTCAATTCAAGGAAACAGAAAGCAGTTTTTTCTGTTTATATTAGATAATTCAGAATATTATGGTAATTTGAAGGAGGCTTCTTCTGTTTAGATTCTGAACGTGTTATTTTAGAGATAACTTCATTTAAATTTACTGTATTGTTTTAACAGATTATTTCTTCTGTTTAGACTCTGACCTACAAAACCGGATTAGTTTTTTCAGATCGAAACTGAGAAGAACTACTCGATCTAGTTAAGAGTCTATGAAAATCGTAGAAAACTGGTGTATCGATAAGTAGAAAAAATGTTTTTTTCTTAAGTAGAAAAATATAATTTAAAATTGGTGTATCTAGTTTTAAAAAAATAAGTAGAAAAACTGGTGTATCTAGTTTTAAAATTTATTTTATTTTTTAAAAAATAAAACATATATTTATCGATATTCAAATGTTTAATACAAACAATTATAGCAAATACTTTTTAATATAAAAAATATAATTTTGTTATTTATATCAATATCAATTCATACTTTTCTTTTCTTTGTTTTCTTTTCTTATAAATTTATAGTATACGATAATAGATATTTCTGATATTAAAATGGAATGAACCCTTACTTATAGGAAATAGTTAAAAAAATACTTTTATATAAGAATGCAGTTTTCAAAACTTTCTTTACCCTAATATTCTTCTTATTTATAATTTAAAATTCTATTTTTTTGTATAAATATTGAAATAGAAAATATAATTATATTTTAAACACATTAAAATAATGAATATAATTATATTTATAATTAAAAAGATATTTGAAATTTATAATAATATTTATTAGTTTTTCAAATAAACATAAAGTAAAAGTTAATTGGTATCTTATGCAATTATTTTTAACTGTGATAGAGTTTTAGTCTCCAAGGAGGACAATACCTTGGAAACACAATAATCAATCCTAATCCTGACGATGTTGTCAAACTTGCGAAACGAAACTTCATGCTCTAAAGTTATTAATCTTAACGAACAACTTCTCTTGCTCTTGATTTAGGGGCTTGTTCTGGTAATAGTCTTACATATTTTAAATTATCATCATGTGACCCAATAATAATTAAATTGTACAAGTTGCATCAATTATCTCGTGGTAGAAGGTAGGTGTTCAAGTTACAATCAAATCATGAAACTTGATCTAAGTAGAAATAATTACATCCTAACTATATTAACTATAACTTTTGTGGTAAACGTTTATGTTCTAAACATAACTACAATAATTTTAAATAGAATATTTTTTAACAAAGTTTTGTTATGTGGCAACACTTTAATGGATGAAAGAAAGATTTGATGTAACTTAAAAAAAAAAAGGAAATAATTTAGTATGCATTGAAAAGGAAATTTTATATAAAAAAAAAGTTTGTCAAATTTTACAATTAAATATTCATTGCATAAAAAATACATAGCATTTTTGTTTTAAAATATGTTACATAAAACTATCAAATACCGTATTGGCTAAAAAGCACGGCCTTAGGAAAATAAAAGCATTGTTGGTAAAACTGTGCCTAAAATTAATGCCACCGTTGTTGTTGTTGTTGTTTTTTTAGACAATATTTTTAATTGTTGTTTAAATTTAAAAAATGGTGCAGTGATTTGCTTTAATAAGGTGTTGGTTAAAAACAAGAAGTTAACATTGTAATAGTAAAATAAAAAATAATAATAGTAACAGAAAAAATAAAATAAAATAAAAATATTATTTCCATTAATTTTTTGAAGTACAATATTTAATGAATAAAGTAAATATTGAAAATAAGATTATCATTACAATAAAAGTATAATAAATAAATATAAAATTATTTTTTTATGTTAGACAGAAATCATATGTAAAATTGTGTTCTATTATCATCTAATGGTAACTGTTCTTTTACCATACAAATACAGGCATTATAACATGGAAAAGACATTCATCCTTAGGGCAGACTATTATTCTGCCATTCGTTTTGTATCTCTATATTTCAAAAACTTATGATCTCTACTTGGTTAGACGAGAGTTCAGAACGGTTCAGAGTTCTGAAATAATTCCTTCACGAAAGCTTCTTGTTGAATGTTTTCCACCGTCAATGTCTCCAGTCTAACAAAGCACGGAATTGGAATACTTGGAGGTCGAAATAGCTGACCCTACACAATCAGAGAAAACTCAACACATGTTTTAATGGATACTATGCAACGTAACTAAAAGGATTATGATCATATTAAAAAAATTGACTTAAGAATGCAAACAAGGGGAGAAAAAAGCACAAAACAAAAGTAACTCACGTCTAGTATTACTGTAAGGATATACTCAGAGAGTGCCAATATCTTTGCATAGGATAACATTTTCAGCAACCCATGAACGATTGCATGAGAATCAGACCAAGTGATGTCGATGTTGGCTTCTTCAAGAAGTGCAAGATCACACGTGGAGGAGACTTCACTAAAGAATATTGAACTTTTGATAGCAAAATGGGTGAGATTCGGAGTAGAAAGCACAATCTTGTACTTCACTTCAGAGTACCTTTTCATGGTGAAACGAGAAAGGTTTGGATTTGATATGCTGAGGACTTTGGCAGGGTTGCTCAAAGAACACCTCACAAGGACCAAACTGTTCAACAACAAACAGGACGAAAAGGGTTCAGCGCACTCATCCCTTGCGGTGAAAGAGACATTGGTGAGATTCAAGGTTTTTAGTGCTGGCAGTTCTAGAGAATGTGGAAGCTTAAAGACACGACGAACGCATTGGTTTGCGAGAGCGAGAGTGAGAGATGTGAGAGAGTGTGAAGCAAAAATTTGAGGTATGAGACAGTAAAATCTTTTAGAAGATATGTGATCGAGATGGATTCCCAAATGTGGCACAGAATGCAGAAGAGGAACGACAAGGTTGAGAAGATCTTGTGCTATGATGCGTGCTTCCAAATCAAGACGGTTCAAACGAATGGAAGTGTCTCTCTGGGAGACAACGTGGTAGATAAATTGGTTGTAGCTGACTACGTTGTTGAAGTCGCGGCGTCGGAAACAGAGAGTTTTGAGACATTTCCAAAGGTTGTTCCATCGTTTGGATAAGAAAGAGGTTCGAACTGCGGTATCTGTGTCCATGAAATGCATAATGTGAAGAAGAACATCGTCAGGTAACAAACTCAGCAAGTCCCTTTCATCTTCTCTCTCTCCTCCAGTTTTCTGTTTCTTGTTGGGTTGTGGCTTCAACTCTACCATGGTTTCTTCTGCTGCCATGGATGAAGAGAAAAAAGGTGTTAGATTCATGATATACCTTTCGTATATAAACTCCCCAAACCGAAAGCGAGGTTTTCTGTACACAGTAAAGTATATTTTCGAAGATTCAAGGTGTTTATATATTAGATTATTGAGAATATTAAGGTAATTTGGAAGAGGTTTCTTCTGTTTAGATCTTCACTTTGTTGTTTTAGAGATTATTTCTTCTGTTTAGATTCTGACCTGCAAAACGGGATTAGGATTTTCAGGTGGAAACTGAGAAGATATAGTCGAACTAGCTAAGAGCCTATAGAAAAACGGTATATTTGAAAAAAAAAAATCTTTTAATTTTCAAAAATAAAAATATATTTCACAATATTTAAATACGTAACACAGATGACTGTAGCAATTACCTTTTAATATTAAAAAATATAACTTTGTCATTTATAGCAATTCATATCTTTTTTGTTTTGTTTTTCTTTCTTATAAATTTATAGCATATGAAAATTGGTTGTTCTGATATTAAATATGGAATGAATGAACCCTTACTATTAGATTAAAGTTATAGGAAATAGTTAAAGAAAAATTATTTTTATCTACGAATGTAATTTTTAAAACTTTCTCTTCCCAAATATTCTTCTTAATTATATTTTAAATTTCTATTTCTTGTTAATATATAAATAGAAAATATAATCTTATTTTAAATGAATTAAAATAATAAATATGAATTAATATTTTATGAATTTTTTTGGTTAGTATGATTTTTATAAAGTAAACATAGTTATTAATTATTTTAATTAATATATTTATTGATTTTAAATACATAAATTTTTACAATTTTGAATTGTCTGTCTCGTTACTTTTAAAATTGAATATTTTTATTTATTTTATTTGTAGATTAATTATTTTAATTTATATATTGTCATATTTTTAATTATATTTTCTACTTTAAAATGATTTCAGTTGTCTCGTTAACTAAGTTGTTGGTTAAAAACAAGTAGTTAACATTAAAATATTCAAGAATAATAATAGAAAAAATATATATTATTATTAATTTTTTGAAGTATAATATTTAATGAATAGAATGAATATGAAAATAAGATTATCAATACAATAAAAGTACAATATAAAAATTGAAATAAAAAAGTTAATTTTTTTTTTTGTGTTTGACATTTGAAAATAATTTTTGTAATCAAAATTTTGCTGAAAAACTGAAATGATATATAAAACTGTTTTCTATTATTATTTAATGCTAATAGTTATCTTTTTTTATACAATTTAATGCGTTATAAGATAAGACATCTATCTTTTGAAAAGCAGTACACTGTTAATTTGATAATTGGCAGTTTTTTTTTTCTACATCTCATAAATTATTGTCTTTTGGTATGTAATTTAAGATGCAAATATTGTATTTTATGAATATAAAGTTTGGAATACACTTTTAATTTTGTATTTTAAAATGTGCAATCTTAAATATGAATATATTCTGAATTATATAATTGAAAATATATATTTTATTTTATTTTTTGGTAGAATAAAATTAGAAATGCAGAAAGAAATAACATTGATAACGTTAGCAGAACATCACAGTTACATGAACCACGACTTCTCCAAAATTTTTGAAATTCTTTTTATATATTTATATATATATATTTTTAATTATAATTATACATTATTTATATTAAGTTTATATTATGGAAAATAATAATAAAAAATAAAATAAAAAATTTAATGAAAACATTGATTTATAAAAGAGATTAGGTTTTGTTTTTACTATAAGATCTTTCTATCATAGTATCTTATAATTATTTATGTATGTTAGATTTATGATTCTTCTTAGGATGTTTATCCCTTATAATTTTAGGATTCTCTTATGAAATTGGTATGAATCCTACTTATATTTTTTTTTTCAAATTAGTATAACCCTTAATTATGAAATTTAGGAATTTTGTGTTCTCTTCCCTATGGTAAATTTTTTAAAGTTTTGAATTTATAGGAAGAGATGATGATAAATTTATATTAGAAAGATTATGATAAAGAGCAGAAGAATTAATTCTTTTTTTAAAGGAAAAAGGTTTGTGATAAAGATGAAAAAAATTGCATTAACTAAACTTGAGAAATTTCATAAGAACCTAGAACTTAAGATAATGAAAAACAAATCTCTAAAGTTCCTAAAATTATATATAATGAATTTAAAATTTCATTAGAACGTGATTCCCAAAAACATCCTCAGATTTCACAATACCCACCAAATCAAATTGATAAGATAGGAAAGGCTTATCTAAAATGGTATTCAATGATTTGGTATCATGATATAATAGCAAATGATAGTGAAATTTTTAAGCAGAGAAGAAATGTAGAGAGAAAATGATGAGTTTTTTATTAATTAAAAAAAATTATATATAAAAATCTAATTTAGCACCCCTAAATTTTTTGTCCAAGTTTCGCCACTAAAATTGACCTACCGACCCTTAGTGATGATAAATACAGAAAAACTAATAAATATTAGTTTGTAGTACTTACTTTTTTTTTATCATTTAAATAGAATTATATATATATATATATATATATATATATATATATATAATATATAATCAAGACTAAATTTGTTTTCTCTTAATAATAATTGTTTTATCTTATGATTGCACTTGGATAAGAAATATTTACTTATCAAAATTGATTATTTCTTAGAATTAAAATCATATAACATCTTATTAAAACTGTATTGAATCCTGAAGGTTAGACTTTCATTGATAAAAATATTGATATAAGACTCTAGCTAACTTCGGCTTTCATTTTTTTTATTGTTTGTTTTTATTTTCCAATTTTGATAGTATTTTCTATCTCTAGACTAGATAAGATAAAAGTTGTTTTCATCAAAAAAGGACCAAATTTATAAATATAAGAAATATTTGGGTATTACAACCCACATATCAACAATACAACAAGACACTATACCTATGATAAATATATGAAAATAATACATATTAGGAAATAAACAATTAGAAGCCAAACCAATCAAAAAGTCAAATAAAACCTTCATACTAGATTAAATAAAAGTAGTAGAGAATAACATACCATATATCTATCACTTTCAAAACCAGACCAATGGATAAGTCAATACAAAATAAAATGTGCAAGATAAAATTTAATATTTAAAATATTTTTTGTTCCATAAAAAATCAAACAAAATAAAAAACACATACAAAAATAATAGGTTAAAAACAATTTTTTTTTTATTTTTTTTGGCCAATGAGGATTGTACCTCACTCCTACGTATTTTTATTTAAAAATCATCGATAACATAGTTCTTTATAAAAAAAATAGTTTGATAATTATTATTTCCTAAATTTTAGATATATATATATATATATATATATATATATATATTAATATTAAGAGATCCTACATGATAAGAGATTTAGTTATCAAGCAAATCTGAGACTTGATATGATATTCAAAAATAATTTTATAATTTTTATTTTTTATTATTATTAATTTTAAAAAAAGAATAAAAAGCCTATGAAGGCTGTATTTTGATTATCAAGCAAGTTTGAAACTTGACATAGTATTCAATACTTATAAAAGAAATAATATAATTTTTTATTTTTTTATATATATATATTTTTTTAAAATATAATTAAAGTCTACGAAAAAACCTTTCTAATTATTAAGATAATGGCATCCCAAATAAAAGGAAAGAGAAGTGTTGAGCATATCAATGACAAATCCAAACCCAAAATCACCGAATGACAACATATCAATGGATCATACATTTGATATTATAAGAGAAGAGAGTATGAGCATGAATAACATTAGGAGCAGAGAGAATAAGAGAATTTACCTTTCAGGAGCAAGACAGTCTGAAAGGATATATAGAAGGATAGTAAAGTGACTCCTTTTGCATGTGTGCTCTGGTAATAAAAAAAAGAGAGGTTTCCAAATTTGTTTTGTTATGTGTTTTGCATTGGAGATGTTTTGTGCTTACATAGGCTCTTTAAGATACCACTGAAATCCTAGTCTTTAATTATAATGAAATATATGAGGAAGGAATTTGTCCAGGTGAAACATAGTATAGAAATTAAATCGTTACATTATAATTACTAGAATCATATTTTCCGTCACATCAAGATTTTGATCAAATCATAATATATTATTCATATTATTGATGCTAATTATTACCAGGAATATTTTTGTTAACTATTAAGATCGTATCATTCCCTACAAAAATATTATTATTGGGAACATTTGCTTCTAATCATTAAAATAATATCTTTCCTGACAAATCATTGAGACACGTCATATAAGCGTAAATTCAAGGTATTTATTCAAATTATTATAAAAAAGTGCTCCTAATATTATACCTTCTCTAACAACAAAAATTATAAAATGTCCTTTTCTTATTTGACATATCATGTGAAGAGTGTAAATAACACACTGGAGATGAAAATATGTACAAAACATTTGGACTCATGAGGAGGGTGTGATAACAAATTAGATTCTCCCTTCTTTTCATGGTATAATTAAAATAAAAAAAAAAACTACCATCAATCAAAAACATATTTTTTATTTTATTTTATATATATATATATATATATATATATATATATATATATTATTATTATTTATATTTATTTAGTTTTTTAACAAAACAACTGTATTTAACCGGGCGAAATTGGATATTGACCCTATCCACAACAACCACATTGATATAGTTATCAACAACAAATTATGATAACTTGGTATCTAAAAGATTGATTTGTTTTTCATTTATGTTCATTCCTTTGATCCAATGTATATATGAAATAAATTAATCCAAAATAAAATTTTGGCTTTGAAATTATTTTATTTTTTTGGAGGAGTGCAAAAAGATAAATGTTGAATGAATACTCAAAAACATTATTCACGTTTGATCGGAACTCTCGAGTTCATAAACACACAGTAAAAAAATATGTATTTTAATACTTTTAATATTGTGCCTTAATAAATAATTGATTGGTATGCTTAATAATCTCCGGAACTACATAAAAGCCAAGATAGCAAAGTGAATCTCATGCCATTGTGAATAACAAAGTTAGCTTGTGTTTGCTTTGATATGATAGCTTCTTCTTTTTTAATTCCTTAGCTTTATATTTTTGTGGTTGGTCAATTAATGATTTCTTTAATGGAATAAATTGTTTAATGTCCTGATATACAATATTGATGTAGAATTTAGTGTAATGGCTTGTTAGGTGATGAGTTTATATATATTTTCATATATAGGGTTATGGTTATAGGCATGATTATGGTCATTGGGAGATTGTGGTTTCATATGGTTATATGACATTAGTCTTATATATATAAGACCTTAGATATTACTTTGACACCAAAACTTTAAGATAATATTGTTATGGGTCTTTATTTTTATATAGTGTTTAACTTTGTCTTTTCTATCCAATGTAAGACTTTTTGACTCACACTTGAACTATTCCCGATATTCCCGATATTAGGTATATATACGATTCAGCGAATTTATTTTTCATTCACTTCATACGAGTTTTTACTCTAGCGGTGTGTATTATATATACACTACCAATCACCATCACCATTTGATGTCGATTCATTTGTTCCAATATTGGTTGGTTGAGCACACTTTTTTTGGTATTTGGTACCTTTCTACACATCTTGATTCTTTTCATTTGCCACACGTCTTTCTTTTTTTATTGTTTCTGGATTCATCTTGAAAAATATTTATAGTTGATTGTTGATATAATAAGGAGTTCGAATCCTAGGCAAGGTTTCAAATTGTCATAAATTATGTTATTTTCGGAATTACTAAAAATCTCAAGTAATTTGTTAGCATGCTAGTATTTCCAAAAAAAAAAATATCAAACAGTAAAAAATATCTTTAACATGTTAAAATTCCATAAATGTGAAATATAATCTCAGCTAAAAATAATTACTTTTATAATAATAATTTATTTCAACTAATCAAATTAAAAGGATTATCCGATACATCAACAACTTTGGAGCTGCACATTAATTATATGAAAAAACTTTGATCCATCTACATGTCTATTAAAGCTTACATAAGTTTTTAATCTGTAATATGATTTTTTTTAAACTGGTTCCTATGTATATTTGATTTCTTAAAGAAGAAAATGAATTTAGTCTTTGATCGGGAGTTAAAATGGCATATATTTTTTAAACATGTTAAAAAATATAACTAATTTTTAAATAAAGACTTAAAAAACAATTTTTCATTTTTAAGTTTAAAAATCGTTTATCGAGAAGAAAAAAAGAAATGCTTTGTTGAAATTTATAATATGATATCAGATTCCTATCATAAGATGATCATAGGCTGGACGGCAGTGAAAGTTCATGCATAGCATATCCAAAGTTCAAACAATACAAAATGATAAAGTAAAGAAGTTTGCAAGAAGAAATATATATATATATATATATATATATATATATATAGTTTAATCTGGTTTTGATATTATGTTAGAAGTGAACTTTAAGTCTAATTCAATTCCACAAAATTGAATTATAGAATAAGGTTTGCTCCCCCATTTATAACCTTATCTCTGATCGATGTGAAACTTCTAACAAGTATGGTTAAAATTATATTATTTTTCTTTAATAAAATTAATGACGAATTATATTAATGGAAATATTCTAAATTTTTCGCTTCACTACAAAATTCTCAGATTTCATACAAAATTTCAAAAGAAATTCTCTATAAATTCGAACACGACGTAAGACTAAAGCCAGACTTGAACGTATACTTTAATTTGAAGCTATTAAAACTTTGAATCACAATGCTAAGAAAAAAAAGAAAAAGACAAGAGTTCTAATTTAAGAGCATTTTAATACCTAGAACCTTGATGAATTTTCTAAAACTGCATGCGTGCTGTCATTGGAAACAAAATCTAGAAACGTAACCTTCACAAATATACTTTCATAATCACCACATGTTAGTTCAGATACAAATAGATAATTATGGAAACACGTGTTAAAAAATAAGTGAACGAAAATTCAGATAGCATGTCATTCTTCATTACGTGACTTTCTTTTCTGTCTTTTTTTTATTACTCAACAAAATTTAAAAAGTGTTCAATAATATTGATAATAAATGAGAAAATAAATAATTGATCAGTAAGACTCTCTCCCATGTATTTAAGAAGGTTGGTTAATGTTATACATCGCTTCAGATCTTTAAAGTTGAAGCATGAGTTGCTTATACAATATGAACTTCAATTTTTTATTATTTATTTCTTGTCCTAAAAGAAAAGGACCATGTTATAATGACACTTTTTTTGTATACTCCCATTTAATAATTTAAAAAAAATATTATTTTAAATTTTATTTATATTTATTTGTATTAATTAATTATAATATTTATTATTAAAAGGGGTTGTAAAGTAGAAGAAAAAGAAAACGATGATGTCAAAATATAATTTTCCAAAAGAAAATTAGGTCGTGTACGTAGCACAGTTACAATCCCTGGATTCAAAACAAAAGAAATTGCATGCAGATTCAGCTCGTGTGTAAAAATCATGAAACGTATACATATTTTTCACAAATACACGTAGCGTATTAATGTTGATGACTTCCAACGCTTATAAATACCACATTCTCTGCATTACTAATTAATTACACAGCAAATTAAAGAACAATGTCCACTTCTCTGCATGAAAACTCTTCAATCTGGTTTTTCCTCCCAATCGCTACCTTAATCATCCTCTTTTTACGTACTGTCATCAATCTTTTAGCCAAATGTAATCATAATTTCAGTTCTTCAATGGCCAGAAAAACATCACCACCATCTCCTCCAAAGCTTCCAATAATAGGAAATCTCCACCAACTTGGCACTCTCACTCACCGCACTCTCCATTCCTTTGCTCAAACCTATGGTCCTTTGATGTTACTTCACTTTGGAAAGGTGCCAGTTCTTGTGGTCTCAACGGCTGAGGCAGCTCGTGAGGTTATGAAAACCCATGACCTTGTTTTCTCCAATAGACCACATCGTAAGATGTTTGATATCTTCTTGTACGATTCCAAAGACGTGGCATCTGCTCCATACGGCAACTACTGGAGGCAGATAAGGAGTATATGTGTGTTGCATCTTCTGAGTGCAAAAAAGGTTCAATCCTTCGGTGCAGTGAGAGAAGAGGAGATCTCCATAATGATGGATAAGGTTAAGCAGTGTTGTTCTTCTGAGATGCCTGTGAATTTAACTGAATTATTTTGTACAGTCACAAATGACATAGTGTGTAGAGCTGCTCTCGGGAGGAGATACAGTGGAAGAGAAGGGAGGAAGTTCTGGGGGCCAATGAATGAGATGATGAAGCTGTTGGGTGCTCCGTTTATAGGAGATTATATAACTTGGCTTGATTGGGTGGGAAGAGTTAATGGAATGTATGGTAGGGCAAAGAGATTGGCTAAACAGCTTGATGAATTTTTTGATCAAGTTGTTGATGAACATGTCAATAGAAGAGGGCATGATGTGCATGGTGATGATGATGATGAAGAACAGAATGATTTGGTGGACATTTTGCTGAGGATCCAAAAGACAAACGCATTGGGGTTCCAGATTGATAAAACAATCATAAAGGCTATAATCCTGGTACGTAAGATTGAAGAGTTTCTTCAATAGACAACCACTGTATAGTTTCTAACAAAATCTTAATACATGTTGAGTTTATTTTCCTTCATGGAATTTGAAAGTAGAGAATGAAATTGACAGTTGATGGGTATTTGTTTCAGGACATGTTTGTCGCAGGCACTGAAACTAGCTCAACAATCCTAGGATGGATAATGACAGAACTCTTAAGGAACCCAAGTGTGATGCAGAAGCTAAAAGATGAAATAAGGGATGTGGTTGGTGGTAGAAGTCACATAACTGAAGAAGATATAGGTAGCATGCATTATTTGAAAGCAGTGATTAAAGAAAGTTTTCGATTACATACCCCAGTTCCCTTGTTGCTTCCAAGGGAATCCATGGAAGATGCGAAAGTGATGAACTATGAGATTGCAGCAGGAACACAGATAATAGTTAATGCTTGGGCAATTGCAAGAGATCCTTGTCATTGGGAGAAAGCTGAAGAGTTTGAAGCAGAGAGATTCTTAAAGAGTTCAATAGATGTGAAAGGACATGATTTTGAAGTGATACCATTTGGAGCAGGAAGAAGGGGTTGTCCAGGAATAATGTTTGCCATGAATGTGATTGAGTTGGTGATAGCAAACCTTGTTCATCAATTTAATTGGGAAGTGCCTAGTGGAGCAGTGGGGGATCAGACACTGGACATTACTGAATCTGCTGGGTTGACCAGTCAGAGAAAATTCCCTCTCATAGCAATTGCATCCCACCATGCATAAGTTGATGTTAAAGATAAACATAGTAACTTAAAAGCAAAATATTGAATATATTCTCAGTCCTCATGGTAAAATGTAGGGTTATATAGTAGGTTGGTTTATCTAGTTATTGTTGTTTTGATATTGCAACTATTTTTGTTGTCCTCAATTTCTTCGTGTAAATCATATGTACGCAATGTTTGATTAAGTGATATTTGTAACTCTATTTTAATATTTTGACAACTTTCTGTTACAACATTTAGTGTCATTTTCTAAGTGGTTTTGGAATATTGAGAATGAAAAAATGAAAAATCACTTAAAAAATGTCACCTAAAGTTGTAAGAGAAAGTTATTAAAATTTAGTAATCAAAAAATCATTTTCCTTTACAAAATTTAGTAGACCGAAATCTCTCTTAAGGAAAGTTTTCTTTTCTGCACAAAGGATGACTTGCTGCTTCCTTCACTTCAATACTCTTACAACCCTCCTGATCTGGAAAAATACCAAGCCATTGTAGACAACAAACTCTATGTTGAGAAAAAAATTGATTCACCTCATGTTCTTGGGTTATTCATGTAATCAACAATACAATTTATTGACCTATAATTTTGTTAGTGTTGTGCTCCAAAAAGACAAAAATGACTATAATGACTAATTCATTAACTACCTAAACTTGAACAACTAGTACATTAACTATCCACAATGGCTAGTTACCTACAATGATTAATTACCTGCAATGGCTAATACCTCCAATGCAGCTCTCAAATCCTTCTCAGCTTGCAACTACTTTTGCAATCTTGATACATCTTGTTCAAGTTCCAAGCGTTGTTTATAATGCAAAGCATGTTTTCTTCTCTCTAAACTTGCTTGTAACTCTACATTGCCTCTAACCTCCTTTTCAATTCCATGTTACAAATCACCTTTTGCAAGCTCTAAGTTTTGAATAACAAGCTCGTCTTTGCACATGTCCGAGCTATATGAGATGTCCAAAGCACCACTGAGCTTTCTAGATGCCTCATCGAGCTATCTGAGCTTTCCAATGACTTATCCAAGTTATCTACATGCTCCGTTGAGATACCTAGGCTCCCCACCAAGTTTTTCAAGATGTTTACTTACTCCACCAAGATATTTGGGCTATTTGGATTCCCTACCGAGCTATCCAAACTTACCACTAAGCTATCTAAGTTGTTCACCTGCTTCACCGAGATACTCAAGCTTTTCATATGCTCCACTGCATTGTCTGGGCTATCTGCATATCATACCAACCTCTCCAACCTACTTGGTTGTCTAGCCGACCTCTCCTCGTTACTTGGTTGTCTAGTCGACCTCTCCTCGTTACTTGACTGTCAAGTTCTCCACTCTACTCAATTGTCTTGCTAAGTTCTCCTCTCGCTTGTGCTCGACCTCCAAGCTACGTGTCTACGTGTCACCATCAACATCACTGCTTCAATTTCTTATATGAGGTTTGTTGTCTCTTCTCTTCCATTCTCAAACCGGAAATCTTTGGCAAAATGTCTGACCTTACCACAACTAAAAAACTTGTCTAAGTAATACTTCTTTGCATAATGGTCATACTTGCCATACTTAAAGAACTCAACATTTGAATTGCACGACCAATCTCCTCTTCATAGACCTCATCCTCTTGTGTACCAATTTTGTTGACTGGATTGCTCTTTTTCTTCTTTTTATCCTCAACTTCTACCACCAAGTTCGCTTCTTATACCTTCACTACTAAAAAAACTCATATTTCCTGCTAATTTTGTTTTGAAATTTTTTTCGTAGGAAATACTTACAAATTTTGTTGTGAAAAAAAATTTGCAAGAAATTACTACCAATTTTTTTGCAAAATATTTTGTATTAAATACCTTTCACAACAAATTTTATAAAAAATACTTACAAATTTTATAATTTTGTAAGAAATGATTACTCACAAAGGAATTACCTGTCAATTAAAATTTTTAGGAAAAATGACAGAAAAAAATCTTTTCCTGTAAATTTTTTTAACAGATTTACAAAAAAAATCTTATATAATATAAAAATTTCTAATAGTACTCCTTGATATCATCCTCTACTTGAGTGTTAAGAACCTCTCCCTTCATGACTAACTAAATTTATAAATGTTTCTATTTATGCCTACAAATCAAAATTTTGACAATAAATGTCAAGTAATTAAAAATAATTGTATAATTTTGTATATTTATAAAGACTGTATATTTTATAAAGACAGTTCAATATTGACCGCCCACAAGACAATTAATCACTATTAAACATTACGATAATCTCATAATTCTATTAATCATATTTATATTTATATGTACTCATATATAATTACAATTATAAATTAGGGTATAATTAACTATATTTTCATATGTAATTTAACCACAAGCTTACATGTATGAAAGATACACAAATTCAATATGATCAATACTCGCTTTCCAAATCTGATATAGATTTATAAATTGGGGCATAAATCTCCCACACAAGTTGCAACAAAAACAATGAAATAAGAAATGCAATGTTGTTAACTTTAAGATTATACCCTCCCTTTCACAATCCAACTTCAATTACTCAGAAAAACCAGGACGAAATTCACCAATAAATCACAAACCAAGTACAAAAAGTGTAAGCGGTGCAAAATAAACATGGTCAAGAAAGAAACTATTTACATACAATGATACAAGAATACAGTGGAATCATCTAGCTTTTTCTCCACCCACAAAATAAACTATCGAAAAGACAGGTTTTATTTGTTGATAACTATCTAAGAACCATTAGCTGGAGACGTTGAAGACTTCTTTCCCTTAATCTCCATCTCTTTAACACTATCACTCAGTGAAGAAGATTCACATTTCTCCGCCTTACAACGTTCAGAATTACTGTCCTCATCACTTTCATCCTCAAGAAGAGAACCCTTCTGTCGCAGCTCTCTGACTTTAAGAAATTCATCATAGTGGGCCTTTCTGTGTTCTTTAAAACTTACGCTCCTATCTGTTTCAGAATCTAACAGTATAGCCAACCAGGAAAAGTCAAGTTAGGTTACTAGAAGAATAATACACTACAGCAAATTTACTCGATAAATTACTCCGAGAAAAAAGGGAAAAAAGCTTTCATGTTCATCCAAATGGAATAAACTCCATTCGTAAGAGAAACACATGACAAGATTCCAATACTTTTTGCCTTTTCATTCTATAAATAGATCCTAACACATTACCACACAATTTACTGAAATTTAAGAGAGTATAATGATTGGATATTATAGTAACCATCACTAAGTCCAACATTTTGCCCAGGCCAATGTATCAGAAGTAGTTATCAAGTTTGGGCAGAACATGATCAATTAGCCAGTTAGTCACCATCAATGAAGATAAAAAAACCTTCAAGATCTGACAGTGTGAATGATATGCATAAGAAATAATTAATCCTGTCATGTTCAACCCAGAAATGACTCACTCGTATAAAAGCATTTGTAAAAGGTGGCTTCCATAAAATGTAGAGTTAATCCAATTGAAGTTAATATTATATATATGGTCCATGAAAGTAACAACTTGTAATCATGTATTGGTTTGGTTCCTGAAATATGTGTTATACGAATTAGTGCCATTGTAAGATGAAACTGTTTGCTCACTGTGAATATAAGGTAAACTAATTAGAAAGTTAAAACTTTTGGAGAACAAGTTAAGAAAACATACACTTCTACAGACCAAAGTTACAACACAATTTGCCACTTTTCCAGGACAAAATGACATTGTCACCCATTTTCTAATAATATTATGTTTACATACGTATAGTTTCTGATTTAGAAATATAAGAAAAAATTATAGCAGTAACAAGCGACTTTATATACATGTTTATGATATTAAAACAAAACAACACAAAATAAAAACACAAGCAGCATCAACCAAATTCATTTATAGCTCTATTCCACATTGTCTGTCAGAACCCCTGGTTCCAATATTATCTAGACAGGAATAAAATAATAAACGTCAGATCTAAAGGAAACAACCTGACATCTCAACTTTATAATCCTTACATGTTAAAATACGCAAATTAAGATAACACTACATAATTATTTAAAGATTTCAATTGTTTGAATTAGAAATCAATCATTGAAACTAAAGTTCTCATAAAGGAGAAGCACAAGCACCCATCAAGAGTAACAATCAAAATAAAAAGAAACATGATATAATAAATGTGTAAACAAATGAAAGTGAAATAATAGTACACCATACCATCATCATCTTGCTCCATTGCTTCAGACTCGTCCTCAGATGATGTCCAACCACCAGATTGCCCAGTGCCTTTTTGGCTACTGGAGGCTACATCATTCAGAGCAGTCCATATTGCTTCAGCATGCATTGTGCGATTTTTATCATCGATACATGCATCAAAACTTCCTCGTACAGGCGATAAAGAACCTAAAAAAAGCAGGTTCTTTCAGAAGAAAAGTTGCTGCATATGCATTGGCTTTATATTTAAAAAATGACCATAACCACGTACTATATCAACAAAATTGGATTACTATGTTTCATATTTACAACCCAGACCTTGTTGAGCTCCAGATAAATGTTTGAATTTAGCTATGAAATGAAACCGTTTTAAAATACTTAATATCCAGCCCAAGAAGAATAAAAGCAAGATCACAGTTAGAAATCATATATACCTCTTAAAAATAAAATCAATAAATTATTTGTATGAAAGGCCTAACAAGCAGACATAAAAATAGAAACACGAAGTTTAAGTGATATTTACATACTGTCATCATCAATCATAGGATGATATGGAGTCTTGGGCTCAGTAATTTTTTGCCTCACAGGTTTGTTTGCCTCAATTTCTCCAATATTAGCCTCATCCCACCTTACACGTCCTCTACAACAAGATATCAAAAGGAAGATTCATAGCAATAAGAAAGGGTAAGATGATGAGATTCAAAGCAGGACTGTAACAGATCTATGGAATACTTAATAGAACATATTGTCAGTAGATAAAGGGTGGAAGTACAAATGCTCCATCAAACATTTTCATCTTTCAATCAATAAGCACACATTCACTCAACAGGCATGCAATATCCATTTAAAACTTCAAGTCTGATCAAGAAGATTTCTTAGACAATAAAAAAGAAATTGAACACACAAATGTCAGTCCCTTTTTTTCCTTTAGTTTGATGTCAGTTCGATGCAAACACGTTTATCTACCCATCCCTTTAATTTTGCCTTTGAATAGGCTTTCTCCGTAAAGAAAAAAAAAAAAAAAACAGACTCGAGAGTCATTGAGAAATTTTCTGTGGACTGAGAGTTATTTGGAAAATCAGAGCTCTATTGTTGGAAGAAAACAGAGAAGAGGGATCTAGATGCGTATAACTTGGTTGGTGATTCATATACAAACATACTTTCCCTCATAACCTTTATTAAGATAATGGTTTTGGTAAGACACTCATATTTTGCACCATACTTTTGGCACTAGTTTCTATTTGTTAGAAATATAATCATAAGCCTCCATCTAATATTGTTGCTTAAACAGTCACACTCCCAAGAATATGAAATTAAACATAAAGGGATCTGTGGCTGGTACAGAATGTCATTTAGCATAATTTCTCGTTTGCAAGGTTTATAATAGCATTACTTTTCTGTAAATAACACTGGACCAAGGGTAAAGTTCAACCTCAATCTACTGATTCAATTCCGAAATATATAAAGAAGAACCTGAAGGTAAAAGGAGGGTTGCAATGTTCAGAATAGTATGGTAACAAATTCAAGATCACTTAAGATAGGTTGTTTTTATTTTTCAACTACATTCCTGCTAATGCATTTTCCGCACAAATCATCTAAGTGACACTGAAAAATAAAGAAATTTGGAAGGAAAGATTGTCTTGTTGTCTCCTATTCACATTTCCATCCTTCTCTATGAATGTCAACAATGGGTACTTCTCCTGGCCTTTCACGGTATTTCCTTCACCATCAAGTTATCCTTTATAGAACAAGTAAGGACCAAAGCCACTCAGCATGCTGATGTTTTCTAATTGAGCAGTTGCATCTACCACAAAAATATAATTCAACACTGGTTATTATGATCCGCCTGAAGCCATCTTGGTTGGCACATTATACCAACAATCTGGTGAAATACTGAAATACAAATAGATTTCTTTTATAATTCCCAGGATAGTATACTCCAGGAATCCAAAGCTCTCCCTTGTAATGAATTCCTAAAATACAAGCTTCCACTTTCCCTTGGTTTCCCTTCTTTTCAATAACAACTTACCCTCTAACTTACATAAATATAGTTAATATTCTGTAAACCATTGAATAAGGCCCATTGATTCCCTGCGGTCCAATCTTTTCCTCCTCCTATAGACATTATTTATTGGAGGTACTATCATAATCATACCAAACATAAAAATGACACGATTAATTAATCATCTGAACTGAAGCACCTTTTACCTTGAAAATAATTTGCATAAAAATAGGCTTAGGACACCACAGGAACAACTATTAACAACCCAATCACAAACTTCCAATACCCAAAGTGGCTTCTAAACAACTCTAAAACCAGTGGAGCAACCCTATCAGTCCAGTCCAGGCTTCACAATCAACACAACATTATTTCTATAGACCTTGGACTTTCTATTTCTGAAAATTTCAAGACCAAGAAAAGAATGATTTTGAAATGTTATACAACCTCATTCTAACTTAACATAGGCTGTGTCTAGTTACCCATTGGGAAGTCACTGCATGTATTACGAAGAAAGAAACGTGAAAGGAAAATATTTTGCATTGGGATAAATATCCGTTAGGCTGTATGCTAACAAAAATGAAACACAATAAATAATGTTGAACCAAAAAGTGTTTCTTTCCTCCCACTTCAAAAATAAATGTCCCAGAGAAACTAAGCCACCTCCCCAGTATTTTAGGCCTAAGAAAAGGAAAAGTGTCCACAACTTGTGCTACAGCTTAACATAGTCTACCTTCTTATTTTTTATTTATGATGTGTTCCCTTAAATATATCCATGCTTCTTTTCTAATCAACCAAAAAATAAAGCAGAAAGCACAAAAATATATGAACTGAGTATTTGACCTCTATTTTAACAATATACATTTTGAGACATGTGTTTAACTGTTTCCAACAGCTCATACTGATAAGAAAGAAATATAACTATCCGAATACTGTGTTTGTATTATTAATACTGTAAAGAAAAGAAACATGAGAAAGGAATAATTTGCCCCAACCCAAAGAGACTTTCTCAACCCACAACTGAATTTGCACCAAAAACCATACACCCAACCTCCTCACTCATTCCTTCATAACAAACTTGGCTAAATATCTCTCTCTATAACTAACTTCCCATTCCCTCTCTGATGTAGTTTTCCACAAATACAACTCAGATAGACTTTTGGACCTTCACGTAAAAACCTTAAGGGCCTTAGCGGGCTGTTAAGATATTATTAGCCCTAAATAACTCACACATTCATCAATTGAGTCTAAAAATTTTACAGCATAAAAAGTAGACTATTATCCTCGTAAAACTTCCACAGTCAGATTACATTATCCCAGGAGAAGAAGAGATTCTTTATTTTATCTCTCCATGATATATAACATGCAATAAGCAGGACCATTCAATTCCAGTGAGATTAAGAATTTTCTTGTCACAAACTATCTAAGCAAATGAACATATATATTTTTGCTTGCATTACTTCATTTTGGTAGACAGATGAGCTCTTCAAACACCAGATGTATGCAAAGAATCCTCGAGTCGCTGATCAACTGGGAAAACCATATGTTATTGCAGTAAGTTATTGAGCTTCAAGACCACAAACAATTAAAGGGGGGAAATAATCTAAAGGAGAAATACCAAAGTGAAAAATCTACATAAAAACATCCTCCAAAACAAGTCAAAAGAATATGTCTAAACAACTAGAAAACAGACAAAACAGTGCGAGTTCCCGGAAGGACGGTAATTTCATTTACAATCAAAAAGTTCAAAACCCTGAATTTCACAACCAAATTGAAAATCCACAAATTAATGCGAAAAGACTTCGTGATCGAAAATAAACAGTTTCAATTTTTGATTGAATTCTGTGAGGAATAATTTGAATAAAATGAGAATAAAAGGAATCCCTAACAAACAAAACCTTTAGAAAATTCTGTTTGAAAATTGTTCATTGAAATGAATCAAGTTGCGGGTTACTAAGGGAGTCCAACCCATCAACAAAAGAAAAACGAAACCGGAATAAAACGAACAGAGAAAATCCATTTTATAGGAAAACAAATAGCGAGTGAAGGAGTTGTACCTTGGAGAAGAAAGGAGAAGAGCGAGAGCTTTAAGCTGTGAGAAGTTGAAAAAAAGTGATTTTAACAAAACCATGTTTTCTATGAAGGCATCTAATTTTTCGTTTTTTCCACATTGAAATTATCTCAACTCGTCCCTTTTTTTTCTATTTTTTTATTTCTGGTTTTAAAATTTTATAAAATTACATATTCATATACATTATTTAATTTATAATAACTAGTATCTACACTTCTATAAAAAAAATTAAAAAAATTCAATTTTATCAAAATTATTAAAATAAAATAAAAGTTTTTTATTTTATAAAAAATAATTATAATTTTAATAATTTTTTTTATTGTTAATATATATTTATAAAAATGTAAAATGTAAAATTATAAAATAAACTATATTAGTAAAAGTAAAATTAATAATATACATACTTTTTGTATGTAATAATAGATAATAGATGTTATTTGCTAAGAATAAGAATATTAATAATAATAATAATAAATAAATAAATTTGAAAATAATTAGATCCTTTTGAGTTTTAAATGGATAATTAGACCTCTCTTTAATTATCACTTAGTAAACTTACAATTGCTTAAAATATCATAATTTTAATTCAAAACCAGTCAGATTAAAGGACTATAAAACACTGAAAAGACATTTCAAAGCGCAAACAAAGTTAAAAAATCATATTATTTTAACATTGAGCAAATTTAGGTTAAATCATTTTAAGGTTCCATATTTGTAGTAAATTCTTAAGTAGGTCTCCCAATTTTAATTTGACTCAATTGGGTCCTAATTTTGAAAAACAACAACAATTCAGCCACAACCGTTAATGGTTGTCATTGACTATTAAATGAACAGTGACTGGACATGCTGAGGTGTTGTTTTTCACTGACGTGGCTCGATCAGAATTAATTAATAATTAAGTTTTAAAAACTATATTTGAAAAATGAATAATAGAAAAGGACAAGAATACGAGAGGACAACTGTGTTTTGAAATTGATTTGGGGGAAACCATCGAGCTAGGGTTCTTGCACGAAGAGAAGCGAAGAGAATAGAAGGGGAAGAATATGCTGGAATCGAATTGCACTGGAGATTTTCCATCATCTGAATCGCGATTTGCTTTAAATAGAAGGGCAGAAGGTGAGTTTCTCTCTATAGAATTTGGGGATTTGGGAATAAATTTTTTGGTGCATGTTCTGATGTTTGTTGTTTGGGGAACCAGAGTATTGATTGTGGTTTGTCGGTGTTTAAATATGCTTTTTTTGGCCCACCATGTGTAAATGGTTTTGCGTTGTGGTCCCCCATGTTTAAGGTGTTGTTGTAGTGTCTTTTTCAGTGTGTTATGTATTTAATATATGTTTCATATTTTTTTTGTCGGTATATGATTAATATATAGGTTTATGTATCTATCTGTATACGTGTTTGCGTGATGGACGAGGAATTCAAGGTGGTTTTTCACTATAGAGGTAAATTCATAAGTGATGGGAAGTTGCAGTATGAATATGGGGAAAGTACTAGGTTATCGTTCGACCTAGACCTATGGAGCTACTTTGTTGTTTTAAGCGTGATAAAAAGGCTCGGGTATGTTGGAGAAAATAAATTATGGTTCTCAGTTGGAGGTTCTTCAGTATTGGATGATAGATTGCAGCTTCTGTGTGATGACAGTGGTGCGTTGCATATGTTTAATATCGCAAGACTGAATGGTGAAGTTCATTTATTTGTGGAACACTCATTGTTTGAACCCCAAGTCATTGAAATGCTGGAGTATTATCCGGATGAACCTGACACACAGGAGGAGGGTGAACCTCAAGTTGAGAATCAGAGTGTTCCTGTTGTAGTAGATGGTATTGAATGTGAAGGTGAATGTGATGTTGAGATAAGGGAAGTGGGAACTGAGGCTGATATTGTGTTGTTTTAAGTGACGGTTTGCAATGTGAAGCTGAAGGTGAGGGTGAGATCAGGGATGATGGAGTTCAGTGTGAAGTTGAAGGTGATGGTGAGATGAGGGAGGATGGAGTTCAGCGTGAAGTTGAAGGTGATGGTGAATTAAGGGATGTTGAAGTGAACTGTGAAGCTGAAGCTGAGGGTGAGATGAGGGAGGATGGAGTTCAGTGTGAAGTTGAAGTTATGATATTCTCAGGGCCTGCTACCAGCCATACAAGAACTTCTGCCTAGAGTTGATCAACGTTTCTGTGTAAGGAACTTGTATGCCAATTCTAGAAAGAAATTTCCAGCCAAAAGTTCAAGACGTCTTATGTGGAGAGCAGCTGCAGCCACACACCCACAAGCATGGGAATGGGAGATGAGGAATATAAAAGATGTGAATGAAGATGCATTTAAGCATCTGATTGCAATCCCACCCACGTAATACAATTTCCATTTCCATTGCATTGTTTTCAATGGTCAATGATTTTATTTCCAACCAAATGGGATTGTATACTATCATAATTCGAATATTTATGTTGTACTTAGATATTGGTCCAGATCAAGATTTACCACAAAGGCTCAATCTGATACCTTGGTAAACAATATGTCTGAGGCCTTCAATAGTGTATTGCTACATACAAGGACTAAGCTTGTGATAAGCATGTTGGAGGATATTCGGGTATACTTGATGAGAAGGTGGGCAAAAAACAGAATGAAGATACAATCAATATCAGGATCTATTTGTCCTAGAATTATGAGCATATTTGAGAAGGAGTCAGAATTAACAAAGTATTGGATTCCTAGGTAAGGATTGCATTTTGTTTAATTTGAAAAAATGAAAGCTATTTAATTATTGGTGTTTTATGTGTCATTGCAGCTGGTTAGCAGAGAAATTATTTGAAGTTAGGCACATCTCGCAATTAGGGGAGATGTTTGTTGTCAATATAGACGAACAATCGTGCACATACAGAAAATGGAGTATAAGTGGTATTCCCTGCTGCCATTCACTGTCTGCAATGAAGTTTCTAAACCTCAATGGAGAAGACTTCATCCCAGCAGTCTTTAGGAAGTCCACTTATGAAGAGATATACACTTCCATAATATTTCCTATCAATGGCCAAACTTTATGGGAGACAACTCCATACCCTGATGTCTTACCCCCCTCGAAGAAAATTTTACCAGGCAGATCGAAGAAAAAAAGAAGATTAGAGCAATGGGAGATCAGAAGAGATGAAATAAGACTGAGAAAAGGTGGTTTACGTAAAACATGTCGTATCTGTAAGCAAATTGGGCACAATAGAAGGGCTTGTCCTAAAGCAATTGAAATTCATCTGGCTCAATTAAGGGAAGCCCAGCAGCAACGTCCAACTGAAGGATCCCAGCAGCCAACACCTACTGATGCATCTGAACAGCAAACTCAACCATCCCACCACCTACCTCCGCCCCAACCATCCCACCAGCCAACTCCAACTCAACCATCCCAACAGCCATCTCCACCTCTGCCATCCCAGCAGCCAACTCCAACTCAACCATCCCACCAGCCACCTCAACCATCCCACCAACCACCTCCACCTCAATCATCCCAACAGCCAACTCTAACTCAACCATCCCATCCCCATTACGAGGTGCATTAAATGCCAAAGTGAAACGGAATGCTAAAAGGGGTCAAATGCCATGAAGCTACATGTGTTGGTTTTTTTTTTGTGCTCTCGTTTTGTAACAGCTGTGAACCTTTAAGGTCACTTTGGAACTTTTTTAATTTCTTTCGTTGCATGAAGACATCTTTTAATACTGCTAATGAGTGGCTAACCTACCACTTTTGTTTTGTATTTTGATATTGCGACTCAGTGGTTGGATCACTTTTGTGATGTACTTTGCGTGAATTCAAGACCTCTTGATATGGAATCTATTATGAATTACAAGTATGATGCTTTTCATTAATTGTATGCAGAATCAAATTTAAAATTAACATATGTAGATACACTTAAAACAGTAAATGTAAATAACTTCCAAATTCATTGATACTCAAATATAAATACAGTACATGGAAATAAGCATTCTAAACAACTAATTATAACCACCAAGGGACACTATAACAACTAATCATGCATTATTTATCAGCATTGATAGCACAATTACATTAACCACACAAACAAAGATAACCATCCCAATCAACACCTTCATCCATTTCTCAAATATGGCAACTGATTTCTCCAAGTTAGTAATCGTTTTCCTATCACCATCACTTTCTTC
>Ga0214542_1001022_pt1 | contig 55769 bp, 25 predicted proteins | sample CNSS1metaG_FD_160096 | JGI IMG/M metagenome (GOLD analysis project Ga0214542, IMG submission 160096) | Root nodule microbial communities from cowpea collected in UCLA plant growth center, Los Angeles, California, USA - CNSS1 | ecosystem: Host-associated > Plants > Roots > Nodule | place: USA...
GCACAATCGTGACCTGCCACGTGGCAGTACATTTTTTAAATAAAAAATCTCAAAGTAACACGTGTCACAACCATAAGATGACACGTGTCACAACCATAAGGTGACACGTGGCAGTTTAAATTTTTTTAAAAAAAAAATTAAAAAATTAAAAATAAAAATAAAAATAAAAAATTGAAAATTCCACAAAATGACACGTGGCATGTACGGAGACGGTGTTAAAGTTGACTTAACAGCAGGGACCAAATTGAACCTTTTAAAGAATTAGAAGACCAAATTGAACCCAAAAATAATAAGGGGACCAAAGTGAACCAACCCAATAAATTAAGGGACCAAAATAATAATTAAGCCTAACATAAATCTTGATTCTATGTACACTTATTATATTAAACTTGTTTTTTCGTTTTATTTATTTCTTATCATATCATATATTGTATAAATGAATCATTTTTCAATAGTTATGTGCTATTATCAGTGATTTTACTTGGTAAAACAACAGAGGCTTTGATAGATGGAAGAAGATACACAACTTTATTTAAAGCCACTTATTAAAGAACAGAGCAAAACTTCAAGCAACACTTCATTACATTCATACACTAAGAAACCACAGAGAACTCCACCTCCATTCTACGATGGTACACAAGGAAACTACGATGGCACTTTATTTTCAAGGCTTCTGCAAACAATTCACTAAATTACGATACATGATTCTAATCCCAGTAGTCGTTGTCAGGGAGGACCCAGTTCGAAAGATTATTGTACGGTCTTCCATCATCAAAAAATGGATCATACGGCGAATCTTCGTCGAACTCATTTTTCATCGATCTCCAATACAAACTAGGCTTCCAATCTGCCTCTTTCAGCACCTTCAACACCTCTTTGAACACCACCTTGTTTCCCACCGGTGACAAATGAATTCCATCGCTGAAAAACAAAACAAAACATCATCGTCGTCATCAACACAATAAAAATCCATACTTCAATGTTTTCAATACGAGGCTACACTTACATAAAACAAGCATCTTGCCATTTTTCCACTTTCTGAAGAGCAGTCCATAGATCAACGGCCTTAATGTTCATGTCCTGACACAGTTCCAAACACGCCTCTGAATACACTCGACAGGTCTCATTGGTCCTCGATGGCTTCCCATTGCTGTTTCACTCCAACAATTAGTCAAATTCTAACCTAACTAATGTCACCATTACTACTTGTAACAATGAAGTAAAATTTGAATCACCACCTTCTTGCAAATTGTATGTTAAGCGCTTCATCATTGATGGGAGGAGCACTGAGTACAATAATGCGAGTGGTGTCCGAGAGGCTCTGCCGATCGTTCATAAACGGGTCAAGCTTCTGCAGTGACGACGAGAATAAGAAGAAAAGGGTAGAGAGAAAATAAAAACCTGGAGATGGTTAATGATCTTCTTCATGTTCTCGAGATACTCTTCGAGAGGCACAGAAGTACCGAATCCTGTTGGGTCAGGGAACGAAGAATCATTGCCACCAAAGTAGACAATAACCAGTGAGGGTTGTACACGAGCATCCTGAATTCAACAAGTTGACAGAGGAATCAATCGCATGATGTTTTTAAAGATCGCAATATCATCTTCCAATGAACAAAACGGAGATTTTGTAACGATGAATATACCTTGGGAAAAACTTTGTCCAGAACCTGCAGAGCTCGCCTTGTATTCCAACCAGCATATCCTCGGTTGATTATATCAGCCTGTGCCAAAAGGGGTTTTAAGGTTCACGTAAAACTGATTTTCATTAAATAGAAAGGTGACATACATAATATAACCATACAAGTAAGAAACTTTCTAAAAAGGGTTGAATTCAACTCAAAATCCCTTGAGCAAAATGCATCGTTGTTGTTGTGATCTGAACCTTGTAAAAAGAATGAGAAGAAGAAAAAAGGTACCTTGCGAGCGTACAAGTGAGCGAGATTAGCAGCCCAACCATCACCGAAGAAACCAAATTGAACAATGGAAGAACCAAACAGAACAAACTGAGGCCTCGAGGTTCCTGACATGGCTCTCTGTTTGGTTCTCTGTTTTTTTCCTTGAACGCTGAATATGCAGTGAGATACGTTGGACTAAAATATATGTATTGACTTCATCACCTACCTACTACCTACCTCTCAATCCTCCAGTCTTTTTTATTTAATCTTTCCCCCTTTTTTTAGGAGAAAATTCAGATCAATTATTGGTTCCTTCACTGTCTCCACTTATTTTTTTAATCTCAATTCATTTCCATACTATGTGTACATAAGTTTTCATTCATTCATGAATTAATTATATATCATGCAGTAAAATTTCACCCAATAAATCCTTTCAGATTGACGTATACAAATTGAATTTGAAATGTTAAATGTCTATTTTCTCTCTGTCTTTGTTTTATTTTGTCCACGCTGGTACCAATATCACGTCAAAAATTGAAAAAATAAGAATGCATAAACAACTACTTCTTCATCAAAGGCCCTTTTTAGTGTTACTCTCACTTTAGATGTTCTTTCTGTATAGCCTTAAAGTAAATAGTTATGTAAAGAGACCTTTTGTGTGCATGTGGAGTGGGGTTTCCATAAGAGACAAAAAAAGGTTGACAAGGTAACTTGTTTAAGTTAGATAAATAAATCCTTGTATTGTTTCTAAGATTCAGGGTTTTTTTTTTTTTTTTTTTTTTTTATATTTTTTTTTTTTTTTTTTTTTTGTTTTTGTGTTTTTTTTTTTTTTTTTTGTTTTCTTTTTTATGGCCATGAATTGGATTTGGTTAGGACGTGCTTTTCAATTATTGAATCAAGAGACTTTTTGGTAGAATCAATATTACATGTCATACAAAGGAATGCATTATTGTAAATCGCACATCTTTTCAGAAAAATTCACAATCTCAGTATTACAAAATCAAATATAGTTTTGTCTCTTTAGTCTATTCAATTCACACTCTAAAGCAGAACTCTTTAGTCTTTTGTTTTGAAAAATTGTGTGCTTTTAATATTTTGATTGTGTGCACATTTTATCTATTGTATTTTAGTTTAAAACTAAATTATAAATTTGTCGTTTTTTTGTTTTTTTTTATGTCACTGTTTTATTCATTATTAATCCAGTACAAGTTTTCAAAGCAATGCTTTAAAAATGTGACGTCTTTTCCTTTCAAGTCCATACACGTTTTTTACGAGGGTAGCAGGTACCTAACCTTCATACAATAATAGTAGTACACATGTTAGGTTTGATAATAACTACTAGTATATTCTCGACCCATTTACAACTATTTGATAACTACTCATATTATATACAAATAAATATTTTGTGTACTCAAATATTTTATATTTATATAACAAAACTATAGAGTTGTATATTTTCTAAGAATTATCGAACTAACATATTTTTTTAAATCATTCTTATACCTAATCCGATTCGATCTAAAAATTAGATCCAATCCCACTAATCCTGTTTAGTGTAAGAGAATCTTTCACTGGTTAGGGTTTAAGAAATTAAATTTGCTGAATTATACTTTGTAAGGTTTAATCGATTTTAGTAATGCCTTTTTAAAATATTTAATAAATAATATTTTATATAATATACTATTATATTTAAGATTGTTTGGCATTTTTGGACTCCATTCTTTTTTTTTTCTTAAAATATTTTTCAGTAGGTTAAGAGATGAGAATTTATTAAATTATGCATCTTTTGTCTTCAAATTTTTACATGATATAGGATTTTTGGATGTAGAGGAACAAGCCTAACTCTGGAGGCTAAAAAGTCTTCAGCCCTTATATGAGATGTTAATATTCTGATATGAATTCTCAGTAAAATTAAAGTTAATTACTAGTTCTAAACTATTGTTCACTTTAGACTTGTTGAGTTTTCATTAAGTAACAACTTTTAATGAGTTGTAGGTGATGATTGGGTGGAACAGGTAGGCATTTAATTATTTTAAGATTAAAGTAAATATTCATTTGTCTTCAAAATAAATGTTGCTTCTCATCTTCATATTTATATTTAATAGACATAATTATTATTTTTTCATTCACATCTTACTTATACCTATACTCTATCCATTCTATTTTTTTAAAATTAATTAAATAATATTTTTACAAAAAATAATTACAATATAAAAAATAAATATTTTTTAATATTAAATATCAAGGTAAAATTATAATTGTGTAAATATCAAATAAGAATATCAAATAAAATTGAATAAAAGTTAAATAATCATAAAAAAATAAAAAGATAAAATATATGTCTTATAAATAAGTTATGAAACTAAGTATTAAAAAAGTTAATATAAGTTTTTTAATTATACTAAATTAAAGATATTTTATTAGTTTTAAAATATGATGGATATTGAGATGAGTTTGGAAATGAGAACATAAAATACATGTATGTTTCCATCTTTGTATCCAGTTTAAAAAATTAAATATTACTCATATTTATATTCGTGTTCACTCAATATCAATATCTTTTATTAAAATCAAAATGGATTGAATAATATTTATAAAAAAAATATATATATATATATATATATATATATATATATTATTTTTTATACTATAATAAAATTGTTACTAGATGTCTAAGATAGAAGTAAATATTTTTTTACTTGGTTAAAATCAACACTACAAGAAAATTGGCTATTATCTAGAAAAATTTATCTACGAAATACTTTTCGTAGATAATTTTATTTTATCTACAAAGAGTAGTCGTAGATAATGTAATAGTTCATAGATTACGTACGAAAATTTCGTAAGTAACCATGACTCATTTTGATGGAAAATTTTTCTACAAAGTGTTACCTATGAAATTTGGCGTAGATAACAAATATCATAAAATATATATATATAAATTATTTTAAAAAATTTTATCTACGAAATTTTTTCATATGTAAAAGTTATATTAATAGATGATCTAATAACGATCTAATAGGAGGTGAAACTATATGACTAACAACAAACACAAAACTCAGATAGGATAGACTTTAACCAATAACTATAATATCATATTAAGAAATAAATTTAAAGCTTAATTCAATCACATACAACTGATTTGTGAGGTGAAATTTATACATATTTATATACTATAAAATTGTTTTATCTTTATTCGATAATAATGTACTAATGTACATAATAGACTCTTTTAACATATAAAAGAAATAAATATATTTTAAGGGCTTAAAATATAATTTCTCTCCAAGACATAAAAAGCATAACAACATTTATACTTACTTATATATAAAAATATATACTAATATATTTAAATATACTATTTATAGAAATAAATATAAGAGTAGGATATTGTTACGTGTCATATTTGTTTTACTTAAAGGATAATCAAATTAAATAACATTTATTAAGATGAAAAGTGGTGTTTCTTCCTCTCTTAAATTTATACTCCAAATATACCCATTTGAAAATAGGCAAACAAGTGGGCCTCCTGCAAATTGAAATGTGCAGTTCAAGAAATGTTGGACTTTATTGCGAGTAGTTGCGGCAGCAGTAACGCATGTTACCAGCCGGTGTAACAGATCTGATTTCAATTCACCCTTTTAAGATTATATAATCTATTTTATATGCTTCATCAACCAAATCAAGTCACATGAACCACACATGGTCTCATCGTGTCATCTAATAAAAAATTTTATTTTTATTCAACTCCAAATCTCTATGACTCCCACCGTTCAGCCATGTGGATATTAAAATATTAAGATATTAAATTAAATCTATTTTTTAAATTTCAGTATAAAATTAGAATTTATTTTTATTTCAAAATTTTGATATCAAATTTTAGAAATAATAAATATAACTTTCTTAATTTGATTTAATTAACTTTTCTTAAATTTTAAATCACATTTTAATATATTATTTTACATATTTTAACTTAAATGTTAATATAGAATATCATTTAAAATAAAAAAAATTAACTTTATTAAGTTAAAATAATTATATTTATTTATTTTAAAAATTTTAAAAATTAAAATATTAAAAATTTAAAATATTAAAAATTTTAATTTTATGTTTAAATTTTAAAATTATAATCATATTTAACTCTGATATAATCATTTAAAATCGATGACCAAACTAAGTGCAAACTCCTAATTAACACTTAATTATACAATCAAAATTTCATTACCTCGTTCACTAAAACATTAAAGACCGACAACACTATTGTTACTCTCCTGAGTACATGATGTTTGTCTATATTTTGTAACTTATATTTTCCCATTCTAATTTTGTAGGTAGTCAATGTATGATATAATTTTATAAAATAACTGCTAACACCATGTGGATTTTAACGTTTATTACGGAAATTATTATTTGGGATTGTAACTTTATCAAGGGCCGTATATACAAACCATAATGTTTATCATCCAACATTTTGTTATAATAAGCAATATCGTTAAAACCGAATGAATCTTAGAAAAACATTTCATTAATCATCGACAAAATCTAACTAGTCAAAGAAGGTGTGTGTGAGTTGGCAAATAAGGTGTCTGAGTTGGCAAACAAGATCCATGAGTTGTAATAAATTTGATAACATGTGTTCTTTTTTAAATACAAACAATTTTCATAGATTTTGACCCAGCGTGATCAACATGCTCATATAATATTCGTCGTATTCTACACTCTTTTTTTTAATGAATTTACGTTGTTATGAAAAACATTATTTTATACAATGATATTTAAAAATTTGATTTCTAAAATTATATGTTATTGTGTATATTAGTAGTTTATTATGATTAGTATTTAAATTTAATTTAAAATAGCTAAATTATATTCAAAATATTTTTATTTATTTTTTAATGTAAATGAAGTGAGCAATAATAGCCTGACAAATTGATTTAATGCTGTGTGACGTGTCTTGAACCAATAGTGTGAGAAATTGATGAGACGGGGCTATCACGTGGACAACAGAGGCAGCTATAGTACAATAGTGGCAATAGGACTTTACGTTTGAGATTTCTTCTCTTTCCTCTAGATTAATGGCATATCATATGATTCAAAATGCCGATGGTGGAATTACATCATAGACAGATTTAAAAAAATTTATTAATAGCAAATCCTACTTTAAAAAGAAAGAAATCGTATTTCAAACTATAATTTTGATTTATAAATATATATCTTTTTTTCTTTTGCGTTAAAAACATATTTTCGTAATTAATGACGGATGTCAGAGCAAAGATAGGGGTCAATATTTTTCTTCTTCTATATATATATATATATTCTAATTTTAGTGTATATATTTATCTTGAATTTTAATATATTTTTGTCACAAAATTTAAAAAATAAATAGATATAGTCATTTTAATTTAATTACGTTAAATACTTTTAAAATATCGATTGTATTTCATGTTATCATTTGAAATGTTTACATTGTTTAACATATTTCAACTTGAGTATACGTTAGAAAATGTGTTTGACACATCAAAACTTTCATATATTTTTATCCCTAAATCTAAAAAAAATATGAATTGATATAATCATTTTAACCTAATTACGTTAAATTTTGTTAAAGTGTCTGTAGACCCTTTTTTTTGTCTTAAAAATGGTTTGGGTCGGACCAAGTGCTAAGGACCAAGTCAGCCCATTTGGTATCCCTTGAACCCCTTTTAACTGCCCTTTCAATTCCATTTTGTCACTCACGTAGCTAAACCATATGTTCTCTTTATCTCCTTTCAGAAGTTGGGCTAGGGCACTAATAAGTTCTCCTCTGTGCAAACAAAAATGTTCCTTCCCCAAGTAAGTTGAACACTCAACCTTAGGGTTTTTCTTCCTTTTTCAGCTTGAGTGCATTAGTTCTATGTAGGGTTTATCCTTATAACCCTATCTTCATTCTTGTATGCACCTTTCAGCTCATTAATATGTATTCCTGGAACTGTGGTGCTCATTGTTGAGTGTCTGTCTTCGTTTGCTAGCATCTATCCAGGTAAGGGGAGCTAGAAATCTTAGTTTAAAAATGATTTTCTTAGGTTTTTCTCAAGTTGGGTGTTAAATTGTACTGGATTGGCGTTTATGTGATGTGGAGTCGATTGCATGTTGGTTTGACACTTTTCTATGGCTTGATTTATGATTGCATGTATGTTTTTACATTGATTTCTAGGTTGCATGCGTTGAGCAGGAAGAACTCTATTGTTTTTGCCCAAGCGAGCTTGTCTCGCCCAGGCGAGAATAACAGAAGCTCGCCCTGGTTTTTGCTCGAGCTCTCGCTCAGGCGATGAGCTTTCGTTTTGAGCGATGAATCATCTCGCTCAAGCGAGAACTCATAGAAACTTGTTGTGATTTCATGGTGGTGTTGTAGTGTATATAATTAGATAAGGATTCAAGTAAGGTTGCATCTTGAAACTCTAAAGAATCAGTTAGTCTCACGTAGAGCAGACTGATTCAAGTGATAAGAGTAGCGGAAGACCCTAGTCTTTGGCCGAATAGATGATTGAAGGCTAACCTTGTGCATGGTAAGGTGAAACTCATTAGCAATGGCTCTATAGAGCAGTAGAGGCCACCACAAGTGCATACATCCAGTGAATCTGATCTTATTATATGTATCCAGATAATTGAGTCATAGAGTCCTGTTTGCTTGCTTCATATGATTGTATGCCTACTGTTTTGCATGTTTATGGTCTGTTTTTAATTATATGCTTACTATAACATGTTCAAAATTTTCTTTTACTCTAGTTTACCCTTTTTGCTTGTGTTTGTCTTCTTATGTGGTTTTTCCTTTTTTCAATAATCATTAAATTCTTGGTGTGAGCAAATATGGAAACCCCTAGTGATCGCAGTGATGATGGGAATGTTGCAGTCTAATTAAGCTTTGGTCGGATATTGCTCCTTGGAGCGCCTTTTGAGGGCACTGTTGCCTTATTGTGTTAATTGCTTTGTGAGCAAATTTTAAGTTTAAATTACTTTGTTTCGAACCTTGTTTATGGCATGTGTGTTGTGCGTGAACGTCCTTCTCGTATATTTCATGGATAACTGTAATGGTTGACACATATATACTCCTTGTCGTATGATCTTTTATATATTATAAATTGTGTGCGATGTTTTATTTATTAGATTTATCTATTAAATGGGATGTCACACTGTTAAATGTGTTTTATGTTATCATTTGAATTGTTTACATTATCTAACACGTTTCGACTTTAATATATACAAGGGAAGCGTTTGATACATAAAAAAATTCAACACAATTGAATTAAAAGAATTATATCCATTTATTTGTAAAGTTTGTGAAAAATATTTTAAATTTTCAGACCATGACAAATTTCAATTCAGGCGTCAAAATTCAGAAACAAAAAAATATACTTAATCTTTTGTTTTGACATTCTAAATTTTATCTCAAGATATGTCACTGTTCATAATTTTTTATTTTTATAGAAATTGTATGTTTCTTCTTTATTTTTTAAATCGTGTTTACTAGTCCATTTTTAAGGATTTTTTTTATATTATTTTTCAAGACTGGTGTTTAGAAACACAGTTTTATTATTATTTTTAAATATTGTAAATTCGTGCTTGGTGCACGCTTTTAGTGGCTCAATTTTTTCCAATTTTTTTTTTTAATTTTGGGTTCTTAAAACATTTTATTATTTATTTGTGAATTTGTCCCGCGTTTGATGTGTTTTTTTATAAATATTTTTTAAAACATTACTTGAATATATTGTTGTAATTTTTATTTTTATAATTTTAGATAATTTAATGATAAATGAAATTAATTATGCTAATTGAAAGACAATTCTAAAAAATTAAAAACAATAGAAGTAAAATATATGTTTCTGCTGTAATAAAATAAATTTAATAAATTAATGAAATAAATATTATAAAAATGCATATCTTATTATTTTATAGCTAATTATTTATTATAATTTTTGTTTTGATAATAAGAATATTTTGAATTGATTTATTTGACTTTTCTAATTATTTATGATGTATTTTAAAGTTGAAAATAAAGTTTAGATCTATATAAATAGACTAATAATCTTTGTTTCAGACCACATAAAATTGAACTTAGTAAATAATATGTAAGTTGTACATTGGGTCAATAAATGTTAATAGTTGTAAGAAGTAATAGAAACAAATAATAATGACGTAATGACATGAGACAAGGTATAATTGAAGAGTTTGAAAATCCTCACAATTATACCACTAATAATTTAATTTAATTGTGTATAATATAAGTCATCAACCAAGTTGGAGCTATCTTGTGATAATTAAACTCAAAATTTTGTCGATTATACAATTGGACATGACATATGATTTATATTTGTTCATTTTTTCTAAGTAAGGTATTGATATCTTGCTCGCAACATGTATTCTATCTTGATCCTTCTTTTCACAAACCAAGATTTTGTTATTTCAAATGTTTCTTTAACAAGAACATAAGAAGGCAAAAAATGTGTTATCTTTTAAGCAAAGTTCATATATTTACCTGATTTGTTGTCATATGTTTGTATCTCATTCCTCCATGAAATGCTTGATTCCACTTCTCTAATGATACTTGATTTATTCCATAAAATAGTTTGTCATAATTTTTATCTCTAACTAATAACTAAAGTTGAAAAGCTAGTTGTTTCATTTCATAACCTGTAACAATATATTTAATGAAATTATGTAACTGTTTTGTCATGGACTGCTAATATGTGCCGTAAGTAAATAGATTTAAATACCAAATGTTATTCAATTGTCTCTTGAAATCTAAATTTTATTTTTATTTTTAATTTTTCATTAAATCTAAATGTCATATGATGTATGCAATAATTGAGTGTAAGTTTATGTTTCGCATCCAATTTCCTTGTATTGTAATGTTGACGAGATAATTGTTTCTTTATCCATTATCATGCACAAGTTTGGTTAAGGTGTGACATATTAACACAATAACTAGAGAACAAATCAAAGTTTCATTTGTTAAATATTGATATCATACACAATTAATTTAAATGACTAGTGGTGTTATTGTAAAGAGAAACTCTTCAACTACCTTATTCTCACATTAGTGTTGTATGTTTCTCTTAGCTACAACTACTAACACTTTATTGACCAATGTACAACTACAAACACTTGCTTGGCATGGGCCTTGGCCACCTTCTTTAAAAAGAATATAAATTATATATTTATATATTTTATATTATATATTAAAACGAAAGTATTATATGTGTATGATATAAAGGAATGACATATATAACCTAAATAAGAGATATCATATATTTATTTATCGTGACTGTTTTTATTAAATTTTATTTTCTTTTGAGTCCCCCACCCATTTCTTGAATTTCTGGATCCATCCTTAGTTTCACCAAATATACAAAATGAGTATTATTGGTTTACTTGTACATACCCAAACTTTAGTCTCAACCTTTAAATGTGTAGTAAACAATTAAATAAATTGAGTACTAGTCATACTATAGCAAAATGAATAAATCAATTTAAGAAGGAAAAAAATGTATTGTAAAATGGGAGAAATTATCCATATAACCAGTGAAAAATATATTTTATAATATATATTTTCGTAATTTATAAATTTACTTTCCTATATTATAAGAAAGACATATATTTATTGGTATTATTTTAAAATTCCCAAATTACATTCAACTAACATAATTAACGTCTTTAATTAACTGAATCATCTAAAACTATGAAAAAAATTACAACAATATATCCAAGTAATTTAAAAAATATATATAAAAAAATCCAAGCTGAACATAATAAAATATCATAAAAACTAATAAATACATAATACCCTTAAAACATGCTATTAACAAAATTTTAAAAAATGAAAAAAATGAAAAAAATGTGTTACAAAACACAATATAAAAAATAAATTAAAACACATTACAAAAAACGTGAAAAAGAAGGATTTTAGTTCTAACGGAAAAATTATTTACAAATTTAAACTATGTTTTGAATACTGACTTTCTTTATATTGAAATTATGCTCTATTCACACCAATAAGTTTAAAAAGGAATTTTTGTAAATCTAAAGTAAAATTATACTATATTTTTCTCATATTATTCCAAAGAGGCACCTTTATGATTCTTCAACCTATCTTCAAACCTCTTCCACCATGTTACTCCATGTGGGGTAAAATATTATCCATTTTCATGTAAAGTAACTACAACGAAAATGAGATTGCAATTCTAGACAATGATGAATCTTCTTTTAAAATTGATAACTTTTACGTTGTAAGTATTGTAAAGTTTCTTTTAATCTCACGAAACAACTTAATCATTCATACCATCATATCAACATCCACTAGATTAAAAAACAGTCAAAAACTCATCATTCTTGTTTTTGTAGATCCATGTGAATTATTGTTAGGAATCCAAACGAGTCTAAGTCTCACATTGACTAGAAATGAAGAAGTAGAGCATTATACAAAGATAAAAATCCATAAATTCATTGTCTTAAGACTTTGGGTTGAGAGTGGTGTCAATACTTTATATAGTTGAACTCATGTTTTATCGGTGTTTGTTCTCTCCAGTGATACCCCTCTATAAACCTAACAATTATATATCTTCATTTACCTTGTACCTTCCCTCATATTTCATAATTATATTCTATTATTATTAATTATTATTATAAGTTTCAATTATCATAGTAATTCAAATTAGATAGAATATGTCTAAGATGTATATTTAACAATATGGTTCCAACATGCATCACAAAACGGATTAAGATCTTAAGTAATGAATTAACATCTTATGTATACAAAGAAAGAAAAAAGTAGAATGAGAAGAAGAAAAGTACCTTGGTGGCAAACACAACCTTCGACCTTCTCAGTATTCTGATATCTCATTATGATACAGGCACCTCATGTGGTTTGTTCTTCATTTTGAGCCACCATGTGTTTAAAGTGTGGATGAGATTTATTTAGCTCAGCAATATCCTGTTTTGGATTTCAAACATTATATTAGCCACCTGTTCATATTCTTTGTAACAATGATTTGGAAGGAGGGATAGTGAAATATAGTTTTTGTTTTCTGCTTTAATTCCACAAAAGGGCACAATGAATGATATATTTATATTTAAATCATTTTATTATTTATAATAATTGAAACTTAATTTATAAATATTAATTTTTTAAATTATATTATTAAAAAATATTTAAATCCTTAAAAAAAATCTAAATTAATTTTTTATTTTAATATTTAATTAAAAAAGTATTCTAGTGATCTAATATGTTTCATCCTGCTAACTTAGCAAACTAAGAGGAATAAATAAAAGTGGATTAACAGATTGAAAATTATAACCTGATCAGAGTTGTAACCTTCTTTGTCACTTGTATATGACAGAAGACAAGATAAGATCAAATTTGATTATCTTATCCTTATATTTAAAATAAAAAATTGTCCACATCTCCAATATTAATTTTGTTGTCTTACTTTCATTTTCTTCCCCATTGAGAATCGGTATACCTGTATCATCCTTTTATTATTTTAAATATTAATTAAATAATTTTTTATAGAAAATAAAAATTATAATAAAAACATAATATTTTATTTTCTTCATTATCAAATATTAAAAAAGAAATTATAACTATATAAAATATCAAATAAGACTATCGAATAAATGTTGAATAATTATAAAAATAGTAAATGATTAAATGTATGTCCAATAAATAAGTTACAAAATTAATGACAAAAAAAAACGTTTTAGATTAATTAATAAATTAAGTGTGTTTTAGTCTCTCCTTATTTTTGGGTGAGTTGATATGGATGGATGAGGGGGAGAAGTTGTTTGTATGTGTGATTTGTAAGGAAATGAGAGAAATGTTTATATGAACTTCTGAACTTCTTACTTGTGTGAAGATTTCCAAATAAAGTTGGCCGCCAATGAATGAAAGATAAAATTGTCCTCTTGTGAGACAAAAGAAAAAGAATATATAAAGGAGAAGTTAAGATTCCAATAGATGTGTACATGGAAAGAAGCATGACACAAGTGAATTGAAATGTAAATAATAATAATAATAATAATAATAATAATAAATAAATAAATAAAAAAAAAAAACATATGTAATAGTAATAATAATAGTAATATAAATAATAATAAAGTTTTATAATTATTTTTTTATTCATTGATTTAATTTGTATTAAAATAAATTATTTTATTACCTTATCTTTACATTTTACATTTTTATAAAAAAGTATTTAAATTTAAATTATTACTTCTTTTTATTTATACAGATGATCAATATTTCTTTAGACTTAATTAATACCAATATCATTTTAATTTAATATAATTTGATCAATTTTAGTTTTTTTTTTTACTTTAAATAATAATTCATAATTCATTCTAACATAATTTAAAATAATTAAATTTATTTTAATTTATTTTTATGATCAAGGTTAAAATAGTAATATTTTATCATTATTTTTTTTAATCTATCAAACCAATCATATCACTCACTAACATTCATCTCAAATCCCTTAATATTTTCACAATATTTTCCTAATTAAAAACAACCTCACTATTTCATTTCAAATCAAACAAACCAAGCCAGGAATGACTTTCCCATCAATACGAAACATCTTCCTAATGTAGTACAAGGTGCTTAACCATTATGTCAACCAAGTTATACCGTAAGAATATATAATCATTTAATTTGTGTAAAATAATATTTTCTTAATCAATCCATTATTAACATATAGTAAATTTGTAAAATTTTAACTAATTACCGACCCACATTTACACAAGAAAGTGTGGAAAAACAATCGGCCGTCGAGCTTCACAATTAATTACGCAAGCTTCTTAAGAAATTAATAACACTTTTTTGTTGTCCATATTTCTTTTCAGAAAAAAATCAAATGTATAATAAAAATTAAATTAAAATAAATATTATATTTTTATAATCGATTTTCATTAAAAGAAGTAGATGATAATGATTCAAACAATACCTGTGCCATAAGTTAACAAAAGAATACTCATGTTATATAAGTCAAGAGTGATTCCAAAAAATGATACTTATGCCATAAGTTAAGATTGACCACAAAAATATTCATGTTGCAACCTAAAAATATAATATGGAATACTTGTATTCAAATTTAGTGGAACTTGATCAAGAATTAAGCCTAGCCTCTTGTTCACACAAACCAGAATAAAACTCCTTATTTTTCTCTCTTTGTCAAATTATTTTATCTTTGCATCTAATCAAGAATTATGATATTATTTATTGATAAAATTTTCATAATTATTTACAAATTTTACTAATGAAAATAAATTCGTAAGTAAATTCAATTGATGATCTTTACTAAACTAATTTAGAGTTTAAATTGTTGAACGAAATTTTTGTTAGTAATAAATCTGTTTGTAAGATTGGTTGGTTAGATTCATCGATAAATTAGAATTTGTATTATTGACAGATATTTTTTGTTGGTAATGTATCCAACGGTTCGTTTTGTCGGTGAATTTTGTCGATAAATTATAATCCTAATTTCTGACAAATTTGTCCATCGATAAATTGAGTGACATATTGTATGGGTAGTTTGATGAGACTTTTTATATTAAGGAAATATGAGTGAGAAAAAGAAGATAAGGAGATAGAGGAAGTGAAGGAAGAGAAGGCAAGAGTTGGTGGTGACAATGACGACGATGACTCACTGGCGACGTGGAAGTATGACGTGATGCAGAGGTGCGATAACAATAACGGTCAGAGTTAGAGGAGGTGGAGATGAAGGAGGAAGAGGAAGAGAAATAATAAGAAAAAAAGGAGGAGAAGAAGGAGAAATATGAACGACAAGAGTTGACACTAACTATACCATGTTTATAATAAAACTTTAACTCCAATGGATACCAACCAATTAAAAAGAACATGGATATAATTTATTAGATTTAGTTAGTATCAAAATAATTTTATACTTTGTATAATTTGATAATCTAAAGTACCTTGAAATGGACTCTTTTAGCATTTTCCATATTTACATGTGCGTGCCTCCGTCTCCCAGAGTTTTGTTTTGTTTTTTTTCAAGCATCATAACTCCATCCATTCTTCCCAGCTACAAATTTTGTTGTCATTCGAATTGCCACACAAGTAGTTTCTATTCAAAAACAATATACAAGTTATTATAGCTTAATAATAATAATAATAAAACAATTTCAAATTTAATAGATCTTAACATTAAATTGAATTTAGTAAAATACCTCCATATTATCATTAATTTCAAAAATAGTTTTAAGTTTAGGCTTGTACATGAATCAGCCTACCTTAGATATTCAGAGATGAATGCATGCAATTAGGGATGTCAACGAGGCGGGTAGGGTACGAGTAGTAGCTCCCTCGTACCCTATCCACTGGATAAATATTTGTCCCATACTCGTACCTATGTCCGTCGGGTATCCGTTATGTGGGTACCCGCCTACTTTTTGCATATCCGCGGATATCCACGGGTACCGCGGGTATTTACAAAAATATTTAAAAAAAATAAATATTTAACCATAATTAGTGTTTGGATCAACAAGTCCCCTTTCTCCGATTGATTATTGAAAAATACAAATAAAAAATTACTAACAAGTTATATTGTAGTTTATTTTTGAATGAAATATTAAATAAATTACTAACTTCATCAATGTCCATCTTTTGCAACATTGTATAAAGTTTCATGTTGTCAAATTTTAATCTAGAAGAGTCTGAAAACATAAGAAGTTCATTAAAAATTTCTAATAATCACTTAATTAAAATATCTAAGTACAACTGTTAATTTCATTTCCTTCCATGTTGGTCCATAACCAGTCTTGGAGACACATCAATTCCTCCACAGTATCTGGAAGTAATCTACTCCGTTGTGGGGTAAGAATTCAACCACCATTATTGAATGAAGACTCATAATGTTTTTTTACTAATATATATATATATATATATATATATATATACATACATACATACATACATACATAATACATACATACATACATACATACATACATACATACATACATACATACATAAGGGTATTTTTCTGAATTAAAGTTTAGCGGGTACGGGTATCCACGGGTACGGATACTATGATACCCGTACCCGCCCCATTAATATGTGGGTATCAAAAATACCCGTACCCGCGGGTAGTGGGTATCTATTTTTAATATCCGTTTTCTACCCGTTGCGAGTTTAATCCGCAGACACCCGCGGGTACAGATTTTTTTTGACATCCCTACATGCAATTGAGTTAGAGCTTGTGTTGACCTTTGATGCTAAGTCATTCATTGAATTAATTAATGATAACAAATTTAACTTAATAATTAAATAAATACTAGTGCTTGTTGTGTATGTTATCATTTTCATGTGTCAATTTTAAGTACATATTGAATTTTTCTTGTTATGATTTATCTCTGATATCTATTTTGTAAAAAATTAAAACTTAATAGAAGTGGTAAATAAATTAGAAAACCAATAAACATAAACAATTTGAAATAATTAAGTACAAAAGATAATAAGAATAATTAAAACATACTTAATGTTATTATTAGGAGTTATTTCAGTATTCTTAATAATTTTTTAAACTTGGATTATTTATATTTGTTAAGAGAATGATTTATATATTAATGAGTGAAAAATATTAGTTAGGAATTGAATAAAGAATATAAAAATTTGTTAAAGGTGATTGACGAACTCACTATAGAAATATGGCAGAAATTATAGCACTTTTCAACATTTATAAACTACAGATTATTTGTTATATTATCTCTTTGGTGCCTTAAATTTTGGAATAGGGAGATTAACCATTCCAAAATGTCGTATATTTCCAAAGGAAAAGAATATCTTTTAACCACTATTAATTTTTTTACACCCACATGATAATGGTCTTTTAATAATAAAATGTTAAACCTAGATACTAATGGTCATTTAATGAAATATTAAATTATAAGATAATTTAGTAATTATTTTGTCCCTTCCTAATAAAAACATTGTTGCACATATGGGAACAAGGTCATCAATCCAAGACTAAGAAAAAAAAAAGGAAAATTTATTAAATAATCTAGTAAGGTCTAATTGGTCGGATGATACCACTTTTGTTCGAATATATCACTTTGGTATCTGTTTTTTAAAATATGTCAATCAAGTCTTAATTTTTAAAAAATGAGTATCATCCTACTAATTAAACTATCTAGTAATTACAAACAAAATTCCTTTATAAAGAAATTTCAAAAATAATTGGACAGCATTGATACGAGATAATGAATTGTCAATACACTCATTTTCAAATAATTTACCATTAACAAAGAAGTAAAATTTCATAATATTTAAGAGTTCAGGTTTACTCAAATAAACTTATGTATATATAAATGCTTCTATAAGTTCATTAACGCATGCATAAATTAAAAGGGCATAAGACATTAGTAAAGTATTTAAAAATACCAATATAAACAAATTGAATCATGGTTCTAATGTGCATCATAAATCCCCTCATAAGTATAATAACTCAACATCTTACAAAGAAAGAAAAATAAGTAGAATGAGAAGAAGAAAAAGAAGACGAAGAAAGTACCTTGTAAAGCATAGAAGTGAGAAATAGTAGCTACCCAACCTCCATAGAAACCACGCTGAAGAACGGAACAACCAATAACAGTAAACCATGGTCTCACTAATGGTTCTCACATCTCAATTTTTCTCTTTTCACTTCAATGCTAGATATACATACACTTCCATAATCTATTCACCTTATCTTTGTCTTTGTCTTTAGCCCACCATGTGTTTGAAGTATGGTCACATAACACGTTGGGAACAGTTTTCTATGTAGCATACACCATACAATGGTGCCTCAATAATGGTTCTGACATTTCAATTTCTCTCCTTTCACTAAGGCCAAATATGCATATACTTCCATACTGGGCTTAAAAGCTATTCACCTTATCTCATGTCTTCTTCATTTTGACCCACCACGTGTTTGATGTGTGGTCGACGTTTATTTAGTTCTGCCATATTTTGTATTGTATTTCAAAGCCTATGTTGGCTACTTCTTTTGTCATTCTCTACAGTTATATGCTTTGCAATAATGATTTTGTAAGGAAGAATAGCAGAGGGAGGAAAATGTGTTTTTCCTTTGTTTATTTTCACAAGTATGATTAAGGATATAATAGTTAGTGAAAGCGGAAATTGTTATAAGGACGTGGTTCTATAAATATATATATAAGTACGTCGAAGATAAGATACAAATGAATGTTTTAAATATTTTAAGTTATAAGATTTAACATATATAATATATAAAATAACTTTTTAATTTCATTACAATTTCTTCTTTCTAAACTTAGGGACTCTCTAACTTTTCCCTACATTTTTTAGACAATTTTTCTTTTGTTCTTCATTTAGAGCATGTGATCTAAAAGAGTAGCACAAATAGAGTTAATTTAGTTTTTCAATGATATGTTTTCTTAATCAATTTTTTGGAAGCAAATTTAAGGTATCTCTAGGTCTTCTCTTTCCTTTGGGTGTTTTTCATGAAGAGAAAAAGATGTTAAGGCAAGTGAATATATTCTAATTTAATTAACTTGAATTTATTTAATTAACCCTTAGATTAAATAATTAATAATGATTGATGTTGTTGTTTTTGTTTTGAGCTGATGAAGCGCGTTGTATAATAGAGATTTTCACGTAAAATCATTCTCGAAAGTGAGAAGTAAGGAGGGTATATATTTGATATCAACTTTAGAGAATGTAAATGTTGTAATCAAATAACATTATAGTGTTGTATATATATAGTCTAAAAAGACTGTGTACTTAACTTTGAGAGACTTGTATATTTAGTGTAGAGAAATATTGTACTTATTATTAAACTTAGACTTAGAAGAGTTTAGTAAATAACATGTGTTCCTTCTTAAGTTAATGGTGCTGACACAAACACAAAAGAATAATTCTCTCTCACACTGTTATTCTCTATGTAGTTAAATCAGTATCTCTATATATCTCTCTTTCATCCTTTGTTTATAAACATCAACTTCCCTTTATATTACTTCACTTGGGTAGTTACGCAGCCCACTATCACTCTATTACAACAACTGCCTCCAGATATCCCGACATCAACATAGGATGTGGTGCAAGACGTGGGAAGTGCGTAAACAAAATAGTAGTCCAAGATTCTCCAATTGGTCAAGGATACATCACCACTAACCGAAGCATTAATACCCAACAAAGGTCGGGTGTTGTAATCAAGACCATTACACTAGGCCGATATACGGACCAATATGTAAAAGCTTAATGTAGTTACCTTGAAGGGGGGCATCATGCACTCAGATAGTCAAATATAACTTATAACTTTATGTATTAATTGGAAATTCTTCTGAATGGGCCGGTCACATTAACAAGAGTCGATCAAAGAGACTATTTCGAAGAAGGTTTTTAAAATACACTTTTAAGTGATTCTAATAAATCATACACTTGTTAACACTTTACTCAATTTTTTAGTCACGTCAAGAACAACACGACTGAAAGTCAGTTAGGTATTTAATTAACATAAACAAGTTAATAATTAAGATTAAGAAGGACTTCCTAAAATTGTAATGACAATATGGAATTGTAATTATCATAAATTGGTTAGTCATAAGTAATACTTATTATCACAAGGAAGTCATGTAGTCCCAATTGTAATTCTCAATCAAGTTGACCATGATTGAGAAACTGAGTAAAATATTGACAAACACACGATTTTTCATAATTGATTAAAGTTGTGCTCGAACTAACAAGTCGATAACATTTTTGAAAATCTTCTTCAAAGTAGTCTATTTGATCAACTTTTGTTGATATAATCGACCAATCATTATTGACTTGATCGACCAGTCCATACATGATCGACCAGTCCATACAGTTAAAATGAAAATGAACGAATATAAATGATGTATTATAACCAAACATTCCATATTTATATATTATCTAGGCTTAAATACCTCTTTGGTCCTCATTTTCGTAGTGTATGTTGCGGATGATCCTCATTTTAACAGAATGTTTAAAATGATCCTCATTTTCGCAATTCGTGTTTTATTTGGTTCTTTTATGTGACGACGTTTAAATCATTAACGAAGCATTATACAGGTGGCACGGTTTGTATTAGGGTGGGTTACATGTACTGTACATATGGCTAATTAGATATTTGGGGATAAATAAATGAGCTAGGGTTTTGGTAAGGAATGTTTGGGCAGTTGGTGAGTTTTCACAATCTTGTTCCTCCATTCCCAATTGGTGTTGTTGCAATCTTCTTCTTCCTGCAATCCCATTATATAGGTATGTTACGGTCCCAATCTTCTTCCTTTACCTCTAGTTGTAATAGTTGGAGGCAACCGTGTTGTATCACTTCGTGCACTGTTGGTGGTTCAACGAGAAATGGATTAACCCCGATTTGTAGCTGCGGAGAGATGACAACTTTGAGGATGACAAGAACTCCAAAGAATATTAGTAGAAAATTTTGGGTACAATCTGTTTTTATTGTTGTGTTAATAATAAATTGGTTTTAATTTTTGGTTTTCAAATGGTGGTGAATGAAGAGGATGTCATCATCATGACATAAATGAGGCAGATTAATGATTTGGAGAAGTCATTGAAGTGACAAGTATTAACTGCTTCATCTGCAAATTCGAGCTTAAGAAAGACAAAGATGAAGAAATTTCCCTAATTGCAAAATCTTCCATAAATTGAAAAATTAATGTTAATTAGCCATATATACAGTATACGTAACACACCTTAATACAAGTTGTGCCACTTGTCCAATGCTCCGTTAATAATTTAAACGGCGTCACAGAAAAGAACCAAATAAAACACGAATTGCAAAAATGATGACCATTTTAAACATTCGGACAAAATGAAGACCATTTTAAACATTCTGTCAAACTGAGAACCATCCACAACAAACACTACGAAAATGAAAACCAAACAAGTATTTAAACTTATTATCTATTATCACCTTAAAAATGGTTTATAGGAATATTCATAAAATTATTAGTTGACCTTCGTCGATGCGTTACGGAAAGATTCTCAAGTATTTTTAATAGTTTTATTAGAAGTATCTTAGCCCTCAAGATAACGATTTGTGAGACGATGGGGAACAATATCCATTACCGTTAAAGGAATTCGAGTGATTTACAACATTGTAAACAAAACAGTGGAACATTTCCTTATTTACTTTCTTCAAATTACTTTAATTAGTTTCACAATTAATAGAATTGAGCTGCGTTTCTTATAGTACTGTACACTCTTTATTAAATGTAATTAATATTATTTTTGTTGAACAAACGTAGTTAAAATATATAGCTTATAGCTATACTAGAGAGAAGAGAAAGTATACAGCTACTTTCTAGCTGGTCAAATAATCAACAACCAATTCAAAACGGAAATACACATTCTGAAAGCCGAACTAAGAAAATCTATTATACAAAGAATGAAGTACAAGAACATGTATGAACATAAAACAGAAGAAAAAAAAAGAAAAAAACCCTGCTCGTACAATTTCTCTTGGCAAGGGTTTTAATACGCTTTGTAGGAATCCGGTACTCTTCACAGACGTAATAATACGCTTAATTACATAATGAGAATGGGATGTGAGAATGAAACAAAGGAATAATACATACAACGGCGACAGAAGCAGCAATGGCCAAAGATGAAGCTGTAGCAGCCAACTAACGATTCCACCGCATCAAATTGTTCTACTCAGATGATCATCAGTTTGCTCTATACATTTCAACATGAAACAAAACTAGGCCAAAACACATCCAAATATAAAAACCACTCTAAAGGGTATGACGCAAGGAATCTCCGATGGCTCACTCCAGAAAGTGCTTCTCCAGGCTGTGCCACGCCCTCCCTTATGTAGATAATTGGAACCTGCCACTAGGTGTTTTTCTTCTCCATCCCTGATATTTCCGTGTAAAGAAAACTTTTAGTATCAGTAAAATATTAACAACCGTTTAAATAATGGAAACTAACTTTGCAAAGGTAAACTTACAAACGCAGCGTAATACACAAAGGTCAATCCAGCTAAAATAACAAACGCAATTTGGAACACATTATACCTGTAATGGAATAAACAGTCAGTCAAACTCAATTAAACTGCATTACTACCATATTATAGCCATATTCAATGTTTACAAACTCTTGTCTTAATTCAAACTATACAGTAGGTCAAAATTGGAACAATAAGCCCATAGTGTACTCTAGATTCAAAGGTTAGCAAAAAGAAGTAACAGTTTTTGCCAGACAAGTCAGGGAAGTAGAGGCAGAAGAAATTCAAATTGACTCACTTGTATAAATATTTAATTCCTCGAAGAGACTCCAAAGTGTGGCCAAATATTTCCTGGGCTGCAGTTGCTTGAGCATAGTAGGCAAAAGCTGTGGAGCAGAACTGGATCACACTACAAGGTAAAATAATACAACTTTCAGCGACGGTATAAGCATGCCTTGATCATGACAGCATATAACAAGTGCCTTAAACTTTACATGCAACACTCCAATACACTTGCAAAGCAACACAATGACTTCATTTTCCTTTCCCCTTCAAAATTGATCAATTTCAAATGGGAAAATTCAGAACCTAACATAACAGTATCCTCATTTTAAATTTCCACAATTGTCAAACTCTTCTCACATTATGTAAGCGAAAAACAAAAAACAATATAAACTTTATGACACTCAGCTAGAAGCTAGAAGCTTTAACTTCAATATACATAGCACCCCATTAGGAATGTACAGGAGAGACTATACTCACCTAATAGAAGAAAGAAGAATAAGGCCCACATTAAACAGAAAAGAGTTCATAAGAGTTGCTCCCCACCTGCCAGATATAAGATCATGTTGTCAGATACAAATAGGGATGCCAAACTACCAAAATGGAGAATGAAATATAAATCGATAGCACTTAAATTACTTCATGGGATGTATAGTAATAAAAACTAGTCTCAGTCCAAGCACCATGGCACCATTAATCACAGCAAGGAGAAGGTAGAAGCAGAAAAATGCAAATGCAGCAGTGCCGAGAAGACCTGATGAAATAACAAATTACATATATCATCTGGATTAACTGAATGAATATTATAATGTATTTATTCAATTATACATAATAACTAAAAGAAGAAAATAGCCAGACATTTCCAACGTACCCCAGACATCATCTAGCTTGATGAAAACTTGATTCAGGAAAGAAGAAAGTGGTGGATCAATTAATAGGTAGATAATAATATGAATGATCCACACCACGGAAACAATCAACCTGTTAACAGTTTTCAAATAGATAAGAAACATAACACTTGCTAAAAGTGTTCAACAGTTCAAAAGGATCATACTGAAACCACACTTTTATAGCTTACCCTAAAATTCCGAGAACAAGTTTTGCCAGATAACCAAGAACTGTTAGTGCCCATGTTGTCTCAGCCTATATTCATGCAAGCTTAGTCAGAGGAAAAAGCATTACACATTGATTATACCTGAAAATTAAAAAAAAAAAAAAATAGAAATTTGATCATGGACCTTTTCCCCTTGAGGATACATCTCTTCAAGGAGCTTTACGTCTTCTTCTAATTGAAACACCTCCTGCAGAATTATGCGAGGTTTATAAGTAAATCACTTTAATTTCACAAAATGCTTCAACAACTGTAAAGTATATGGTGCCAGCAACAAATTTCATATGGAAAGCCCAAGCTAACAATTGTCTCCACAAAAATACTTAAAGAATAAAGTAAAGAAAACTGATAAATGATCCATATTTGTTTACCTTCTCGACTGCCTTCACATTTTTACGAAACTTTCTACCCTTTGAACCACCCTTTTCTTCCTGACGGAGATCCTCAGCTGCTTTCTTTAATTCTCTTGCTTTTTTACCTAGTTCAGTGGCTTCCTGCAGTAACCAAACCAACCACACCATGAATATAGTATAGCATAATCAGGTAAACAAATACAAAGCTAACGAATTAACATTTTTTTTCCGTAACAATATATAGCACCTTGATATACTGTGATCGAGTGATAACAGCTTTTGGACGCCGAATAAATGAAAATAGAAGTCCTAATGGAAGACATGCAATACCAACACCGCCAAATATCTGAATTGAATAGAGAACAGTGGTCAAATATCAGGAATATGAAAGCCACTACTTACATTAGGCGTGTTTAAATAAATCCACGAATCCATTAAGAGAAAGTTTCTTTCTTCTGTTCAGTACTTTTATTATACTTTTAGGGTGTTACGAAAATCTCAATTTCGAAAGAGAATATAATAATACCATATTATAATTCATTCAGTCTCACTGAAAAATCTATAACCACAGGAGTAGTCCTTTATCCAATACAATAATTTTGGCCAAACAAGCCTAAAAGTCTAGTCCAAACATTTAGCTCTTAAAAGAAAAGTTAAATTTTATGAAGATTGAGCTTACAGCAAAAAGCACAGATCCAACAATAGTAGCGAGTGCAACAACATATTCTGGGAAGGTAGTACGCATGGTCCATGTTTGCTCTGACGAAGGACTGGCAGAGTAAGCTGAGCACTGGTTTAAGGACAATGTGAGGGGAAATGCAGTATGAGCAACAGAAAAAATATTACCCCTGAAAACAACAAAATCAGCTAAAAAAAGAAACTAGTACAGAAAAAGACCTGATGGACACCATTTTTAATACATGGTTCATTACTATTGAATGTCCATGTGCTAGGAAATGCAGTTGTGGATGAAGAGAGATGCCTGACAGTAAAGTCCACCTTACCAACCAGCCCTAATAGATCAATTATGGAAGAGAAGCATAAGCAAACAGTTTAAATCTCAGATTAAACCACATCAAATTTAAAACATTAACTCAACATTTAAGATGGGTTTTTGTAGTATATCTTTATTGAATTGAATTTGAAATGACAAACAAAGATGACTATCCTTCTTGAAACAACCATGAGCAAATTCTTAATCATGACTTTAACTCAGATTATGAATTATGCAATGCAATACTTTTTACACCTATAAATATAATTTTAAACATTTCAATTGTTTATTGTGTATAGAATGATTTCCATTCCTTAGTCCTACATCAAGAGAAGAACATTGTGAAGGAAATGAAACCAGTTTAATGGGTTAAAATTCTCAGTGGCTCTTTTTTGGGACCAAGTTTGTGACTCGTTCCTGCCTGTCTCATCTAATAATGTGAACCATAATGCCTTGACACAATTTCACTCGTATAAACTTTGATTACACTCTTCTTGCTTGCAGTGCAGCATGAATTGTTCTTGCTGGAAAGACCCACCCCGATCTCAGTTCTCCCTTTTGTTATCGGTAATCCACAACAAACCCCACTCTTTTATTTTAACCCATATCTCATAAAAATTTATTTATTACTTATTAAGTATAGAACACAAGGCATTGTCAAGCAGCACATCCTTAGTCCCAATAAAAACCCTGCAAATGATGCACATTAAACTTCACCTCTCTCTACTTCTATTCACCCGCCAATATCTTTACCACACAAAAATCTCTCTAAGGTAAGCTGTTATACAAGAAAACAGCCTTCAAAAAAATCCCACCCACTATCCAACCTCGCAAACGCACTAAGATCCTTACTTCCCAAAACATGGTTAATCCAATTGTCCTCCCCGCCCGTCATTCAACGCCAAGATCGACAGCACCCAAAACTGTTTGATTCACAAAAGCCTCTGAAAGACCTCTAGACTGTCATCACTAAAAGGAGCAACCTGAAACCCCCTCAAATGTGATACGTCCCACTCTTTCTCCGCACATGCACAATTACACGAAATCATCCTTTCATTTTCATTTGAAGAAACCGCACAACCACACATCCATCAAAAAACCCAACCCATAACCCCTATACACACAATTCCCCAATCCCATTTTCAATATTCTAAGTCCTTGACAAAAACACCCCAACTAAAACGCAAAGCACTTCTAAGTCCTACCTTACACGACTAAGTAAAAAGAGACACAAGTCACATAACATAACGCGACTCAAAGTAAACAAGAGCATCATCACATTAATCATTCATACCGTATAAAATACCCAGAAGGAGGGCGCACACTATTGCCGTGGTGACCATCCACATTAACGCACTCTTAATCCTCGTCCCCATACTCCTGCACACAACGCAAAAAACACCCAACACAACTTTTCATTCAAATCCACGAAACACTTAACAACAATTCAAATTTCAAACCGAACAAAGAAAAAACAAAAAAGAAGTACTTGTCAAGGTCGCCCTCGTAGTAGAACATGGCGAATGGGATGACGAAGAAGACGAGGATGGCGTCGACGATGTAAACGGCGAGCCAGAGGTCCTTCATGGGAAGCGTGAGGTTGCATGCCCCGTTGTAGATCGCGTGGCGGCAAGCATGGCGGTTAGCCACGTCGGCGGGGAGCATGAGGATGGAGATGGCGGCGATAGAGAGGCCCAAAACGACGACGAATTTGGGGAAGTAGGCCTGGTTGGCATCGTCGGGATGCTGATAGTTGACCAAGAGGTACACGTTGACGAGGAACACGATCACGCAGACCACCACCGCCACGATCACCAGGGCGAGGTTGAAATCGCCCATCGTCGCTACGGCGAAATCAGAGGAATCAGTAATTGGGAATCAGGGTTAGGGTTGGTCGGATCTCGTTCAGAGACAGACAGAGAGAAAGAAGAGAGGAATTTGGTTTCGTTCCGGTGGTGGTTTGCTACGGTTAGCGGTGGTAATTTTGATGTGAGGGGTGGAGTTACTGTTATGCCCTCGTGACCGTTGTTGATAATGGGTTATTGGTGAACTGTTCGGGGTATATTTGTAACTTCAACTGGGGTAGTTCGGTGTTGTAAGCTAAATTCAAACCAGGCTGTACTCCAAGTCATAACAGGAGGGGAAGGGTTGGAAATTGGGATAGTGAGGTGGAGTTTCGAAATGGGCTAATTGGGCCCAATTTGTTTATCTGGGCTCAAGAAATTTAAGGCTCAACATTTTTCTTTTCAGTTCTTCATTATACATTAAGACGCCTTGTTAATTTTTTAATATACTCAAATAAGTTGAATCAATTTTTAGTGTGCAGAATTTTATCTTATAAATAATTATTTCTTAAATTTTAAAATAATTAAAATATTTGTGAAAATATATATATATATATATATATATATATATATATATATATATTATTTCCACAATTTCGTGAGAAACCTTCTTACCCTTTAGCATTAGAAAATAACTTATTAAAGTATGATGTTAGTACTTTTCAATAATAATCAAACGACAGAATATAAGAATAATTTTACAATAACCTTTGAAAGATATTTATTTCAAACTTCATGATATTTTGAAAGAGTGTATGATAGTGTACCTTTTTTTTATTGTGTACCTTATAATCTAGTGTGGTCAAATAATACATAATTGCAGTGCTCTATTTGAAACATGAGATTTCCTTTGGATATTAGTGTTAAATGACATTGTTTTCCACAATTTTGTTGTTTTGACAATTTTTAAATATATGATATTCACTATGATAATAAAAACATTTTTTTTACTTGTTTTAAAGTTTTAAATTAGTTGATTCATTTTGTTGTAGATACAATTAGTGATTAGTCTTCCTAATTTTTTATACCACATGGAGGGCAAGTATGAATTTTGGATACGGTATAAGTAGAAGAATAATTTTCATTTTGAATCGAATGAAATTCACCTTTATAAGTCTTACAAATGTCGTGTATTTTTTTTATATTGGATCAATAAATGTCATTAGTTGTAACTAACAAGAGGAACAAACAATGGTAACATTAGTGATGAATCTTCAACCAATATTTTGGTATTTTATGAGTGTCAAAATTTTGGTTGAATTACGTTTTTTGTCCATATTTTTATCTAAATGTCAAGTTGGTCCTCCAGATTTTTTTAGTGTAAAGCCTACTTATTGTGTTTTAAGTTTTGGGTCCAGTTCTAGTAAAAGGTCTTAGGCCAACCGATTGGTTTCCACTTCACGAAACCCCTTCAGCTTTTCCACTTAACACTTTACTATTCTTCTCGTACATCCAAACAGTTCTCACTCTTACTCTCCTTGGAACAGAAGCTCAGCTAGGACAATTGCGAGATCCCCCTTTGAGCTAGCCGAACGCCCCTTCCACGTAAATTGAACGCCAAAACTTCATGTTTCCCTTCTTTTTCAGTTTAGTTGTGTTTGTTTAGCTTTGGGGACCTTCCTTGGAGCCTCATTTCGTGTACCTTTCTTTCTATTTTCAGCTCCTTAAGTTGTTTCGGGTCCTAGTGTTCCTTTCATTTAGGGTTTTTTCCCTCGTAGTAGCATTTGTCATGGTAAGGGAAGCTAGAGTTTAAATTTTTAAAAATATTGCATGTTGCTGGTTGCTTAATCATATTTTTAAATGCTTGTTTGATGTTTGTGTTGATTGGAAATATGTTGGGTGAATTTGTGCTTGAATTTCTGGATCTGCATATGTGAACAGGTGAGAACCTGCTAATCTCGCCTAAGCGAGCAGCTATCGCCTAAGCGAGAGTAGCAGAAACTCACTTCTTCTTCTGTCGAGTTGTCATTCAAGCGAGGAGCTTCGATTTTGAACGAAGAGAAATCTCGCTCAGGCGAGAAGGTCCCGCTTAAGTGAGAATTCACAAAACATCAATGTTCTCATTGTTCGAGCTCTCACCCAGGCGAGAAGGCCTAACTTAAGCAAAAGAACTTCTGTTGCTTAAGCGAATGTTTCTAGGTTGAGCGAGACTGGTGCAAGGACGTGCTTTATTGCTGCACTCTTCTCTGATTTGGTTATTTGTCTCCATGATTGAGTGATTTACCTTAGAGCCTAACGTATGATGTCATGTATGTGATATAATGATGCTGAGATTTTGATGTGCTTGGTATGAAATGATAATGAATGTGTGAGAATATGTATATGGTATAAGCTTGACGTAATTCTATGAATCTTTTGGGAAGACTTTATGGTGGTGTTTTTGTAGTGTATGTAATGAAATAAGGATTCAAAAAGACTGCATCCTGACATTCTAATGAATCAGTCAGATTCACATAGAGTAGACTAGTTCAAGTGGTTAGAGTAGCAGGAGGTCCTAGTCTCTAGCAGGATAATGGACTTATATGATCATGGACTAACCTTGTGCATGGTAGGGTGAAATCCATTAGTAATGGCTCTACAGAGCAGTAGAGGTCACCACAAGTACAAGCAACCAATGAATCTCATTACATGTATTTGGATAACCAAGTTATAGGGTCTTTGATTATTTGCTATCACATTTTTGGTATGCTTGTTGATTTGCTTGCTTATAACCTGTTTGCATATATGTATGTCAAAATTAATTTTTTTCTCTAGCTTACCCTTTCTCTCTATCTGTGTTCTATTTGTTTTTCCTTTTTGCGATAATCACCAATGTTGGTGTGAGCATATGTGGAGGCTCTTGGTGATTGTGAAGATAGTGGAAATGTAGTTGTTTAGACTAGGCTTTATTATTATAACTCTTTAAGCACCCTTTTGGAACTGTTATATTTTAAATTTCTTGCTCTATGAGCAATCCTTGGCTAGATTGTTTTGCTTTATGAAACATGTTTATGGCATTGCTTTGTGCCCTTGATATTTCCTTATGTTTCAATATATTTTGGACAATTGTAAAATGTTAGTTTTGATATGTTTCTATCATTGCTCTATTTTATTATAATTTTGTGATACTTTAATTATTAGAATTATCTATTAAATGGAATGTCACATTTAGTCTTAATTTGGTCTCAAATTTTTTAAAATTGATGCAGTTTGGTCATTTTCGTTAAATTTTTTGAAACGGATCAATAATTTTTCATCAAGATTAATACTAGGATTATGTTAATTACACTAACAAAACAAATCATTCTTACTCACAATTTAAATTTTAATGAAAAAACCTTAATTTGTTTCAAGAAACTTAACAAAAAAAATCAAATTATATCAATTTTTCAAGAATCGAGACCAAATTGAAATAAAACAAAACTGGAAGACCAACGTGATATTTTTGAAAAAAAATAGAAATCAAAATAGTAATTATGTCCAAAATAATTTTATATAAACAAATAAAATTATTGTATTTAATTTTTTATGATAATAAAAATTAATAATATTATTTTTGTAAAATTAAATATAAATAATTTTTATAATGTTACTGTAATTAATTTCCATTTATTATGATTATGTCTAAAAAACTATTCAAATTGAAAAAAAATGTTAAATTAAACAAATGGTCACTTAAACTATTAACAAAATAATTATTTAAATTAAAAAAAATGATTTAAAAGGTAAAATTGGAAAACAAATGTGGAAAAAAAAAGAAATTTTCCTTTATATATAAATATAGATATATAAAAATTTTAAAAAATATCAAATATAGTACAATTTAAAAAAATAATTTGAAATCATATATAAAATTATATAAATATAAAATTTTTTGAAGGGTCATGGCCCATTTCTCAATATAAAAATCAATTTCTAGATAACGTTGTGATAATATAGTTAAAAAGTCTGAAATTTCTTACATTCACACCAATGGTTGTAGTAACAAGAACATAAATGAGTAAAGAACGTGCTCTTTCGAAATTTCATGCATTTGACTTGATTTGGTGTTGTATACTCATACATTTGACAAAATTTTTGTAGTTTTTGTGGATTACTTATCACAAATGACATCATACATTTGACTAGTGTTGATGATTCTCCTAAATTAAATTGTTATTTCTCTTATATGTTTCATTTAACATACTATATACCATATTACCATATTTGCAACCAATATTGAACTAGAAGTAAGTTCACTTTTCAAAAAAAATAGTAATATATTTTTATTCATTTAATTAACGATTATATCTCAACAATAATACAACATGTTACAAGAAACCGGACAAACCCACTCACAACTTTCTTCATCTACATGTTAAGTCTTTACAAATATTCAACAATTTCAACAACTCAAATGTTAAGATTTATGAACCATAAAAAACATGTCTTTCTAATTTTCATATTAACAAGTTTCTTACAAATCCAACACTTTTTCATCTTAGTCAAATTTTTTTCTACCCATCAAATATTTTGTCACTTCCACAATGACATTACCTTTTGTATATAAAGAATAATGATATTTTGATATATTTTTGTTTAATTATTTTTAATTCACCACTTTAATATTTTTCAATTATTTATATTGATTTTGTTAGTAATATGATATGATTATCTAAAGATAATTAAAGTGATAAATTAAAATTGGGTTAAAATATCATTATTCGTATATAAATCAATATTATAAATGCATTGTTATGGGTACATAACACCTACACGAGAGTCCAAAAATATAAGTGAGGACAACGTGAAAACAATAATGATTATAGTCCAATTATACTTCATTCTCATATATCTACTAAACATGACCCACGAAAAAAAATCCAAAGACAAATAAAGAAACTATCATGTATAAAAAAACGATCATGTACCGCAAATAGATAATTATTATATCAATACTTTAACAATGTTATCATACAAATTTAATTTCATTTGCATTTTGTTACTCAATTAATCTAAGAGTCCTTTTTCTTTTATTTACTCCTATTTTTTTTACACTACAAAAGTTATATATTAGTTTGAACACACGTACAAAAAAACTAAATTAAAACAAAAATTATAAATACACACACAACCTTAAACTAAACTTCAAAACAAATTAAATATTTAAATAAATTATTAAATCAATCAAACAAATTAGCGAAATTTAAAAATAATTATTAAATTATCAAATACTATTAACAAAAAGTAACAAGACAGCAATAATTTATTAAATGGATTAAACAAGTTATTAAATAATTTTATTCAATATTTGTAGATAAATCAATTTTTTATTAAATTTTTGTGCTCTTTGTATTTACTTATTAATATTTATTAAAAAAAATAAACAAAAAAAAAAAAAAAAAAAAAAAAAAAACAGAACTTCAATTTAAACATAAGTAGAGGGAAGATTTGGTTGCAGTATTTGATTTCCTATGTCACATGCAAATTGTAAGGCTTGGTGGAGCCCTGTTGTGATATGGTACAACCATTTAGATTCTCGCAAAAGATACGTGATTTATATGTACACGTTGCTCTTGTTGCCACGTTCCCCTTTTCACTTTTATTATTCACCATGCATTTAATATTCAATCATGTTTACAATTTAAGATACTTAAACATTCAAAAACCAATTACTTTTATATATCTAGCGATTATATATACTAGCGAACACACAGTCACGACGACGCATGTGTATTCATATTTTTTAATTTTCAAATTGTTAAATATAAAATAAATAAAAAAATATGTAAAAAGAAAATTTAAATAATGATTTAAGATAAAAGAGATTTGTAGAAAATGATTAAAAGTAAATTATTTATAAAATAATTAATTTTTAAAATAATTAAGGATAAAACGGATATTATAAAATGTGGAAACGAAAAGAAGAATCTCTTTTATTATTATAGATTATTATAGATTATTATATATATATATATATATATATATGGGTTAAATATATTTTTATTCGATAAATTTATGAAATTGAAATTTATTCGTTTTTTAAATTTTGATATATTTTTGTTTTTAATTTTAAAAGTGAACATATAATTTTTGTTTTATTTCAACGATTTTAATATTTTTTGCGTGTTAAATAGTTATTCGGGTTGACATTTGAGTTAAAATGTGTTAAATGGTGTAAACAACTAAAATACTGCACTATATTAGGTAGATAGGATCGACAAGACTGAGTACCCAGCCTTAACCGCCAACTAATAGTCCTGTTTGGTACAGATCACTAATCAACTATATAGAAAGACAATACATACATGGTGGCTAAGGTTATATACCAATAAGGGTCACCTACTCTACATTTAGGAAATAACAACTATCAATTCATAGGCTTGGTACTTGGGCCTTGATCAGGTCCACACAAGCCCAAAGAAGAATCGGTAAGCCCAATAAAGGCCCATCCCATAGCCAGGTAATTTGTGATTAATATTCTATAAATATAGGTGGACAATAATTAAAGGTACGCAATTCATTAATACTGAAAACTAATATTTGACTTTGAGAGTTCTCGCTAACTTGATCGTTTGACTCCTTTTTGTAAGAACAATTGGCGTCCACCGTGGGGCTAAAATTAATATCTTACCAAAACAATTCGAGAATTGCTGAAGATGGTTTCAACCCGTAGAAAAGTTGGTGTTGCAAAATATGTTGAGCTGGTAGCCAAAGATGCCGACACATACTAGATTGACCTTGATCCCATCCTTGAAGGACAAGCCAAGATGCAGCATGAATTTGTTGAGGCTAAGAAGAGCAACGCCAAGGAGATGGACGCACTGAAGTAGGAGAACGCTCGCTTGAGAAGGAAGATAGAGATGGATGCTGCTCAAAAAGGAAAGGAAAGGAGAATGAGATTCATGTGGAGTCCAAAACTCCCCTCTATCAAGCCACTGAAGAGGAAAGTGAATACAACCTCATCCCTCACACCTTCACCCCTCCCACCCCCCACCCCTCCATCACATTACCACCCCTCCGACTATGGCCGCAATAGCAAGTAGACAGGAGTGTCGCCATCCCTTCATTGACAACATCACTGAAACCCCCCTCATGCGACAATGGGAGGCCTTCACCCTGGAACAATATGACGGAGACACAGACCCTGACGAGCACGTGAAGATTTATGTAACCCATGTCAGCTTGTACACGACTAAGGACGTAGTCTTGTGCAAGGCCTTTTCCATCATACTCCATAAACTGCTTTGAAACCTTGTTCACCCTCTTCTCCATCCAGTTTGCGGGAAGTCGTCCTCACCGGACTACCCCTATCCCTCCTCAGTGTTAGACAAGAACAAGACGATATTTAATCATCTTTATTAATATATGATATTAAATAAATTTGTTATAAAAACCAAATTATAAAGTGCATCAATTGTTTTCGGGTGTGTAAGTTATGTGGATCAAGTAACATTAATAGAGTTTAATTTTTAATAAAGATTGTTGTATTAGTTGTTTATTTTCCACAGTAATGCTAAACTTCTATCTTCAAATTACACTGCAAGTGGTCCGGTGGGGGTACCAAATAAATAAGTGCTCATTTTTGTTTGTGAGTGACGTGTGTACAACCACACGTTAGCAAAATTTGACTTGTCGCAATTGTTTACTTGCCGCTATAGTACGGAATTCTTACGAAATTGAATTTGAGTAGTACGGTTCCATTACCTACGTAAAAGACAACCTTTGTGTGGAAATAATGTAGAAAATATGTGATACTAAACGGAGAACTCTGTTTTTTTTTGAAACACAGATTTTCTTCATTTGTACTTGGATTCATTTTGAAAATGAAAGAAGAGAAAATGAAAAAAATATGGTTTATTATGTTTGGTTGATGGAGAATCTGTAATTAAAATGAAGAAAGTGATAAACAAAAATAAGACATAGTTTTAATATTAATTTGATATATCTAATTGTTTTATGTTTTTTAGAAGTGACAATTAAAAATAATTTAAATATTTTTTTTTCTAAAAGAATAATTTTAGAATTTTGAATTTAAAACTAACTTTGATAATTTTTTTATCCTAAGTTTTACAATCTTATTGTTAAAGTCAACCACCACACATTTATGATATTTATTTCTTAAAATTTAAAGTTTTTTCACGATTTTATTTTTAAAAGGTATATTAAAAAATAAATAAAAAATATTGTCATTAACTTCGACTTGTTAAATAAGATTATTAATGTATTAAAACTTAAAATTGAAACAAACATTAAAAAAATATTATGAAAGTTTCGTTATCATGGACATAATTTGCATTTGGTATTAACCATTTAAAACCTCATCTCTCAAACCTTGATAGTGACCACTATTTCTTTTCTCCACGTCTTCTGCACCAAGTAAATGACAAGTTCCGAATTTTATAATATCTTTGAATAAGTACAAAGGATTTGAATAGGTTCAGGGTGGACTTAAAAAGACAACAAAAAATGGCATTACCTCCATTAACATGTGGCCATTTTCATCCTCCCTCCACTCCTCATTCCATGCACTTAGAGAAAAAGTCACTGTGTGAACAAAATAATGTTACATTTCGATCATGGTTGTTTTGGATTTGACTAGTGTTTTTGTACGAGGAGTTACAAATTAAATTACATTTTTCATATGTTATTAATAGAAAAAAAGTATCTATCACAATGTATATAGGTATGATATATACCTGAGATATATAGTAAAAAAAAAACTATAAATTTGGATAAGTTTCTAATTCCTTTGAACAATTTTTATTTTCTTAATATTTGATTTTGTTAATCAAAAACTAGTGGAAACACGCACTGTTTTTTAGAAAGATTTATTAAACTATAAAATAATTTTTATTGAAAATAATTATACAAATAAATAATTTGTATTTTTTTATTAAATAATTTTTTATTATAAATAATGATTTAAATTTAAAAATGTAGTTATTAAAAGGATAAAATGTTAAAATGATAATTTTAATTTATAAAATAACTAAATTTATATTAACGGTCATTTAAAAGGTATAAGTGAAAATGTAATTATTTTAGTTTAAAATAATAGTTACTTAAATTGTAAGAATAAAAAAAATGTGTGTACAAAAAATAATCTTCTTGATATATATAGATTATAAAATTAAAAATAAATAGTTTTTATCTATTTTATAGGTAATTTTTTAATTAAAAAATAGTTAAGTTTTAAAATAATGATCAAATAAAAAAAGTTGGTTAAATTTAAAGAAAGAGTAAAATTAACGAATCATTCTCAATAGAGGGTTTAAAGGACTAATGATGTTCACATGTAAAATCTCATTATCAATTGGACATCAATGTTTTGATTCCAAGATATTATTAGGGTTAATCAATATGCATCTGAGGTATTGTTCGTTTTGAACTATGGGTTTCGTCAAGATTTTGTCCTTAAAATGAGTTTCGGTAGGAAAAGAGAAAAGAGTATTTAAATCGTCTTAAGTCTTAATCTGTGTTAAATTATTGGATGCGGTAGAAATATCACTCATTGAAAGTCGAAAGAAATAGAGATGTTTTTTAAGCTAAATATTTAAAAATAAAACTAATGTTATCATGATTAATTTATTTTCAACTTCGACATGATTGGAAATCAATCAGTGGACACTTAATTTTCGTGGCAAGCAATGATCTTAAATCAACGTCAAGGGATATATCATTATATTTGGACCAAGGTGAAGATTCAATTACAAAATTAATTAAGTTGATTTAAATTATTTCATATCATATGACGGATGTGATTTAGACCAAACCTAACACACCAAGTTCTATGGTTTAGGTTTTAGATTAAACACAAAGAACCCTAGCTCATTAAAATGTACTGAATATTATTTTCATTCGAGTTGTAGTGTATTGTTCAATCATATACTTAATAAATCATCCTTAATTTACTGTTATATTCTAAGAAAGATAGCTATATAGATTAAAGGTAAAAGTTTTATAAACTATAAACATATAAAATATTTTTTTGTGAAAAAACTTACTTGTGATACTGAAAATTGCTTTTGAAATTAAGTTCACATGACCCACGTGACACAATCATACATGCTTGTTACTCATCTAGACCATGCAAAAATTTGACACAAACATGTTAAAGTCGAATGTGTCCTTGACAACAACTAATGATTTGGGTTCACATGACCATGTTGACTTGTCCCAATGTTCCTAAATTCTAGAGGTTTAATTTAATTGCTCTGTTGTATTGTATGTCTTCACGTACTTCAATTCTTCAACAAATATGGAGAATGTGGCAAAAATAAAATAGCGCAAATATATCAAGAAGAATTATCAATAAATTTGAGTTTGACAAATTAAAATCACAAAACTAAACCATAAAATATTAAATTATCTTTCTGTCATTTATTCATTATACGTCATAAAGTTTTTTTCTTATTCTTAATTAATAATTTGGTTTCTATATTCATATTTATGATTCACTTTAGTTTTTATTTAATTAAGTTTTAATATTTATTAAATAAAGTTAATTTGATTTTTCCATTAGTTAGACGTATTAAAATTTAAATTATTTTATACATTAAATTTTTTCTGTTTTTTTATTCCTACCAACAACCACTTCCTTCACTTTCTTCATCTCACTCAATCTCACTACATATTCATTGTGCACTATTTTCAACTAATAAAACATCACTACATTACTTTGTCTAATTCAAAGTCCTAAATATTCCTCACCCAAAATCTCCCACTTCATGTAAGAATCGATTACAGAAAAATACAAATTAAACTTTTTAACATAAAATGTAGTGGGAGTGTAAGGAGGTGGTGCAAATTTTTTAACATAAATAGTGCACTACAATAAATAAAATGCTTCAAATACTTTATTAATAACTAATTTTAATGACTAAAAGTTGTTAGTCACTCTAGTGACAAATTTTGATACCAATCTACAAAGTAAAAAATTATTGGTTACTAAAATAGTCACTATTATGAATAAAAAAATATAATTGGTCACTAAATTAGTCTTTAAAATTAGCTACCTTGGTTTTGGCTACAAAAATGACTTAGTTTATAAATTGGTCTCTAATTAATTAATGACAAATTTAGTAGTTAGAGAAAAGTGTGATTTTAATTATTAGAATCAGCATCAAAGATATTATCCATAACAATATATAAAGAAGATTTCTTCGTTTGTGTCCACATTTCAAAATTATAATTTTATCCTTTAAAATATAATTATTTATTATATTTTTTAAAATTGATTGTTACTTTTACAAGCTTTTTATCAAATCGTCTATCTCTGTTTCTTCTCTTTTTTCCTATTTATCAACTATTTTTCTCTCATTTTTTATGATATATTTCACTTTATTTTTAATAAATATAATTTCATTTTATATATTAACTTAATAACATTACAATGTCATCATCTACTAATATAATATTACACATATTTCAAAAAATGCGTATACACAAGCGTGATAGCACCTGTGTTTGCGCTAGTGTCAATAATATTATTCCAATATCCCTAATATTTTGTCCATGTATTATTTTTCATCTGTGCAACCATCATTATCAATTATTTCCTATATTATTTATTGTATTCAATGATGACTTTATTATAGAGATTATGATTGTATTGTATAAAGACAACATATGCAATATATGAATGTACAAAAATGCACGACAATATTTCTTGGTATAATAGCTCTTAAGCTTGAAGGCTCTCGATCCAATCATGTCTTTCGCAGCCAATACAAATCACATAAATGACCTACTCACAACTGTTTCTGTCAGGTTGGACAAAGATAACTATCTCCTATGGAAGTCACTAGTTCTTCCATTGATAAGAGGTTGCAAACTTGATGGCTACATACTAGGAATAAAAGAATGTCCAGAATCGTTTGTCACTACAAGTGACAAAACTCTGAAAACCAATCATAATTATGAAGAGTGGATTGCACAAGATCAAGCTTTCCTAGGGTGGCTGAGAAACTCAATGGCCATTGATATTGCAACATAGTTGCTACACTGTGAAACCTCCAAGGAACATTGGGATGAAGCCCAAAGCCTAGCAGGTGCACACACAAAATCAAGGACAATCTACCTCAAGTCAGAATTTCACAACACTCGTAAAGAAGAAATGAAGATGGATCAATATCTTCCTAAAATGAAGAAATTTGCTAATAAATTAAAGCTGACAAGATCACTAATCTCCAACTCAGATTTGATGATTCAAACGATGAATGGAATGGATGCTGATTACAATCCGATGGTGGTCAAATTATCTGATCAAATCAACCTTAGTTGGGTTGATCTACAAGCCCAACTATTGGCTTTTGAAAGTATAATAGAACAACTGAACAATTTCAATAATCTTTCAACGAATACTTCAACAAACCTTGCAATCAAAACTACACTGCTAAAAGAGAACTTATTGCTAACCCTACATTATAAAACATGCTATAGGTGCATTACAATATCTAACCAACACTCGATCATACATAACATTTTCTGTCAACAAAATCAGCCAATATATGAGTTCTCTAACCATGGATCACTGGCAAGGAATAAAAAGAATATTGAGATATTTCCATGTCACAACAACTTTTTGTCTTCATATCAAACCATCAACCGATCTTAATATAGCGAGATTCTCTAATGCAAATTGGGCCACTAGCATAGATGATGGGAAATTCATAGCAATGCAGTGTGTTTTCCTTGGAGAGACATTAATCTCATGTGCCTTCAAAAAAGTGGTGTCACAGTCAAATATTGAGTCAGAATACAGAGCTTTAGCTAACCTAGCAGCAGAAGTAACTTGGATCAGATCACTTCTAGATGAGCTGAAATTTCCTATGACTAGAAAGCTGATTTTGTGGTCTGATAAGTTGAGTGCTAAGGCATTGACATCCAATCTAGTGATGCATGCTCGGTCTAAACGTATTAAGATAGATGTTCACTACATTCGTGATCAAGTGCTTAAGAATCAACTCACAATAGCCTATGTGTCCACAACAGATCAAATTGTAGATTATTTAGCCAAACCTCTCACACACACATAAGGTTCAACATTTTGAGAGACAAACTTGGATGATTGAGTCACCTCAATTTGAGAGAGGGAGTTAGAGAAAGTTGTGATTCTAATTATTAGAATCAATACTAGAAATATTATGTCAATAATATTATTCCAATAACCTTGAATTTTGTCCGTGTATTATTTCTCATGTGTGCAACCATCATTATCAATTATTTCCTATATTATTTATTGTATTCAATGATTACAGAGATTATGATTATACAATATTGTGTTTATATAAACACAACATCCGCAATACGAATGTGCAGAGCATCTACAATACAAATGTGCAGAAATGCACGATAATATTCCTCAATTTTATCTTTCCTTAGTGACCAATTATAATTTTTTACTTATAATAGTGACTATTTTAGTAATCAATAATTTTTTATTTTATTTTTTAAATTGGTATATAAATTTGTCACTATAGTACCTAACAACTTTTGATCATTAAAATTGGTTAGTAATAAAGCATTTTCTTGTAGTGGTGCAAATGTAAAGAGGTGGTGGAAAGTAGTCCAAGGTGGAGTAAGAAAAAAAATCAAATTATTAATTAAACCTTTTTAAATAGATAATAAACATGCACCATTATAACGTTTAAAATGTATCTTAACTAGGTACATTTGAAGGTATGTATGAATTGAAAATTTCAATACATCGTTTTAGATATAGTTCATGATTTTTTATGCCAAAAAAAATTATAAAAATTATAATTTTTATCAATTACAAATTCTTTCACTAATTAACAGTTTTTAACTATATTATCCTATCTTATTTAAGATAAGGTAAATTTCCAATTGATTTGTTTATATCACTCATAAAAGTAAATATAATAATAAAAATAGTTAATTAGTAATTTAATTCATTTATATAGATTCATTTTGTCTATATTTAGGTGTTAAATGCAACACAACTTTCATGTTAAAATGAAACTATGGAATCCCACGACAGTTATTTTTTGTTAAAGAAAAATGTACGTTGATATCTTAAATATTATTCAATTATATTCTAAACAAGTTACTATCAAACAAAATTTGCAATTATATACACACACATATATATAAAATCTAGTTATGTAATTTTCAATCATAATCATTAGAAATATAATAATTATATTTTATGTCCATGTCTTTTAAGAATGATTTGTACCTCCATCACATTCACATACAATACTACTTTCACATACAATAATACTTGAATCCATACTAGTTTTTATGATCTTTATTAATTTATTTCTTTTAGCTTTAGTATCAAAACATTCTACAGATATAAACCTTTATTTGTTTTTTTTTTTATATTTCATTAGCATGAAATTCTTCCTTAAATGGAATTCATAGCTCAACTAACAATGAAATATTTCATGATAAAGCAAGTTAGTCGTGATTATTAGCGATCTAAAAGTGAAGAGAACAAAGTACTTTAATTTAAAATATAAGGAGATGTGGGAAGAAGATGGACAAAAGGAATGATAATGCTTCTCATGGAGGAGAAATTGGTATAACCAATACAGGAACTCTTAATGAATATGATAAAGTTTTATCAGTACATTTTAAACCAAATCTTATTACTGTAATTATCGACGGTAGTAATCTATTTGTAACGACACAAATCCGTCGATAAATCAGTATTATTGACGACCAAAAATCCGTTAGATAACGCATTGTCGGTAATCATTTACCGTGGATGCTTGAGATCCGTCGGTATTTACCGACGAACACATCCTTCACAAAAATCATTGTTTATTATCAATAGATCAATTTTTCGGTAATTACTGACGGCTTAATCCGTCAGAAATTACAACTACCAATGTTATACTAGACGACTTTTTTTCTCTATTAAAATATTTATATGTTTATTAATTTGAAAACTAATTTCATAAATTTTACTGGTTGAAAACATTTAAGTGTTAAGTAACGGAAGTGAAAAAAAATGTGGTCAATTCCTAGGTAACATTCTTCTGTGATTACTATTGTACTATCTTCAACTTCTTGAATTATTATGAGGTTCAGCTCAGGTGGTCCAAACTCCATCATGGGCACAGTACAATATTAAAATATCTACATGTACCACCTTCAATAATTAAAGATTGTGGCCAAATTTATTTTAATATTATCTTATTGGAATAAGAACCACATAAATCTTCACACTCACATAATGTTCTACTGTTTATAATATGGTTCCAGAGACTCCTCACGTATTCTATAAGAAAACAAGCATTCTATTGTAACAAACAGCGACAGAGGAAGGTTCAAGGAAACCACTATTTTACGTATAAAGAGAGCATTGCTCATGAGAAAAATAATGTTAATTAATAATTAAATCGTATTGCTGAATGATTAAAATTATTCTCATTTTAATTATATATGATACGAATCTGTATTTGTTTTTCTCACGCATCTATATCTTTCATCCGAAATAATCTCTTTGATCAAAGTTGATAGATTAATTTCGTCTAATTACAAATTTAGAAACCCAATTATGGATTATGAAATACACTTGCATCACCTTAAAAGCTGAAAACTATAAACTTATTTCACCAAACAAAACTAACTTATAGTAAAATAAACATAAATTTTAGCGAATATATATTGAAATTTCAATCAAGACAAATAATAAATCTACCTTTTTTCTTATAACAAAAAAATTTTCAGAACTTGCATAGTCATTTAAATGAGAAGACTATCTTCATTTTATGAATTTTACAACGTCTTCTATATATAAACTTACATTTCCTACGTATAAATCACCCTCTATTATAAAGTTGTTAAACTAGAGTTTACTATAATTTTTTTAGTATTACAATTGACTATCAATACTTTTTTCTTAAACAACATTACCATTTGTTTCAATATAAAACTCGTTAGATAATGTTGCTAAACTTTAATCAATCTTTGCAAACAACTCTATATTTTGTAATTTAAGCGGTGTAAAATAATAAATATATAGACTAACCGACTACCAAATTAAGTTTGACCACTAAATTGAACTACATGTTTCTATTTGAAAGATTTGAATGCAAAATTCTGTTAAACACACATTATCTGCATTTTGATGAGAATTACGAGTTTAAATTTCACATAGTTTAAAAATAAAAAATTAACCACTCTATAAAAATGAAGACATGAAAATTTATAGTCTTAAGCATTTTTAGTTGAAAGTGATATACATGCCTTATATTTAGGTTTAACTCGTCTCTTATTAATGTTCTATTCTCTCTAGAAAGATACGTAACATTTAAAGATAAAATCTGAACTAATGAGAGTGATCCCGATTTGAGAATTTCCAAAATTTTGCAAGCGATAATAATTTTGTATGGCTGTAAAGAGAAGATTGGAGAGTTGTGTAGAATAGGGCTAAAAGAAAGATAATGGAAGAAAGCCAGTTGCTTGCATATATCGGCAAGTGTGCATAGGTTGATATCAAGCATAAACTTGAAGGGAAAATAGGAAGCTTCGTGGAAGGTGTGAAGGTAAGAAGAGACCAATGCATGTGGGGATGTTGCAAACATTTTAGTGGCTATTGGAACACTGAAGGGTGGCTATTGAAGAAGAGGGTTACCAATTAGATGGGACTACGTATCAATGGATGAGTTTTGGATGCAAGTGATGATAATAATGTGATAGCAAGACAGAACCAAGTTTTGAACATTGAAATTCTCAATCCTTAGTTTTTTATTCACTCATTTCCTCCAATTTTGGTCGAGAGAGGATAGACACAAAAAATAAAGCTGAACAAGTTTGCCTCCTCAGCATGTGATCCCCTCGTGGCTCACCCTATTCGACAGTTAGATCTATGTACATGCGACAAAACAAATTACGAATGCATGGCCATCATACGATATCCATCATTGATTGCACAATCTTTTTGCAAATTTAGAGTTTCACATATTTTTCTGCAATCTTCATCACCATGTTTTCATATCAACCATACCCATCTTTTTCTTGCTACCTAGCCCTAGCGACTATGTTGTTGTTTTTTTTTTTTCTTGCTTTAAATCTGTTTTAAAAACATTAGTAACTTGAATCACAGTACTCGAACAAAATATCAGAAATGGTTGAGTACAGTACTGAGTATTGTTCTAAAAATTTCAAGCCACATGGTACGGTTACAAATATCTTGAGATCATAATAAGGTTCATGTTTGATATGTCAGATTTAAATTTGAAAGTAAAAACACACTGATTATAAAGACAAATGGTTGCGGTCCCTCTGTGCTACCATAGTCACGAGAGATAGGGAAGGTGTGATAGTTCTGTAACCACCATACAGTCACGAGAAATAAAGAGGTTTGATAAGTTGATCAAAACCATGTTCTGCAGTGTTCACAGAGCCAATCAAACAATGATGAATCTGTAGAAGACATGCAACAATAATGGAGAATAATTAATCAAGGGAGATTTTTTTCTTATATTATATGATATAGACCAACATTAATCCTAAACAATATATTTCATGTCTGCAGACATTCTTTACCCTGACCCCGATTATATTGCATGATTTGGCTTTTGAAAACTAACAAGAAAATTTTAAAATAAAACACTATGATTGAATTGTAATTTATTATTTACGGGTTTGCAGAAAGAAAAAGGGAAGAAGAGATTTCATTTGATCATATGTAAAGTAATAACGGTAACTAACCTAAAAGTAAAAGTAAAAGTTTAAAATGTACAGAAGTTTCCTTATTTTATTTTCTACTTAAAAAGGTAATTTTAATTCTGAATGTTTTAGTGTATACCTGTTTAGAATATTTAAACCCTACTAAATATAATTTATCTTTCATTAATAATATTTCAGGAGAGAGAAATTTCATGAATGATAACGTGAATGTGTGATAAAAAAAACAGTGACGAGTTCAACGAATCCGTGAAAGTGTGAAGGAAAGTGAAGGACGCAGTACCTTGAGGAATGTGGCTCTTCCCAAACCTCTGAGAAAAACTAGGACCAAGTCTGGTTTCTTCTCTAAATCTCTTGAACAATTGTTTTGTGCAAGAAGATTATGAGCAATATATAGAGCAGATAAAATGCACTTTATGTCTTTTGCTATGGGAAATTTCTTACCACTTTCAATGTCAATAATGTCTGGCTACTTCCCAGCATTGAAGTTCTTTGTTAATTTCTTCTTGTCTTGCACAGTCAGGACACTATCTTTCATATGCAAAACAGTATGTTGAATAGTGCATGGTTAAGAGAAATATACAAATTAGTGTAATTTAATTTAAGTGTCTTGTCACTTAATTATAATAAGATTTTTCACATGTGTAAAATTATTAAGTTAGCTTTTTATTTACTATCCTTTTACTTCCATCAAATCTTTCATCTAAACTTGTATTGAAGTCAAATTTGTATTTTTTTTTCCTTTGTACTTTCAATGAACACAAAAAAAACTATAAATTTTGATTTTTAATTTCTTAATGTCAAGTAAAAATTAACTTTTTTTTTTTCGATTCACTTTCTCTTCCTATAATTTTGCAAGTGTATAATTTTATTCTTTATAATATTTTAATTATAAATTTGATAATTTAATCTTACAAAATTAAACAACCTAATTGTTTACCGAAAGATGTTATCACTTTGTGTATTTGTAAAACTTTAGAGAACAAAAAGTGAATTTAAGTCAAACAAATAAATTATAATGTACCGATATTACAACTTGAATTATGTATCTTTGTTCACACATATCCGTATATCATTCTTTAGGATACTTATGAATGAAGCATTTAATTTATAAAATTGTAGTACACTACAAGATAATGATCAATTTTACTGACAAAAACTAATTAGTCACTATGTAGTGACCAATTTGAGTACCAATTTAAAAACTAAAAATTATTGACAGCTAATAAAATAGTTCCAAAAAATTATAATTGGTCTCTAACATACTTTTGTTGCAGGTGGCATCAATTGTCTCGCAATAGAGGTCAAGTGGGTCGGGCTCTTACACGCTTAAATAAAAAGAGTTTCAGTCTGACTAATAGTTATAGCTTTTGGTCAAATGGTAAGCGCTTGATCCTAACAATTAGTATCGGAGTGGTACTTATGATAACAATAATTTATATTTTTTATGTTGACAACTTTAGTACATATAGTTTTAATTTGGACTCACACAATTACGATAATATATTTATTATGTTTTTAATAATTACTGTCATATAAATTACGTATCATATATTATTATTTTGAAAATAAACGTATCGACGTATCAGATACGACATATCTGATACACGTATCGTATATGTGCAACATAGCAAATAAGAAACAAATTTTAATTTTGATGTCTATTTTTTTATTTTTTTTAAATGAGTTAAATTTTTATCTTGGCCAGTATAATAATTTTTTTTTTCAATTTTCGTTTTCAACAAAATCACTTTTAGTCCATAAAATTTACTTTAACACAACGTTCATTTTATAAATCTATAAGTTTACTATTGACATTTGAAAATAAAACAAATGTTCTTCTAAAGTACTATAATACTAAATCTAGAGTAATTTATATTTTTATTTAAATCAAATTTTGAAACAGTAGTAATTTAATAAGAAAAAAAAAGTCTTCTAACATCTTGATTTAAGAATGAGAAGTTAATAATTATAATAGTATTGTTAATTATTAGTGTTATATTTGTAAGACAAATGATGTAATGTAAACTTTATTTCACCATTCAATTGACATTCTTTGAAGTCAAGTTCCAACGTAAAGTATAACCGTACAGTGATTTGTACTTTGCACTCTTCAATGTCATAAGTAACTTGTTTCTATCATCAACCCTTATTTTTTTGTTTGAAACAACAATGGATGCATATTTTGTTTTGCATGTTAAATACCGATTAAGACCCGAATGAAAATTATATTAACTAGGTTTAGTTTTTCACATCTGAATGACAATTAAGAGGAATTATTAGATAATCTTATATAACAAAAAGCAAGGGAAACTTCGAGGAAGGTTCCCACAAGATTTCAAAAGGTTCATTATAAATACACCCTTAGCTTCTTCTGTTTCACCAACAAAAATACATGCACACGTAGCTATCTATACGAACAGCAAGAAGATACCCTCTGTAGTTTTGGGGTCTGTGCAGCAAAAAGGAAAGGCTTGTTGCATCACATTTTGCACTCCCTGTGTCCTTGTGTTTGTTCTAGCTAAAACCTCACGCAGGTAACAAAAATGGGTTCTCACCAACATGAACCATGGCTACTGGAGAACGGGAATCCGAAGGTTTTAACCAGGGAAATGAGACATGGCCGCACATGGCCGCACTGCACACAGCAAGTCCTCAAACTCACTTCGCAAGAAGTCTGATCGAACTCTTGTTTCCAAGGTTCCCTGTGCCACTCTCCGAAACGTGCTTCTCAACTTGCAAGAAGTTATTCTTGGCACCAAGCTTTCCATTCTCATCCCTGCCATTCCTGCTGCCATTGTTGCTGAGTACTGTGGCTTTGGAAGAGTGAGTTATTCTCTCTCATTGCTCCATTCAACCTCTCAAACACATGTTTCTTTTATAAGTGTTCGATAGCTAGTTCAAATGGCTATAGAACACTTATATCAATCCTGTTATGATAATACGATCATTTCAAAGCAATTTCTGTGAATGATAAATAACTTGAGTTTTTTAAACACATGAACAAATGTTCTGAAACATCTGCAAGTAATTAATTCAGCATTCAGTAAAATTATGAATCGTTTTCTATAAACACCATGGTCAACCAAATTTAAAAATAGTTGGATTGTATTTGAATACGGCACGGAATTAAGTTATGATTGAGGGCGGTTCCTTTTTTAAACATTCAAAGTTTGTTCCAAAACTTTGTCGGTCACGTGAAACTACTATAAAATTCATGTCAATCAAAGGATTTATGTTGCAAACTGATTTTTCTATTGGTAATCATTTGCAGTTATATTACCTCATATATGACTGTTGAATGTTTTATATTTTATTATTATCATGAACAGCCTTGGGTGTTCGTGTTGAGCTTGCTTGGACTTACCCCACTTGCTGAACGAGTGAGCTTCATCACGGAGTAAGAAACCTCCATGAACTTGTTGCACCATTTCTTTTTATCTCTGGATTATTTGTTACACAACAAGCATTTTTGTTTCTGGGTTCATTGCTGATTCTCACTCTATTTTTTGTGTTGGTGATCGTGCCTTCAAAATACTGCAGACAAGTTGCCTTCTACACTGGTCCTACAGGTATGAATCATGAGTGCATCATCAATTGGAGAGTTTTCTGACAATGAAAATTTTCTTTACTGGTTAATTTTTAATTTGGAACATAAAAATATAAACGACAATGAATCAAGACTCTTCTGACACTGTTGCACCAATCATAGTTTCTAGACTATTGGTTTTCGAGAGAAAACCATGTGCTATTTTTATCTTGGAATGGGTTTAAACTACAATAGAAAAGAGTTCACCAAGAAATGGTTAAGTAAAATTGATTGTGGTATCATCACAGCTAAATGTTCATGTTCTCAATTACAGTTGGAGGACTTCTGAACGCGACATGTGGGAATGTTACGGAGCTCATAATAGCAATATTTGCCCTTAGCAGTAACAAAATTGCTGTGGTCAAGTATTCTCTATTGGGTTCTATTCTTTCAAACCTTCTTCTGGTTCTTGGAACCTCTCTATTATGTGGTGGCATTGCAAACGTTAGATTGGAACAAAAATATGACAGAGTAAGACCAAAATCCACTTACACTTTCTTCTTGTTTTTGTATATTTTTCATTAGTTCTTAGTGTCTTTTTAGTAATGGAACAACTGCTAACGTTAATTAAGAATTTACTTTACAGAGACAAGGAGATGTGAACTCACTTATGCTGTTGTTGGCACTGTTGTGCTACTTACTTCCAATGCTGTTCAAATATAGCGCTGCCTCAGCTGCTCTCACTGTTGACCCTTCACTCCACTTGTCTAGAGCTTCTAGCATTGTGATGCTGATTGCATATGTTGTTTACATCATCTTTCAACTGTGGACACACAGGCAGTTATTTGAAGCTGAAGATGTAAGGTTTCTTGAATCATGAAAATGGTGAAGTTGGTTTGCAATTAACTAATGCCAATATTTTATTTAACATTGTGTGAATTGATCAGGAGGATGAAGATGACAACAATGGCTCAGATGATGAACAAGCTGTGATTGGACTCTGGAGTGGCATTGCTTGGCTGATTGGGATGACTGTGTTCATTGCTTTGTTGTCTGAATATGTGGTGGATACAATTGAGGATGCATCAGATTCATGGGGTTTGTCTGTGAGCTTTCTCAGCATAATCTTGCTACCAATAGTTGGCAATGCAGCAGAACATGCAGGAGCAATCATTTTTGCTTTCAAGAACAAGCTGGTGAGAACTTGAGAGTGTTTATTAACTTCACACTTCCTTTTATTAAGCATAATATTCTTAGTGGCCAACCCATAAGTGTTATAAGGAAATATGAAATTCATGGAAACTAAAGTATATGCTTTGACCACAGGACATCTCATTGGGTGTTGCATTGGGTTCAGCAACTCAGATTGCCATGTTTGTGGTAAGTTTCTTCTTTTGATGCAGTTTCTTCTTCTTTTTTCTGGTTCTTTTGATGAGGGATTATGCAACTACAATATATAGGTCCCTTTGTGTGTGATCGTTGCTTGGACAATGGGTATCAAAATGGATTTGAACTTCAACATCCTAGAGACAGGTTCAGTTGCTTTGGCAATAATAGTCACAAGCTTCACTTTACAGGTATATTTAACAAACTTCAAGAGACAAAAACCTTATATTAATCTCCTAATGGAATATATATAAGCATTGACAAAACCACTCGTATTTATATAGGATGGTACTTCTCACTACATGAAAGGCCTTATTCTGCTGCTGTGCTACATAGTTATTGGAGCTTGCTTCTTCGTAGAAAGAACACCTTTGAGTGAGTAAAATATGTCAAATTTCAAAATGGTTACGATATTCTTATAAATTAGTTATTCATGCCTAAAATTTGATCACTTATCTTTCACAGACCAAGGTGATGTTACAAACGTCATTCCTAAACCAGCCATTAATGCTGTTTTAAGTGCTTAATGGGTAAGTAGCAACTTATTGGCACATAAAAATCCCTGAGTGGGCATAAAAATTCAGAAGTTAACTGGGAACTTGGATTGCAGGCTTTGGCCTATATTTGTCCTTTCATGAGATGAAGAATGGTGGCATCCAAACCCAAAATCAAATTCAATTGGATTGGTTATTGTTTCATTCTGATCACTTTCATATATCCATAAAGAAGGAAGAAAAGAAGTTTGCAATAGTACTTGCAAATGGAGCACTGTGCAAGATGATCAATCATATACGTGTGTTCTATGAGAGAGCTGGTTTTGATCCTGTGCTTCAGTAGATGCCAATAAGTGGAGATTGTTCTTTGTTTGAGTTTGATTTAGAAAGAATCTCTTTTCAGTTTGCAGAATATCTAGATCTCTTGTATTTATTTTGTTTCTATTTACTACTACTCTATGTACGACCTTTTGAAAGTTATATTATGTTTGGTTTTTCTTCATCTTTTTATGTTTCCAAAAGATTATCATCAATTTTAGTTGTGATTTTGAAAAGCCTTGTTCAAGATTTTATGAGTTTCAAATAAACAGAAGTTTAATTTATGCATACCTTAATTTTGGATTCATTAATCATAATTACTATTAAAAAAACTCATATTTCCTACTAATTTTTATTTTAAAAATATTTTCGTAAAAATTATTTACAAATTTTGTTGTGAAAAAAAAATTGTAAGAAATTGCTACCAATTTTCTTGCAAAATATTTTGTATAAACATTTTTTGCAACAAATTTTGTAAGAAATACTTACAAATTTTATAATTTTGTAGGAAATGATTATACACGAAGAAATTACCTACCAATTAAAATTTTTAGAAAAAAATGACATAAAAAAGTTTTTTCTTGCAAATTTTTTTAACAAATTTGCAAGAAAAATCTCATGTAATATGAAAATTTATAGTAGTGAATCCCGAAAGATGATATATTTTTGGCCTTACTAAATCTATATACCCAGGGAAGTGATATCTTATTTTTTCTTTTTATCATATCTCAGTTTTATATTAAATTTATGTCACTTTTTTTTATATCATATCTCAGTTTTATATTAAATTTATGTCACTCTTTTTTTTAGTCTTGTTTTATGTATCAGGTTATTTAAAAGAACATGTATATACAACATAAACTTATCTCCAAAATTTAGTTGCAAAATTATAACAAATATATCTTATTCCATTAAATAACTTCAATAATGTGCCTAATGGTTAAAGGTTTGACAAAAGAAATTCGAAAACGTAACTAATCCTATTCATATTGGAACTTAGTTTCCAAAATCTTATCAAATGAATAAGTTTTAAAAATAAAGTTTCCAAAGTTTGAAAGATTTTAAATATACATCTCAGAAATATTTATTGAAAAGAGTATTTTCTTAAAGATATGTAGAAAGAGTGTCCAAAGGAAATTGTAAATAGAATTAAATATACTCTCTCGGTGGAAAAGACAGTCTTTACTCATGTTATAACCCTGTATCACAAACCGACCTTAGCTCAGTTGGTAGAGCGGAGGACTGTAGTTGATTTGAATAGATATCCTTAGGTCGCTGGTTCGAATCCGGCAGGTCGGAACTTTTGCTGAAGAAAATAAATTTTGGTTTTTGCATTTGGCACTCCCGCAAACATTTTATTTTTTGTTGTAATTTTTTAATTTCATGTTCCGAAATTTGAATAAGACTTTTTTCGAATTTTTTGGAAGAAGATTTCTAAAACAAGATTTTTGAAATATGATTTTCAGAATAATTTTTCAAAAAATATATAACACTTTCTAAAAAACGTTTTATAGAACAAGTTTTTCAGAATATATGAAATGCATTCTGAAAAGAAATTCCAAGACAAACTTCTTTTCCATGTTTTTTTTTCTTATGCAGCATTCTTCTTCCTCCTCTGAACTGGTAATGTTGTGTAATGAAAAAGAGTATTTTAATATTTTAATGTTAGTGCCAAAGTGCATTTAGTAATTGTGAAGGTGCAGGAAGTAATATTCTAACCTTTCATGGTCCATATTTGATTGTTTTGGTCGATGGGCCTCATACCAATGTTCGACAAAAACAATTCTGGACCAGCTCCAACCGATGCCAACAAAAAATAAATAATCAATTTGTGTTAAACTGGTTTAGTGAAAACATGAAATTTGTAACTTAATTTATTCAATTTTTAATATATATTAATAACGTTTATCCACTATTATAATATTAATAACGTTTATCCACTATTATAATAATGTACTTTTATTAAATTTTAAACGCGCAGTACCAACAACCAATATAAAATTTTTAGTTACTAACTCTAGCTACTAGTTCTAATTACTAGTTCTAACTACTAGTTGATAGCTACTAGTTGCTAGGTACTAGCTACTAGCTGCTAGTTACTAGCGGCTAACTATTAATTGCTAGTTGCTGTCTACTAACTGCTACCTGCTAGCTGTTGACTGCTGGCTGCTGGCTGCTGGCTGTTGGTTGGTTGTTGGCTGTTGGCTTCTTGTTATTGGCTTTTGGCTTCTGGCTGCCAGCTACTGGCTATTGGTTGTTGTCTACTAGCTACTAGTTACTAGCTACTAGCTACTAGCTACTAGCTACTAGCTATTACCTACTCGCTAGTAGCTACTAGCTGTTAGCTACTAATTGCTAGCTACTAGCTGCTAGCTACTAGCTGCTAGCTACTAGCTGCTAGCTACTAGTTACTACCTACTAGCAGCTAGCTACTAGCTATTAGCTTTTAGCTACTAGCTATTAGTTGCTAGCTACTAGTTATTTGCTACTAGCATCTAACCAACTCGTAAATTCGACCCGTAAACTAGATCAGTAAACTTGGATCGTATACCTGATTCGTAAACTCAGTTTGAAACTTGACTCGTAAACTCGTAAATCTATCGAATAAACTCGATCGCAAACTTGTTCCGTAAACACGTACCCTACTATCGAGTCGTAAATTTGACTATAAACTCAAATTGAAAACACGACCCGTAAGGTCGACATAAAATTTGACCCTATAAAATATGAGCCACAATCACGACCCGTAAACTTGACCCATAAACTTGACTAACTTATTCAAACCCGTAAAACATGATTCGTAAACTCAATGCATAAACTTTACTTGAAAACTCGAAACAAAACTCAACAAAACTCAACCAATAAGCTATACTCGTAAACAGGAACAATAAACTTGGTCGAAAAACCTGGCCCGTAAACCTATCCAATAAATTCGATCGTAAACTTGTCTCGTAAACACGACCCCTACAATCGACCTGTAAATTCAACCGTAATTTCAAATAGAAAACACCACTCCTAAAATCAAATTTGACCCTGTATAATACGACCCTAATCATGACCCGCAAACTCGATCTTTAAACTCGACATTCGATCCATAAACTCAACCAACAAATTTGACCTTTAAAACCCGACCTGCAATCTGATTTGTAAACCCAACCTGTAAACCCAACCCGTAAACCCGACCCGTAAACTCACTGATAAAATCAACTCCTAAACTGGATTTGTAAACTCAACCTGAAAACAAGACTAGTAAACTTGACCCGTTCACCTGATCCGTAAATTAGATGTCAACACCTAATTTCGTCCCGGACAATAAAATGTTTCTTTTAGAAAAAAAAAAAGAGAATATAAAAATACTGAATAATAATAAAGATAAAAATAAGACAAATAGAGTTTGTGAAAAGAAAAATAGAAAAATATGCAAAAAAAAGAAGATGATTAAGTGATTTAATTGGGAATTAAGAAAAATAATAAATAAAATAATAATAATAAATTTTTTTAGGGTTTTGGTCGCCCAATTTTGATTAAAATGTTTTTAAAACTCTAACCCATTCACTCAATAACTCACCTGCACCATGCATTTTTTTCCTTACCTCACATTTAGGGATGGCAACGGGGCGGGGCGGGGACGGGTTTCACTATCCCATATCCATCCCCGTAAAAAAAATTCATCCCCATCCCCATACCCAAACCCAACGGATATCAAAGTTTTATCCCATCCTCATCCCCGCAGGGTAACGGGTATAATCTCGTACTCATACCCATACTCGTTTCCTTACTACTTTAATATAAATTTTATTTGATTTTTATAAAATAATAAAAAATTACGGTAAAGGAAACATAATATTGTCAAATATTCAATATTAGGATGATGATTGTTTCTTCAATATCAAATACTTTGAAATAAATTATAATTGTTTATATTTTAGATTAGAATACCGAATAAAATTTAATGAAAACTGTAAATTTGTAAAATGCAAACATTAATGAAACCTAGTTGATAAAATTTAAAAATAATTTAAAAAAAAATTAAAGGAAAAAATATTCAAATTAAAATATATTTTAAATGTTTGTTTACTTCAATTTTTTAAATTCTAATGAATCTCTTTTTTTAAACACTAATAAAAATTATAATACATCACTTAATCAAAATAACGCAAAACACAAATAGTAAACATAATAATAAAATTTAACATGGATATTGTATCTTTTGAACTCCAATATATATTGGATGGTGATAGAAAAATATTTATGGCAATTACATTAAATTTTGATATTGTAGTAAATAAAAGTTATTTATACAATTATAATGAAAAATTATAGTACAATTGATATAATGAGTTAGAAAATAAAAAATAATTGGATAAAATATACTAAAATAGTATTCTACATGATGAAAATACACAACAAATAAAAATATAAAAAAATTAACAACTGTATGTCTTATAAACAATTTGAGAAACTATTGAAAGAAATCGCACAAAGAAAAATGAATGTATAATTTAGGGTATGATAAGATAAAAAATACCTTAGACGTCTAAGAACACTTTTCAAATATTAACATATATATTCAGTGGTTAAGAAATAATTGTTTTAGCGAAACAAAAAAGTTCTTCAAATGAAACAAAAATTAATAAAAATAAGTAAAGATTTTTTTTTTATATTACCTAGTAAATGAAAGGTTTATGTTATTAAACATTTAAATTGAAAGTATATTAAACATACTCATGTGAAAAGAAAATATACAATAAATAAAAATATTAAAAAATAATAGAAATATTCAAATATGAGACATAAAAAAATTTTAATTGACATACATCATTTTATCATAATTACATAAATGTTATGATAAGATGAAAAATATATTGGAGATGTGAATGAGTTTCATGACAAACTAAATAACTAGAAGAAATAAAAAAATTGAATATATATATATATA
>Ga0214542_1001023_pt1 | contig 55760 bp, 26 predicted proteins | sample CNSS1metaG_FD_160096 | JGI IMG/M metagenome (GOLD analysis project Ga0214542, IMG submission 160096) | Root nodule microbial communities from cowpea collected in UCLA plant growth center, Los Angeles, California, USA - CNSS1 | ecosystem: Host-associated > Plants > Roots > Nodule | place: USA...
AAAACAAGCACTCATAACAATAGAATCCAAAAAATATGACAATAATATATATAAAAAAGTAGCATAAAATTTATCATCAACAATAATATATTAAAAAAAAGGAGCAAAAGTTACTTTCCGGGATCACATTCTAAAGCATTTAAAAATTCATTATATACAACTTTAGGAACTTTAGAGAGTTCTTTTTCATTTTCTTCAATTTTTGGATTCTCATAAAGTTTCTAAGGTTTATATGACATAGATGTACTTTTTTCATCTTCATCACAAGCCTTCCATTTAAAAAAAATCAATTATTTTACTCTTTGCCATAATTTTTCTAATATAAATTTGTCACCCCTCACCTATTTAGAAAAATATTAAATTATGAATATCCTAAACTAAATTTTAAAACCAAGACTCAATATTCCAAGAAAAATAATAACTTGTAGATTATTAAATTCCCTTATCTTAGATATTCATAATCTTGTTCTTCACTTATACGACTTAAAAGTCTAAAATAGCTCTATCTACTTAAAAAAGAGTTTGATGAACAATTAAAGCATGATTCTATGATCTTTAACCGATAGAGATATGCCTAAAGCGTAAAAAAGGCACATATTACTTCGAAAAAAAAAGAGTAAAAAATAAATTTATTCAAAAGAAGAAATTGTTCAATCCAAAATATTCCTTAACTCCTCAATTTTTTTCTGGTGCAATTTGATTTTGAAAGTAATACAAAATTGATGATGAAAATTGAAATAGAAACAAAAAAAGAGGAAGAGATAGAGACACAAAAAAAAAACCAAATAAAGAAGTAAAAGAAATTATAATAAAAAAGAAAAACATAATTTTTAAATTTAAAAAAGGTTTTTTAAACTAAATTAATATAAATAAAATTATAATATATAAAATATTTTTTAAAAATATATAAAAAATTAGAAAAAAAAAATGTTGGAGGGAGCCATGCTCCCCTATGTCAACACTAAGTTCCGCCCCTGGATCCATTAACCTCAAAATCAAAAAATAAGACAATTAGAAAAAAAATAAAAAAAAAAAAAATATTATCAACACTGAATCAAACAAATAGTTTTAATACATAATTATGTTCAAAACTTTATCAAGCAAACTTAAAAAGAATTTCCATAGTTTAAGCAAGATAAAAGCACTTGAACTATTAACAAAGTAAATCTTACACCTGTTGAACTTTAAAAATCAAAATCCTAAGAGAATTCTCATAGGTTCTTGAATTCTCCAGGACTTTCCAAATGAAAAACATAGAGTAGAGTATGCAATAGAAGAATCCAATCTAAGCTTAACCATTAACATTCTGAATCTGGCAAGACTTTTTTCTGGTGTTGCAGTATGATTTTGCAGCATTAATTATAAATGATTAGTTTACTGGTTTTTAATTAATATATATTGATTGATCAGTTACCGACAATGGGAATTTGCAATTTCATAGAAGATGAATGTGTAAAATAATCTGTATCGAAATATCCAAATATATATTTGACAGCTTAGGCATTTATTGAATGGGTCATTATGTTGTGAATATCTCACAGTGGTGATGGTGATATATGCATTCATTCATTAGCGAGATACTCACAACTCAGTGGACAGTGGTGATGATGGTACGTGATATAGCGTTTTCAGTTTGCACGGAAAAGCAACAACTATCTAGTACATCATCTAAAATTAGTCTATAGTTTTTCCTTCTATAACGTTTATATATAGCAATCATTATTTTCGACATGCTGTGAGGGATTAATTGTTTGTGTATTTTCTTTTTAGAATAAATTGTCACAATACCAACTCTTCATGCAGGACCCAATTCTTTACTTATTATTCGTTAGCCAATTATCAGTAAATACCTTTGCACTTATTCACAAGAGAGAGAAAAAAGAAATAGCTGCTGCGTCAATTCTTCTTCACCTTAACTCATTCTTCAAATTGTCAAAAAAATAAATAAACCCTACATAGGTTGGAAATGCAAAAGAAAGTTCAATAACATATAAGATCAAGACTCATCAATTTATTCTCTTAAAGTTTTTAATTGAAATTGATGTCAATTTCTTATGTAAATTGAGTTTTAGTTTCATTGGTGTTGTGTTTTCTCAGTAAATCCTAACTCAGAAAAGACTTATTAGTAGTATTAAAACTTATGGTTAGTTTTAGTAATCAGTTCGTACGAGTATAATATGATATCGAAAGTCTTTCTGATAAAAGGTTTAGGTAAGCGTGTCCTGTTAAGATGACCAATGATACGATTAAGGGATAGTTATAGTTGAAAATACTTTCGCTTGAGGGAGAATGTACCAATGTGGAAGGGACTCACCCTTGAGGAAAAATTGTTAGGAATTTAAATGTGAGTCTAAGTCCCACATCAGGTAGAAATAAGAAAGTTAAATAAGATATAAGGATCAAGACCCACAAATTCATTATCTTAAGATTGTAGATACTGAGTGATGATTATTTTAAAGTGAACTTTAATTGTATTTTGTAAGAGGTAATGCTACACAATACAAGTGTCACTATTGATACATATTCTATTTTTTGTTGATTAAAAAAAAAACATAAGATCAAGCTTTAAGAAAAATAAACAAAAATTCTTTTACAAATTATTGAAATAGATGTGCAATTTTTGTTTAGGTGGAGTTTTCACAGATGTTGAAATTCAACTTACTCGAATGAAGTAACTGTCTTATTTGTATTATTCTTATTTGTATTATTTCAAGTATTACTTGTAGTCCTTTATATATATATATATATATATATATATATATATATATATATATATATATATATATATATATAAATTTTTTCAAAATAATAATGTATAGTTTATGTTTTCAATGTCTATTTTACATAATATTGTTTGGTAAGTGTAATGATTGATTTCATACCTTATCAAACACACTTTGAGATTGATGCATTACATGTTGATTGATTTTCTACTTTATTGAACACATTTTTAAGATTGATGTATACAATATAAAACTACAAAAAAACTGAAATTACCAACAGAATTTACCGACAAATATGTTTTAGTCGGTAAATTTAAATTATTGACGGATTTTATCGATAAATTTTTATATTTTAATTACCGACAAAAAAAATCCATCAGTAACACAGATTTCATTTATCGACAAAAAAATTCGTTGGTAAAATCCGTTGATGATTCAATTTTTTTTACCGAAAAATTTACCGACAAAATTATCCGTTGCTAAAAGGAGTGGAAAATTTTCTACCCAAATTTGTATTGTGGATAGATTATTCCGTCAATAAAATTCGTCGATAATTTAAAATTTTTTTATTGACGTATTTATTTGTCGGTAAAAGAAGCAGGAAATTTTTCACCTAAATTTGTATTGTCGACGGATTTTTCTATTGGTAAAATCCGTTGATAATTTCAACTTTTTTTTATCGACGAATTTACCGACGAATTTATCTGTGGGTATGTGGGTAAAAGGTGCAAAAAATTTTCGGCCCAAAGCTCGCCTTAGAAGAAGAAGAAGAAGAAGAAGAAGTAAAAGAAGAAGGAGAAGAAGAATTAGAAGAAGAAGGAGAAGAAGAAGAAGAAGAAGAAGGAGAAGAAGAAGAAGAAGAAGACGACGACGACGATGACGACGACGACTACGATGATGACGAGGTAGCGACGATGACGAAGAAAATGAAAAAAATGAAAGAGGGAGGAGGAAGAAGATGAACAGTACATGTTATTTACCGACAAATTTTTTGGTAATTATTGACGAATTTTTCGGTCGATAATTATTGACGGATTTTTTCGTCGTTAATTATTGACAAATTTTTTCGTTGGTAATCCGTTAATAATATTGATTTAACAATGTATTTTGACCATTACTGACAGATTTTGACCGTTGATAATATCAATTTTTTTTGTAGTGTATGTTGAAATTATTTAGTGGATATTATTAAGTAATAAGCCTAACTCCACTCACATAAAATCAATTTGTAAAGTGAAGTTTGCACTCCATTTATATATTATTCCATTTATATATTATGAAATTGTCTTATTATCTCTAGTAAATGTGAGACATTCAACAATAAATTTTATATTTTGATGATTGAAGCACAATCAGATGAGTAGATATAATAGTAACTTTACCGACTACTATATATTCCTAGGAAGTATTTTTTTAGATAAAACTAACTTGATCAAACAATGAAGCTTTAGTGATGCTTAAGATGAAAAAAATGTGTTAGTTAGATGATTCTCAATTAGTAATTAAACATGTTACTAGAAATAACAAATGTATGACTTTAAATTTACTTAGCTAGTTTACGAAAGTAATTCAATAACATTTCTTTCGAGCAATTTAATGAGAAAATTGAAAACTAAAATAAGTTAGCATAAATTGCTTTAAGTGTAAACTTTCAAGAGAATTTCGAAAAGTTATTTCAAATTTAAAGAAAACTTCAATATCAACAAAAATTTTATATATATATATATAATTATTCTCCTAATGATTGTAAGGAATCAATAGTGCTTTTTTAGTGCTCCTAACAGTCATGTCAATAAAAAAGGTTTAAATGTCAAAAGCAAACAATTATATTATTTTAGTTGATGTATTACATAAAAAGGAAAGGTGTTGATGGAGTGTTTCTTTGATGTTTAGGTGAGACATAGGCATATATTATTACAATGGCCAAAATATTGTGGGATTTAAGGGTATAATATGATTGGAGAAAAGAATAAAAAGGATGTTAATAATAAGGATTTTTTTCCCTTCAGTTTTAAAAGATTGTATTGAATATCATAAGTCGCGTGAGGAATGTCAAAGTTGGATTTATATATTGAGTAGGTTTTGATGAGTGAAATATACTCCATAATAAAATCTCAGTCATTTAGTAAATGAAAAATCGATTTGATTGGACAAATATATCACATTCATTGAAAGGACATAAATATGTGATTGTGGTTATGAATTATATATAAAATAGAAATATATGACTAATTTTATTGATGAATACATAGTTCATCGATTTGGAATAGCCTAATCAATCACACACACTAGATTGAGTTACGATAGCAAAAGGTGGTCTGATAGCAGAATCCAAAAATATAAAATTGTTAGCATTAACACATTATGCGTAAGAAAATGGTTAAGTTCAAGTTGTTAATAAAATATTGATATAAAAGTTTGGTTAAGAAACATATTGGGAGGGTGCATAAGACTTTGATACAAGTCCATATTGAATTTCCCTAAGAATTATATTAACACTGCACCTTTCAAGTAACTATATGAGCATGATGTGGTGTTAGAACAAAACTCTTAACCCTATAATTTTGATTAAGAAGAAGAATAGGCATGTGATATTCACGGTATCGTAGAAATTTGCAAGTAAATTATTTTGTAGTTTTCATTATAGAAAATTATTTTAGGATCTTAATATTCATGATTCTCACACATTTATGTACATAAATCATAATAGAATATTAATCTTAATCTATGGGAGGTTCAATAAGAATGTGTTCTTCAATATATGTTCTTCAACCTCCTTTTCCTAATCTATCTCTTTGTCTTTCTTTTTTTCTCTCACATTCTCTTTCTTGATGACTTATTGTGAAATAACCTTATGACCAGAGACATAACCCTAATACCCTTTTATAAGCCAACGTCCATCAAGTTCTATAAATAAAGACCTTAAGCCCTTATTAGAAGCATTAAGTGGTGTTAGAAATGTAGCAATAAGAGAGAATAGGGTCTGTGAGGCACGATGGATGATCTCAGTATAAATCTTATATGTAGACACTGCTGGAATTGCATTGTAATATTGTATGAGTAGCTAAACTCCTTCGTGTTCAGGTTTGATGTAATCAATTCTGATTCTATATACTTGTACATCTTGGGTATTTATCTTTGCTTTGATTCAATTGTTTGTGATTTGATTTATGTTTAATGATGACTTGATCAATCATCTTATTTCACCAGTTTGATTTAAGTTGGAAGACTCGTCTCAACTTGTGTGTATGAATTGATGACTCATCCTATTTCACTGGTTTGGATTGAGTTGAAAGACTGATTTCAAAGTAAGGTCCAATCAATTATCATACATGTACTAGTGCTTATTTAGTAGTCAGAGGGGATGCTGGAGAAGAGATCTTGCACATTAAAGCAATGATTCATTCTATTAGGAGTTGAGGAATCACACTTGGTTTGAAGTCCTTAGGTTCTAGTGATTCAGGGATGAACCTAGATCTACATAAAAAGAGTACTCCCAGGACATTGACTGATTTGCATAATAAGTTATCAAGATGGTAATGGTATAGTAGAAGAAGATGAGATGAAATCAATTCATAGCCCCTACTCCACTCAATCTCATTACTATTATCTATTTTTGCATGCACTCTTTATCGCAAACCAGAAAAATCCAAAAAGCAAACTACCAATATACTTGTTAAATCGTTGTGGATACGACACTTGTTGATACTACTATACACCAATGCGTTTGTTGGAAATTGATTGTTGAGAAACAGTCATCACTAAAACACATGAATATGTGTACTCAAAAATGGATGATAGATTAGAGGACATGATTCATGATGTTGGAATACAAACCTTTGCTAAAATTGTGTATGAAAATATGACTACAAATGTAGAGAACCTGTTATATCCTAGTTCAAACTTCACACAATTATCACTAGTGTTAAGGTTGATAAATTTGAAGGCATTAAATGGGTAGACTAATAAAAGTTTCACAAAATTACTTCAGTTGTTGAAGAAAATGCTTCATGAAAGTAATACACTACCTGATCGAATGTAAGAGGCAAAAAAGATAGTTTGTCCGATGGGTATGGAATATGAAAAGACTCATGCATGTCCTAATGATTATATTTTATATAGAAAGGATTGCAAACTCAAGAAGTTGTCCCAAGTGTGGGTTGTCATGTTATAAGGTCAAATATGGTGACAAAGATAATACTAATGAGGTCACAAAGCACAACCCTCATTCAAAGACAGTTTGGTATCTACCAATAATTCCAAGGTTTAAATGTATGTTTGCGAATCCAACTAATGCTAAAAACCATAGATGGCATGTTGATGAGCGGAAATGTGATGAACTACTTTGTGATCTTGCAGATTATATGTAATGGAAGACCATTGAAAAAGGTTTACCTTGCTCCATATATAGATACGCAAGTATGTCCTCATTTTTTTTATTCCATAACATGTAAATTTTTCATTTTAAGTAAATTTCAACTAATTTTCAATGTAGTCTTCATTGGCAACTGCTAGTTGTATTTGTACCAGAGCGTACCACTTTATGGTTTTGCTCTTGTCATAGACCTCTTTCTCCTTATTTGAAGAGCATAATTGATACATAAGTCTTTTTTAAGAAACACCTTCCATTATATACATTCACCTTGAATATACAATGTCATGTTTTCTAACATTGATTGTTTTAACTTTAGTGCTTTTAATGGACGAAGTATATTGAGTGGTAGATCGACTGCCAATATAGAAAAGGTCACTTGGATTTTCCTCTGGGTATTATGCGCTATATATCATTAATTTAATCTTAGTATTATCATTTAATTTATCTAAATAGTTTTACTATGAGTGTAGTGTAATAAACAAATTGGGAGCTTTGAGTATAACTATTATGTCATGCAATGGATAACATCAATTGTGCAAGGCAATTATGAAATTGGTTAAGGTGAGGTAATATGCTAACTTTTACATATACTAATATTAACTTCAACTAATTTTCATATGTACTACTATTAACTTCTCTTATACTTTTGCAAAAATTTAATGACCTAAGTCCACTGGATTCCGGAACATTAGCTTACATTCAACAAGCATGGGCAAATACTTTCTGTCTAGAGTTAGTTAGAGTTAGAGTTAGAGTTAGTTTATACTATTTTTTTTATATTAGTTATTTGTAAAAGTTAGGGATCATTTAATATTTGGAATTGTCTTTGAATATTTTTGAACTGTTTGGAATTTTGTTTGAATTTAATTTGACGACAGGTTTTGGGTTAATGCCTAAATCCCATCTACTTTCTTAAAAAAAAATCAAGATATAAAAAAGATTTTTACCAAAATTGTCATTATATATCCAATTTCAACAACGGTTAGTGCAAACCCGTCCTGGTTTAGCATTTTCAGAATTGTATTATATTTCAAAAATGTCAATTTATAATGATGATCTATTTCAAAACTGTCATTGTATTTTAGTAATTTTTTGTTGTAGTACAAATTTCAACAACGTCTCTCTTAATCATTGTGGTCATATAGACAATGTGATGATGATTTATGAACTCGTCGTTATTTCTCCTTACTCTTAATCGTTATGGTCTAGAACCGTTTTCATACACCTCTTTTGACCATCGTGAAAAAGGCTTGCTACAGTAGTGGAAGAACCTTCAAGCATTCAAGATAAAACTCTAATAAATCTTGAACAAAATAATATTTTAGTAACTTCCAAAAAGTAGTTTTCAAATCTCAAAAACACATGTTAAGTACAAAATTAAAATAGTAACTATTATGTCCATAAAACCTAAAAAGGGTCTATAAAATTTACCTGATAGGATTTATATTATTTTCTAGAACCCACGAAGTTTAACTAAGAACACTATATAATAATTACTCAATTTCTAATTTCTTCTTTGGGATATAATTTTTCTTTTTTGCTTTAAATGATAAAATTAATCGCTCTCCTAATATATGGTGCATGATGAGTCCATGACTTCTCATGAGGATGGAGAGACTCTTCCTTGGAGAGTTACTATATGCATGATCGAAAGGGAGGTCTCTTCCTCACCCATTTCCTTGACTTTATTTAGTATTGCTCCTTGTTTTCAATGTTCTAGCCTTTGTTTGTTTGTGTAGGTTTGCTAATGGCACCCCTTTAGTTGCCACTTTGTAATGGAAAGAAGCGCTTAGTTTTGATAATAAAACATCCTTTTATTGGAGGAGAGAAGGTACTGGTGGTCCCTGCAAGATTTGGACGACCCATAGGATTGAAAGAATGACATGATGAGTTTCTAGAAAATTTGGCGATTATTGGATGATGATCCTCCTAAGAGTCGCACAACATGCATCATTAGGCTGACCTAGGTTCTACAAAGATGCTTTTTGTTTTGCTAGGGAGTCCTTACCTTTTGTAATTGCTAAGAGGTTCTTATCCTTGTCTATTTAAGGAAGCATCTCTACCACTTGTAAAGGGTTGAACATTTGAAATTCATTTTTGCTTCAACAAATTGTTAGAGTTGAGGTAGTGCTCTTTGAGTGTTCTTGAGCTCCCTTAGTCTCATCTTGAACCAAGGTTCAAGTGGTGGCAACCATCACCATTCCTCTTTTTTCCCATCTCTTGTTTCAACTTTTGGTTTTCATTTCCAAATTTATGTTGTTGTCTTGATGTTTACTTTATGCACCACCTTGTTCTTTAATTTCCTTTGAGCAATTGAATTTCTCTTTTGCCTTTAGAGCTCTTATGAAGTGCAAACTTGACAATACCTTCTTTCTAAGGAGTTTGTAATCCATAGTGATGTAGCGAGAAATGCACTTTCTCGACACACTTTGCTCTCCCTCCTTGAAATCAAATTTCTAAGATTTGATCACCTAAAGGAGTTGTATCAAAGGATGTAGACTTCTCCACCATTCATAGTAGTGCCACCATAGGGGACATAAAGACTATTACCTTCATAGTGATTATATTTTTAAGGGTAAAAGACTTTTTGTACCTCAAGATTCTTTAAGTGTCTTACTCATTAGAGATGTGAATGAAGGAGGTCTAATGGGACACTTTGGGGCCTCTAAGACATTAGAAGTCTTAGAAGAACACTTCTTTGGACCTCGCATGAGAAAACATGTAAAAAAACATTGTGAGAAGTGTATAAAATGCAAGAAGGCCAAATCTAGAGCCCATGTTCATGGACTCCATACTTCTCTTCATATCCCCAGTTTCCCTAGGTAGACTTCTCCATGAATTTTATGCTAGGGTTGTTAGCATTAGATGTTGGAAAAACCCATTAGACAAGTCTAAGTTTTAATAAGTTTTGATGATAACAAAATGTATGATGAAACAAATAAAGATAAGTAAATATAAATGTTCTAGATCAGCTAAGAATGATTAGAACAATATCTTAGGTAAAACTTTGGACACAGAAAGGGTCAATCAAGAAACAAACTTCATTAGATATATGAACATGACCATTAGATGACCTAGGAATGTGTGCATTATTTGTTTGTGATTGTGAAAATATATATATATATATATATATATATATATATATATATATATATATATGCATATGTTTTATTCAGCTAATGTGTGTTCAATAAGTTTAAGCCAAGCACAATGCAACAAAGAACAAATACATACTTAGAGCAAGAAGCAAACATATGAAAAGGTAAGGGTTAGAAGAACTTAGTTGAAAGCAACGGTAGACGAGTGGAGAGTTGGATCAAATGACCAAGTCATCGGATGACTCACGTTCTACACAAGTGTCAAGAGCCTCCTAGTTCGATCACTGTGGTAGAGGAGTTTCATCCTGATCCTAAGAACTTAGTCATGACAACCTATATTTATCTACTCATTAAAAATAAATAAAATTATGTGTAAAATAATTACAAATGGTAAATTAATAAATAAAGATGCATAAAGAAGATTTTAAAACATGTTTTAAAGAAGAAGGGTCACAAAAACGATCACGAATTATTTCTTCAAACATATGTCTTGACAATATGTCAAAGTCATAATCATTTTGTTTCCATAAAAGAAAAAGATGAATTTCAAATTATCAATCTTTTTAGAAGGACGAAATTTAGTTGTACTGTGTTTTGCTTTTTATAATTGAAATTATGGGTTTCTAATTATATATTCATTCATTCTTTGCATATATATCTCTTATAATTTTTATAAAGTGTGCGTAAATAATACCTAGGTACGGCTCCGATGAAGAAATGAAATTTGACATTGAATGCATATTGTTGGTAGGTTTCTGGGGTTCATATGGTTTGAATTCATTTGGGTTATACATGAAGCTTAAAATCTATATAAAGTAGGTTCAGCTTTTACCAAATAAAACTGCAGTTGCAGTGTCCTGAGATGAACCTCTCAATTATTTTTGGGGGAAATCCCAATTTATTCTAGATATTGCTTGGTTTTGAAGGAAAATCTGCAGGCTCTCACACCCTCACACACACACACTCTGCGGGACACAGCACAGCTTTTTCAAGGTTTCTTGTTCTTAAAAGCACAGCGTTTATAATTACCAACTAACACTGTTACAAATTCAGTTGAGTTATTAGGAAATCTGTAAGAAAATTAATTGGTCATTTCTTTTACTCCTTTTGCGTAAAGACTTGGCTAGGGTTCCCTCAAGCCTTGAAAAACTAATCTGGTACAACCCTATTTTTACTCGTTTACTGTTGATCCAGACCACATTTGAAGTGTTAAATGTTAAGTTCACTCCTTCAGAGGCTGCAATAATTGTCCGTTAGGGTTTTTCTTGTTTGGCAGGCTACAAAGTACCCTCAATATTTAAGGACCTACTCAAGACAACAACACAATTAGGAAACTAAACTATGGTGTGCCAAATTATTCAAGTTAGAAGGTCGAAAATTCTTGATTCTTTATAGCACACTTTTTTGCTCAACCATAGCATATATGTATCCACCTCTTATTGGGGAAGCACATGCCTCTTAATGAAGAGCTAAACTCGTGCAATTAACGTTGCTAAACCAAATTTAGATATTCATGTCACAGAATAATGAAAGTCAGATCTTTCAACTTGTGCCGTGCAAATCTCACTGCCATCTGCCTGTGGTCCCTCTTTCTATGAGTTGAGTGGATGCTTTTTAAGACCTAAGTTGGTCCCTCATCTACAGCGCAGCTACCTATGATCTATGATCTAATCCAATTCATCACACTCAAATACCATACACCACATCTTTTGAAACTGATTATGACTCTAGTTGAATTTCTTCCTCTCTTGTTTCTGTTACTTTTTCTCTCTAACTTCCTGCAAAATCTTACTGTTATATCATCTTAATTAAGAATATATCTATATACGAATAATTCTAAGACAAATATAGGGATTTCATTCTTGTAAATATTCTTAGTTTCAATCTTGGAACTTCTTGCTTTTATTATTACTATTGGAAATGCATTAGTTCTTTGGATAATGCTATGTGGAATTCTCTTTGTTTTTTCCTTTACAACAGTGCGAATTTGTTGATAAAGATACATGTGGTTGCACATAAAAGTGTAAAACCTGCTTTCTTCTTCTTTCTTCTTCTTCTTTTAGTTTTATATCTTGTAAATAAAATTATAAATGGATTGAAGTTCATCTTTTTGTCAGTATTTTCTTCCTATCGTTCTCCCTTTTTTCCGGCAGGGTTTAAATTGAAAAAACCTTGCATTAGTGTGCTTTCCAGCACTCAATTGAATAATTACAATGATAACGATTAATGATTAAGCCAGTGATTGTTCAGTATGAGGTATGAGAAGATCGAGGAAATTAACACTGCCAGTTTGCTTACGCGTCATTTCCACAGGATGCCACGTGATCAATGATCATTTACTCTTTTCATTTAAATGCTAAAAGGTTGAATGCTATAAGACTCACAAGTTCACTACTCAGTTCATAAAATTATTAGTTTTGGACTGAATTTTGGCGTTTGAGATAATAGGTTGAAATCCAAGGCTGGGGTCATCTGCACAAATAATTTACATTTAGGTGCTCATTTCGGAAAGACTTCAATTTTAGGGTATTTCTATATCCTTTCCCTTTCATTTCTTCTCTTTCTAGGTTATGGTGGAAGGCATAGAACAGAATAACCACATAGCATCCACACTTTTTCTCTCGTGTAAGTTGGTTCTTGCCATTTCAATTCCAACTTAAGCCTTCAGCTTCTCATTCTTCTATTTTCTCTCAAATCCTACTTTACATATTTACAACTTTCAACTTATTTTTGCTCCAAATTCGGTTTCACAAGCTACCAATTGAGTAAATAGAGTCCCCCTCGCTTCAATTTTCAGAAAAAAAACATGACTTCAACAGCAGTGGAGTCAAATGGAAAAAAACTGACTTCAGTTTGCAGAACTTCTTTTTTTTTTTTTCCTTTTGCTCTCAAATTATATTATTCTGTTTCTTTCTTTTACCAACTACCGAAAATGAGAATATTTTCTCAGTCAAGAATGCAACAACTTTTGAATAATCTTGTAGTCAGTTTTACCACCGAAACCGTGTAATAATATCGCAAAAGGGTATCTCTTTCCAATACCAATGCATAATTTTAGTTTATTTTTTCTGTGTTTGTCAGGTGTCACTTGCATATATATATACTGAAGAGAAAGATGAAGTGAGTAGATGATGATGATGGCGAGTTCAAGAGAAGGTCAACAAGCGAAGCAAGAAGGTGGCGCCATTAATATTGACAAGTTTTCCAAGGCATCTTCCAGTACAAGACAATGGTCAGCGTTCAGAAATCCAAGAATTGTGAGAGTGTCACGTTCCTTTGGAGGAAAAGATAGGCACAGCAAGGTTTGCACCATAAGAGGGTTGAGGGACAGAAGGATTAGGCTCTCAGTGCCCACAGCAATTCAGCTATATGATCTTCAAGACAAGCTTGGGCTAAACCAACCAAGCAAAGTGATAGATTGGTTGCTTGAAGCAACAAAACTCGACATTGACAAGCTCCCTCCACTTCAATTCCCTCAGGGTTTTGGTCAATTTCATCATCCACAAACCCTACTCCCCTTTCATGATTCAAGTTCCTCTCAGCTTTCTCTCGGACCCTTCGGTGAATCTAGCTCCTCATTTGGTAGGGGGGTTCAAAACTCCATGCCAAAGTCAAGGTATTGGGACAGTATAGATTCAATATCAAGATTGAAAGGCAAGGAAGCTGAAAAGGGCAAGTGGGTCAAAACAAACGAGGAAGATCATCAAAACCATGAAGATGATGTTGTTGGAAGCTACAGCAACTTGCATGCATCTACTCAGAGGCTTTTCCCTATGGGTAGTGGTGGTAGCACCACTACTCACACCCTTTTACCTGGTTTGTTGAACAACACCATGCCATATAACCCCTACAATGGTGAGCCTTCTGGTTTGTCCTTATCCCAATTTGGAGGCCATGGCTTGTTGTTTCCTTCCCAGCAGGTAGATCCAAGTCCAAGCAGTGCAAATGGTGTTCAATACCCATCTTCTTTGGCATTACCTTCATCTGCTTCTCAATTTTTCCTTGGTTCATCTTCTGCTACACCACCAATGTTCACTACCTATGCTCCATTTCTTACACCCTCGGTTGACAATGATCCTAGACAGTTCAACCACATTCAGTTCTTGAACTCAGCTTCTCAAATCTTGCCTCATCCTCTCATTCCATCTCTTCACTCCTTCAATCCACATGTCAGACCCTTCCCTGCAACACCCTTCAGTTCGAAGCTTTTGGACTCTGATAGCATCCGTAGCCAACATGACAAGGGTAGCACTTCTTGAGTCTCATCATCACCATTGTTCTTTCCGAGGTGTCAGATTGTTGCCTCTAATAAGCAGGCAGCAACGAGTGTGACCAGATTCTTCATAGAAACCACTCAAGAATCTAAATCACGTTATATTTTATACACTTCAACCAAGGTGAGTGAGTACATGCATGTTTGTAGGTATGGCAATGCTAGCTATACATATATGGGATCAATATTTTGTATTTCAATCTTTGTTATTTCAGTCATAGGTACCTTGTTGAGAAACCATTCTGGGTACACGTTAGAATAAGTACCGAACTAAATGAAGGACTTCTCTTTCTTTCTTTCTTTCTTTCTTTCTTTCTTCAATGCATATATATTTAGCAGCGTGATCCAAGCTAATTCAGTTACCAATGTGCTATAGCTTCAAAGGGTTTTAAGCTATCATTTTTCTTTTGATCGCAACAAACATCTGACATTGAATAATGCATACGATGTAGCTTGAAAGGATGACCATAAAATAAAGTTGAAGAACGAATGTACGTACGATGGATGTCCTTGAGTATGGGTTATAATAATTACATGTTATTATTTCTTATCTTCTCTTTGACCTTCCAATTTAAAATATTCGTTACTAAAGAAATCAGAATCCACTTTTGCTTATTAATAGTTTCTTTTCCCTTTTGCTGTTAGTTGGAGGGACACACAAGGAAATAACATGTGAACACTTATAAGTTATAATCTCCCTCGTGTATTATGATGAACAGATGTTGTTGAACTCGTCAATTTTAAGGGTATAGTGTCTTTAAAATCATCGATGAAGTTCATACACAATCTAACATTAAAGGTAAAAAGTAACTTATAACAGTTTAAGTGGGCATTAGTTGATTAAGCTTTCGAAAAAAATCAATTTTACCTGAATGATAAAGTGTATGTAAAGTTAGCTGTTACTTATCTTTACGTGAGTTTGTTAGGCAATTGGTCTTGCATAATTCCATCACTGTTTGTCTCAATTATTTTAGTGCTGATTTGAAATAAAGAACCAGTCACGCAAATTGGGTTCTTTTTGCATTTGACAAGAGCTGCAGCAACCACTGACACATGTTATTTCCAGAGCTAACATCAACAACTTATATGGATTACTTTTACATGAACTCATAGGGATCACTTTTATTTGGAAGGCAACAATACCTTGGAAAAACTTTTATGGATGGTGTTGGCATGGTACATAAACCTTGTTGCAACAACAATAGTAGTGATGGTCGGTTTTCTCGCTGCATGTTTTGTCATAAACCTGTTCTAGTTCCAGGATGCATGATTTCTTCTTTCCTTGCTATGCATGACACAGATTGAAAAAAAGAATATGAAAGGATTAAAAAATTGTGCCTTCTTTGTGGTACGGTATATGGAACATATAAGGTTATATATATGTATATGTTTCATCTAGTGTACATATATATAAGTAGCAGTCACAATACCGTGCTATATAAGATGAACTGTTAATAAATGTGTACCATGTCCTTGTGCATTAACATATATATGGTAAAATTCAGAAGCTAGATAGTAATGCAACCTAATCTTGAATCAAAGTAGGTACGAATATTGAATATTGTTCAAGAATATGGTGAAAAGAAGAACCTAATTATATGCAACCTCAATTCAGAAACAACTAACTTTTGATGCCTTTCAATGATTATACATATACATATATGATTTATTCACAATGCATGCAGCTATAGCAATGCATGCCGACCTAGTGCATGTGAAGGTCTGCAGCAGAAAAAAACTTGGAAGAAATTAAGAGATGCAAGCTAGCATGAGAGGCTATATATATATATATATATATATATATATATATGGTAATATGGAAAAGGAAGAGAAAGAATATATTGGTGGAATGTTAAAGGGTAATTAAGAGTTGATCGGTTGATAAGTGAAAAAAGTGAAGAGAAAAATGAAAAGAAAAAGCTGAGAAGATGCATGCTAGAGTCCAAAGGTGTGCATAGATGTGTGTGAAGAAATGCAGAGAGAGTGTGGTGTGTGTCCTCATCTTTGTACCCTATTTGACAGCATCTTGATGAAGGCATGGAAGCATCCATCCATACAAAGTATAGAAAAGAGGGAAAAATGTTTCAACATCTACAGTTACCACTGACAATGAAAAGGAGGCGACATAAAATCACTGGCAGAGACTGAATTTGAAAGCAGTCTCTGTAATGGACAATAATATATCACAAGATCCAAGATAAAAATTAAATTAACGCTCAGTGGTTGCAGCAGCGGTTAGGTTTTCAACGGGTCCTCTAGAATAGAGTCATCAAGGAAAAAATCAACAAAAAGTTTTACATACTTGTCTCTCTGTGGTCCTAATTAATTATTCATCCATTTTAAAACATAGAAATAAGGAAACAAACAATTCAGACTTCACAGCATCTAAAGACTTTTTTTTTTATTTTTTCTTTTGTTCTTTTTCATAATTCACACATAATGTTTTAGCGTTGTGTTTTACTAGGCTGTATTAATTTACACAGAATCTTGTTCAAACGACTTGCAGTTTCTGACACTCCTCATAACGCACCCCTCAACCCTTCAATTAATGTATATGAATGAAACCGAAGCAAATTAAAACTATTAATAACAATTTATTATGCTGCAGGGGTGAGACTTTTTTGACCGATGAGGCTACCAATTACTTGTATTATCTTCTTGGTTGAATGAGATAGAAAAAGTCGTATTTTCTTCTTTGTTGAATGAGAAATAAAAGTGTTGTTATGATTCACAATGTTTTGCTTTTTTATTTGTTAAGATCAGATTCACTTTCACATCACAAGAAAAAAGTAGAAGAAGTAATTTTAGTCATTGATTAGGTTTAGGTGTACTTTTTGGAGCAGGTTAAATTTTACTTTTTGAGTTCTATTTATGTTAACTATATTCTTAAGATGTATTTAATGTGAGATTTAAGTTATATAATATAATGTTTTTAATCCTTAAATATGTCATAAATAAATATTATATTAACATATTTAAGTTATTAAATGGACTAAAATCATGATGTTAATCACAGTTTTATATCTAAAATACCTATTTAATAACAAAATTGAAATTTTGAGAACTAAGATTGAGTAATTGTGATATAGGATAAATCACAAGTGTAATTACGACATAAAAGGAAAATATTAATAGTTATATATATATATATATATATATATATATATATATATATATATATATATATATATTAAGAGAGTTATTTTAAGAAATGATTTATTTTTATTTGAATATTTACATTAAATAAATGGAAAAAAATCTATATATAAAGAAGATTTATATGTAAAGAAGATTAAGTGTCAATTTTTTTTAATTTACTCGTGATTTTTTTAAATTTAAATATTTTTTATTTAACTCTATTTTAAAATTTAATAACTTTTTAAATTTAAATAAGTAAAACTTATTAAAAAAAATATTTATAATTAAATTGTTAAAAAATTTATATTTATTTTATTATTTTATTATTTTTCTTATCATAAAAAAATAAATACATGCTGCGATTTGTTTCTACTAATAATTATTAAAGAAAATAGGAATGTTTGAAAGTCAGGTTAATTAAATTTATAAGGAAGAAAAACTAAAACCAAAGGTTCAATTAGTTCACATTTGGTCCAGTGTTTTGATTTTCTTTTTATTAAATTCTACATATGATCATTTAAAGCACTAGTTTTATAGCATATAATCATAATAATATTATGATAAATTTTCAATTTGTACAATTAATATAAAACAAATAAATAAACTGATCAAAAATTCTATTTTATTTTGTCCATAAATATTTCAATTTAAAATTAATAATTTTAATAGATGCATAATAATTTAAAAATTTCAGAATCACGTTCGACTTATTGTCTTCTTACCTAGTCTTATTACGTTTTAGACAGCACAATAATCAAAGAAAAAAAATTACAATAAGATAATTACCTTATTATGTCCTAATTATTAAATAAGTTCATAGAGTAGTTAATACCAAACTTAACAAAAACATAATATATGTTATAATTTATGATTAAAATATAATAAAACTCTTGACAGTATTATTTCATAAACAATTAAAAATGGAAGTCTTTTGATTAATATATAACGCACGATTTATTGAACTCTTACTCAAGTATTTATTTTTTGATTTTTATTCTTGTAGATTAATCACTTTCTTCTTCTACTTTCTTTTTATCTTCAATGTTGAAAAAATTGTTCCGCATTTAAATGGTAACAAAATGGAACAGACAATGTGAATTTGACTATACTCGTCCTTGATCTTAAAGTAAAAGTTGATATTCATTTTTTATTTCCATCTCCATATGAAAATTGAGTATCATCTCCATCACTATTCCCATTGTGTGATGGGTATGCTTATACTCACCCTTGTACTTTTTCAAATATGAATTAAATAAATTTTCGATAAAAAAATTAAAATCATAATAAAAGAAATATGATATTATCAGATATTTAATTTTAAGATGACACAATATTTTTTTTAATGTCAAATATGAAAGAAACATTCATAAATCTTAAAATAAAACACCAGATAATAATTGATTAAACTTAAGTAATTATAGAACTTAAAAATAACTAAAATTAATTGAGTTTAATGGATATCAAATGAGTCAAATAAAAGAAAATGAAAAATTGTGTAGTAAAAAGGTGTTATTCATATGAAACAAAAGTAACAACCGAAAAGAGAAGAGAAAATAAATATTTTAGGCTACATATAATAGACTGAAAACTTATGTGTTTAAATACTCAAAATTGAAAGTTAAACATTTTTATGTGACAAAAAATAAACAACAAATTTAAATATTGAAAATGAGTAAAAATGCCTAAATATGTGTATTATAAATTATTTAATTTCATGAAATTGAGGTCTGGCTTTCTTGAAAATAATAAATCATTTGAAAGAAATTACACACAATAAAAAATGTTTAATTAAGATTTAATGAAAGGAAAAACATATTGGGGATCTAATTACTACTAAAAAACACACATTTCTATCAATTTTATTTTTTGGAAACCTTTTTTAGGTAAAACTTACAAAATTTGTTATAAATAATAATTTGTAAGAAGTTGCTACCAACTTTGTTGTAAAATATTTTGAGCAAAACAATTTTCACAGCAAATTTTACAGGAAATATTAGCGAATTTTATAATTTTGTAGGAAATAATTATCCACAAAAGAATTATCTATCAATTAAAATTCCTAGACAAAATAACAAAAAAAATCTTTTCTTACAAAATTTTATAATAAATTTACAAGAAAAATTCCATAAAATATGAGAATTTATAGTTTTGTGATTGAATGTATATTGATATACATTTTTCTTATATATACATTTATAACTTTATTATCCGGTGAACACACTTTCCATTTGATTTACTTTTAGTTTTAGTTCGTTTTTTTCATAAGAAATAAATCAAGTTCATCGGTAATAATTACTTTAATTTTTTATTTTTATCTTATTTGACATTTGCATACATTCCAAATATAATTTTTTTTCTATAGACATTATTTTTAGCTAATTCTAGTTACTTTGGATCGTAAACTTTCAGGACTTTAAAATGGACATATAGATTACTAGATTTGAACTTCTTTCGTGTTCTTTTCAGGATTCTTAGATGTTGAGAAAATTTTGTTGAAAATTTGTAAAAGTATCCAACAAATTTGATTTTGCTTGCATGATTTTAATTCTAGCTATAATTAGTGTCCAAATTAGGTCGATAATTTCTTCAAAGTTTGTGAGTATAGGATTTGGGTTCAAAGTCTATTTTAGGCCTAGTTCTACTAAAAACAATATATAAAAAGGTTTAAATACTTCGTTGATTCTCATTTTTGTACCAAAATCTCAATTTCGTCCTCGTATTTTTATTAGTCTCAATTATGTCCTTTTCGTTAGTAGGGAACTAACATAGTTAAGTAGGTGTCATGTGTCAGCTCCTTTTTTTTTAATTAAAAAGAAAATATTTATGACATGTGTCATGTATGTAGTGTGTCACATGTCAATCTAATATGGTGACACCTGTTAAGTTATTATATGAATCTCAATTTGGTCCTCATATTTGTTAATTTGATTTGATTTTAGTTCCAAATTTTTTTAACAATCTTCAATTTCATGTGCTCCAACTTTAGACCAAATTTAACTTTTATATAATGTTATGATTATTTTTATTAAATATTTTTATAATATTAAGTTTATTTAATATTAAAATTTTAAATATATTTATTTTAATTTGTTATAAAATTTTAAAATTGTACATTTGAATTTATAAAAGGGTTAAATATGTTTTTGGTCCCTTAAGTTTCAGCGAAAATTGGAATTAGTCCCTCTTCAAAACTTTTGACCAATTTAGTCCTTCATCTTTCAAAATGCGTGAATTTAGTCCTTTTAACCAAATTTTGTTAAGTTTTTTTTTGACGTTTCAAGCGCATTTCATGATAGTATTTAAATTATTTATACTGTTTGACATATTTTTGTTTCAATGTTAACTTAAATACTATCATGAAATACGCTTGAAACGTCAAATAAACTTAACAAAATTTGGTTAAAAGGACTAAATTCACGCATTTTAAAAGATGAAGGACTAAATTGGTATAAAGTTTTGATGAGGGACTAATTCCAAAATTTACTAAAACTTGAGTGACCAAAAACATATTTAACCCTTTATAAAATTGTTATTTTCAAGCCAACTCTAAGATTTGTATAGAAGTTGTTGATATATAATGTTATACAAATATTTCAAATTTAAACTTATCAATCTAATATATTTATAATTTTAAAATAAAATTTAAATAAAGTTTAATGTAAAATATAAATTTAAATAAACTTAATATTGTTAAAATTATGAAATAGAAATATCACTTTTAATAAAAGTATCATCATAACATCTATATAAAATTAAATTTGGTCTAAATTTGAAGCACATGAAATTGAAAATTTTTTAAAAAAACTTGATTGAAATCAAATCAAATTAACAAATATGAGGACCAAATTGAGATTCATACAATAATTTGACACGTGTCACCATATTAGATTGACACGTGACACACTATAGATGTGACATGTAACATAAATATTTTTTAAAAAAAATTATAAAAAAGAAGGAGCTGACACGTGACACTTACATAATGATGTTAGTTTCATACTAACGAAAAGGAAAGGACATAATTGTTACTCATTTACAAAAATGTTGACGTGATTGAGACTAATAAATATATGAGAACCAATTTGATATTTTGGTACAAAAATGAGGACCAGCGGAATATTTAACCTATAAAAAATCAATAGATTTTAAGATTTTTAGCTTTTCCTCCTTTTCTATATATTTTTTGTATTTTCATATTAAATTATTGTTATTCTACTGTGTTTTGGTTATTCTCTCGTGAAGAACTAAATCTCTAAAGATTTATTCAAACTAAATCTCTAAGGAATCTATTCAAGAAATTAACATTAAACAACATGAAATAAGTTTCACATCGAACGTTTGTCGATTTCGGTTTGTTCTTCTCTTCTCTAATTTAGGTTTTGCTATTTGTGATATCAATTTTCATTTCTGAAATTAGAATTCAAATTAAAAATCAATTTAATCTTGATTTGATAACCGAATACTAATTGGGTTGAAAGATATTAAAATTTAATTTGTATAAATCAGTTTAATTGATTGATTGAAACAATTTATTGTTCAAACTTGAATTTAATCATTAGAGAACTATGATTTTACATTATTTGGTTGTTTGAATTTGTGGATTGATATGTTTTAATCTTCCATAATTTCTCTTTTGATATTATTTGATTATGTTTTCCAATTTACATTTTTGTGTTTTTCAATCCCTGAACCCCAAAGTTTAATTCATAGGGAAAAATAAGTAAAGATTGAATATAATTCAATATATGTACTATGAGAATTGACATGGGTTAAGTTTTATATTAAAAAATATAGAGAAACCTTAACATACTTTTTTTAAGATCTTCATATATCTCTCAATATCATAGTTCATCTCAAATAAATCGTGCTGCACAAAACTTTAATTTCAAATACAAAATCCAACCTCCCTTCTTAAGTATTTTTTTTTCTTCTATTTTTAGTTAATGAAACCAAAACATTTTATGTTTTCTATAAAAGTTTGCAACATAAAGCATAATTTAAGTGGATTCACATATTCAAGATCCATACAATCTTTTACCATACTTCTTTAATGATTTAAATTCTAGATGAACATTAGTCAGTTCATCTAATTAATTCATTTGAAAAACGTCATGCTACTAAAAATATGAATCAAATTAAAATATAATTTCATTCTAATTTGCCTCATATTAACAAATAAAGATTCAATCGTTTATTAATTTGATTTCTATAATCATAATGTAATTTACTATCATAATTGGAGCATTAAATGATTGATGCGAAACTTAATTCATTGATCTAAAAAGGTGATAGCAAAGTAAACTGATAAGTTAGAATTGAAATTCATTGATCCTCGTGGGTTAGGTATTTCATTGTTGATCTCTCATCTTTATTGATTCCTCAATCATAGAATTCTCAAATAAGTTTACTATACATTAATTCCTTAACTATAAATAAATTCATTCGGCATTATGCAATCAATTAATGTACTGGAATTTTTGCCTTCATTATCAATATATCAACAAATCTCAGTTCAAATCTAAATCTATGCTTTTCAGTTATAACTCCGATTTTAATAATTAGATGATATTGGACAGACGAAATCCAACCTTAATTAATACCGCAATAAGCAATAAGAAAATCACAACCTATAATATACACATATATAATGTATAGAGATTGATATAAATATACAAAAAATTATACTATGACTCTCATTTTTTACTCTTATCTTTTATTTTTTAACGTGATTTAATGTGGATCATTGATTCTTTCGAAAGAAAAAATAGTGATACATTATTTAATAATCTAAATAAATGAATCATTCTATCATTTTCCGAAATATAGATATCAACCATCTTCGGAATTATTCAGTTTCTTTCCGACTTGCATTTATCATTTGGATTCACCTACTACATAAGACTTAACACATTGATCTTAGTAAACACACATACCTCGGACTCCTCGAAACATGTGAATGGGAAAAACTGAAAATTAGGAAAGTTTTGGCGGAAACATATAGAATTAGGAAAAGGGTTACATGGATGTAGAAGTTATCTGATATGGTGTTTGTATGAAGACACACATCGAAATGCACTATGTTAAGCGTGAAGGAGGGTCATTTTCTTGTCTTGAGAGGGAAAAAGAAAATGAAGATAGATGGGAAAGGGGTCCAGTGTGATCCATCATGATCTACAAAAGAAAAATTACACCTTATCAGATTAAGAAACTAACTATATGTACGTATAATAATTGGAACAGAAAGAGCAACAATGATCGTGGTCCAATCAAATGCCACGCAATTGGGAAAATTTGAAGCAAAGCTGAGGTCTATATAGTGTGGATGAAGCTATTCAACTATATTGGCTTATATCTATACCTTTTGTCTCCTCATCATCTTAACCCTACATCACATTTTTATCACACGTTTCTTTCACTATCATATACCTAGCTGCATTCTTCTTAAAAGTTACGAGGCATCAACACACACAAGTTAAGAATTTAAGATAAGTTAAAAGTGTTGGGAATAGTCCAAATGTGAGTCAAAAATTTCACATTGGATATAATAGATAAAGGTAAACACTATATAAAAATAAAGACCCATAACACTATTACTTTAAGATTTTGGTGTAAAACTGGTGTCAAATATTTTAATACTAATATTATGTATAACTATATGGAACCACAATCTCTCAATAACCATGACTGTATCCATAATCCATATATGAAAAATATATATATATATAAACCCATCAAAAAGTTTTACATCGAATAAAAAATTATGATTAATTTATGAATTAGTCCTCCTAAGAATTTTTTTTCTATTGACAAGGTAATTGGGCCCAGTTTCAATTGTATATCCTACATGAAAGGAATACATATGTTGATAAACTTGTGAACTTTAATTAGCTTGAATGAAAATCAGTTTACCTAATTTCATAAGTTTTGATTTCTCTGTCAAATTTGGTCACTTATTCTTCTATTTTTGTATGCCTTTATTCCTTGTATAGTTCTTTATGTGCTTTTGCAAATCAATTTTTATGAAAAAAAGGTTTACGAACAGTTTGCATAAGCATTAGTACCAAATAAAATAGCATGACGACAAAATTGATCAAGCTTTCATTTTGGCTTGTTCTGTCACTGGGTTGCTAAAAACAAGGTGTGAATGCCACATTGAGGTGATCCATCACATAAAAATAGACTGCAAATCTCAACCCGCCCCACCAAGGAGTGGGCCGACGGGCTATTTTGTCAACTTTTTTATTAGCTTTTAGTTAAAAAAAAATATATATATATATATATATATATATATAATATTTAATCACATATATTAAAAATATATTTACTAATATAAATACTTTTTAATTTTTTTATTTTTAATTAATATTTATAATCAAATAAATTAAAATAAGTTGTATATTTATGTAAATTATTATATTGTAATTTATAATTGAAACTTAATTATAAATATTAATGACTTAATTTATAATACTAATACTTACTTTTGTCTTTAAAGAAATATGATATAGAAAAATTACTTTTTTAGATTATTTTTATTTTAATTTTTAATTAAAACAAACAGGCCAATAAACCACTTGTCATGTCCCATCAATTTTATAGGCTAGGAAGGACAGACCAAAATTGACTGACATTAAAAATTTTAACTCAGTCTATCAAATTTTGGCAGGCTGACAAGTCGACTTGCAAGCCATGACCCACTTTCTCATTCTTACAGTAAGGATTTTGCGTAAAGGAGATTGTTTTATTAATTAATATATTTTTTGGATTATTTTTAAATATATTAAACTCCTAACATGTTGAAAATTACTTTCTTTAATCTTTTAAAATTTAAGATAGTAATTTTTTGTCACTAGCAAATTGTAATTATTGACTTATACCTTTTTTTTACTGTATTCTCTCCTTGATTACTACCTCTATTGTCATTTGTAAAAACCAATTGGAATGGAGTCGTCTATTAAGGTACTATACGAGGTGTAGTAATCTAATGGGGGATTGGATGAGTGTGGTACTAAACGAGTTGGTGCTTTGAGACAGACATATGCATTTGGGACAGTGGGTGTGTTTTGTGTTTAGAATCTTGGTGGACACTAAGTGTATTTTGCATTGATTAGACGATAGGTGTGTTCAACACTAAGTAGACAACTAAGTGTTGAATGCATGTGTTAATTTATCCTTGTGTTTGTGGTTCGAAGTTTCTACCTACAATGATCTTGTTGACATGCGCAAGCAGACATGGTAACAGGTATTGAGGATGCTTTGCAATAGAGGCAACAATATACTTAAAAATTTTGTGTATAAATTTATGTGTATTCCTCAGGATGATTTAATGTATAATACTGATCATGTTTTGTAAAAATTTTACACCACAAGAGGAATGAATGTAAATGTATATATTAAAATTTGCTATGCACATGATTACTAATTTATAACTATTAGATGATGAACCTTTTCTTAATTGTACTAGACTCTTCTAGTGGATGGTAATTTAATTAGACGAGGCTATTGAACTAGTATTCATTAGACATATGGATTGGAAGCTTCGTAAGAGTAATTGTGACACCTAGTTTTAAAATGTTACTTCATCCTAACTAATGATTCTCCTATTATTAGAAATAGAAAGGATTCAATAAGTCTCGCTTGTCTCAAGCCCTTTGCTAGTTTGAACTCCTTAGTTGGACTACCATTAATTAATGTTGAGAATTATTTCATACATCCTGCATCTATCTAACCTTTCATCTTGTACTATATGAAGTCTCGCCTAAGTGAATCATAGACTTTTTCATATACTACCTTTAACTATTATGTTTTTCTTCTTTATACATCTAACCTCTTTTACACTTAATTTGCAGTAGATACATTGTTGTTTTCTCATAATAAATGATGATTATTAGCTATGACACATTTTATTCTATTAGACAACACTCAGGATTAATTTATTTATTTTATATATATATATATATATATATATATATATATATATATATATATATAACAAATATATTAATTTATACTCAACTAGTCCAATGGGATTGTTTTTTTTTTTCATATTGGGGTTACGAAGGATGTGGTACAACTTGTAAGTATCTTTCCATCTCTTTGAAAGTGATTAACATTTTTATGACCTCTCAACAGGGATGGCAACGGGACAGGGCGGGGACAGGTTTCGCTATCTCATACCCATTCTCGTAGAAAGAATTCATCCCCATCCCCATACCCAAACCCAACGGGTATCAAACTTTTATCTCATCCCTACCGGATAACGGGTATAATCTCGTACTCATACCCTTACCCGTTTACTTACTACTTCAATATAAATTTTAATTATTTTATAAAATAATAAAAAATTACAGTAAAGAAAACATAATATTATCAAATAATCAATATTAGGAGAATGATTGTTTCTTCTATCAAATATTTAAAATAAATTATAATTGTTTACATTTTAGATTATAATACCAAATAAAATTTCACCAGAATCAAAACATTTATTAAATTTGCAAACTGCAAACATTAATAAAACCTAGTTGATAAAATTTAAAAGTATTTTTAAAAAAATTTAATGGAAAACAAATATTCAAATTAAAATATATTTTAAATGTTTGTTTACTTCAATTTTTTAAATTCTAATGAATCTCTTTTTTTATACACTAATAAAAATGATAATACATCACTTAATCAAAATGACGCAAATAATAAATAATAAACATAATAATAAAATTTAACATAGATATTGTATCTTTTGAACTCCAATATATGTTGGATGGTGATAAAAAAATATTCATGACAATTACATTAAATTTTAATATTGTAGTAAAGAAAAGTTATTTATACAATTATAGTGAAAAATTACAGTATGATTGATATAATGAGTTAGAAAATAAAAGATAATTAGATAAAATATACTGAAATAATATTCTACATGATGAAAATAAACATTAAATAAAATATTAAAAAATTAACAAATGTGTGTCTTGAAAGCAATTTGAGAAACTATTGAAAACAAATGTATAATTAAGGGTATGATAAGATGAAAAATACCTTAAACATCTAAGAACACTTTTCAAATATATACTCAATGGTTGAGAAATAATTGTTTTAGCAAAACAAAAGAGTTATTCAAATGAAAAAAAAAATTAATAAAAATAAGTAATTTTTTTATATTACCTAGTAAATGAAAGGTTTATGCTATTAAACACTTAAATTGAGAGTATTAAACATACTTATGTAAAAGAAAAATATATAATAAATAAAAATATTAAAAAATAATAGAAATATTCAAATATGAGACATAAAATTTTAATTGACATGCATCATTTTAACATAATTACATAAATGTTATGATAAGATGAAAAATATATTGGAGATGCGAATGAGTTTCATAACATATCAAATAATTAGAAGAAATAAAAAATTAAAAATATATATATATATATATATATATATAGGGTTACTTAATTAATTGTGAATATTTTAATAATTTAAATAATGACGGAGATATGACGGGATGGGTATTATGGCGGGGATATGTACATCCTCATAATCATACTCATACCCAATTGAAAAAGTCGGAGATTTCCCATACCCATACTCATACCCGATCATTATTGACATCCATTTTTCTTAAATTAAAATTTAAACAAATATAATTACTTTTGAATTAAAATTTATTTAAACAAATATAATTTGTTAAATTAAAATTCAAACAAATAAAATATATTTTATTCTATATTAATGTATATAAAAATTTTAAAAATTATTATATTAACATTTCTTAATTTTAACTTAAAAAAATAGTTTTCAAAAAATATTAACTGATTTCTACCGGTTAACATATATTAAATTATATTAAAAAATTTAATTAATTATTTAAAATACTTAATAATATTAAGTTCAATTCTAAAAAAATAAGGTATATTTTGCAGTATGAAATTTCAAATTAATATTTGAAGAATTATTATATTAAATAAATTATTTATTAAAGTTTAAATAAAAATTTATTTTAAAAAATATACATTAACTGGATGTGTAAATCTCATTAATATATATATTATTAACTTATATTAAATTTTTAAATAATGTTAATTAATAATTTTTTTTTCAATTTTTTATTAAATTAAAATTTAAACAAATAACTTTATTTAACTTTATATTAGTTATATAAATATTTAAAAAATTATTATTTTAACATTAATTAATTTTAACTAAAAAAATTAGTTTTAAAAAAAGTGTTAACCGATATTAAAAATTTTAATTGTTTTTTAAAATATTTAATAATATTAAGTTGAAATTTTAAAAAATAAAATATATTTTATATTATTATATTTGAAATAAATATTTAAAAATTATAATATATTAAATAAATTATTTCTTAAATTTAAATTAAAGATTTCATTTAAAAAAAATAGGTCAATTGACATGTGGAAATTCATTTAATGTATATTAGCTTATATAAAATTTTTAAATTATACTAATTAATAAATTTTATTCAAATTTTTGTTAAATTAAATTTTAAACAAATAAAATTATTTATCTTTATTTAAATATTTAAAAATTATTGTATTAACATTAATTAATTTTAACTTAAGAAAACTAATTTTAAAAAGAATGTTAGTGGGATTTGGAGACATTTGTAATAGAAGAAAAGTTAAAAAAGAAATAATAAAATATCAAATTTCAATATTCGTATAATGAAATTAAACACTAGATATCTAAAACAAAACAAAAAATAATATTGAATGTTGATATTCGAAAGAATAATAAAAGAACTGATGTTGACATTCGTAAAACAAGATATCTAATATTGATATACGTGAAAAAGAAAAAGAAGTTAAGATGGAGTCAGTTAAAAAGAAAAATTTTATTTATTTTTAACTAAAGTGAAATTAAAAAAAAAAAAATTGGAGGTGGAAAAAGAAATATTTGGAAGTGCAAGAAAAAAAAATCCTTGTTGTTCGGACCTGTGCGTTTCACCGACTTTTTGGAACCCACTTGAGATTTTTTGTTGAAACATGTACTCACTTGCTAGGCTACAGTTCTAGCACATTTCTAAAATACATACTTCTTTTTTTATCATTGGCATATAAAAACATGGATTTTATTTTATTTCTTTTTTTAGAAATTATAAGATATTTTGGTGGTAAAGATAGAATAAGGTAGAATGGAGATGGAAGAAATGGTAGATACAAATTTTGTAATACAGATTTAATTTAGAAAAATAAAAATAATAATTGCATACAAAAACATTTTTATTAGTTATTTATTTTGAGAAATTATAATAAAATATAGGAGTATTTCAATTTTTGTGATTTTTTCTTAACCCCAAAATTTCTCAATATTGTTTTTAATATTTTAAAATTTTAGTTGGGTGTCGTACATGCTTTTTGGTTATACATTATTTTTGATCAATTTATATTAACATTTTTTTTCGTGAAAGTATTTTTTTTATTTTGCATGATAGAACTATATGTATATTTTCTCTTTTACTTTTATCCACAACAATTATGAATTTCATGAAATTATTTTTATTTTTATTTTTTGGAAGATAGAACTAGTTGTATATTTTTCCATTTTACTTTTACCCACTACAATTATGAATTTATCAACAAAAAACTCACAGACAAAAATTTTTAGCCACATATTTTATCAATGAAAATGTGATATAATTTTAAGAAATTAGTAAATTTGTTTGTAAAGTTATTTAATAAAATAATAAAAGTAAAACATCACTGATAAAGAATTGTTCTCATTGATAATTTAATGAAAAATTGATAATAATTTAGAATATGTGTTGTTTAGGTTGAATGATAAATTTTATTTACTTCAAATTTTTAGCATAAAAAAAAATAAAATTGTAATTATAAAAACAAATATAAATAAATTTATAATAAAAAATAAATTCAATATTTTTTTATTTTATAGATAATATTTTTATTATAAATAATTAAATTTTAAAAAGTTAGATAAACAAATAACATTGGTAAGCTAATTATTTTAATTTAAAAGATAATTATCAAAGGAAAAATTGAAAAACAAATATGTACATTATTATGTCCAAGTATAGATGTATAACAACTATAACTAAAAAATTGAAAAGAAAATCATTTCATTATGTATATATTTATTTTATATAAATAATAATTATTTTAAATATTGAATTTAAAAAATTATAAAGATAATTATGAAATTAACTATTTATTAATTTTAAAGTGATATTAAAATTATATCAATAACAGCTTATTAAATTACTTTATATGTGTTAATCATTAGTAAATATGTATTAAAAATTAAATTCTGACAATAAAATTATTTAAGTGAAAGTTTATTTTTTTTAAATAAATAATTTATTAAAATAATTAGGAATTATGATTGAATTATTAGTTAGTACAGGATTGTATGAAATTATTTAAATGTATGTTGAATAATATTATTTAATTAAAACTTATTTTATTCATTTAGTTTACATAAAAAATATAAAAAAAAAATATTATATATATATATATATATATATATATATATATATATATATATATTGTTATCAGATTTATTTAATCAAATTTTGGTGAAAAATGACAAAATCTGTGTTTATTGTTGTTGTGGACCGTAAGAAACTGTCTCTTTTTCTTGTTTAAATTGTAAAATGATTGATCATAATTTATTTAATTGTAAACGGTTATAATAAGATGTCAAGGTAATTTTTTTGTGAGAATAAAATATTTGGAGAAAAAATACAATAGTTTTATAGCACTAAGGTGGTTGATACTTAGGATGGGTAAATGACTATGTCGGTTTGATTTTAAAGCGTGTAAAGGTTGTTGTATAGCCTTTGTGAAGCCTATTTTAAAGATTATTGTTGAGCCTGAGATGGAACCTATGGTGGAGTTTTGTAGTTGTGTCTACAATTGAGTCAATGGTGTCAGTGGTGGATCCTGTGGGGAGTCTATGCTAGAGCCTATGGCTTAGCCTTTTATGGTACACTCTCTTATGGTACGTCTGTTGCTCAGTCAAGCCTGAGTCAAATCATGATAATGTTTGTGTTGTCGATGGATCTTCTATTGTTAAGAATTTTGATGTTTTCCTTGGTGGTGGTGTGCTAGTGGATTCTGATTCCTTTGATGATATGTTTTCTTTGAAGGATGTCATTCTCATTGTCGATAGTTTGCATGGTTTACAACACTTAAAGTCACAGTTTTTTTACGTCTAAGCAAGCTCGTTTTGTGAAGAAACTGAAAATAGTCTCTAAATAGACTGATATGCTTGATGAAAGGAAATATTTTAATTCTGAGGAGGATGATAGTCAGTTCAAACTTCAAGAAAAAGTGATTGAAGTAGGCCAAAGAAATTTAATATAAAGTTTCTAAAGTAAGGATTGCCTAGAAAGTAATAGTCAGTTTTAAAGACCTTATGTGGATTCTGAGTAGGTTAGTTAATGATAAATATCTTAATATGCTGAGCAAATTGATTATTAGGTGTTGGTTTCCTATTGATGTTGCATTGATGTACTGTTTTTCATCTATATATTTACTTAGTTTTTATATAATGATATATTTTTTTTCCTATGTGTAATATATTTTTATCATGGGTTTAATGTGGTCTTTTAATATTTTTTTGTTTTTCTTTTTAATAAAATCTTTATGTAATAATAGTGAGACCTAACATGAACTTAATTGAAAAAACTCATCTATTATTTTAATAAAATATAATATAAAATATTAATTATTAATTACACACCAAATTTTTATTATGTCGATGTAGACAGTCTAATGGTTTATGATTCACATTATATTAGTTAAATATTGTTCAAATTTTTATCACGTAAACAACCTATATTAACAAATTTGTTTATAAGATACATTAATTCATGTGAAATATGTTTTAAAATAAGACATCACATTTTCAATGTTTAAAAGGTTTAGGTATAGAAAGTTTTATGCTCAAACAGCCACGTAAGAGTCTTCATATTGAAATTACATATTGTATTATTCATGTTTAAATACAGTTCACTGATATGTACATAACCTGTTTTTATTTTTTTTATTTTTTTTTCTTTAATCAAGAAGAGTTAGAAAATTCCAAGTTCAAACAACATCAACCATTTCTTTATTAAGTTTCTATACTAGCATACATTTCCTTATTAAGCTTCTATTAGCATTCATCTAGGGATGCATATATAGAAGACTCCACGTAGATGGCAAATATCAAGTAAAGATCATATCTTAACAAAAGAGACATAGTAATGATCATCTTTAAGTCTATATAAAGTAATGTAATTGAAGTTGAAAAATAAACAACAATTGCATATATAACTCTCTAGTGCTTAAGTTTTTAAGTGTTCTTTGTGATTGAAAAGAACCTTTGGAAATATTCTTTCACATAGTGAAGTTTCTTAATAAATGTATAGTGATCTTTATTTGAAAGTTGGTTTTTCTGATATTCTATGAGGTCTTATTCTCAAAAAGAGATTAAGACAATATAACCACGAGTAATTTTGTATACTCATCTTAAGAAAAATTGGTTTGTGTAATCAAATAATCAGGAGTAATTTACATGTTTGTCATTTATTAGTTGAACTTCTTAAGAAATTAGCTTAAGAAAAACTAGACGTAGCGTGTAAATTTAAATGAACCAATACAAAATTTGTTTGTATTGCTTGTAAATGCTTATTTTTTCTAGTTTTAAATTAATGTCTAACCATGATATTTTGAATTATTTTTTTATACAATGTAGGAAGTTATCTTATCAAGGAGATTTATTAAAAATTGTAACCTACATTGTCCAAATAATTTGGAGAATATGAGAAATTTTGCTTGTTTTCAACATAAGATGTCTTCTCATGTTGCAGATCTCACATCGATGAGAGATAAGACAAGTTTATAGTATATAAGTGAGTGCAATTTCATCTTATAGGCCAATATTGTGGAGTTGAGTTAGGTTTAAAGTTCATTTTTAAAAATATTATTAGAGCTATGAGTTTGAGTCTAACAAAGTTTGTTGTTTGTTATGCCTATCACACTAATATCAAACCACCATCTAATTTCTAGTCTCACGCTCAAAATGTATATACCTCAACATAAGGGGGTCTGTTAGAGACCTCACATCAATTATAGATAAAACAAGTTTATAATATATAAATGAATACAATACAAATCTTATTTTACAAACTGATTTTGTAAAGTTAAATTAGACTTAAAATCCATTTCTTTAGTATCATACTACTTTCTAAAACCAATTCATGCTAATAAATTGTTTTGACCACCCAAAATCAATTTTTAAAATCAAGAACTAAATCACATTAAAATAAAAATAATTCATTTTAATTTCTCAATCGACCAAAATAAATTTTCTACTATCAAATAGAATGATTCTCCAAACTCTACACTGTATTATACTGATTTTTTCCCCGTAGCATTGTTCCTACTTTTAATTACCTAGATAGCACAGTTTGTTTTTTAGGTGGAAATTCGGTCCCTAGGGACCTGAATTCCAGCTTGCTAATTGATTTTTTTTGTAATTCCCCAATCAGAATTCGGGTATTTGGGTTTTTTTATTTATTTTTTTCATTTTTTTTAAATGAATTAGGATTAGAATTTTTGAAAATTTTTTAAAATATAGATTTAGGTGTTATTTTTTTATATTCGTTTTTGTAGACATTGCTTGAATTAGAAGTTAATTTAAAAAAAATAGATTTAATATTGTGTTTTTAGTTAATTTAGGTGTTATTTGGAAAAATAAAAAAATAAATATTATTTTTTTTTTCTTTTTGAATTTGTTAAGTTAAAAATAAATATAGTATTGTGTATTAAATTATTTTAGTTGTAATTTGGAAATATAAAAGTAATTTTTTTTTGAATTTGTTGAGTAATGTTTTTTATAATAGTAATTTTGGAAAAAAATTATGAATTATAATAGAGGTAACAAAAGTAAGAACAATTAATATATAATGTTTGAGGTGGTGTTGTACTATTTATTTTTTATGTTTATTGAATATTTAAAATTAAAAAAGTATGTGGAAGTACGAATTTATTTTTTTATTTTTTTTTACTTTGATTTCTTTGTATGAATTTTATTGATAAAGTGTTTATTTTTTCACACAAATCAATAATGTAAAATTTTTGTTATATAGTGAAATAAAATAGTAGCTATTAACTTTAAATATAAAGTTATAATTTATTTATTTTTAAATATCCTAATAAATAAATGATTAAAAATTTGGTTGAAATTAATTAGTTTTGTTTTGACTTGAAATTTTGTTTTTGTAATATATGTGTTTTTTAATTGAAATTTATAAAGTATAATTGAACATCAAATATATTTATTTAATGATAGACATTACAAGTACCATAGTTGACATAATTTTAAATAAAATTAACTAAGTTAGTGTTGATGGAATGTATTTTTAAATTTCACACAACATGGATCTCTTTTAGGTTGACATAAATCTCTTGCTTGGATGAACAATTTAATATATTGCCAAGTGTCGAAACGTGTCACAGACGAGTCTAAAAGTTGAACTATCGCTTGATTATTTGTGCAACATCATTATCTGTTTCTATTTCAACCATGCCATGGATAAGTTTTTTGTCGACTATCCTCACGGGACGAAGGTAGTCAATATGAGTTATTACGAAATGAGTCCCACAACCTATTATCTGCGTTATTTTGTGTTGAAGCTCATCAAAGGTAAAATTGTGAGAGATTGACATCGTCACAATAGCGTTTGATCTAAAGTATATTCCATAACCATACAGACTATTTGTTATGTTTGCCCGTCTAAGAAGTCCTCCATAATATAACTTTGTTGGTGAACGCAGAATAGGGTTTGAAATCATGGAAGAGGATGAGGGAGTTGGTTGTAGAAGAGTAAGTATTTTGTCAGCAGACCTTGTAAACTTAACAAACAATTTAATTATTGTGTTAATGGGTTGATGAGACTTACAATGAATCATTTTTGCAACGTCATCATCAGGTTGATATTTGAAGACTATCATACATAATGACTCATTCTTCATTCAATGTGAGTCTCCATAAGTACAACTTATTTGATAGTTGTAGTAGTTAGAAGCTCTAGAGATCAACATACTTTTAATCTCTAATTCAACCATTTTTTAAATCTATCATTTAAAAAATTTCAAAATCTCAAAAATTATAATCCTAATTCATTATAAAAAGAATAAAAAATAAAAAAATTCAGTTCAGAATTTAGATCGAAATAAAAAAAAAAATCAATTGACATGTTAGAAATCGGATTTTGAGGAATGAATTCCCACCTAAAAAAAAGAAGTATTTGCATAATAAGTTTAAATATTTGCTTAATAATTCTCCACAGACGTAAATATCTAAGTAAATAAAAGCAAGAATAGTGGTACCGGAAAAAGAATCGTATTATACTACAATTAATAAGAAGTTTGAAAAAATATTTTAGTGTATGATTAATATCGAAAGTAGAGATATAAGTACAGACGTAAGTGTTGATGAGAGGGAACAGAAAATGGGTGAGTGAGGTGACATGTTGATGTGGCAGATGATGACACGTTACTATTTATTAAATAAGATGTCAGTGCAAGCAAGGAAACCAAGGTTGAGTTGGGTGGAGAGCCAAACTGTGGTCTCCAACACGTGGCATTCGTGTCTGCGTTTAGAACTTCGACAACTTTAAAAGTGTAGCTTCAGTGGACCCCTTCTGCTGTAACCTTTTGGTGTCACATCAAATCATCAACCAGACAATTCCCTACCCTAGTATCCAATGTCTCAAACAACTCCTTCCTTCCTTCCTACCAAATTTCTTTTCTGCTCTCCCACTTCCACATTTTTTTCCTCAAATTAACAAATTTTTCAAATGAATTTTCCTAAGTTTACTTTACAAAATAAAAAGGTGAAAGTATATTTTATTTAAATGTATATGTAAATCTAAATTTTTAAATATTTTAATATTAAATTGTAAAAACAAAAATATAATCTTTAACATAATAACATTGAGTTCCATTTTTATATTTTTTAAAATACTTCGTCTTGATATTTGAATTATTAATCAATTTCAAATATAGTTTAACACATAAAAATTATAAAAATAATATTTATTTATTTTAAAAAATTTTAAGAATATATATAATTTTAAATATAATTAAATTTGTATTTCATATCTATATTTGAAAGTAAAAATATATTAAATAACCAAATAAACTTTTGATATTTTGGTTGAAGTAAACAAATAGTAGGCAAAAAAAATGGCTTACATTTACTAGTTTTGTCTTTTATGTATAAAAACTTCAATTTCGGTTTTCCTAGTTGGTGCTTCTTCCATTAATCCATGAATGTTGTGTTTTAATTCATTCTTTATTTTAACATTAGTATTTTGCTATAGTAAATTAAATGATATATATACTCAATTATATCATATAACATCAATTAAGTTTGTATTAATGGATTATATTTATGTTATAATCCATTAATTATGTTCGATAATAAAATTATTTATACCTTTAAATTTATGTTAAGTAATAATATAAAATAATAATAAAATTAAAACAAATAAATAATAATGATACAAAAATAATACATTTATATACTATAAAAGAAATATAAAAAATAACTATATTAATCTAATCATTCAGACATTTATGGGAAGAGGAAATGTTTAAAGATTTTTCGAGAACATCCTCTTTTAAATCTCACAGTCACACATTGAGAATGTCTCTACCGGCTTAAGAGACTTGTACATCTGAAAGTCATCCCAAGTGCACTTGTCTAGCAATGGGACAACATTTTTTTTTTCTAAAATCTGATACGAATTCTGGAAGATGTCTAGGTTTCACCATCAAATTATATGTTGAGAGAAATAAGGGATTTAAATCTTAATTCAAGAGAAACAATATGCATGAGTCATAAAGATTTTTTTTTTCAAACAAAATAATTTTAGAAAATATATGTAATTCTACCCATTAGGTTTCATATTTGAATAAGGACTATTGAAAGAAATATTCAATGTAAGCATTGTTTGGATTACTTTGATTATATTTTTTCAAACAAAATAATTAATTGCGAAAATATTTTTAAATATTATATAAAATACATCCGTGAATTATAATTTGCTCACTAATATCATTACTTATCATATACCAATGAACTACATAGACTAAATAAAAAGATGAAGAATTTAAATGCGAAAACAAAATTATCAGGAATTAACACACAAACACAAAAGGTTAATAGTTTGGACATGATAATTTAAGGGTGTGTTCTTTTGTGGGTGATGATTTGAAGCAGAGGGAGATGATTGATTTTGGTTGATTAGAAGGTGATATTTATGTTGTTTTTTTTTTTTTTAAGTATTTGAGGGTGATATTGGAGTGGATTTGAGAGTAATTTTTGTGAAAGTTTGTGAAGGATTTGATTGATATGACTAAAAAAAATTAAATTTAATAGATGAAAATGTAGAATGACCAAATTGTTCTTGATGTTAAAAAAGTATAATAAAATGATATTTAGATAAGTTGTAATTAATTTCACATATATTATTATCATAAATAAAAATATTTTAAATATTTATTAATTGAAAAAAAAGAACTAAAATTTGCAATGAATGGAATAGATTCCAGAAAACAGGATCGGTTATAAGGTGTTCAGTGCATGCATGGAGGTGAAATGGAACAGGTTCCAAAAAGAAACAGAAATGTTTAAATAGGAAGGTTCACAGGGTTGGAATCAGTTCAAAAAAAAAAAAAAACTTAACAGGTTTCATCCATTTAAGCTTCTCCGTGAAAACAGCCACAAAAATACATCCTATTACCGAACCACATGCGTCGAAAGGCAGCAACATGGTTAATTTATTTGAGATAAAATAACGAGGGTAATTATGTAAAAACACCTCGATCACTCTCTAATCTCTTCATGCCAGAGAGATGAGAGCAAACCCTGAATCCCTCAAATCATTGATGTTCTTTGCTTTTAAATCAATAAAAAAGAACACAAAAATTCTCTACATTCATCGCTTACCATCACCCGTGCACAATAATCACCTATAAGAACACAGTCTAAGAGAGTAATTTAATTATTTGGTAAATTTAAAATGTTTTTAAAGTAAAATGAGGTGTTAAGAAAAAAAAATTAAAAAATTATAATTTAAAATTTTTAAGAATATATTTCAAATATCTAAAATAATAGAATTTGGAATTTATCAAAAAAAAGTCACTCTTTCTCTGTTAGAAGTGTCAATTTCATTTATATCTGACTCAGTTGTTTATTTGGTCAGTTTGACTCAACATTCACTTGAAGAGACTAGTCTTAACTTTAGTACTAACCAGTTTGATTAACCTTCAATCCTAATCGACTTTGTTCAACCTCAACTTAAATTAATTCCATTTAGTTCAGATAAGATTGACTTGACTAGACTTTTCATATAGATCGACTATATATTAATTTATAAGTTTAATATACAGTAAAATTATATTAAGAAAAATTGAATTCTGAAAAAAAGTCAGTGTAATTTGTTTTTTCAAAAATCAACACTATATAAAGAAAGTCAACAAGAGAAATAAACCCCACTTCAACATCAATTATAATAGGGGTAAATCTATTTAGTTGTATATTTGTTTATTCCTTGTGTAATTACAAAATGTATCTCTAATCTTATTGAAATAACATTTCCATCTATTTTTGATATCTCAATCCACTTTTTGCTGCATCAATATTGATATCTCTATCTGGTACTTTTGATCTTTTGAGATAGATGTTGATGTTAAAGAATATTTTATAAAACAAATTCATACATGACACTTCACACAATCCCAATTTGATAAATTATCTAAGAAAGTACAACTAATTTCAAGGGTGGTCAAAATATAATTAAAAATAAATTAATTATCTAATTAATAGACTAACTTATATATAAAGAATTCACACCAATTCAACTTAATTTTGTTTTATAGTAATTTTAATTTTTTATTTTTACTCTAAATACATATTACTTTCATGAGATTAATAGTTGCTTATCAAATTGATTTAAGTATTTTAATTGAAATTTGAACTCCTCCTCGATTAAAGATGTGCTACCTAAAACTCATAATTTGTAACTTAACAAATGTCAAGAAAATATTCAATCAAAATAAAATTTTATTAAAATTAAAAATTAAATGACTTATTTAAAGGAATAAGTTGGCGTTATTAACCAAATAAAAAAAATTTGATGTTAAAATAAAATAGTCATAAAAAGATTATAAAAGAAAATAAAAAATAATCTATAAGTATATTTATATCTATAACAATATATAAAGAAGATTCTCTCTTTTATGTCTACATTTCATAATACCAATTTTACCCTTTATAATATAATTATTTATTAAATTTTTTAAAATTAATGATTATTTTTACTTATTTTCTATAAAATTGTTTATCTTTTTTCTTTTATTTATTTATCAACAATTAAATTTTCTATTCATTTTACTTTATTTTTAATAAATATAAATTTATTTTATATATTAATTTAATAACATTACACTATTATCACCTATTAACATATTATCATTCATATTTGAAAAATGTGTACACACATGTGCGACAACACCTATACAAACGTAGTGTGTATATATAAGAAATATTCTTATTTGTATATAAATTTCATAACTATAAATTTATCTTTATAATATTATTAATTAACTTTTTAATAATAATCATTATATTAATATTTTTTTAAACTGGTATAATTTTTAAAATAATATTAATGTAATTTTTAAAACTTAAAAAATACAGAAACAAATATGCAACATCACCTTTAACAACGGTTTTACCGGTAAATATAATGTAAATGGATGTAAAATAAATTTGAATGTAAAAATATCATTGATTTAACCTAAATTTAGTGTGAAAATTACGTGGCACGGGAAAGAAAGCTGTCGAAGGAGGGTGGTGTCTGCAAATCGCAGAGAGACGAGGCGCAAGTGTACTGTAACCGTAGACATGAACCAACCTCTCTCTCCACTGATTACCACGTGGAACTTTTCAAATGCTTCCTCATTTCCTCATAGTTCACGAACTACACCCATGAATACATCCATGAACATTCAACCACATTAACATTAAACATCAACAACAACATCAAAATAACTTTCTCTCCTTCTCTTCTCTTCTCTTTCTTCTCTCTCTCAACTCAACCTCTTTTCTTTCTCATACTCTCTCCCTCAGATTCTTCCTCTCACACTTTTTCTTCTCTTTCTTCCATTCTCTTCCTTCTTTAAAATCACCTGCATAACATAACAGACACTGTATGCCACCCTGCCCCCATTTGTTTTCTTCTCTCAGTTCTTTCCTCATCAAATTTTAGTACAGCTCTTTGCATGTTGTAAATTTGCGTTTTTTCTTTCCTAGTGGACCACCCGATTGTACTGTTGTGTCTAACGTGTTCATGCATATGTTTTCTTTCAGAAAGAAACCTGTTCCGTTGAGGGGTTTTCTCTTTCTTCTCTGTTTCAATGGAGGTAAAAAACAAAGAAAATGTTGATCAAGATGAGGTTTTTCTTAATTTTTATTTGACACCATGCAACCAGGAGCCTGTTAGACTGTGAGATTCGTTCAAATTTTTGTTCTTTTTGGGTGCAGAGGTGTTACAATGAGAAATCATACACGTCCAAGAAAATAGACCTCACTCTGAAGCTTTCTCCTTGCGGTGAGAATGCAGAAGAAAGAAGGTTGGCAAGGTCATCATCAGTGGAGGGTGAGGCAAGTGGGGTCCAGTGGGGCCCATATCTTGGCAGATCTTGTTCATTGCCAGAAGAGAAGCAGAGGAGCGTGACCTTACTCTCACCTCAAGTGTTTGCCTTGGTGGCTGCTTCTGCTGTCAATGCCAATTCACCCTCATCACTTCCCCAACTCAAGCCACTCCCAATTCCTTCTCAGCCTTCGCAGCTTCATGGTAATCACTTTCTTTCACTCATGGATGACCTCTATTTTTCACCATTATGGTTTCTTTCACTCAATACCTGCATGTTATAGTGGTTTCTAACTGTGTATTCTTATGTCCTTTTTAATTTACTAACTAGTGTTTCTGGTGATTGCATTGGCATCTTAGAATACAATGATGTTTTGTTTGTTGTGCAGTTAAATCATTATAAGAACAAGAAACCCTTTGGTTTTGAGGACTATACCCCCTCCCCTTCTTCCCTTTTTGTGTGTGCCAATTTGCTTTTCTCCATTGATTCTTAGTTCCCTATGCCAAATAATCCACCTAGGTTTCTGAAGGCAATGTATTTGTTCTTGAAGAGTTTTATGTTTTACTCTGTAAAAAATGAATTTTCAGTATCACTGATAAATTAATCTTGTATAAATTACATTGTTATTCATTGTCTGACTAGTGAATGCATAGTTGATTTGCCACACATAATGCCACACCATACTCCAGATCCAGAAGTCCATTTACATATAGAAATTGGTTTTGCTGTGTGCATTCCTCTGGACTATAACTTTTGTTCAAGCTGTTTCATTTTAGTTCTGAATCAATTTTGAAGTACTAAAGACTATTATTTCTGTCTTCGGAAAAAGTGGTTCATTTACTTTCTTTCTATATACTAATAGATGCTGCATGTGTGTAGCCAGTCTTATACTAGTTCATACTTACTTCTCTTTCATTTGTTTTATCTGTAATGATTGACACTGGACTTAACATTTATGACATTACAGTTTTCAAAGATAGATAGATGCATCAAAGCACAGTAAAAAAAAAAAAAATCATAATTTGGGATGGGTTCTTTCTTCTGTTCATTATTTCTGTACTGTTCTCATGTTACATGATGGGTGTTTTGTAGAAAGTTTTCCTCTTAATGCAACAAAAGGTCCCAAACTACCATATTCTTTCCATAGAAAACCATTTTAGAGGAAAAAAGACATGTGAGTTGTTAAGGTTTTTCTTTAGTGCATTAACTGATATCATGATTCCAACCATAATGCTGAGATATACCTCTGTCTGATTCATTTGCAAGTATGGTGTAGCTATCTTTTTGAATATATAATGCAAAACACTTCAGTATATTTTCATCTGATCTTGCTAATCTGAAAAACTGAACCTTTCTTGTATGATTTTTCCATCCCAAAAGACACACTAACAGTTTTCTGATACAACATTCCATATATAGGTCTGAGACATTCAGACAAAGGAGTTGCTTTAAAAATCCAAACTTCAACTGTGAAAGACAAGAATTCCATGGTTTCCAAGAAGACCATGACCAAGAAAATTTCAGCTAGGCATGGTGAGACTAAGGTGGAGAATGAGGCGAAAAGGCATAAAGTTGGGAACTACTGCAGCCTGAAGGGTGATGTAATGGAGATCCTGAGACAGATGCCAAGTGTGAGTGCAACTGGAGATGGCCCTGATGGGAAGAGAATAGAAGGGTTTCTCTACAAGTACAGAACTGGTCAAGTGTGCATTGTTTGTGTCTGCCATGGTAGTTTCCTCACTCCAGCTGAGTTTGTGAAGCATGCTGGGGGCAAGGAAGTGGCCAATCCCATGAAGCATATCACTGTTTTTTCTAACTCATTTTAGAGTTTGAATGCAGAGGGAAGTGGAGCAAAGAAACTGTCTTTGAGTAGTTTAGTTTCCATGATTTGATTATTGAACAAATGTGGCCTCCTGGTTCAAAGGAAATTTCATCAAAGGTTGTGTGTACTTTTGTTAACCTCTGTCATACGAGGTAAAGACAAGGGAATTCTATGATTTAGGCCAAAATTTTCTCCACTGCTTATCACTTTATTCTCTGATTCCTGGAGAGGAAAGAAACATAGGAATGGGATGATAAGAAAAAGGGTTAAAAGGAAATAATTACATTAGGAATTGGAGATTCGGGATAAAGCTTAACAATGTTTTCAAAGATATTCAGTGATTATCTGCTAGATGAAGAAGGGTTTTAAAATGATTTTTACAGATACTTTGTGAAAGATAGTCAAAATTAATATAAGTATAATAGACTATAACGAGAAACATTTTAACTTTTATATTGGTTTATTGTAACTCTAGGGTATATTTTCTTTTTTAAGAAATATTTCATCAATAAAAGAAAAGGAAATGGAAATGATTGTATATAAATATATGTTCTTCAAAGAAAGAAAAGGAAAAAAATATTGATGGCAAAGGAATGAAAAAAAGAAAGGAATGGATCACTTACAAAGAGTTTAGTTTCTTGTTGCAGTCAAAGAAAGGATAATAAACATTTTCTTCTCGAGATTTTTGTATCTTCCATAAACTAAAGAGCACTCCTAGGAGACTACGAGTCCCTTAGGTCCTATATGGATAAGTTAAACAGAACCACTAGTAAAATATAAGGGAAAGATTAGTCACTTGAACATTACGAAAAGATTAGAAACTCCATAAAGGGGCAAAAGCATCATCAAGTACAACTGTTTAGAAAAATTATTGAAAGGGGTATAATTACAAAAGTGGGTAAATCATGTCAAATTAATATGATTTCAATTTAAAATGTTTTGAACTAAAATTATGTCATTTTAATACGATTTCAACTTTTAAAATACTTTATACTAAAGTCGTTTTCTATGTAAATTAAAGTTGTGCTATACTAGATAACTTCAGTTTAAAATTTTATTAGTATTACTTCAACTTAAACATGTTTTGCACTACAGACGGGTCGACCGACCCCGAAGACCCAGACGGATTAGGCGGGCTCGACGAACCAGACGGATCAGGCGAGCCCGATGATCTGGACAGACGGGGTGACTCGATGACACATATGGGTCTAGCGGGCTTGATAACTCAAACAGGTTGGTCAAGCCCGAAAACACGCACTACCCAAGTAGGCCCGATGATCAAGATGTGTTAGGCTGACCCAATAACCCTAATGGGCCAGACTGGCCCTACGACATAAACAGGTCAGGCGGATCTGACGGTCCAAATAGGATTGACGACCCAAACGAGCTGGGTGGGCTCGAAGCTAAAGACAGGTTGAACTGACCTGACAACCAAGACAAGTTAGTGAGTTCGATGGCCCAAGCACGACGGGCGAGCCCGACAACTCACACGGGTTTGGTGGGCCAGATGACCTAGAGGTGTCGGGCGGGCCTAACGACCTAGACGTGTCGGGCATACCCAACGATCCGACCGACCTATTTCCAAATTTATCATGAACTTAAAACATAATTAAGCCTAAAATAAATATTGATAAAATGAAATTTTATCTCATAAGAAATTCAATTATTTTATCCAAACAAGAAATTGAAATGTAAGATATTTTAATTTCTTTATCCAAACAAGTTATTTAGAAAATGAAGAGAATTTAATTACAAGCAATTCAAATACAATACATTTCAATTTCTCAGCATTGTTGAAATGTTTCATCCAAACACAAGGTATGACAAAAGGATGTGAATTCTGATTTCCAATTGATTTTGTAGTCATAGACATTAGGAAGACATAAATTCCTTATATTTTTAATGGACCTTTTTGAAGACAACGAGGATAATAAATTATGTTAACAATGAAAAATTAAAGGTGAGAGTATAAGATCAAAAATTTCAATGTGTTTGAACCTATGCAAAGTATCCAAGTGACAAAGGAGAATGAAACTTCTAAGAGGATAGAAAAAAAGAATGAAGCTTCAAATTTAATATGTTAAAATGTTCTTAGATTTGCTAGAATAATAAGGAAGAACATTTTAATCGATTAATAAAATGATTTAATTGATTCAAATCACTTAAAACTCAAAGCTTTATAATTATTTTGTTGTCACTTCAATATGAAATCTTTTTGTTTTAATAAATTAAAACGGTAATTTAATCCATTACAATCGCCAAAAGTTCAAGATTTAGTGATTGTAAGATTAAAATTTCGCTGTAATAGATTCAAACCATGGATAGTTATTTTTAATATTGTTTTAACCAATTAAGTTTGTTTTAATCGATTAAAAGCATAAACTTTACATCAAGCATGACTTTCTCTACTCTTTAATAAATTCAGGAAAACTATATTCAATTAGAAATACTTTTAATTACTAAGAGAGATATTGACTTCGGTTTGGCAACACTTTGTATGTTTCTTGAATGTTTTTTTAAGTTCTTCACAAAACATCTCGCAAATGATAGACTATGTCTACTTAGACTTGAAACACATAAGTTGACTTTAGAGACTCATTGAATATACTAAAACTTGTACGCTGAAACTTAGGAGGACTTATTATTATCTTTAAGTTTTATATTTTAAAACATTATTTTTTTTAATTATCATAGTTTTTATTAAATTTTAATTAATATGATAATTTAAATAAAATAATGAAAATGAGTTTCACTCTATTAGAAATATAAAAGAAGTGAATATCATTTATTAAAAACACGAGACAGAGGAATGTTAATTTAAAGATGAACAGAGATATAAATGTGTTTTAATTAAAATCACTTAGAAAACTAAAAGGAAGAGTATGAACTTAACATTAATTTAGGAAAGATAAGTACAACTTTCCTCATACTTTAAGAATAAAATAAAAATAAAATCTTAGTAACTGGTGCTTCAAAAAATTACTTATACTAGCGTTTAAACAACCACAACATGCTAAAACCAACTCGTTTACTAAAAACTAATGATATTATTACACAAGCTTTTCAAATAGCAAAGAAAATTCGAAAATAGCTAATATGATATAGTTTTTTCTTTCAATGTAGGAAACTAGAGAACTTTGGTTCCTGTCTGCATATACATGGAAAAATACAGAACTTGGATTTTGAAGCCGGGTGATGGTGATTAATCCCTCTAAACTCTGAAACTTCTAAGATACTGGGACCTGAAGAATGCCAACTAAATCTTCCAAAACAAATCTTGTCAAAAATGAAATTTTCACATAAAACTCATTTCTGTGTTTTAACCCCCAAGCATCAAACAAAGCCACAAATAATCAAAACAACAATCCAAATAATTATATCTCAATGGATTTCCTCAAAACTTATATTGCATTAACACTTATGAACTGGTCCTCCTTTTTCAATTACCGCTGTGAGAGACCTTTAGATACGTGACAACATCCTTAAAAGTGCCAAATGACAATGGAATATTAGCAAAACCAAACTGATGTTAATGTTAACATGTCACAGAAACTTTGTGTGCATGTGTTTTAGTGTGCCATCTCAAAAGAATTTGCTGAGGAATCCCGGGCCCCTTCACTTTTCCTGATGATTCATTTATCTACCAACAGTGCTATCAAACTAACCTATTATGGTACATTGTTAACCAGAAATTTTGTGACTGGTCTCCGAACTTGAGGTACAGGTTTAGCAATGGAAAAAAGTAGAATAAGAACTAACCAGTTAGAGCTACCCTGTAGTGCATGTGAGTGATACTAAACTGTAAAGGTGACAGAGACAACAAAATAATTTTGGCAGAAGCCAAGAGACACTATGATGGAGATGGGGACCTAACGCGTTCTAATCAACAGCATGGGAAGCAAGATAGCCACGATTTGTTCTGAGGAGCATTTGGCGCTTGCTTGGGGGCCTGAACTGCATCTGTTGTTGCTTCGGTAGTGCTCTGCTGCTTTTTCTTCTCCTCTTCATGCTTTGGTGAATGACCTTTGTCTCCATCAGTAAATCTTCACATCACAAAGGAAAAGTTCGGTATTTTTTTCTTTAAAAGCATAGCATTGAGTTAAAACAACACACTACACACAACAAGTAAGTGAAATAAGCCGGTTTTGTACGGTTGAGTTAAGTTTAAAATCCGATACTTACTAATAACTATAGATATTTACGTACAAAAGAAGAAACGGTGAGAGCTTACACATTGAACGCAAAGGATATGGTGCTGCCATCTGAATGACGACAATGAGTGCCAGAATCACAATGCATATCAGGATAATGCGATTCCGGGTTACCTAGGCTACTTCTTTTTATGCTGCTTTCCATTATAACCTCTCTCATTGTCTCGGCAGCTTTTTGTTCGGTCACTTTTGAACCTTCATGTTGTTTGGCAGTGCTATGGCTGATATCAGTGAATTTTGTTGCTGGTGGGAGTGGGAGTGGGGCCTGGTTGCCATGAAACGGTGAAGCAGATGTGTCCATTTCGCCAGATTTAGTAATCCAACCTATGTCACTTGAGAAACTCGTGTTCCCCATTTGAATGCTGAACAATGATTCATTAGAGGCACTGCTCCATTGGGTGTTTGACTTGTGTCTATCAAACACATGAGATGGAAAACTATAATCCGAAGAATTTAAAGGACTCTCTGGACGCTCCATTACCTGTATCTGAGGACTTTGTTTTTCTGAGCCATTGCTGAAGCCAGACAAACCGTCACTAGGTCGTTGTCCATGGTTGGGAAAAGAACTGATTGGGATATCAGCATCACATGTTTCGATAGCGAACTTATTTTGAGGTGATTTCGTGGCAGAGTTTGCAGAATAGGAATGTCTTTCATTTGTAACTGAAAAGGGGTCATGCTGTTCACTCATTGAGATGGTAGAAGCACTAGCTCGTTGTTGGTTTTGTGCTGATTCTAATGAGAAGAAGGGGTCTAATACTTGGCCTGGAAAGGGATCAAGTGTTTCACCATGTGTGTTAAAAGGCCTTGCTTCGCTACTAGGCATGCTCCAATGACCTCGCTCTGGTGATGGAAGTGTGTGAAGACCTTCACTTGAACTTGTTGGCACATGGAAGGGATTCCCTGGTGATGATTCACCCGGAAGTCCATTAACACTACCTCTTTCTTGATATGCATATGGACCAACATTGTTAGTGTTGGTGGCATCACTCGCGAATAAGAAGGGGTTTTGTGATGGTGAAGATGAGGATGTGTTACTTGACATTGGATATGGATGAGCTTCAACGAAAGGGTTAGGCTCCAAGTGGGGGTTAATTGGACTTCTATTTCCCTGTTCTGCCATTGAATGTGTGTTGTGCAATTTGGTCACCTTTAGGAGATGTTGCAGCTAGTGGATTATGCGGCTCGTCGCAGTGGTTGTTGCATTTGGCATAAAGTCAAAGTGATCTTGTGATAACAACAACTCTGATGAAAAGGGTGAAGTGGATGATACTTGTTTCTTTTCTTTGTTAAATTGTTTTCTTGCACCTGAATTTGTAGAAGAACCAGTTCTCTAATCAGCACTTCATTCAAGGTTTTACAGATTCCATCACAGAACAATATCAAAGTCTTTAAGAGTCTGTATGTTCTGTAAAACCAGAATCTCAAATACAAGGTTTTGTTTCAACTCAACTACAAAGCACACACAAGTAACCTCATCCTTGAATGTTGAAGAACCAGATTCACACATGCAATGTGGCTTAATTGAATGTTGCTAGCACCCCATAATATGTAAGATAACAGAGGTGTTAGATGCCTTGCATTGCATGCACAAAATCGCAAATCTTCACTTTTTTTAATTTTTACAAGGATTTATTTTATTGAAGATGATTGTTCAAGCAATTTCAACATACCCAATATCTATGAAAAGCAACTCATTACATATCATGTAGAAATAGAAAATGTACTAAAGGATGAAAAAAATGGCAATGAAATAACCCAATTGAACACAGGTTGTAATAGGAATTAAAAGAAAGGATTTTGAAAGAGAAAATGGTATTGAAAAGATTGAATAGAAAAGTACCCAGAAACGGGACATTTACGATGTGGTGAAATGGTGAAAGTGCGTGATCCTGCTGTTTATTACTAGGCCGCAGATGGCATGGTAATAAGCAGTCCCATTATCTGAAACAAATGTGCAGGAAATCCAGAAAGAAGGTGTAAAAGTTAGAAGAAAGTGAGTATAGGGAGGAAGAGAGAGAAGATGCAACAAGAAAGGGTTAAATAAAGGAGAAGGCGTTGCACAAGTTTAGCCGTTTCAATCTCTGGTATTTTCATCAACTCACAAACTTCTGCTGCAATGGTGATTTTAAAAAAATGAGGGTAAAAAATCCAAGTTATAATACAAATATTTAATCATTTTTATCACACTAACTTTTATTAGATTAGTTTTTCAAATTTTATTAAATTAAGTACGCAAGGATTTTCACATTTCAAAATAAACAAATTTATTATACGTCAATATATAATTAAATATAAGAGTACTTTCTAATTGTTTTTCTTTATATAAATAAAAAGAACCACTTCATAATGTAAAATTAAATGGATTAAGACGTTGTTGGAAGTTTCACATCGACTAGAGATAAGGCCAATTCATAATATATAAGTGGGTGCAATTCTCATCTTACAAGCTGATTTTGTGAGGTTGAGTTAGACTTTAAACCCACTTCTAACATGGTATTATAGCTAAGTTAGAGTTTATTCTAACAAACTTTCTTGGAACAGATGTTGACTTCAAATACGTAGATTAAATATATTATTATTTACTTTCCTTATAGGAAAATACAGTGTGTTCTTTTCGCTTAACTATCAATATTTTTTCCAAAGTTTATTGTTATGTAATTTAAAAATTATTTGTTAAAAAATAATTACTTAATAATATTAAGAGAGATTTTAACTTATTCACTCATTCTTTCTTGATGTATAGTCTCTTTATTATTTCATAATTTTAAAATAGAAAGAATAATAAACACAATTAGAGGCGATCTAATGAAAAAAAAATCATTTGTTAAATTATTTTATCTTAAAAATAATATAAAATTCTTTTATTCTGAAAAGATATGTTATTAGAGTTCATGATAATATGTTATTGAATTCCATAATTACTACCAAACATAATTTCTTCTTGAAATTCCTTCAACACCATCATCATACATGCTCAAAACATCTTCCTCAAATTTACAATAATAAAAGACATAAAATATGGTTAGCATCAATCAAAGGATGTCCAAAAACAGTCAAACAAGAGAACCATGCAAAATATGACATCTAGCACTCAACAGTTTTTGGCACTCAATGCCAAACCTTGTGCAAAAATTGAGGCTCAATGTCACTTGCTAGTACTCAGCGGTCTGGCGCTAAAATGCTCCTAGACTTACAACACACAACTAATGTTCAACGGCTCCATGCTACCCGCTTAGTGCTACACCAGTTGACAACATATGAAATTTTATGATCTGGGGGAATTTGAACCTGTTCCACTACTCAAATTGATACTTCTTTCTTGTAGGGTATTGGTTCAAAGCAGTTTTAAAACATTGGAGTTTGTATAAAATTTGATCAATGGCTTAGATTCTAAATTCTCCTAATTAACAAAAAATCAAACAACAACACTCAACATGAGATCAAACATCCAAAATACATCACTCATACACACCAAACAGATTCATTGTAACAACTCAATTTTAGAATCAAAATAAATCAATCACAAACATGCAAAACATCAATTTTATCAAACTCACGCACACAGGTGACGACTAGCTTCCCTTAGTTAACAAAGCGGCTCAACAAACCCACATAGCTCTAAGAACACCAAATTCTCTTCAGACTATTGGATGTTGTATCTATACCTAGGGACTGTTGTAAAATCTGTTTATTGTAAAATATGCAGTTGCATTTTGGCCATTATAGCTAGAGTAGTTTCGATTTGGTATTTACAACAATATGATTGTTGTTGAGCTATTACAGGATATTCATCACGAGCCATGGGATTTTAACCCATTACCATCCCTCATTCACACCTATAAATAGGTGGTCTAATGCTCTCCTAAAACACACCTTCTCAATTCTCTTGGCTCTTTTCTCTCTTCTTTATTTTCTTTTGTTGTCCTGGATTACTTTCTCTATAACGACGAGTATTTTCTTGCTAGTTATGAGATCCTCGGGACAATCTGAGAAGTTCTTGTTGTATCTTGGGAGACTTGCACAACACACTATGGATAAGTATTTAAGGACAGTGAATCTACACGCCTCAGAAAGTGCTTTTTTGTTTTTGGTTTGTCAGTTTTCCAACAATCTTAAGGACTTAAAGGCTGACGATATGGACTTTGGAGAGAAGAAATTTTTTTTTTCAGGTATACATGAGTTTGTGTACTCCCTACCTACAATTAAGGACGAGCACAATCATGTGTTTGCTCATTTTCCAATCTTAAATATTTATGAATGTGGAGGTGCAGGTAATTTTACTCAATTATTTGGAAAAAAAAGTGAATTTAACCTTTATTTTCAAAGGAAAAGAAAATAATTATTTGTGATGACTTTTCACCTAATGATATTTAATATTTATAAAGAAGGTGCCATTATATATGTGTATATGATATGCTAATGATTGATATATACACTGAGATAGTCTCTACAACTAGTTTTTAGAATCTAATTTTGAAATATGAGTTGATTCTAGGTGAAGTCAATGTGATTTTAGAAGCTAGAATCATAAGGAAGGGAGATAGTATAAATTGTGATTTGATATCCCTTATGATACTAATTCTAAATTAAGGAAAAATAGAGAAGAATTCATTTTTCTCAACCTTAGTATTCCCAGATAATTGGGAGCTCACTGCTTTTGATGAGGCTTCCTATACCATGTATTGCTTGTGCAATAGGTAGACTGAGAAGATACACTTAATATTTTAATTATGAATCTTGAGATGCACTCTCAAGACCTATGAGATACTTAAGAGGTTCAATGGATTATGCCATTGAATATAGTGGATTTTCCGTTGTACTAGAAGGGTACAATGATGTTAACTGAATTTCTGATTCAGATGAGACAAAATCCACTAGTGGCTATGTATTCACACTTGGGGACAGTGAATCTACACGCCTCAAGAAGTGCTTTTTTGTTTTATGTTCGTCAGTTTTCCAACAGGGACAACATAATCACGATCAGGGCACATCATTAGAACCATTGATCAATAAAGATTCCTATTGATGATTAAAAAGGCGTGTCCAAGAGGAAGTAAGATCACATGCAACAAAAAACAAAAATAGATCAAGAAAAAAGGATGAAACTCAACTTACTGAACAGAGAAATTGATCAGTCCAAATTAAAGAGCTCACAACTAGAGAGTAGTAAGACGAACAAATGATGAGATTTCCTATAAAGTAGTAAGAGAAATATAGATGCTTGCAACTAAAAACATAAATAGATGAAGAAAAATGGTTGAAACTCAACTTACACGAACAGAAAAAGTTTGAAGAGCTCGCCACGATGACCACTCGTACAGTCTTGGATCTTCAAGCAGACAAACAAAGGATGAGAACTCCTAAAGAAAAGTCAGATAACTCTTTAAGAGTAGTTTCTAGAGAGATTATGTGTTTTAAAATAATAAAACTCATTTTTAACAAAACTATTTATACTATAATTTTTTTAATATTAAAATAATTGAGTCTCACAATTTTTAAATCTTTATATATTGATGTCAAAAATATCCCTACCCGCAAGTATCCGTGAATAAAATTCACGACAGATAAGAAATTGATATTATAAATGGATACTCACAGGTAACGGTACTTTATCTTTTATACCCGTATGTTAAGGAGACATATATAACTATCATAATATTTGTACCCATAGATACTCATACTTGATATACTCTAATTTAAATTAAAAAAAACATGATTAAAGTATTATGATATTAATTTTGAATGGGTTATTTCTTATTGATTGATTTTAAAAAATCTTAATTTCTTTTTAAACTATTTTAAATGACTTATTTGGACTTTATAATAAAATTTATATTTTTTTTTATTGAAAGTAATTGATTGAGTTTAAAAGAATATTTACAAAATTTATAAGATAAAATAATAAAATGAGACATATTAATAGAAGATAAAATTGATAAATTAATTATGTATATAGATATAAATTACTATAAAAAATACTATAAAAATTAAAACATATGTATAATTATTTCGTGGTGTGTAAAAATCTTATCGCCTACTAATAATATGTCAAAAATACAACTCTGACTCTTTTACTATTTAATATGTCTTTAGAACATATTCTTGAGAAAGAAAATATTTAAGAAAAGAAAATTATTTAGCATCTTAAAGAAGTATAAAGAAGAATAGTTAATGTTTTCTTTTTCTGATAAATATACTAAATGAAGAATATAATTAATATTTAGACCATAATATGCGTCATGCACATTTCTCCACATGCAAGAAATATTGAAAATATAGTCATAATTCAAAGTAAGCATTTTGATGGTCTAAATTTCAATATTTTTGAAGTCAAACTAAAAACCTGACTTGATGTGCAAGCATAAACCTTGGGTCGCTATCATCATGACTGTATATATCATTTTTTCTTTTAAATAATGATTTAAGAGCTCTTACGGTTTATCTTTGTAGATTTGACAGACAATTATAGAAAAAACTACCAGTAGAATCATCATTATAATACTTATAATTACTCGCTTGGTTCTATTTTAATAGGAGTGTGTTAATTTAATTTTCTTTTTAAAAAGTTTTAATTACGATCTAATTTTTAAAATTTGTCTCATTCGGTTCTTTTAAGGATAAAAAAAATTATTAATCTTGTTAATGATTTGCCATGTATTAATATATGTAGTTTGTTTTAATTTTTTTATTTTATTTTTAATTTATCTTTTTATAGTAAATTTTGTTATTGTGCGAGTCAAATTCATGATGTGACATGTAATAATATTTGTATCACATGACAAAGTCATGTATGAATGTCATGTCAAGTATCATTATTTTGATTTTAATTTATTTATATATATATATATATATATATATATATATTATTCAATTTAGTTGTTATTTATGTTTTTTTAATTCAATGTTTTTTCAATTTTTTTAACAATTGAAATATGTTTTATAATCAATGTTTATTATAAGATTAAAACTTATTAAGTATAAACATTTTTACAAAATTAAGTACGGATATTAATATTAAAATTTAGTGATAAAAGAAATTATTAACAAAATATAGGTTAATAATATATAATAATGTAATTGTTAACAAGTTATTTTTAATAAAAATATTAGTATAACATTCATGCAAATAATAAATTCGGTCTCAAATTGGAAAAGTCAATATTGTTCTATATTTTGAAAAAAAAAGAAGAAGTAATGATTAACAAAACATGAGTTTATAATATACAATAATATAATATGTTAAAAAGTCATTTTTAATAAAAGATATTAGTATAACATTTATACAAATAACAATATTGCTCTAAGTTGAAAATTTTTTGGACAAAATTGAATCAAAGGGACATAAATAGATAAATATGAATTAAATTGAATCAAAAAGACATATATAGGAACTAAATTGAGATAAAGAAAATGACACTTGACATGGGCATTGGCACATAACATTATGTTGCCACGTGACCTAATTGAGTAATTTCTTTAAAAATTTGGACGCAATTGAAACTTTTTTAAAAGGTAGAACCAAATTGACACATGTCATGTCAAAGAGGGCCAAACTGGCCTGCCAGCCCGTCAAGAAAAGGGCAGGCCGGGTTGGAGTTTTCAACCCGCCAACCTGTTGTGGCCTAGCCTGCCTAGCTCGCCAACTAGTGGGTCAAAGGTAGGCCAGCCTGCCTTGGCCCACCGACCTTTTTTATTTTATTTTTTATGTTTAAAAATGAAAATATAATTAAAAAAGTAAAATTTCTATACTATATATATATATATATAAACAAATTTTATAAACAAAAATTTAAGACGAGTTAAGAAAAAAAAAGTGGCAAACCAACCTACCAGTCCACTCTCAGACAAGACGGGTTATAGTATCCAACCCGTTTTGTAGTGACAGACCAACTCATCTGACCTGTTTTTGAGGGATCAAGAGTGAGATGAGTCAAATCGGGCCGAACTATTTTGTTATCCTTATGTTTATTGAGTAGAAATCCTCCAAATAATTAAGTCTTTTTTAATTAATAAAATGGATAAAAAATAAGTTAAATGTCATGTAAATTATTATTTATGTTAAAAATTTTCGCTTTTTATAATGAGAGTTTAACTCAAATTTAGTGATTAAATAATAATTTTATATCACCCGTATCTAGAAAAGTATTATACAACGGTGTAAAAGTATTATATTGTAATAGGTACTTGAAAAACATAATTAGAATATTTTGAACTTGATTAAGAGAATAGATATTTTAAATGTATGAAAAAGAAAATAAAACATGAAATTAGATTCATTTAATGAACGCTTTAAATTTTAAAAGTAATTTTTTATTTAAAAATATTATTTACTTGTTTAAAAGGGGTCATAATAATACGTTGGTATAATATATAACTATACTGAATAAAAATAATTATAACCTGAGAAGATAAATTAACCCA